>ENA-OWPN01000603-OWPN01000603.1-human-gut-metagenome-genome-assembly--contig:-NODE-603-length-46294-cov-20.337529_pt1 | contig 46294 bp, 39 predicted proteins | sample MGYA00248266_ERZ651850 | MGnify/ENA primary metagenome ERZ651850 (study PRJEB26924, sample SAMEA4378296) | human gut metagenome | biome: human gut; feature: human-associated habitat; material: faeces... | reverse complement strand
TCGGAGCCACCTCCCTGGCTACCACTTCCGGAATCTCCGGATTCTTCACTGTTATCCTCGGAGCCACCTCCCTGGCTACCACTTCCGGAATCTCCGGATTCTTCACTGTTATCTTCGGAGCCGCCTCCCTGGCTGCCACTTCCGGAATCTCCGGATTCCTCACTGTTATCCTCGGAGCCACCTCCCTGGCTGCCACTTCCAGAATCTCCGGATTCTTCACTGTTATCTTCGGAGCCACCTCCCTGGCTGCCACTTCCGGATTCTCCGGATTCCTCGCTGTTATCTTCGGAATTGCCTCCCTGACTTCCGCTTCCGGATTCCCCTGTTTCTTCGCTGTTATCTTCGGAGCCGCCTCCCTGGTTGTCACTTCCAGATTCCCCTGATTCTTCATTGTTATCTTCGGAACCACCTTCCTGGCCACTGCTTCCAGAACCATCATTCTCCTGATTTCCGATTCCATCAACCATATTATCTACTGGTGTCTCAATCTCAATAAGAGGTTTTTCTTCCTCTTCTTTCAATATACTGATTATGCTACGCTGTTCATCCAACTCCAGGTCCTGGCCCTCTGGCACAGGATACGTATAGGCCCTTAGGCCCTCCATCCTGGATATGGCCATGTTATAGATAGGATTCAGTACCCGGCCAACCATATTACTGGCCTTATATGTACCGGACCGGACATCACCACCGGCCTGGGCCGATGTTAAAATGACCGTCTCAATCTCAGGGTCATCATTGTGCAGCCCATGAAGTACATAACCAGTTCTGGCTGTTTTTTCCTCCAGCTGGTAGCTGTATTCTAAGTTGATAAAATTCTCATATGTTTCATCCCTGTCTGCCAACATGGCCTCCATAGCAGCCGTATCCTGACCATGATTCTCCTCGTCATCATTCTGTACATGAAAATCACATGTGGAAGCGCATAACTCCTGCTCTGCCATCCACTGCTCACGTAGGCGTTCATTCTCTTCATCACAGTTGCAATCTTCACTATCTTCTCCCTCCCCTCCCTCATGGTCACACTCAATCCACTCTGGAGCTGGATGTCCCATGCAATAGGTCTTGCTGTAATTATAAAAGCGGGCATCACTGTGGCTGGCCTGTCCATTGGTATCTGTCGTGATGGTATCGCAGACATAATCTGATTCTGGCTCAGGTGTCATACAGTTTAAATACACCTCACCGGTTGTTCCGTCCGGTTCCCCTTCGGTATAGCCGCCCTCGTTTATCTGTGAAAAGTCAAAATCCTCCCATACATTAAATGTTGTTCCTTCCAAAGGTTGATTCGTCTCAGCGCAATATTTTTCAAGGTCTATGTTATAGTTACTCTCAAATGTTTCGGAATGACGGTAAACTTCCCAATTTGATACATCCGGTGTAGCCAAAGTCCCTTGATTTAAACTAAAAGTTACATTTGCAGGTTGAAATCCTGCATCCAACCTACCTAATTGCACCTGCTCACCTGGTGGGGGTGAAAATATATACGCATAATATGTTGCTTCTATGCCCTCAATATCTGCAGATGAAATAGTTCCTATCGGCTCCTGTGCACCATTGTATATGAACGTTATGTTATTTCCGTCTGATGATAACTGATAATTCCAATTAGAATCTGGAAACGTCCATGTGGTATCTTTTAATTGTGGGCAAGTACTTATATCAAGTGTCAATTCATAACGCCCATCTTTTAGGGTCATTTTCTGCTGTGTACCATTCCATGATGGCAGTGAAGCATTATTGGCCGCTTCATACCCAGCTACTCCCTCAATCACATACTCTTTCAATTCTTCATAATAATTCATGACATAAGGCCGCTTTAAGACTTCCGCTAACTTTTGCATGGCCTGTTCTATTGCTGGCCAATTGTCTTTATATCCTGACATACAGCCCCACATGTATACTTGCGTTACTGCATAACGGTCCGTGTCATGATAATTTCCTTCTCTTAGCATCCATTCATATGCCACTGTCATGGGAAGATACCTGTCAAATGAGCCTATAACAGGTACGGTCTGGCCCGGTTTAGCTTCATATTTTTCATAAGTCATGACTGTATTGTCTGGTAGTTTTTTGCCTTCTTCAATGCAGAATGCAGGAACAGCGCCATCAACCAGACCAACCTGATAATAATTCATTGAATGATGTGTTTTTCCAAATGCATTGAATGATTTCCCCTTAAAAATAGGGAGACTTGGATAATTAATCACTTGTCCAGTATCAGCAGCTGATACCGACTGTGAAATAGATGATAATAGCAATACAAAGGCCAATATCAATACAAATGGTCTTTTTAACCTTTTTATTTTCATTTGATTTCCTCCAAAAAAAGAGCTATGGAATCTGCTTCTGCAGTACCATAGCTCTTTTTTAATCATCTAAAAGTTAACAATATTTACTATAAATTAGTTCTGTATAAATATCTGTGCAAAATACACACATCCATCTTCTCCTGCATATGCAGCAAGCCCAGTTTCATCCCATTGACTCTTTAACATGTTCCTTTTATGTTCTTCTGAATTTAACCATTGACTTATAGTTTGCTGTGCAATCTCCTCCATCTCTGTATTCGGTGCAAACGTAGAATATACCAAATTCTCGCCTACTTTTGAATAATCTACATTGATAGCTGTTGAATAATCTTTTCCATTTGGCCTTGTATGGCTAAATTTTATAGATGACTCTTCTGCTCTTAATGCTGCATCATCCATCAATTCCTCATTTATGACTAAAGAGTCTTTTCCACGCTGTTCTCTTTCTTCATTTATCAAATCTATCATATAATATGATAATGCTTTCATATCAATATGTTCATAGGTGGTTATTCCTGTATTATTATTTGATACCATCCCCTTCTGGCTTTCTCTTTCCTTTCCAGCAGCTATTGAGGCATCCGATTCTTGATACACCCAATAAACTAACCTTCCGTCAATAGCCATTCCTGGAACAAAATCCTGGCCATCTGGCATTGCAGCCGTACATACCGCCCCATTATACAACATAGCTCCATTCTCATTTACAGCGATTTCCTGAGCTGCTGTATCCATGGACATATATCCATTTTCATCAAAGAAGTAATTTTCTCCTATACCATCATGATTTCCATCACACCAGGCCCAGGTAAAAGCTGGGTAACTCCCATTATCATTCTGCCACCACCAGCCATTCCCATCTTGCATCCACTGACCTGCATATGCTGGTGTCGCTGACAATATGGTTGCTGCCATTGTCATTAACACTAATCTTTTAAACATATCAATTTCCCTCCTATTAAATCAACCAATTCACTGTCACCAATAAAATAATTAATACTGATGTTATGACATAATCCATTCTCTCACCTGAATGATAAGAGAACAAACTTATTTTCCTTTTATCAAACGGGAATAGTAATGGAAGCCCCGCGCGGGTAAATAAATCTTGAACTAAGTGTCCCAAATATCCAATACAAAATACATTGCCCCCAAAATTTCTCCCTCCTATCACCAGCCATAACCCCACTAAAAATATTGGAGAATGAAGCAAACCACGATGACCAAACTTCCTATTGATAAGTCTCGGTATGATTGGGATTCTACGGCTAATTGTACTATTGACCGTATCAATATCTGGTGTCATTTCTCCCCAAACAGATGTTATCACCACCACAACAGCGGCAGGAAGTACCGGCTTTACAACACTGATAATTATACCACCAAGAGCTATTCCCATTAATCTATGTGCTCCGCCCCTCATCTTTCGCCCCCTCTTTATCCACTATCAGAACTTCTCAAAAAACACCCCCCTACCTTATCCTTAATTATACTATCTTTCTTACATATAGACAACTCTTGCTTTTTTTTCTACTATCTGTATAATATAAACATAAAAGAAACAACCGCCCACAAGGGGTTGGCCAATTGTTAAGATAGAAACTCCACCCTACAACACGCCAATGTTATACAAGGGTGGTTTTTCTATGCTTAAAACATTATCTGATAAACGTAAATACGAATGTCAGCAATGCCAATGAACATTCCAAAAAGGCCATTAGGTCTTTAAAATCAAAATGTTTCATCAGCACCCCCATCCTATGTAGAATAGAGGCCAGCCACCCTGCAACACGGTTGTTCCATTTTTTACTATAACAGAATCCCCACATACAGACAACTCTTGCTTTTTTTCTCTACTATATGTATAATATAAGCATAAAAGGAACAACCGCCCACAAGGTGGGTTGACCTCATTGCAAAGATAGAAATTCCACCCCGCTACAGGCCAAGTTTTGGGGTGGTTTTTCTATGGTTTCAAATCATTAATGACAAATCAAGTAAATGAAGGTCAGTAATGCTAAGATAAACATTCCGAAGGACATCATGTCCTTAAAATCAAAATGTTTCATAGACATCACCTCCATCCTATGTAAAATGGAGGTCAACGCCACCCTGCAACACGGTTGTTCCATTTCTTTAATATAGCATAATCCTTACATACAGACAACTCTTGCTTTTTTTTCCTACTATCTGTATAATATAAGCATAAAAGGAACAACCGCCCACAAGGTGGGTTGACCTTAACAAGATTGTAATAGAATTACCACCCTGAAACCGGTCAAAGTTAAAAGGGTGGTTTTTCTATGCTTAAAACATTATCTGATATACGTAAATACGAATGTCAGCAATGCCAGAATGAACATTCCAAAGGCCATCAGGTCTTTAAAATCAAAATGTTTCATCAGCACCACCCCCATCCTATGTAGAATAGAGGCCAGCCACCCTGCAACACGGTTGTTCCTATTTTTTAATATAGCATAATTCCTATATACAGACAATATCATTCTTAACTCTTCCATTGGCTCTATGGCAACAACCTTAATTTTTATACTATGGCATTACAATATTCACTTGTCAATGTGCGCATCTTCCATGAAACAGAACCCAGTTCTGTCCATAAATCAGTCTTTCTTTTTGGCTTTGTAAATCTCGTATCCTAATACACAGAGTAATATTAAAAGTAATATCATCCAAATCACTTTCATGTTCCTGTATGTTTTAACAGGAACAACCGGTCCCACATCCTTATCAGAATAGGATTCATCACTCCATCTACTTTCCTGTGTTTCCTTTTCAACCTGTGAACCCGTTGCAGCCTCCATTTGTATTTCCTGCATCCCAGTATTCACTATGTATCTACTCATTTCCTGCCCTTTTTTGAACGATTGGTAGGTGTCATAAAAATTAGAAACCAGTCCGGCCGTTTGAGGCTCCATTGCCTCTAAAGCAGCATCCATTATTTCTATAACAGGCTTATACGCTCCTCTTCCGACCAATCGGTTGCCATATCCACCCCCTCCACCAGATGAATTCCTATGGACATATTTGATATCATCTTCCGTTCCCGGCATCTCGTCCGGACCATTTAACCATAATTCATCATCTTCCGTTCCGAAAATTCCATCTGAGCCTGGCCGCATGTTGGTTCCTTCCTGTTTATCTTTGTTATCATAACAGTCATCCTCAGTTCCATATTGTCCATCCGGCCCTGGGAGAATTTTCTTATCATCCTCGGTTCCCGGTATTCTATCCGGTCCATTCCAGTACACTTCATCATCCTCGGTTCCGAACACTCCATCCGGCCCTGGCCTTAGATTGGTTTCCGGATAATTGTGGCCGTTTTCTACCCAGTCATCCCCGGTTTCCAACTTCCCATCCAGGCCCGGATGCACCAGTTCATCATCTTCCGTCCCTGGTATTCCATCCGGTCCATTCCAGTACACTTCATCATCTTCCGTTCCGCACACTCCGTCCGGCCCTGGCCTTAGATTGGTTTCCGGATAGTTATGGCCGTTTTCTACCCAGTCATCCCCGGTTTCCAGCTTCCCATCCAGACCCGGATGCACCAGCTCATCATCTTCCGTCCCTGGTATTCCATCCGGTCCGTTCCAGTACACTTCATCATCTCCCGTTCCGAACACTCCATCCGGCCCTGGCCTTAGATTGGTTTCAGGGTAATTGTGGCCGTTTTCTACCCAGTCATCCCCGGTTTCCAGCTTCCCATCCAGTCCCGGATGCACCGGCTCATCATCTTCCGTCCCTGGTATTCCATCCGGTCCGTTCCAGTACACTGCATCATCTTCCGTTCCGAACACTCCGTCCGGCCCTGGCCTTAGATTGGTTTCCGGATAGTTATGGCCGTTTTCTACCCAGTCATCCCCGGTTTCCAGCTTCCCATCCAGACCCGGATGCACCAGCTCATCATCTTCCGTCCCTGGTATTCCATCCGGTCCGTTCCAGTACACTTCATCATCTCCCGTTCCGAACACTCCATCCGGCCCTGGCCTTAAATTCGTATCTGGATAGTTTTCATTATTATCAATCCAATCATCCATAGTTCCAGGCAAACCATCTAGACCGTTGGATGCTTCCACATCATCCTCTGTCTTAAAGTTACAGTCTGGTCCAGGACGTGTATTCGTCCCATCCCCGTTATCTCTATAATCATCCTCTGTCCTAAAGATACTATCATTTCCGGGATATATCTTATGGTCCTCTTTATCTAAATAATAATCATCCTTTGTTCCATATTTCCCATCTTCCCCTGGATACAGCTTCTCATCATCATGAGTTCCCGCAATTCCATCTTCTCCGTTCAGATAATAATTATCGTCCTTTGTATTCATATATCCATCTGGACCTGGCCTGCGGTTCACACCATTCTCCAGTTCTTCATATTGCAGAATCAGATATGCATAAGCCTGTGTGTGTCCTACTATCCCATACACATCCTCTGATTTTATCTGTTTGTCATCTGGAGGATTGGCATCCCCGCACATGATTCCCTCTACATATGTTTGGCTGTATGGCTCTGTATACCATCCCAAGAATTCAAAATCTTCCATGGAGGCTGCCGGGAGAATTCCTACTTTCTTATCGTATGTAACCCTCTTCTTTTCACTCCCGCAGTAGGATTTTTCTGTATGGAAAAAAATATCATATGAATTGGCTTCCCAATGCGCGTAATAAGTTGTGTCTGAATGCGGCGCTTCTGATTCCGCTGTGATTTTTTCTCCTCCTTCTGGTTCTGTGAAAAATCCCAATAGGGTATATCCAAGCCGCTTAAATACGGGCAGTTCACCGAATGGATGGGTATACACATAGCTTTGCGTTATATTTTGCATACCATTCAATCCATCATCAAATGTAATATTGTATGATTTTGGCTGCCACTGTGCGTATAAATCAATATTCCCTCCATATACAGCTGTCAAATTACTTACTGGCTGCGTATCACTATATATCCTTCCCCCACCGTCCGGCTCTGTTGTCCAATTTTTAAATGTGTAATAATCTCTTTGAAATGTATTGGATAACAAATTCAGGTTTGCAGTGTAGGTACAGTTTTGGACCGCCATCGTGCCTTTACCACCATTTGCATGATAAGTAATTGTATATGGATTGTTTCTTACATCCGTTTTTTCGCTACACCTGGTACACCGCTTATAATACGTACCATTATTAGCACCTGTATAATAATCCGCTTCCCAGTTATGTCCTAATGCATCAATATACGCAGTCTCAGCAGCTCCACATCCCATGCAGGTCCGTTGCTTCGTTCCTTTGGATGTACAGTTAGCCTCTTTTGTTATATACCAATCTCCAAAGGATTGATGTTGGGCCACCATCCGGAAGGAATCTCCCTCCGGGTCTATATAATTAATTCGGTCTCCTTCGCTGGAAGATTCCGTTTTATACCAACCCTGATTCACTTCTTCCGCAGTCAGATATCTTGATGAACCGGTATAATAATATTTACTATCTGCACCATATGGCACTGTCACGGGAAAATATCCTGTATGTCCAGAAGCTGTATCTGCAAGATACCAGGAACCATTTCCATCCTTTTTAAAGCATTGATAATACTTAATGCTGCTTCCTCCGGTTGAGCTTACACGCTTCACATTGACTGTAATCTGCCAATTATACTTTGCTCCTAATTCACACGGTATATAAAGAGTCCCTGTTGGATGGTCCTTCACGCCAAAATAGGTTTGACCAAACTCAAATTCGGTTGCCGTGGCATCTATTGCCCTTGCATCTGCAGACATAACTGACAGCACCAAATCAGAAACCTCATCCAGTATCTGACCATCTTCTGTACTTTCAAACCATGTATTTTCACCCGGCAATATCCCATTTACAGCATGTCCATAGAAAAAATATAGTTCAGCCAGTTCCTCTTCATCCAGGCTCCAGATATCGTACATGGTTCCATCATAATTTTCTGCTTCATGGTTTAATTTCGCCAAATCAATGTCAATGCCTAACATCTCTGCATCCCCAAATATTCGCTCAGATAAATCCCGGATATCATCTGCTTGAGGCTCTGCAGCTTCCCAACGCAAGGGGGCAAGATTCAAATCTTCCCACTCCAAATCAATCCAAAAACTCTCATTAGTTACACTTCCATCTGGCTGGCATTCATACCATGCAGCTTCTGCTTCTTCCTCATAATATCCATAAATTCGGTGATGTTCTTCTCCATACCGGTCTGTGAATTGATAATGTTTCTTTCCACCAAACAGCCTCTTTTTTACCTTTGTATACCAGCTTGGTACTTCATCCGGCTCTATACTCTCAAACTCTATCACTTCAACCGGTACTGCTTCTGATGGCGTAGCTTCCGATGGCGTAGCTTCCGATGGCGTAGCTTCCGATGGAATAGATACAGTTGGTGTGGAGACGAATTTTTCTTCTTCGGACGGCTTGGGTTTTGCTTCTGATGGCGTACTTTTTGGATACTCCTCTTTGTTTTTTTCCATCTCTTTATTTTTCGTATACTCTTTGATAACATCATCAGAACTATGTATAATTGAATCATCCGCACCATTTGCATAAACTACCATATTGGTAACTGTAATAATTGTTGCCAATAAAATAATCCCTAATTTTCTGATTTTCATTTTCATCCCCCTCACGCTCCTTCCTCTTCCAGTACTGCCAGCAATCTCTGCCGGACATCATATGCACTATGCATATCCTGAATAAATGTCGTCTCAGTCAGATATTGCAAAGCATCCTTCCACTCCCATTCTGAAAATGCATTAGCCGGGATTGATTTTATTAAATTCCTTAATTGGATTTTTTTATATTCATCTAATCTCCGAAGATTGGATAGGTAATCAAATCCCATCTTAATTGCAAGTGTATCTAAAAGTGAGCCATACACTTTCAAAGTTCCTTCCTCCCCTATAAAGTCTTTAGTTCATCTTGGCATTTTCTAAATTCATATTTGTAATCATACTTTTTAGCATTTGCTTTAAGCCACCTATCAACTGCATCGTCATAATCTTTTCCTTTTAAATGTGCATTATTTACTGCCTTAACAAATGCATTGGCCTTAAAATGATTACCCTTTTGCAATATATAGTCACCACTTTTTCCACTCGCTACGATACCCTTTGCGGCTGTAAGAGCTGTACTAATAAGGTCTGCATCTGAAAACGCCCCACCGCTTGGGTGATTATGATACACCATTTCTCCCCGTCTACCCGCTACCATCACACTATGAGCCATCCCATGCACATAGCTTGTTACAAATCCCTGCTCATCTACAGTAAAAGCATGTTCCTTTTTATCGTTCACGTGTAAGTTCCGGAACACTTCTAAGGTTTTATCTGGATTACGTGTGTTAATATTCACCCTGGATGGAAAATCATAAGTGTCTGTCCGTGCTCCCTTATCATCTGCATGGCTAAATTTAAAGCTTTTATCCTGCCCTAAACCGCTGGATGCGCCACGCCCTCCATCCAACCGCATGTAGAATGTTTCAAGTGTCATTTTTGAAATCATATCACCCACTGTGATTTCATTAATGGACTGGGAATACACTTCCTCCATGCTCTTAAACAGCTTACTGCCCCCTGTTTTCAGATTATATAATTCCAATGGCTTTCGGAATAAAATGTAATCATCTGTCAGACGCAAACCAAAACTCTGTCTAAATTCATGTAAAAACACACTTTTTTGCATCGGCTCCCCTTCCTTGGTTTATGTTTTAAATTTGTCTTGAAAAGTTCTAATCCTCAAAATGTTACCTTTGCATTCCTCAGGGACTTCACCATAACAAAGTATCTGCTCTGGCTTGAGCCGCTGCATCATCTCCTGATATCCCATTAAAAACAGCTGCTTTTTATACCGGCTGTTCATGCACCCCACAGATGATATCGCCACCGTACCGCCTACTGGTTCTCCATCAAAACACCATTCAAAGGATTGTGCTTCACCCCAGGATATAGTTGGAATAACCTGTATACCTTCATCTTGTAAATATGCCCCTATCCAATGTTTACGGTAGTGGTTATATATCTGTATGGCTACAGGATAGTCTGTGTAGGTTGAAAAATCTGGAGACATAACATAGCCAAACCGATGAAATAATGGGATGTACCTGTCAATATCTGGCCATAAGCGTTTAAACTGGTAATCATCCAGAAAAAAATGTACCCCTTTTCCCATACTTCCCGTTTTACAACTTTTTGCATAATTGAATCCAATCCATTCATAACGGCCTCTATATGAAACAGGCTGTATCTGTGGAATGTCAAACTGGCCTACCCCTTTAAATATCCTACGTTCTAAATTTTCATATCTCCTAGTCTTTCGGTAACACAAAGGTTCTATCCTCGCCTTCCAGTTCTTCCATATATGCCGTTTCACTATATTTATCCTGCTTCCAGTACCCCCAGTTTCCCAGATATGCAACAAAAGAAAAAAGCAGGATAAAATACAAAACCAGAATCAATCTAATGGTACTTTTTCTAATGCTCACAACTATCCTCTTTTTGATATGTAGCACCATATCTATTTACCATATGTGTTTGCAATAACAATTGCATACTCATCAAGTGGCCCGATAGGCATATCCTTCAAAGTTTCACCAACTGCATAGAAACCTATATTATTCATTACACATCTATCTTCTGGACAAAATGCCTGGTAACATCCATACTTAATTTCCATTTCGATGTCTGTGCTATATGACAGAATGATATCTCCCTGAAATACTTCCTTGCCTCGCATATCGGTTTTCTCAGTGCTTACCCCAACACTGCGAATCGCAATATCATACCAATTTTCAAGACCAACCATAGCTCCACCATCCGTGATTTCTATAATTACCCACTCCTGCTTTTTTTCATTAAATCCTCTTATTCTCATATGTCACTTGTCCCTCCTGATAAAAAAATAATTTAATAACATGCTATTTTATTATTAATCAGCCATTCCCGGCACTGCCGGCTGCCGCTCCGCTCCCCCGGGGCTGCTGCTCCGCTCCCCCCGGGCTGCTGCTCTGCTCTCTTACCGATTCCTGTTGGCTGATATTCCTAAGATTCCCTTAACATCTATTCCAGCCATAATACTCATCCATCTCACTCTGTCTATCCCCACACCATCTCTATCCCCCATCTCTATACCGGCCCCAGCTTACGCTGCTGCCTCCCCGGTCCCTTATAGTTCTCCTCCTACCACTACAGCTACAAATATTACATATTTGTAGCCTATTATCGTGACGGTGTAGATTTCCTAAAAACTTCTTATTATATATGGCATTCTGACCGGGGAATATTGATGATATAGATTTCCGCTACTTCTCCATCAAAATTTCCTCAAATAATATGCCCAACGTCTGGAATACCTGGATATCAATTTTTACCATCCGAAACCTTTGGCCTCCTATTGATACCTGTTTAGTGAACCGGTCCCTATCTGCATCTATCCAGTGCAGCTTCTTCCAGTATTGGAGCTTAGTCTCATTCGTTTCATATTGGTTCCTGGCCAGCAGCCTATCAATGACATTCCTGGGGGCCAGTATATAGCCCCTCTGTATCGTCACCTTTCCGGATTTAAGAAGGAAATCAGCTATCCTCACAAATTCCTGTACACATACATCCCCCTTATTCATCCTGTTCTCCTATCAAGGTATTTACTGCTGATTTTTTGAGCATATACACCCTGTACATCGTCCTCTGTATCGTAGCCGAGTACGTATAATGTCCATCATCACATTTCAATACCCCTATATTTGCCATGATTTTTATCATTTTTTTTCTAGGGATATTTACCAATGTCCTATCCAAAACATCCTCAAAATCCTCTGTCTTAATACGGTAATAGTTTCTGCTGCTCGATGTCTGATAGGAGGAATCAAGCCATTTGGCTTCCTTGGTAAGTATATTTAAAACATGTATCACTTCCTTAATCCTCAATTCCACCGGCGCATTATTCCGTATATAGCCATCAACAAAAGTGTTAAGGTATTGCTTTTCCTTTTGTGTCTTTTCTAAAAGGTCTATCAGTGCATTAATCTTCTTTTTGAGCCTTACAACCTCACTATTTTCATCTTTGCTCTGCCCTGATTCTCTTTGTACCTCCATCCCTGTAAGCATTCTGTCACCCCATTTTTTTAGTTCATGTAATATAAGGTAATTTTTATTACATCTAATAATGTTTAAAAAACTTATAAAACCTTGTAATTCAAAGGTTTCTTTGGTAATATAATTCAAGTATTTAAAACTAGGTGTTTTAGATGTAATATATTCGTCAAATAGTGCTGAATATATTACATCTTACGATGGGAGTTTTTGAGGATGAATATTACTACAGAGCCGATAAGAAATAAGAAACAATTACATGCTATTTTAGGATATTTAAAGGAGAATAGTTCATCTCGTAGAAAAGCACGCCTACGTAATTTTGTTATTGCAAAAACACAATTAAATACTTCATTGCGTATCAGTGATGTCCTACCATTAAAAGTATCTGATATCATGCATTTAAGTGGTAATTTCAGAAGGTATATAAACCTGAAAGAAGATAAGACAGGTCATAAGCAGCGTATAGCAATAAACGACCCTCTTAAAGAGACTCTTCGCATGTATATAAAAGAGATGGGCTTAGAATATGATGACTTTCTATTCCCTGGGCAAACCCCCAATAAGCCGGTCACTACTACACAAATACATCGTGTTTTTCAAGATACAGCCCTAGCCCTACATATTGATAATTTCAACACTCACTCTTTACGCAAAACCTGGGGCTACTATGCCTACAAAGAAACCAAAAATATTGCATTAATCATGGAAGTATATGGGCATACTACAGTCCGGCAGACAATGAAGTATATTGGGATAACACAATCCGACAAAGACCGCCTATATAATACGATAGAATTTTAAAATATTACATGCAACCTATGTATTTTGAATTTTTTGATATTGGAAAATTTTTGATATGAAGAATTGTCTCAAGAACCTTGATTTTATAAGGATTTAGCAAACTATTTTTTATAAACCTCACTTGCTATATGGTGGTTTAATATTGACATTTAATACCAGAAATGATATGTTAAGTGTAACGATTTGGTAATAAAAATTACCTTTTATTTCATAGTAAAATGGTATCAGTGAAATTTCATCCTGGTACCTTTTATTTTTACCAAAATCTCAGTTTTACGGATTAAAGTTATTGACAATCTTGGCGGCGGCCAGAGTCGAACTTACACCCTCTTGGTTACACCAGGAATCGAACCTGGACCTGTGTACCACACACCGCTGAGTTTTAGCAGTGTATGGATTCATTTGCACTGTCTGTCCTGACATTTTGTTTTATTTGATTCTGTAAAATTTGCATTATTTCTGCAACTATAGCACTCAAAACATTCATTATGTTTCCTGCAATTATAACACTCGCAATATTTACACTTTTCATTCATCTTAAACCTCGTTTTTCCTCGAACATTAATATCGCCAATATAGCAGAATGCACAAAGAATTGACTGCTTTTTAAGCTGCAGCAGTCATACATCGGCCCCGGCCTGGAGCGGCTTCACTCTTATCTACAGATGCTTTTTTATGCAATGTGTATATTTTCCCTATTCATCACCATCTATATCATCACCATCTGCAGACTCATCCTTCCGCACTAATTTTTCAAATTCATCTAGTGATATTGGGCGCATATCTCCTGATTTTAGCTTAAACCTCTCCTGGTTTAAATCTTGACTATTTATGTTTTTTTCCATACATTTTTCCTTTCTTCTTAACTTGGTATATAAGTGAAGCATCCACATAGGTTATATCACCCTTTTTCTCAATCGCATCAAGTTTAAATATACTGCTCCTCTGTAACAGCAACTCCATCTCCCGATAACGATTCACTGCCCCCAGGTACATCCCCCGCATTCTTTTAGGTATTTTAATTCGCATCAAAATCCCTTCTTCAAAACCCGCATATGCAGTTGCTATCTGTTTATCCATTGACGTGGAAGAAAATCCATCACTTATAAATAGTGTACCGCTGTATTTTTGATTCAGTTCCTCGCTTGACAGCTTTTTTCCGTCATCCCCAAACAATACCCCCAGATTATCCATCCCCCTATATACAATCTCCTCTCTGGGTATCTCTTTTCTTTCCAGGCATTCAGTTATTGTATCAATGTCCTGTAATATATAATCGGGTACATTAAAATCCTTATTGTTTAGTACCTTATTTATATCACGGTACTCACTCCCCATATAATTATACAATGACTCTTTTTCTTGGTCGGTAAGGTCCCTGGAATCTAACCCACTGGCCAAATCATAAAACTCCTGTATACTGTAGTCCTCTAAATTTATATCAGTTATTGGTTCTACATCCTCTATTTGAGTTTTCTCTTTAGGCCCTTTTTTCTTGGCCATAATCTTACGCCCATACAAATAACGTTTTGTGTTAGAAAATCTGGAATGGCGCAGCTGCGCCTGTACAATCTTATCAGCATCTTTTGCCTTACATCCATCCTGTAACAGCTCCCGCTTTTGCAGGACAGCAAAGGCCCGCCTAAAATCGTGCATCTCCATCCCATGCTCCCAGGCATATTTACGCATGTAGGATTCATCGTAGAATAATCTTTCATTTGGTTGTAATGTTCCGATGTGATGTTTTAAATGCTCATACAGATAATCATCTTTTAAGCATATAACCCATCCTTCTTTTCCTCCTTTTCCATGCCTCACATGAATTTTCAACCGTCCATCGGATTGAAATATAATGTCTCCAGGGTCCAATGCTGCCAGCTCCGACACCCTTAATCCACTAACCGCAGCTAATCTATATGCATACTTCATTCTTGGGTCCCTACAGGCATTGGTCTTTTTCATCATGGTATCAAAATTAACCGACCGCCCCTTACTTTTTACATGGTTACGTTTATGCCGCATAATGTTTTTAAATATTTCATCACTTGGAAGTCGCAGGGAAGAATCATATTTTGCCAAATGCTTTAATCCATTTTTGGCGGCACTCACCTCATTTTTGGTCCGGAATCTTTTTAGCCGATTCATTATATAATCTTCCGATACATCGCCCAGGGAAGAAATGTTGCAATCATTAAACACCTTTTTTACTGCACTATAATAAGTTTTTGCGGTATTAGTATTCAAGCTGTCCTGTAAATATCGCTTGAATCCTAATAAGATATCATATTTCATATTCACCCTTTAATAATTTTAGCCTTCTTTCATTCCAGACTTGCAACTTATTTATTACAGCCTCCAATGAACCCTCTGGTGATTCACCATCTAAACTCTTTACGTAAAATTCATATATTTCCTTGATATACGCATTGAGCGTTTCAATTTCCTTCTGCGTGGCCACAACCTCATCAGGCTCATACTCTGCCGGTGATTTCTGCATCCGCACATAATCCTCTCGGTATTCTTTTAACCTCTCACAGTCCTTTAATAATTCGTCTACCTTGTCATACATAATCAGATAGCGAATAAACGTCTTATCCGGAAACATATAGCAACGCCTAAACCACTGGTCTGTATACATACGTTCATCTGAGCCGTGCGTAAACCGGCCAGATATCAAATCCATTACAAATGCCTCAAGAAGCTGACTTTCATTACAACCTACACAATCGGCTTTAGCTTGCAATCTCAAGGTATCTGCATTTGTTAGCTGCAATGGAATGTATACTTCTCTTACTCCCTGTAATTTGCCGGCGTCCGAAAAATCAAGAGAATTTGTTTCAGCTCCCCAACGTGCATACCAAAAATCTACATACATACGTTCATCTGAACCGTGCGTAAAGGTACCATCTACCAAATCTGCAATGATATCCTTTAGCAGCTGCTCAATGGTTACACTTACACAACTGGCCTTTAAATATAATGCTTCCAATTCATCCCTTGATACATGCAGACAATATGTATTTGTCTGCATGTACTTCATCTCTTCTACAATTCGTCCCATTCTCTTCCTTTCTTAACCATACTATCTAACACGTACCTCAAGGCCATCCATCATCACATCATTATGGTATACAATATAATAATCCTGTCCATTATGCTCCACACTAGAAACAGCCCAATAAGGGGTGTTTACCCATTCTCCATCTACGTCCCGTTGATGCCAACTATCCTTGCATAGGAACTCAATCGTGCAGCCACTGGTCCATGTATATTCATCAATAGCATAACGTCCACAGCTATCTTTATGCAACTTACCGGTACACTTAATTGGCCTTGTAAGGTAAGTAAGTGTATCGTTAATATCTGACAATTTCGCAACTATTTTATTGTATTCATCCATTAACAATAAATCTTCCGAAGATGAGTTATCATAATCAACACAGCTTAAATCGCTGTAATCCTCATATCCGGATACAGACAGTACCCTCTTGATTTCAGTGCTTAAACTATTTAATTTATCAGACATATCATTTAACTTCATTCTTATCCCCTTTCCTCTCCAGGACAATCCAATAGCACTCAATAACAAATTATTCGGTAGGATTATTTTTAAAATATAATTCCAGCGCCTCCTGTACTACTTGGTAATCCCTCCTACCAGTCATTGCAGCATTAATTTTTACTTGAGCGGCAACACCAGGTGTGAGATAGTATCCACGCTGTATAAGCCCCTCTTTCTCCCCCTTTCTCTCCTTCTTTTCTTTCTCTGGCTTATTAACGCCTATCATAGCACCAACTGGGCTGTTAACCCTTTTCTGTTCTCTTTCATTCAAATTCATCTTTTACACTCCTTGCCATCTTAATGTTCTAATGCATCTATTTCCCAAAGTTCCTACAAGCCTTTACTTTGCATATCTATCGCTTTGATAGCATCTTCAACCAGATTAAACTCCTGGCCCGCATAATGCGCATCATCTATCACATACCCCAGGCCATCCCCCTTTGCCGGGCAAGAACGCTTAAGGGTACAAATGTCATAACCTTTATGACTGTAAACTTTTGCATATCTATCATTTAAAAATTCCATATTTACCTCTTTCTCCGATTCCTCAGAAACCTTTAAGTTATTCTGATAATCTATATACATAACAAAACTTTGAACTAAAGAATATAATAATATATGTTCTGTTTTTGATATATAACTATATTTATCTTGTCCACGCCCCATATCATCTATTATATCCCATAGGGAATGATATGCGTTTCTTATATCTCCCACTTCAAGTGACCTCAGCACTACCTGTGTCTCATTATACTGCCTTTCTGATATGGCCCTATAATCAGATGTAATGGCACCATCCCCCTGCTTCATCAATTCATATAATTTCTTTACGCTTTCACATACTAAATTATAATCGAAGTCGAAATAGTCATCACCACCTGGAGCATTTAAGACACTTAATAACTTTGTACGTCTTATCATATTTTTACTTTCTCCAATTTTCCGGTAATATTAGTTTCCTCAATACCATGCTACGGAACCAGTCCTAAAAATTAGACATGATATATTCTGCGATTTTCTTATACTCTTGAGATATTGGTAGCTTCGGATTTCGCTCTACTACCGCAAGACCATCATAAATCCCCTTAACTGCTTCTGATGTTTCCCGAATGATACCTATTACATTATATTTTTCTTGCAACAAGTGCAGGATTTCATTCTGGTCCTTCACCCGCACTTTATATAGAGTGGCGATAACGCCCATGATTTCTAATTCCGGATTGACCAGCTCCCGTATGTCATTGATTGTGTTCTCAAGCTGGTCCAATCCCCTATATGACAGATACGTAGGCTGGCATGGAATCAATACCTTATCAGCTGCAGCTAAAGCGTTAAGTGTCAAAATTGATAGCTGTGGTGGACAATCAATAAGTATGTAATCATAATTTGCTTCTACCTTTTTTAATGCCCTGGCCAATACCTGCTCACGTGCTGTCCGTCCAGTCAACTCCAACTCCATAGATGCCAGGAAAAGATTACTTGGTATAATATCAAGATTATCTTTAATTTTATAGATACACTCTTCTATCCCAATTGGGTCCCTCTTCAAAATGTCACATATACTATGTTCAAAATCAAATGGTTCCTTCCCAAAACTTATTGTAAGGCTACTTTGTCCATCCGCATCCACTTCCAGAACCCTTTTATTATTGGCTGCTAATTCAACCCCCAGATTGTGTGTTGTGGTTGTCTTACCTACACCACCCTTTTGGTTCGATATTGCAATAATCATAACAATCTCCTCCTCTTTCAATTTGATAACAAACTACTTTACTAACAAATTATTTTAATAATAAATTATTTAATTATTTTTTCTCCAATCAACAAAAAAACCGTTTATCAATCTCCTGTCTGCTGGTGGCTCCTCGTTTATATCTATCATCCATATTTTTCCAATTTTTCTTGCTGTTTTCATTTCTCCATTTTGGCACCGTCTTTTTATTCCCTGCTGGCTGCAGCCATAGTGCTCTGCATAAGCCGATAATCTCACCAATTTTTTTTCATCTGAACAACTCATAATCCACCTTTGCTCTCAGATAACTATACAGATTCCAAATATTCGCTTTTACTGGATAATCCATTCGGTATCTGAATTTAGTCACATAGTTTATTTCATGTGCCTGGCACCACTGGTACAATTCCCGCATATTCATCCTATCACCATTTTCAATGCGTTCTTTTAGCCATTCCAGCTTGAATTTGTCACCTTCTTGGTGGTCGGCCAGAATAAAAAGCACATTATAGTATCTGATTATCATTAGTTCTCCTTTCCCAGCTTAAGTATAGATTACATTTTTATCGGTCGGATGTCAATAACAAATTATTAAAGTACAAAAATATTTTATTATTAATTGATTTTTAGCTAACTACTCTGATTCAAACTCTGTAAGGGCCTCCACCAATCATCATACTACAGACCGTACCTAGATTCTTTCCCATACTTCTCTTATCCTCCTTTCAATAATTTAATAACTAATTATTTTAATAATAAAATATTTTTCTATTAAGTTATTTTATTATTATCTTATTTATATATAGTTTAAATTATAATCGGTTAAATGTCAATAATAAATTATTTTAATAACTTATTATTTTTTTCATATCAAGTAATACACACAATGTCTTTACATTAGGCATATCATGTATTATAATACTATAAAAAAGGAGATGATGGTATGTCTGAAAAAAACACAAGTATGAATATCAGAATGAATAAAGATGTGAAACTACAGGCACAGAAAGTTTTTAGTGACCTTGGAATTGATTTAACCACTGCAGTAAACGTATTTCTGCGCCAATCTATACGTTACCAGGGCTTTCCCTTCGATGTAACCTTGCGCCAGGAACCAAACGCAACAACTATGGCTGCTATAGAAAATGCGGACAAAGGGATAGACATGCATGGTCCGTTTGAATCTGTAGAGGCCCTAATGGAGGACCTTAATGCTTAAGATTGAGTATCAAGGCCAGTTTAAGAAAGATTATAAATTAGCATTAAAACGTGGATGTAATCCTGAACTACTTACAGAGGTTATATCTATGTTGGCCAATGAGCAAGAACTCCCTGAAAAATATAGGGACCATAACCTTATGAACTCACGGAGCTATAAAAATGCGAGAGAGTGCCACATACAGCCTGATTGGTTACTCATCTATCAGACAAATAAAGATATCTTAACGCTAAAATTGTTGCGGACTGGTTCACATAGTGATTTATTTTAATAACATTTTATTTTATTATTAAATTATTATAATAATATTTTTTGTCATAAGAAGGGCGGTATGGATTATTACTCCATACCGCCCTTCTTACTGAAAGTCACGGAGCCGCCAGAAGCCCTGTGACTTTTAATTACTTACCATGCTGGTGGCGGTCCTATTATTTCATCTTCTGGGTACTCAAATGTCTTCATATAATATGCCTGTCCATGATTCAGCGCATACATACTGTGATATAAATGTATCGTCAGCCTGTTAGGTGTGCCGTTCATTGTACAATGCTTCCTTACGATTTCGGTCACGGTTCCATCAGTATCCCATGATTGATAAACAATCACAAATAGTTCTGTGTCCCTTGTGTCTCCCCCACTTCCACTAATTATGCTATATATTATATATTCTGGTTTCTGAATATATGCGCCTATCAAAAGCAATACTACTAGCATTAATATCAATCTGCATAATCGTTGCATATTGCACCCCCTCCTATAACAATAACGTAATCAACGGATGTTTTTGCTCACTAACAAGGTCAAATTTTTGAATTTTTGTCACTGCCAGAAAGCATGTGCAATTTAAAATGATTAAAACTATGGAAAGGGGGACGGTTATGGATGCCTATGATTTAGGATTACGCCTAAAGGGATTACGAGAAAAGTACAAATTATCACAAACACAAGTTGCAACACGCCTTAATCTCTCCAGGTCCGCAATTGCTAATTATGAAAGCAACACGTCATTTCCTTCCACGGATGTTGTCACAAAGTTTGCGCTATTATATCATACCTCAACCGATTATATCCTTGGCCTGGAAAACCGTACTACTATCACACTTGATGGACTCACCCCTTCACAAGAAGATGACCTTCTAAAAGTGATAGACATATTCCTTAAACAATTCAAAGCTTAAAAAATACTGCAGCAGCTCCTGGCCGTTGCAGTATTTTTATTCCTACAAAAGTAATCTTTATCTCTATTTCATTTTAGGCTATATCAAGCGCGGGCCTCATTACCTCATTCTCATTATGTGTAAAAGTGAACTACCCATTGTCTAAAGCCAATGTGCTTCCTGCTTCGCAGACCTCGTAACCTACTATCTCCACAGGCGTTAATTCGGGCAGTTCCTGCCCTATTATGTATTTCTTTTCTTATGCTATTTGTCTTAATCCCTCTGCTAAGATATTCTTTGCTGCATTGATGTCTCTATCATGCTTTACTCCGCAAACAGGGCACTCCCATTCTCTTACCGCTAAATCCTTTGTGTCTGTGTTTTGATATCCACAAACGCAGCACAACTGACTACTGGCATAAAATACATCTATTTTGATATATTTCCTGCCATTCCACTTTGCTTTATATTCTAACTGTCTTGTCAGCTCATACCATGATACATCTTCTATTGATTTTGCTAGATGATGATTTTTTACCAGATTTTTAATTTGCAGATTCTCAGAAACTATTACTTGGTTTTCGCTGACAATCTCGTGTGAAATCTTATGCAAATAATCTTTTCTGGCATTTCTTAGCTTCTCATGGCATATTGCTATCTTTTTCTTTGTCTTATAATAGTTGTTGCTTCTTTTTTCTTTATGTGCCAACTGTCTTTGCAATCTTACCAGTTTCTTCTCATATTTCTTTATAATTTGGAGGTTTTTGTATTTCTTCCCATCAGAAGTAATACATAAATCTTTAATTCCTAAATCTAATCCAACATTTTTCTTAACATGTTCCAATTCTTCATGGTCTGTTTCCACAAGGATTGATACATAGTATTTTCCGCTTGGCATTTGCGACACTGTTGCAGACTTTATCTGCCCGCTGAAATTTCTATGTAGTTTTGCTTTTACTTCCTTTAGTTTTGGAAGTTTTACTTTGCCATTCTCAAAATCTACCTCTATATTACCATTTGTAAAATTAGTTGTGTATGATTTGTGACTATCATGTTTTCTCTTAAACTTCGGATAACCTGCATGTTCTTTGAAAAATTTCTGATATGCAGAATCCATATTATAAATTGCATTTGTCAGAGCAAATTTATCTACTTCTTTTAACCATTCATATGTTCTCTTTAATTCCCTGTTGCAGTAATTATTGCATTCCGTTTTGCTTACAGACTTTTTTTCTTTTTCATAAGTTTCTTTCCGGTATGCGAGTGTCTGATTATATACAAAACGACAACAGCCAAATGTTTTTGCTATCTGCACTTTCTGCTCATTATTAGGATATACTTTGTATTTATATGCTTTTAACATCTGCTGTCACCGCCTTTCTATCCCTGATTTTCTATATATTTTCGCAACATTTCTTCAGATACATTCCCTACACTACATGCAAAATAACCATCTGTCCAAAAGGTGTGTTCTTTCCAAAAATGCTTTCGCAAATAATTCGGATATCTTGCCCAAATATGGTATGTCGTATAACTTTTTATGAGGTTTACAATCTTACTGACTGACATTGCGGGTTCTGTTTCTATCATATAATGAATATGGTCTTTGTCAGTCTCCATATATTTGATAATTACTTTGTGTCTTTGACATATCTCATAGGAAAACTGTTTTATATCATCCGCTATTTGCTTTGATACCAATAACTTTTTTCTATATTTACAGACGAAAATAATATGATATTGGAGTAAATACTTGTGTCTGTTTTTAGCTTTCCATGTTCCCATTCCATAAACATAACACAAACCTCTACTTTTGGCTACCTTAACCCACCGTCTAAAGCCAGCGGGATTGCGGTAGCCTTATTCAAAAATAGGCCATTTGACAGTTTCCAGTGTAGATTCGATGGCCAAATAACAGAAAAACCGATTCTGGGGCATTCTGGTGCGTCACAAGGGTATATTATACAAGGCTGTAATCACAGATTTTCCGAAAAAGATTGAAACCAGTTATGTCGCAGAAGAGTGGCAGATGCATCGCAGTTGTAATGTTCCAGCTTTCATCATCCGGAGCCGCTGCTTTAAAATATCAAGGTGTGATTTTGGGCCAGGACATCATCCAAGTAATATGCCTCTGTGACGCACCAGAATGCCCCAGAATCGGTTTTTCTGTTATTTGGTCTACAAATCTACCTTGGAAATCTTTTTAGGAAGTTTGAGAGGTTTAGTGGTTAGGAGTGAGAGGTTGTTTTTTTAGCTGATTCTGAGCTTAAATTTTTATGGGGGAATATCAGGGCTATGGTTCCGTGTGCTATACTAGATGACGTGATGATAAGGAATTTATTAGAGGTTGTCTTTTCCCTTCATCATCGCTTAAGAGTGGATAAGCACACGGAAATCCAAAAGTCAAGGGCGGGGCTTGCCCCGTTTATATACCCTTGACTTTTGGATAGTAGCCCGTTGGCTTTTGGATTTAGCCAGTTGGGGAATGTTAAGAATTGTTATTGTTGTTATTCGATGAAGTTTTTAGAAATTGGTTTTAACTTGATTATGAGACAAAGAATTATTACGGTAGTTTAGATAAGATTATATATATAAAGGGAAAGAATAAAGAATTAAAGAATAGATATACTAGCCATCGAAAAGCCTTGAAACTCTTATAAATAAAGGCTTTTTTTGTATTTTTGAGGTGCATAAAAATGGACTAATAAATGTTCCTAACATCTTAGCTTTTAGACTACATACTTTTCTTGACTACATTGTTTTTGGACTATTTTTTCTAAACGTCATTATTTTTGGACTATCAAAATGGCATAAGGGAGGGAGCAAGCCCCTTTCCTGGTACCTGCTCCCTCCCTTGATATCATATTTTCACCTGCAGACAGCTTTACTTCTTAAAAAACGGCCATGACGGCCATGACTTCAATCGTTATGTCAACGCCAAATAGGCTTGTTATTTACTACAAGCCTTAAAACTCCATTTCCTGGCCAGACCAAATTAATCCCAAGGTGTGCCTTACCAGTTTATGTATATACTTACTATTCAATTCTTTAGCCTGGCAAATACAATCGTCAACAATCTCAAAGATACTTCTACCAATGCTTTCCTGGGCCTCTTTACGATATTGCTTCATGATGGTCACAACATCCTTCACGGCTGCCGGTGCACAATTCTTTATCTTTGCCCGTCTGCAGCTTACCCCCACCAAATGCCTCATGTATTGGTCAGTTTCCGATATCTCAACTCTATCATTAAATACAGTCCGCAAGTAGGATATGAAATACTTTCCATCTTTAATGCCGATTGCAAAGAACTTTTTAAGAGAATGTAAATAGCCACGTAATACCCGCTTAGTTACCCCCAGGAGCTGCATATACTTTGTATACAGCTTACCAATTCCTATTTGGTAGCTTCCGGATGCACTATGTGTGATTTTCATAAAATGCAGCAGCAGTAATTTTTCTTTGGCTTTCAGCTCATGGAACCGGCGGGTATGAAATACCTGCCGGGATACATTGATATATCCCTCATGGTACGCACCTGGGTACGAAAAATCATTATCCAGGATTGTAATATCATAATCCTGATTTACACGGCTATATGTAATGATACCTTGCGCCTGCAGGGAACGTAACGTATCGTAGAACGTCTGTTTACACATATCCGCATTTTCGCATACATCACGATAATACATGCCACGGATGCAGCCATAATCATCCTGGTAACGGGCAACGTACAAAATAAAATCAACTTCTTTGTTCGTCAAACTATTTAATTTATCTAATAAAGAATATTTTATCTTCATTATGCCCTCCTTCCCAGGAAAATTTTATAAATTCATACACTTTTCAAAAGCGCGAAAAAGCCCGAATACTCAAGTATTCGGGCCTACATTTACATGAAATTCTTCCGCTTTTATTATTGACAAAATCATAAGGCTCTGCTATTATCTAGTCAGGAGCATTACACATGCACTAAACGGTTAAAAGATTCTTGTATCGTGTGAATACTTGAGTTGCTTCCCTACCGTCTGGTAAACGTTAGAGAGGAACCGAATCATAGAGAGGTACCATTTGGTACTTCTCTTTTTCTTTATTCAATTGTCTGTCCTAATTTCTGTACACTCATTTCACAGTGTATAGCTACATAAAATCTAAAACCTCATGTGTGGATAACTTGTCCAAATTTCCCACCGATATCCACAACTCTTAAATCAGATTGTATCAATATCTATACTAATTGTCAAACTATTTTTTTCGCAACACACATTTTAAATCATATTTAGATTCAGGATGACCGTTACCAGCAGTCCCCCCCCCCCCGTTATTAAGTGTTATGGCCAGGCTCCATTTCGCCAGCCTTAAAGTCCTCTATTTTACCTTCCTCGGTCCGGACCGGTTGGCTCATCGGACGGGAAGATGGATTATCTGTTGATTCCATAGCATCCGAAGTTACTTTGTTCTTACCCATGTTCCCTAATTTTCCCTGCAATTTTTCCGGATGTCTACTGTGGACCACTTTGTCTTGCTTTCTGGTATGCTCCCTCTCCAAATGTTCACGCTTTTCTACAGTAGTGGTTTGGCTTATTGGACGCTGTTGGACAACTTGCCCATGCTCTGCTCCCTCTATTGCTTCCCCATTTTCCTTCACCGCGGATATTGATGGATGACTTACCGGACGCTCCGGAATATCCTTAAGCGACTTCTTTTCATCTGCAGCTGGTAAATCCTTTTGTACCTCCTTAGGAATCACCTGGTAGCTTATTGGACGTTCTGATGTCCGTTCCGTCTGTTCCGATGGTTTTTGATTACTCTCACCTATCGGCTTCGTCCTCTCTCCTCCCTCCAAAACTCTCTGATAGCTTACAGGACGTCCCTGGACCTTCATGGGATTCTCTACAACCATATCCCTTTTCTTTCCTGACTGCGCCCTGGATTCTGGTTGATAACTAACAGGGCGGCTCACACTTGCTTTAAATGCACTATTATCTTCCCCCCTTTCCGGATTACTTCCATTCAGAGAATCAGGCCGGAGCCGAGATATTGGAAGTTCCGAAGATTCTTTTTTCTTTCTTCTAACGTTCTCCTCCATCTTCGGCCTCCCCGGCTTCTCTGCTTTATCCCACAGCTCCCTCCAATTATCTGTAACCTCCCTGGGAGCGTAGTAAGATATTGACTTTATCCCTGTTGTCTCTAATTTCGGCTCCAGCGGCCTTGAATGTGGTTGAACCCCCTCCCGTTTCTTTGGCACAGATACTTGATATGTAGATGGCCGTTCTGTATGTCCTCTATTATCCATCCGTTCTTTATGTGGACTTTCGGAATACCTACTAAACCTCTCGCTATATTCTTCCTGGTTTTTATATCTTGCCTTTGCTACAAATCTTTTAATCCCTCTCCATCCCTGCGTTCCTCGATTCATCCTCGCCATATAACGATATGGATTCTCCATATAATCAAATTTGGTTCTCATCATTCTACGAGGATTGTTGCCCATCATAGTGGCCATAGACAAGATACCAAGAACTTCATACCTGAAAAAATATAGACCAATACACATTGCAACCTGTAAAATCACTGCAATATACCATCCAATTATATATGACATCCCTTGTATTAACTGGTCCATTAAAACCATAATACCCATTAAAAAGGTCACCACAAGTATACCAACCTGAATTTCCAACATCTTACGGCACCAGGCTCCTAGAATCATAAAATCATAGCCAGGCATCAACGCCATTAATAATATAATTGGAGCTAAAAGAACCATAATTATAGTAAATACCTGAAATAGCAACAATATCACAGATATTAAAATGTATACAATACACTTAAACAACATGGTAAGGAACATGATGGCCCCTTGTCCAATCCTTTGCCCTGCAGTTGATTTACTAAATGCTTTCGGATTATCTTCCCTGATTTCCTGTATCTTGTTGTTACGTGTATCCTCATCCGTTTCCGTCAAGAAAAATTCTACATCCTCATCGGAATAATCATATCCTGCAAACTCCAGGGATTTCCATGGCTCATGGACTAATGACACCCACAACACCCCTGCTGCCGTTGCTGCATACTCACTGGTTCCACTTTCCATATCAACCCCGCTTACACCAGTCATAATCTGCACTGATAGGCTTTTGGTTATATTGCTTGTGTAACTTAGAAATGTAGCAGAATCGTGGACCAGTAAAACGGACATCAATAGTACAAATATAACTTTTCCAAACTGTCCCATCAATCCTGAAAAATCTCTACGGGCAAAACGTATTATAGCCAGGATAAATGCACCAACTAATATTAGCTGAAATATTGGAAGGAATACATTTAGCCGTATGGAAGATTGTATACTGCTTATCATAGGCTCTAGCAAGGCCGCTATATCAAAGTCCAACGCATAATAAAATACTGAAATACTGGCCAATCCTACAAACGTAATAGCACTAAATATTCCATTTGAAATCGCATTGAGAATTCCATAACCTGCATCTTTTATCCCTAATTTTTCAATGTCTAACTGATAATTATCCCTATATTCCTGTGAAAAGTATTTTCCATCCCCTTCCAAGCCATCAAATTCATCTGTTATGCCAACAGTCTTTGATGCAAATGCTGTTACTGTTGAAACATTTACCATGAAACAAATCATAACACATACGGCCACTATAATCTGCAGCTTATTAAATTTTTTAGCAAGACTCATTGTATCCCTCATTCCCGCCTGAATGTCCACGTATGCAGATTCCTATTGTATGTCATTACAATGATAGTCTGCCCCACATCATCACACTGTACCTGGAAGGATGTTTCTGGCCCTTCCGTTACAACTGTCCCATCTATACAGCGTAACTCTGTAGCCTCGATTCCTTCGCTGTCCAAATATTGCTGCGTTTCATCAATTAAACGTCCTTGTGCGCCAACCGGTAATGTGCTGTCTACATCAATTGTACTTTCTGTATTTGTAAAATAACATGCTGCATACTCCTTTTCTTCCCACGGCGAATACATTTCTGGCTGCGTATTCCCCCCTTCTGCCTCAACTTCATCGGGATATATGGCCATAGTTTCTTGACTTTTTTCTGTCTCTTCTGTTAAAGCATCCTCTGATTCAATGGCCGTTTCGGTCTGTGCCGCAATTGAACTCTTATTTTCTTCTGGATTTTTTCTAAAAAACCTCATGCTTAAAGATAATACCATTGCGGCCAGGGCCACTATGATAAGGATTCTATAAACATTTCCGTATTTCATTACATCCCCCTTAATTGCTAAAGCTCCAATATTGTTTTGACTCTCTCTGTATCAAGGCCGGTGCAAACGATGTATAAAAAAATCGTTTTGTGGCATTATCATTTGGGTCATTAACTAAAATTCTTCCATCCTCTGTAATCCCCCGTAATACAATAAAATGTCCCGCCCGGGTAAAAGTCCCCGGTCGCATACTTGCTATAACAGGATGTCCTGCTGCCAGTTCTGCCATCATGCCCTGTAGGGATGTACCTAAACCATAGCATTTTATACCCCAGTGTTTGGCCGTGGCGGGGAATATATCCCAGCTCTGCCCAGCATTTCCTACGTAATAGCGATTGCCGGTCCAGGCCACAATATCCGGAGGGGTTATAGTGCTATCCCTTAAATAGCTGAACACCATGGCAATTGAGGTGACAGAACATCCGGAGGTCCTTATTGTATTGCCGCCAAATTTTACATCCCCCCATGGCTGCTGATACTGGTAGTATAATGGTATTTCCATGCCCGTTTCCGGATAAACCAAATCACCAATCTCATAATCGCCAAACAGCCCATCCCCGGAGCCGGTTCCCGACCACTCCCCTATGATATCCTCATATAGCTCCACCAAATACTTCTGTTCGTTTAATGTAAGCATCTCTGTTTTTGTTTCTTCATCAAAGCAACCGTAATATGTATCCAGAACATCTTTTAAATTATCATAGGGAGCTGTAGATATATGGAATTGACTTGAGTTTTTCCTTTGCATGGTCTGGACTACCTGCTGCACATCTCGGCACTCTTTAGATAGTCCAAAATATTCCATTATGGCATCTGCACCATATGCGTAATCTGTGTGGTCATATTCCCAATGTGTCTCTCCATCCTCATCCTCTTCTTCCTCATACACCTCAATTGTCACTTTAAGGCAATTAAGGGCAGTATAGACCATATTTTGGCTAGTTATGTCAGTATGTTCCTGGTCGGCCATGTACATGTCTATCAACATCACCCATGACCAATCCACACCTAATTGACTTCCACACATTTGGTATTTCATTGCTGTTTCTTCATCTGCAGGGACAACCTCTGTATTACCACCTACTAAGCCTCCTAAAACAATACAGAAGAGTAAGAATGGAACCACGATGGCCATAGCGATTAAAAACATTTTCTTTTTCATCAAATATCTTCTTTCGTGAATAAGTCATCTTCTGTAAACTCAAAATCTAATAGTGGCTCTGGAACTGCAGGTTCCGGTGTTTCAGGTTCTGGTTCCTCAGGTTCTGGTTCCTGAGGCTCTGGTTCCTCAGGCTCCGGTTCCTCGACATCTTCTGTCGGTGTAGTAGAAAAGATATCGAATAAATCCTGAAAAACGGGGTCAAATTGCAGTACCCCCACACGATTATATAAATCTTTAAACAGGCATTGTCCTGCTCCCAGGTTCTGAATTACCAACATGTTTTCCGGTGTGACCTCCAGGCCCAGATAATCCAATAGACGGGCTGCTTCCTCCCGATTGTTCCTAGAGCGGAATACAAACTTATATGTAATTGAGTTTTTAATCCCTTCCGTAGGCAAATCTTTCGTAGAATGGCCATTGTAGATAATACAAGTATAAAGGGAACGCCCCATACGTGATATGAACTCTTCCATGTTACGCCCTTCCTTTGATGCTGATACAGCCCACGATTCATCTACAAGTATGCCTTTTGGTACTGGCCGCTTCACTAAAGCAAATTTTTTAATAAAGGCAGATACAACACCGAAAATAACAACCGATAACACCTCATCTCTCGTATAATCCTGTTTCGGTGTTTCTGGTGATGGCATCTTTAAGTTTTGCAGCTGTATTATATTCAAGCGATTATCCAATGTAATAGCATGTTCTGTTCCATCCCCTATCAATAGGCCCGCCATTCCATTATCCCTGTATAATATAATCCTTCTGGCCAGATTATTGGCTGCCTCATGTAAATTATCCTCTTCTGGTATCGCCTCCAACATTTTGGCCAGTTTTAACATACAGTGCGCCCCATGACTTTTCTCCATCCTCTTCTGGGCCTCCAGTATAGCAATATACTCATCACTTTTCGGGTCCAGCCCAAACAAGTCACTCAACACATTTAATGTAAGCTCATGTGCTTCCCGTATGTCATCTGGATATATATTATAAGGGTCCAGCTTTCCCCGGTCACTGGATGCGGCTCCTAATGTGACCGTACTAATCAAACCACGTAGAACAATCAACTGTTTCTCCCAGTGTGACCGTTCCCCCTTAGGGTCTATAATCAATCCATAGCCACCATATAAGACCATTTGATATATCAATATATTAGCATTAAATGATTTACCCGTTCCTAAGTCTCCAAAAAACGTAGCAGCTGGAGACATATTTTGGAGACAGGCCAGCTCTGGAGCATAATATACGGGTTTTCCTTCTTTTCCGGTGGAACCGATGTAGCCACCCCGGTTATCCCCTAATTCCCTTGTCACCCCCACAATGCCCGAAGCTAATGTAACTGGTGTAAGCCTCATCACAAAGTCCTTTATCAAAATACGCACAGATGGAATGAAAGACATATACAATTTAAGCTGGTCCCCTAATGGACGTTCAATGATTATGTTCATGTTATCGTACAGCTCTTTTACCCTGGAACATTTCTTTTCCAATCCATCCAAACTTGAATCAGATAGGCAAACAGTGATATTGCTCTCCAAAAGTGGGGACCTGTCATCTTTCAATTCCTGCTCCATGCAATCAGCATATTCCTTTGATGTATATAAATCTTCTGGGATATCAGCATTCGCCTCTTCAATATGTTCAATTTGGCTGTTTATCTCCCTCTTTTTCAGTTCCAACTGATGCAGGGCTGATTTGTGCGGGATGGCCTTAATATGGATACACACTTCCGCTTGTAAATTTCTTATCTGCAGCTCATACAGCCATTCCTTACCTGGAAATTCGTTTTGTTCTGGAAGCCATACAATGGGAAGGAATGTCTGATATGATGTGGAAAATCCTGTCGATACCTTAAGGCTCCTGTTTTGCGCTTCTATGCTTCCTTCAAACAGGGACACGGTATCTCTATGATATGGTCGTACAATCTTTTCGTGATTAATTACTACCTCATCTGCATCTGGTTCCCATTTTTCCCGTCCTACTGTCTTATAAAATAGTTTTGCTGGTATCCCGGTTCCTCTATATGCAATGCGTCTGAACAACCATTGTGTTTCTTCTGTTGTTGCCGCTTCCATGCTCATTTTGTATTTATTCTCATCCAACCACTTATTGGCCATCTTTTCATAAGCTTCTATTTTACTTTTTAATATATCCTTGGTATCCAGATTCATCTGTACATTAATTGCATTGACCGGGTCCTTAATGAAGTACATGAGGAACTCGCTTAGCTTTTCTACTGCCTCATATTCTGAAGCTTCACTTAGCTTTACAATAAAATATGTGGCATAATCATTTACACGCCCTAACTGTTCTGTCTTTTCCCTCAAATATGATTCTGTCAATTCTATCTGTTGCATTGCGCTGTCATATAAAATGTCATTCCGATGTAGACGCTCCCTTAGATTTCTAAAATGCTCCTCAACATCTTTCTCTATCGGAATAACCAATATTTGTGCATAGCTCATAACACCACTATATACCCTGGCTAATTGCACCAGCTTATTTACCTTTCCTTGGGTGCTTAAGTAGTCATAATTAAATCCCTTTAATCGGTAGATAGCCCAGCAGCTCTTATCCGAATTGAATACCAGATTATCAATGTAATAATCAATCGGGCATTGGTACATCCCGTCACCTCCTGTTTCCCTGGCTACAATTCCAGGATAGCTTTATGGCCTGTCTTTTTTTTACCGGCTGTAACTTGAAATGTTCCAGTGCCTTGTCCTGTTCGCAAAACAAAAACATTACTATACCAATCATATACCTTATTGGATTCTTACCATCTAATTTCTTGGTCAGTAAAAATTTTGAAATGAGATAGGGAATCAATATTGACCTGATGACTACCGGGATACTACTAAATCCCGGCAGTGCACCAAATGTCAAGTTAATTGCAGCCCATGTGATTCCAAAGTATAGCAGCTGCCATGGGTCTATGGGAACAGGCAGCACCAGGTTCTGTATAGCATATATCCGTTTTTCAACTTTCCAGACTTTACTGTAGCTATATATTGTTACCTTTTTCTGCTCACTGTTATCCATAATCATCCCCCAAATACTCTACTGCCGACTGCATTTCCAATGGTAGATATTACCTCTGGCTGTTTACAAATATAAGCTAATATGCCACCGATAATTACGGTAACTATTGCTGCTGATAAAGCATGTTTCATCCATGCACCAGCTGCTACAATCAACGTAACGAATAAAATCACCCAAAATGCCTGCTCAAATCCCCACTTAGCAGCATTTTCTGCGTAGTTTGCGCCACTGGCAAAAGATACCATGGCCATGGACAATGTAAGTTGTATACTAAGCAAAATCATTATGTATTTCCTTATTCTCGTATTCTCTGATAATCTCATTTTAGGTCCCCTTTTCTTTTTGTTATTTTATTATTTTGATATTTTAATAATTAAATAATTTTTTATTAATATATTTTTGTATCTATATCCTTGACATAGTACTTATCTGTTTCTTGCACAAGCGTTATCATATATTCCTGGCTTATTTCTTCCTGATTCACTGTATCAGCAATCCGGACTGTTAATAAGCATAGGATATCTGCTGCTTCTGGACTTTGATATGCTTTTATAGATTCAACCTTCTTAAATTCATATCTACCTCCTATGGCTACAAATTTGCTGCGGTCTGCATCTGCAGTAAGCAGATAATTAATCATGCTCTGCTCCTGGGAATAATAAGCGGATAAGAAGTTTTCAATAGAGGATGATACCAGTGCAGTATCTATTTCCTGCCCCAACGGAATTTGAGGCAAGGTATAATCATCGCTGTTCCTCTTATCCTGTATATACATAGGTAATGCAGTGATACAATATCCTGATTCCGTGGCCACAACAGGGATTTTTAGGGTACAGTCCGCATATTCCATCCCATCCTCACCCTTATCGTACTGTATTTCAGCATTGACATACACATTATAGACTTCCCCTTCCTGCTCTTTACGGTATGCATTCACGTATGCTGCTTTAGCATTATTCCGGAATGCATATATACCAGGTGCATTATTCAAACGTTGAGAGATATATGGATTTATCCGTGTTCTGAAATCCTGTTCGCCTCCCTTCTCATAGGTCAGATACTCTTTTGCAAAATCTTGGGCAAAGTCCATCACCTCCTCCGCTGCATCACCCTGGCTCTGCTGGGTCTGTTCAAAATCTTTTATCATCTGTCTCAGCTCATCGGCCGCCTGGGGCTTTATGATTTGATATGCACCTCTTGCAAATACACATACTAACATAAACCAAAATACCCATCGGAAAATCTTCATGGTGAAATTCTTTTTTAGGACATATGTAGTATCTCTTGGCTGCTTTTCCTTTTTTTTCTTTTTGACAGCTACTGTATCCTTCGTATTTTCTTGTACGTTCTCTGCCTCCTGATTTTCCCCTTTCTTTTTCAGCTTCTTTTTTGTTTCTGTGGCCTCTCCAGTTTTATGTATTGGTAACAGGCTCATTTATCCACACTCCATTCTATTTCCTCATCTTCACCAAAATTAAAATCATACTCTTCATAATTGACTTGTTTTATCTCTTCCGTGACATTCTTTGTAGAAGGAACCTTAATCTGCTCCTTTTGGTGATTAACTGTGTAGCTTTCTGTAAGCATACTCCCAGGTAATACCTCCACCGATTCATCCAACATCGTTTCATCATCAAAGTAATATGCCTGGAACTCTATCAATTCATTTCCTTGTAGATATAAGAACCTGCCTTTTATGTCTGGAAGATTTATGGCTGCTGTAGAATTTAGTACAATCTCTGAGGCTGATTTATCTGCAAAACGTCCACATATACGTATGGGAATGTTATTTTTTATTTGGCCAGTCAGCACATTGGCATCTGGCCGCTGCACCCCCAGAAAAAGATTAATGCCCGTTGCCCTTGATAGTCTGGCCAGTGTCGATATATAACCTTCCAGCCGTTCATAAATCTCCCGTTCTTTTGTTGGCACACCTTTTTTGTCCAGCATCTCAGCAATCTCATCACAGAAAACACCTATTCTGCATAGATTCTTTCCTGTTTTCTTGTTATACTCTGGTAAGTTTTTCACCCGAAGCTGCCGGAATAATGCCAGCCTTGCAGTATTCTCCTTAACCAACATCTCCAATACTTCGGCGGCCCTCTCTCTATCCGTTATTACTTCACCATAACGTTCGTAATCCAAGCCAAATTCGACACCGCCTTTAAAATCAATCATATACACCCTGGCATTCTGGCGTATTAATTGCCAAAGGCAACAACGTAATATTACAGATTTACCTGAGCCTGTTTCGCCGGCTGCCAGTACATGCGGTGTACGATTCAGATTAAATGATATCTGGGATAACATCCCTTGACCTATTACACAAACACCATCTTCATTAGATAAATACCCCTCATCCCAAAGTAATTTATCTGGTATTCTATATTCACTGGACACGGCCAACATTTGGACAACACGCTTACTACCCTTGTTTTCAATCCGCAGGATAGTGCAATCTAACACGGTTTCTATCTGTTCAGCACGTTTCTTCCACTCACCTATGTTTATATTTGAACGGAAGGTATAGCACATCCGACCATCCGGTTCCTCGGCTTCGCCTAAATACAATGGATACTTTCCTGTTTTTTCCTTAAATCCAATTTCCTCAAATTTCTGGTAATATTCCATTTGCTTTCTGGTGATGACACTTCCTAGCAGGGCAAGGTCTATGGCTGGAGATAAAAGGATAAGTATGTATAATATCTTTTGCATCCACCCTGGCATATTCAGGACATCAAGGATTGAAGATATCTGCTCCCATTGCATCCAGCCAATCACGGCCAGTATTATACATAGCATAAAGGGAATGATTTTCCTGCCTCTTAACTTTTTGCATCCATACCAAACAGATTTTAAAACTTTTCCTATAACGATAACCAAATTCCCCATTGCCATATCCAACTGTCTATCCAAACTGCTCTGGGCCATATATTATCCCTCCTCAAATGCCTGTACTACAAGCCTTTTGTCTTTTCCATAACAGGTTGATAGGGTTATTATATTTCTGTCCGTGTCTGGCTGCTCCGTAAGCTGCACCAATGATTTTTGTATCATTAAATCCAGATACTCCCTGTAGGATTCATCATTTGCAAATGTATATGCGAATACACTTCCATCATCCTCATTAAGTAACTGTACCGAAAATAATTTGTATTTATATTCCCTTCCTTTATTCAAAATAGTAATGGTCGGATATTGTTTACAGTACTCTGATTTCAGGTAGTTCTTTAATGCAGCGAACATGGTTCCGTCCCTCATGTTATGACCAAAAATCACTGTATTCTTATCTTGAAATGCATTTTGCGCCCTGCGTATAAATGGTGTCCCGGCTATGCTATTCTCCCCATAAAATCCAGTTATCAGATAGTCCCTATCAGATTCCATTACCACCGGATAATCAATTGGGGTATTCTCTATCTGCAGCCAGGCTATATAATCAGGGTTTATATCCTTTAATTTATCCTCCACCACCTCCCGCGGCCCCTTGATACCCTTTATTTCCCTTAGTTGCCTATATGCTATGTTTGACCTTTGGTACTCTGCAGATATATCCAGCAATCTTGTGCTAGATATGCCTAATCCTACAAGGGCTAACACAAAAACGGCTGCATAGGCTCCTGTTTTTAACTTCCCCATAAATCACACTCCTAACATACTATGCAGCTGTTCAACTACCTCCTGCATGATTATTAGTAATTCCGTTCTAGGTCCGACATACAACAGCGAAATCAATCCGATGGCTGCCAAACTACATAAAATGATGGTGGCTCCTATTCTAATGGTCGCAGCTCCTGTATTAAGCAGGATTTCTATCAGACGCTTCTTTTTGACCAGAATCGTTCCATCTTCATGGATTTTATATTTCCTTCGTAATTTTTGCTGTTCCTGCTCAAAGGCCCTTTTTTCTTCGACTTTTTCACCTAACCGTTTTTTATATTCCATCTCTAATCTCCTAAGATGTACTCATAAATATCATTCTCTACATAGGTAAAGGGGTCCGGTGTATACACTGCGAAATAGGTCCGTTCTTTCTTGCTTTTCATCATTTCCTTCACGTCCCGCTGTTCACTTAATCCGATGAAGGAAAATATGTAGTTTACATCTTCATAGCATTCATCCTCTATGACCTGTTCCACATAATCAACCTCATTGGCCTTGGCTCCCCCTACCACAATCTTTATCTGCTGTTCCAAAAATGATATTTTTTCAAAACCTGGATTTCCTATATATCCGTAATCCTTTATCACATAATCGTATCGTCCCCGGTTCGCCAAAGCGATTCGACTTCCTGTATACAAGGGTATGGATTGGCAGTATATTATATCGTTTTTATCAATTGTAATACCTTGATATAATGCATCCAGTTTTTCAATGTAATCTCTTTCCCCCATTTCCACATATGCGGCATTATATCCCATATGCATAAGGCATAATGTAAGCTGCAGTGCCTGTGTTGTTGTTCCAATACGTGGCTGGCATCCAACAATTCCTACCGTTTTCATTCCTCATCCCCCTTCTTTCGTTTCTTTGATGATAATACTTGCAAGATAGTGACAACCAGGCATATCAGGATAATCAATGCAATGCATGTAACCATAGCAATTATGGGATGTTTTAATAGTCTGCCTAACAACTCCAGAATGAAATCCCATAATTTTTTTTTGGCCACCTCAACCTCAACTGTTTCAACCGGCTTCTCTGGCTCCGTTTCCACCTGGGACATATCTTCTTCATACACTGCTTCAACGGCATTGGCCGGTACCGAATCAAGTAGAACAATGCCCTCATATGTAGCATTGACTGTGGCCACTTGCTTTAAGCCACGGGCAATTGCCTGTCTATATGTAACTCCATCTTCGGCTACCCATGGTTCCCCGGTCCACTCCACTGTATGAATCTGATAATAAGCAGGATTAACCTGTATCAGTTCCAGCAAATTGTTTTCATATCCTGCAAATGGATTTTCCTCCTGTCTTGGAATCAGTATATCTCCCAGGGCATAACTGTCTGCGTCAGCGGCCTCGACCGTTATCAGAAACTCGAACCCATCTACCCACCGGTAATCTGTATATTCATAATCTTTGAGGGGGACGGTCACTTTTGTGACCGTTCCCGTAATTGTATCCTCTACCTCTATTACAGCAGTTGCTGGTATCGTATCAGCCTGTTCTACCTTATTATAGGTAATTGTATCCCTTGCAATTTCCTCCCTCTCAGGGATGGAGGTTTCTATAACCTTATAATCCTGTAATTCATAAGTTTTTCCCTCATATTGGTAGGTCTTTTCTGGCCTGGGGATACTTTCCGCATCTATATTTGGCGCAGATACCACTATCAATGTGTTGATTCCTTCCTTTTGCTGTAACTCCACTCTGGAAGCATTCGATGAGGTTGCAGCCTCCAATGTGTCCATAGGGGCTGCTTTCCCCTCAAAATGCATTCCAGCGGATAATCCTATGATAAGGACCAACATCATGAGATTTTTCTTCTTTCCCTTCCGCATCCAGTAAGTGATAACAAAACCGGCTAATATCAACACGGATAGAATAAGCATGACTACATATAGCATAATTGGTGTATCATCTCCTGTCTTTGCACCTGGTACTCTTATTCCTGGAACGCCAAATGATGCAGCACCCTTCCCAGTAAGGTGTGGTGTGTAAGAGGCCATTACCTTGCCAATCTTTTGTGTCTTAGAGTTATAAAGCGTTGTTGTACCTGTGATACTTCCATCTTCCTGTATGCCGCATTCATAGGTACTTGGTAATTTCCTATACCCTTCCAGCGCTTCCAGCTCTTTTATGTGATATGTCCCGACATATGGTGCCACAAAACCAAATTGGCCATTATCATCCGTCCATCCTTCGGCCACCACATGATTGCTGCCGTCCAAAATCTGTAATTTCACATCGGACAGTGGCTCCTGCGTTTCAGCGTCCAATTTGTTAATCGTAACCGTTGTATTGGGGACATTGACTATTTCGTAGTCCCCTTGGACACCACCCTGGCCAATTGTGACTGTATAAGTCTTGTCACTTATATAAAATCCATCAGGTGCTTTTGTTTCTCGGATTGTGTAGGTTCCGGACTCTGGCCGTTTAATCGTAATCTTTCCGTTTGCATCAGATACTGCTGTATCCAGCACGCTGCCATCACCACGATAGAACGTAAATTCAGCCCCTGCTACTGGCATCCCTCCTAAATCTATCTTCTTGAATGAAATATAGTCCACATTGGGTTTTGGCTTGTCTCCACCGCCTCCACCACCTCCAGATGAGGATTTAAGCCGGTTTTCGTACTTGAATACCTGAGTGGTATCATTATTCTCTGTTACCACTATCTCCTGGTCCCCGGCCATGACATATCCAGCTGGTGCCTGCAGCTCATGAATGACATAGGTTCCCGGCTCCAGTCCATAGAATTTCTGGCCACCATCTTCCTGGGTCGTCCATTCCCGGATTACTTCCCCGGTGTCCTTTCTTATCAGCTGCAGCCTGGCCCCTGCAAGAAGGGTATCCGTCCCACTCTGTACCTTCGTTATGTCCACAATGGTTGAGTAATTACGCATAACAAAATGCGGGACTTCTGTCATACCGTCACTGATGGTAAATTCAATTGGTTCTGCCAGAAGCTTGAATCCCTCCGCTGCTTTGATTTCCACCAAACGGTAATCACCGGCCTGTAGGTCCTTCGTATAGTGACCCTGCTTACCAGTCATCCACTCGTCTATGGTTTCCCATCCATTGTTTACCTTACGCTCGATACGTAACGTAACACCATCTAACAGCTCATCCGTATTCCCTATCCGTTTGTCTGTGACCACACGGTTGGAATCATTTGTAGGGTTATAGTCCAGTACAATCTTGTCTGTCAACTCATTTACATATTCAAACTGGAACTCATATGGACTTAAAGTGAGCATATGGCCTGGGGCTGCTTTTGTCTCGCTACACTTATAGGTGTATGGCTTAAAGTTTCCATCTCTGTCCATATAACCAATCGGCTGTGGCTGGAATTGTGCCATTCCCTGCTCATCCGTGGTAACAGTCTCACATAGGGTGCCGGTTGTCATGTTCTCCAGCTGGAACTGTGCTCCCTGCAGCCTCTCATCTGGCCGGTCTGTATCACTCTTCGTTATCTTAAGGATTCCATCCGGTATCTCGTCAATCATTTCGGCCTTCTGAATCACCTGGGTATCCGTAATGGTAAAGGGTACATCCACGGACTGCAGAAATCCATATGGGGTTGTCTCCTCCCTTAGGATATAATCCCCTTCCGGTATATACTCCACCAGGTGCGGCTTCAAGTCCCCTACCTCAAATCCATCCGGGATAAGCCCTGCCACCCAGTCCGCATCGGTGTATTTACCGTCCAGGCCAGATACCCATGTAGCCGTGATATCCTGGTAATTCCCATCCACGGTCGGTTGGTGCAGTATCAGGGGGGTATCCGACACATTCCCCCGTTCATCTACCGGGTATATGGTAAGGACAGCACCATTGACTTCCTTACCGCCAGTGATATTGACCTTTGATACCTCCAGACTTAGGGGCTTGTCCCCCATTTCTGCATACTGGATTTCTTCCAGATGTCCCGTATCCTCGATTTCTATCAGGATAGGGTCTGCTGTGGCGTATCCATCCGGATTGTCTGTCTCTACCAGTACATAGCTTCCTACTGGCAGGTATTCCATCCGTACCGTTGCATTCTCCGTGTAGTAGTATCGTCCCTGGTACGTATTTGGGATGGGCTGGAAGTCATAATCATATTTCATGATGGGGTTGTTCCCACCTGCATCTGGCACCTCACGCCCGGTTGACGCTACATCCTGTCCATCTTTATACGTTGCTGCCCGGAATGTAAATATCTTCCCAAATTCATCATATTGTGGGATACCATCCTGGATGATTGGATATCCTTTCGCATCCAATTTCGCACGGTAAAGAGTCAGATACGCCTCACTATCCTCATATATGACGTCCTCATTTTTAGTGTCATATTTCCGTATTTCCAGGGCAGTAAAATCATCCTCCATTTCAAAACTCTGTACATTTCCAGTCTCCAGCACATCAATGTTTACGGATACGGACTGTACATATCCCTGTTCATATGGGCAAATGGTTTCCTCCAGCACATAGAATCCTACCGGAATATGGTCAATCCAATGTGGCTCCGTGGTTGGGATTGGATGGCCTTGGTCATCCAATTTCAGATTTCCGTTATCATCATATTCATAGCCACTTAGCCAGGTAGTGTATGCATCTCCCTTCTTATAGGTTCCATCCTCTTCTTTCAGTGGATTCCCCTCGCTATCCAGCTGGGCACAGTACAAGGTCATTGTGGCCCCCTGAATCTCCTTCTGTGTACGCACGTCTATCTTGGCAAATGCAGTTTTGGTAAATACATTCTGCATGAAATATTTCTGTACCTCATCTGTGTCCTCCAGCACCAGGCCCATATGCTTTGCCTGAATATATCCCTGCTCATATGGTACCAGCTCCTCCTGAAGGATGTAGGCGCCAAAGGGCAGACGTGTGATGGTATGAACCGCACCGGTTGATTCTGGATTTCCATAAGGGTCCGTACTGTCATCTGTAATCCATGTTTCATCCTTTGTAACCACTTTCCCATCGGTGTAATAAATCGGAAGGCCATTTTCATCATCCACTGTACTCTTATCTTCATAAATGGTCTGCCCGTTTCCAGTTCCATCATCCATGACCTGGATGGACTTCACCAGTTCCTTGTTCCCTTCCTCATCCGCTGTATAGGCCAGCATCCGCCCATAATCATCATAAACATATGCCATACCAGACTGGGCATCTGCATGGCAGAGCTGGTTGCCCCGGTCATCCAATACCCATATCTCACCTGTATCTGGGTCCTCCATCGTATCTACCTGTTCCAGGTCATAGAAATACAGGTCAACCGGATTGTTGTCCACTATTATGGTATCCCAGACATTCAGCCCAGCTGGTCCGCTGTCCTGGCCTGTCCTTCGGATTTCCTTGTGGGTACCGGTATTCGTATCTATGATTCTGGTCACTTTCCCATCCTCATACTCTACCGTCACACCTTCGTACTGGTTTTCCCCTGTCTTTTCAAGTTCTACCGCATGGTAGAGAGACAGCCTTGCTCCGGATACCGGTATATCAAACCGGATTCCCTTCCCTGTGTAGGTTCCATCCAGCTCGTACAGCAGCTTCACTCCCGGCATGGCCTTAAGGGCCTTTTCCGTCCCTTCTACGACATGCTCAGAGTATTCATCGAATGGTTTCGTTACATACCCATACCAGTCTTTGGTATCTGGGTCATAGGTAATTTCCCTTACGTCTCCACGCTCCTCCAGCTTTTCCTTTCTGCCATGTACCCGGTACATGAGGAGGTCACCCTCATCATTCACCATGATGTCCCCCTCGAATCCTCCGCTTGCTTCCGTCTGCCCCTGGGCATCCGTTTTCTGCAGCACATTCTGGTTCCCCACCATGGAATCACCATCCTCCACCTTATGGATTTCCATCCTGGAAGGATAATCCTCAACCACAATCTGGCTTACTATCTCAGTCTGGAATTTATTTGTATCTCCTGCCACAGGCACCGCATACTGATACCTTGCTGCTATTTTAGACTCCCATCCGTCTGTAGTCCCATCCGGATTGCGCTGGTCATGGTAATAGGTCACATCATCCGCATAAATTTCAAATGCCACAGGACGACTCTTTGTATAACCTTCCGGGGCCTGGACCTCCACCAATACATATGCTCCAGCTCCTAATGGCTTATAAGTTTCAATGTATCCTACCGGGACTTTCTGAACCTGGCCATCCACAACCACCTCACGGATAGTGGAATATGCCCTAAAAATACCGGTTTCATTGCCATCCTGGTCCTCCTGCCTGATAAGTTGGCTTTCATCATATCGTGGAATCCCCTCCTTATCCAGACGGACAGGCAGGTCATCCATGCTGCCATTGCTCTCACCAACCCTTGGATACAGTATCTTATTTCCATCCGCATCCAGGACCGGGTTTCCTTTCCAATCCACAGCCTCACCATACAGCACATCACCGGTACCAGTGACAGTATTAGTCCCGCTCTTTTCTACATCACGCTTGGCTGCATATATTTTGAACAATGCACCGTCATGGATAATATTATCCCCTGTCTCGGCATCCAGTTTTTCAATCCGCAGCTTCGTGTTATAATAGGCATCCTCAAAATCTTCCTGCGCAAACGCCACAAAGTTAAAATCCGCTCCACTTCCTGATGGTATCAGGGTTTCCACGTTGCCGGTATCCGGATTCACCCGGTCCACAGCTGGTGCCAGTACTGTCCATGGTACCAACATAGGAGCAAACTTACCATCAATAGCAAGCTGCATCCCCTCCATGGTTGCCACGCCATCCCTAACCTCCATCTGGCCGCTGTCTGTCTCATATCCATCATATATCACATCATCCATGGTACTGGCATCCTCACTCTGGGATGTATATCCGGCATAATAGCTTTTTACTGCCTCATTCCGTCCATCCATGTAAGCCGCCTCATATGGTTCCGTGGACGTAAGGCTATGTCCAGGCCGTACCTCCCTATCCAGGCCATATTTAAACACTTCATAATCACCATCCTGGCCATGTGCCTGGATAATATGGTTTTCCTCATTAAAGCGTATCTTGTACTTTCTTATCAATTCCTCTGGGGTATCTGTGCTATCATATCGGTAATAGGGGCTGCCTGTCTGATAGTTGACATCCGTTTCCCCAGTGTTCTCGTCCTGACTGATATCCGGAACAAAGGGCAGTGTGACTTCCTTTGGGTAATCTTTATTAAAATGCCTGTTTGCCAGTTCCTTATCAATATCTGCCGGTGTCTGCTCTGCTATGACGTAGGTCCCATATGGAAGCATGATGGAATTATTATAATAATCATCCTTCCCGTTCTTGGTGTTGCATTGTAGTGTGGTCACATCATTGTCAGCCCCTCCGCCAGCGTCCTTATCCCAGGCAATGGCCAGACGGTCATCCAGTCCCACAAAGATATCCAAATAGGCCGCTGCAGCCTCTGAGGCCCTTTGTAATGCCTGGTCATAGGCTACATCACTGTTTAATCCCGGCTCCGCTACAAGAATCTCCTTTTTATAACTATCTATGTCGTAATAGTCAATCGCAAACTGCCTAACCACTTCTACCGGGTACCCTCCAGCTTTCCGGTCTGCTGCATACAGAGCATCAAAGAATTTTGTATAATTATAGGTCCCATCCTCTTTTGTCTCCAGCAGCCGATTTCCATTCCCATCCTTAGGAGGCAGATAAACCTTCTGTACTTCCTCCGTGAATCCATCTGTTCCAATGTACTCCGAAACAATGGTACCGGCATCATCCACAAAGATGTCCTCCAGGTTACTCTTAAGGTATGCCTTAAACTTAAACTGATTCAGTATCTTTGTTCCTTGAGAACTGCTTCCCCCATTAAACAGGCCTAGTAATACCGTCAACGGGTCATTGTGGACTGCTCCATAGGTATTAACCCCATCATAGGACGCTTGGGAGATATCCTTTGTTACCTTGATGGACTGTTTGATGGCTCTTTGAAGCACCTGTACCGGCCTGTCTCCCGTTCCCCCGTCCTGTGTAGGTTCATTCTGGCCTGGATATACCAAAGCCTGTGTCTTGATGTAGCTGCCCTCATCCAATTCCGGCATGGAAGCATATGCGCTCACTCCTGCACCAACAACATCCGTCATATACTGGTTATAGGGCATTTCTACCCCATCATGTTCAATGGTTTTTTCGGTTGTCACGATACGATATATGGTCCTCACCGCATCTGTTGTCCCACTCCAATCCATAGCATTGGTAATATGGATTGTATAAGTACCAGACTGTGCATCATAAACCGCATCCAACGGTACCAATTTTTCACGCTCTACCGTCTGCTCCTGGTCCTCATACATATATACACGCTCCATCACTGGTATGGGATTTCCGGAGCGGTCCAACAATACCTCTCCAGCCTGGTATGTCTCATAAACCGGCTGATACACCACTTCAATGAATGCTGCTATGTCATCACCATAAGGTATACTATTTGTAACCTGCCGTTTTTCCTTAATAGATACAGTCTTGCTCTTTAAGCTATATTCACCTTTCTGGTACTCAATCCAATACCCAACCTCACCGGCAGGTCCACCCTCTACTTCTGCCACCTTACGGACATACAGCTTCTGGTTTACGGAATCATACACCGCTGGATATGTATCACTGGCTGCGGAATAGTCATAGAGCAGCCTTGCATGGTATTCCCCATCTTTTTGATAAATGGATTCCACGGCACCACAATCAAAAAAGTTATGCGCTGTGAACCAGTCCATGATTTCCTGGGCTGCAAGAGCATTCGTTGCCCCAGTCAGTTCTATGTCGGCCCAGGGGGATGTGTCTGCAGCTGCCTTATATCCAATCTGCCCCAGCATATCATTCACCTGGTCTGCCAGGTAATTCCCATCAATTGCCTGGCCCCACTTACTCATATCCCCTGGTGTTGCGCTGCCACTGGGATATGGAGCTGTCCGGAAACGGTAATATAGTGTTTCTCCATAAGGTACCTGTTCGTCCGGACTACTGTCCGTAGCTGTCCCTGTTTTTATGATGGGGTTCCCATCCGGTCCTATCTTATACTCCCCGCCCTTGGCCGTTTGATATACAATGTTTCCATGGTCATCTGTTTTCGGCTGCAAAGAGCTGCCGGTAACTACTTTTACCGTTTCGGTCCGGTTTTCAATATCTACCCTGTATATCTTTGCCCCTTCTGGATAACCAGTTATTGTAATATCATAACCTTCTTCTGTCTTATAATTCTCTACAATAAAATCATTCCATGAGCCATCCGCACTCATATCATTATAATCGGACAACCCTCCTACTACCTGGGCCTGACCAGCTTCTCTTATTGTAGTTCCAACCTGGGTCCGGTTTGTCTCTGACATTGATATGCCATTTACTGACAGTTCGTATCCCTCAGAACGGCTTAATTCCATAATATAGTAATTCCCCATCAGCAGGGGCCGTCCAATCCACTGGTCACCGTTGGCCACTACATAATCCGGATACGTAATGGTGCCAAATCCCTCAGATGAGGATGTGATGGATGAACCATCGTACAAATTTTCCGGTCCTGTCACACCTTCCAGCGGTTTTATGTTCCCATCATCATCCAGACGTGTCCCCGGCTTCTCTGTATAGGCCAGGAATGATGCATCACCATTTTTATCCGTGGTTGCCACAGCTACCAGGTCATTCTGGTTATAGACAATTCCAGACTTTCCATCTGGATGGGACAGGTCCTGCCCTGCAAACAGGCCGTACACTGCCCCTTCCAGGGTCCCATCTCCCTGGGTCAAACCATAACTTCCATCCTGGTCCGCATTGTAAAGCTCCAAGTCCCGTTTATTTATATGGATTCTACCTTCGGTCCGATGGTCCCACACTTTAAATGTATAAAGAATGGTTCCTGATGCTCCATATCCGGATACATCTATGGGGTCCAGGTCATCATCTACAAACGATGGCAAGGCGGCTATGATGCTATCACCATCATCATCCCCACTAAACAAGGAATGCAGGAAGCGTGTAATGCCATTCCCCTCCTCCTCTGGGTCATCTGTCTGGGTCATACTGATGTCCATTTCATAGGATACTTCTAAAGGATTTCTCACATACTCATACGCTTCATATTCTTCTACTTCTTCCTCATCCGGGGTTTCTATGGCTTCTTCCGATTCTTTTTTTGCATTGCTCTGTGTAGCTATGGATGACAAGAGCAAGGATTTACCATGTAAACTTATACTGGCCATTGGCGTTCCCGTATCAGTTCCCTCAGAATCTCCGGATTCCTCACTGTTATCTTCGGAGCCACCTCCCTGGCTACCACTTCCGGAATCTCCGGATTCTTCACTGTTAT
>ENA-OWPN01000601-OWPN01000601.1-human-gut-metagenome-genome-assembly--contig:-NODE-601-length-46383-cov-54.160831_pt1 | contig 46383 bp, 36 predicted proteins | sample MGYA00248266_ERZ651850 | MGnify/ENA primary metagenome ERZ651850 (study PRJEB26924, sample SAMEA4378296) | human gut metagenome | biome: human gut; feature: human-associated habitat; material: faeces... | reverse complement strand
TGCCGCACCTCGCTCGCCGTATCGGCACTTAGAATTATGCGGTATTGCCCTTAAAGTTACATGATATCCTTTTATTTGTTTATATCATACTTTGTACATGTCGGCAAGTAATTCTGCGTCCAAACCGCATAATTTTTTTGCGGCAGCCCAGTTGTATTTACGGCAGCAAACGATTATTCTATAAGTATCATAAACCATATCATTTCCTGCGTGCCGGATTCTCCGGTACGCAGCATACAGAAAGGACTTGCATTCTAATATGGCTTGTACAACAATTCTGGTTGGCAGAAAAGCTTCTTATGATGGCTCTACCATGATTGCCCGCAATGACGATTCCGGTTCTGGGCATTTCACCCCCAAAAAGTTCGTGGTCGTTCCCCCGCAGGAGCACCCGGCCGTGTACCGGTCGGTACTTTCCCATGTGGAAGTGGAGCTGCCCGGCAGCCCGATGCGGATGACCGCAATGCCCAACGCCGTGGAGGGCAAGGGCATCTGGGCCGCAGGCGGCGTGAACGAGGCCGGTGTCGGCATGACCGCCACCGAGACCATCACTTCCAACCCCCGCGTTCTGGGGGCTGACCCGCTGGTGGAGTATATCCCCGCCAAGGATGGTCAGCCAGAAGTTCCCGGCGGCATTGGCGAGGAGGACATTGTTTATCTGGTACTGCCTTACATCCACACTGCGCGCGAGGGCGTGCTGCGGCTGGGCAAGCTGCTGGAAAAATACGGCACTTACGAGATGAACGGCATTGCGTTCCAGGACGTACACGAAATCTGGTGGCTGGAGACCATCGGCGGGCACCACTGGATCGCTAAGCGCGTTCCGGACGATGCCTATGTGGTGATGCCCAACCAACTTGGCATTGACCAGTTTGATCTGGAAGACGCACTTGGCGCCAAAAAGAACCACCTTTGCTCCGCCGACCTGGATGATTTTATCGAGAACAACCATCTGGATCTTTCCTGGAACGGGGTACTGAACCCGCGGGACGCCTTTGGCAGCCACGATGATTCTGACCATGTGTACAACACGCCGCGTGCCTGGTTCATGCTGCGCTATCTGAACCCCCACAGCAAGAAGTGGGACGGCCCCAACGCCGACTACACACCCCGCAGTGATGACCTGCCGTGGTGCATGGTACCGGAAAAGAAGATCACGCCGGAGGATGTCAAATACGTATTATCCTCCCACTATCAAGGCACACTGTATGACCCGTATGGCAGCAGCCAGTCGGACCAGAAGGGCGCATTCCGCTCCATCGGCATCAACCGCAACGACTTTATGGCCCTGATCCAGATGCGCCCCAACCAGCCGGAGGATTCCCGCGTTTTGGAATGGATCGCCTTTGCTTCCAACGCGTTCAATGTGATGGTGCCGTTCTATGCCAATGTAACCACCACCCCTGCGTATCTTTCCAACACTACGGGCGCGGTTTCCACCGACAACTTCTATTGGAACAGCCGGATGATCGCCGCCATGGCCGATGCTGCCTACAGCAAATCGGTGTTCCATATTGAGCGCTACCAGCTGGCGGCGGCTTCCGCCGGGCATGCGAACATCAATACTTACGATGCCAAGCTGCGCCGTGAGCAGGATGCTTCCGCCCGCGCCGCCCTGCGCGAGCAGGCCAACGAAGCCATGGCCGATACCATCCGCGGCCTGGCCGCCGACACACTGGACAAAGTGCTGTATGAGCTGAGCTGCCAGATGAAAAACTGCTACTCCCGCTCGGATGCGTAAAACCGCATAAGTGTAAAGGCAATACCGCATAATTCTAAGTGCCGATACGGCGAGCGAGGTACGGCAGATGCTAAGCCAAAAGCGCAGATAATACTGGATGCTGCAAAGGTGAGCGCCGCCAGTGGCGGAAACAGCGAACCGAAGCAGGGGCAGCGGTCGCAGAGTGCGAGGGGCTTTTGCCCCCGAAGCACGATGCGGGTACCGCAACCCGACATTATCGAGTATTTTGGCAACGCAGATGCCGTGCCGCAGCCGTCGGAGCGGTGCTTAAGCCGTAAGGCGGGAATTGTGCGGTGTTGCCCTAACCCTTAAAAACAAATCAGCCCTTGCCATCTCTCAGGCAGGGGCTGATTTTTTGCGTTAATACTGGTACTTTTTCCGGTTTTTAACCAGGAAGAATGCATTGACAAACAGTGCGGCGATTTCGGCTGCCACAACGGAAAGCCAGATGCCGTTCATGCCCAGCAGATGGGGCAACACGAGAATGGCGGTGACCTGGAACACCAGGGTGCGCAGGAAAGAAATAACGGCGGATACTATGCCGTTGTTGAGCGCGGTAAAGAATGCCGAGCCAAAGATGTTAAAACCGCAGAGCAGGAAGCTGAGGGAATACAGCTTCATGCCGAGGGTAGTCAGTTCCAGCAGTTCCGCATCATAACCCACAAAGAAGCGGGAAAGCGGGGCGGCCAGCAGCTCACTGAAGCAGAGCATCGCCACACCCCCCACGGCAATGACCCGCAGGCTGATACGCAGCAGGTTTTTTAGCTCGTCCGTGTTGTCGGCACCGTAATGATAGCTGACAACCGGGGCACAGCCCTGGGCATAGCCGATAAAGATGGCGGCAAAGATAAAGCTGACATACATGATAACGCCGTAAGCGGCCACGCCATCGGCGCCGCCCAGGCGGAGCAGCTGCCAGTTGTACAGCGCGCCTACCAAAGAGGCGGACAGATTCGTCATCAGTTCACTGGAGCCGTTGGTGCAGGCCTTAAGTAGCGCCTTGCCGCTGAACACCGGGCGCACAAAGTGTAGCAGGCTGCCGTTGTCGGGGCGGGTAAAATAGAACATGGGGCCGATGCCGCCGATCAGCTGGCTAATCACCGTTGCAGCTGCGGCACCGGTGATGCCAAGCCCCATGACACCGACAAACACAAAGTCCAGCACCATGTTGGTCAGGCCGGCTGCCACGGTAAAGAAAAGGCCCAGCTTGGGTTTTTCGGCCGTGATGAAAAAGCTCTGGAACAAAAATTGCAGCATAAACGCCGTCTGGAACACCGTGATGATGGTGCCGTACAAGATGCAGTCATCCAGCAGTTCCGCAGTGGCCCCCAGCAGAACAGCCGCGGGGCGCAGCACCAGCAGGGCAACCACCGTAAAGATCACGCCCAGCACCGCAGTGGCGCAGACCAGCATGGAAAACAGCTCATTGGCGCGCTTTTTGTTGCCGGTGCCCAGCGTCATAGCAACCAGAGCGCTGCCGCCGGTGCCCAGCATAAAGCCGATGCAGCCAAATGCCTGTAAAAACGGCATAATGAGATTGACGGCAGCGAATGCCTGTTTGCCGGCAAAGTTGGAAACGAAAAATCCATCCACCACGCTGTAGATGGAGGTAAACACCATCATGATGATAGGGGATGCTGCAAAGCGCAGGATGCGCGATGTGGTAAAATGGTCCGATAATTGGATGCGCTGATTCATACTTTCTCCTGTTGTAAAATTTTGTTAAATTCCGTGCGGATGGCGTTCAGGTGTTCCTGGCCAAGGCGGACGAAATGTTCAGCCTCCGCCATGCCCAGCTGTTCCAGTGCCGCCTGTTCTGCGCTGTACACGGGTTTGGCAGTTTTGGCTGCCAGTTCCCGCCCGGCTGGCGTCAGGTGCAGCAGTTTGCCGCTGTAACGGCCCGGCGCGGGTTCCAGTTCCAACAGTCCTTGCTTGACCATCGAAGCCACGGCTGAATTCATCGTCTGCTTCGGCAGGTTCCATTCCATGCACAGGCGGTTCTGGGTCTGCGGTTCGCTGCTGTTATACAGTGAATACAGCAGCCAGAACACGGTATCCGAAACACCGTAATGCACGGCAAGCTCATGATAAAGGGCGTTGCATTCATTGAACTGGCGGTTCATCTGTTCCAACAGATTTCGGGCAGTGAGATGGTGTTCTTCCGGCATTACACTATCATTCTCCTATTCTTCACAGCAAAACGGCGATGCTTTATTTGTGCACCGCTGTGTGATGTGTTATAATCCGATTTCGGATTTACATTATAGTCCGGTTTCGGATTTCTGTCAAGCGTTTCGGCGCAAAAAATACCGCACAGCGTTTGAACTGTGCGGTATGTGCGGGTTTTCAGGCGTTATCAAAACCCTTGCCGAACACTTCGGTGGTGCTCAGCATGGACATAAAGGCGTTCAGGTGTTCCTTGTGGATAAACTCCCGCAGCTGCATTGCTTCGTGCCGGGTCAGGGTGGTATAGATAATGTAGCGCGGCTGGTTGGTGTATGCACCGTTGCAGGGGGTGTATGTTGCGCCGCGGTCCAGTTCCTTATTCACAAAGTCGCAGATCGGCTCCTTGTCGTCGCAGACGATCAAGATAGCTTTGCACATCTTCATGCGCTCCAACACCACGTCGATCATCAGGGATTTAACGGTAAGGCCGACGAAAGAGTAAAGCGCGGTGTGCAGGTCAAACACAAAGCAGGCCGCCACCACCATGACCAGATCGGTCAAAAACAACGCCGCTGCAATGCTGTGCAGGTGGGTGTATTTTTCCACGATCAGGGCAATCACATCGGTGCCGCCGCTGGAAGCCCCCACGCTGAAGAGCAATGCCGAAGCAATGGCAGGCAGCGCAATGGCAAAAATCAGTTCCAGCATGGGCTGGTCCGACAAAGGCTCGTTGAGCGGGCAGGCCTTTTCCAACAGCATCAATTCCGCCGAAAGCACCACGGTGGCATAACCGGTGGTCAGCGCAAACTCTTTGCCCCAAAAAATCAGGCCCAGAAGCAGCATCAACATATTGACCACGGCGGAAAACTCACTGGCCGAAATCGGGGTCAGCTTGGCAACCAGTGCCGCCGCGCCGGTCACACCGCCAAAGACAAAGTTGTTGGGAAATTTGAAGAAATACACCCCCACCGCCATCATACTAATGCCGAGCGTGATGATCGTATACTGCCGTACTATTTTCATCCATTTGCCTTTCATGGTTGGTTCCTTTCCGCTGGCTTTCCAGCGTTCTTACTCCACGGAAATTATAACACCAAATCCGCCGTTTGCCATCCCCTGCCCCGCCGGGTTTGAGGTTGGCTGTGCGTAATTTGCTTTTTTTATCGGATACAGTTTCGGGGGAACGCGCACCTTGTTTGGCCGTTGACGCGCCAAATGCTGAGTTTTGGCGGAAATTTGTTTGCCAGCGGCAGGCAGGGCAACTGAGCAAATTTGGTGCGCCGGGTAAACAGTTTGCTATGATGCAAACAAAAAGACATGTGCGGGATTCCGGCACATGCCTTTGGGTAAAATCGTTATCCTTTTAGGTTGGCGGGCGCAGAGTGCGCCCCTACGGGGTGGGAGGCACGGCAAATGTTGATTGCCCATTATAAAATACACTGCAGGGAGACGGGTAACCCACAAATTCTTACGCCTTTTTCTGGCTGGTGGCCAGAATCTTGTTAAAGCGGATAAAGAATGCGCTGCAGGTTACGGTTGCCGCGATGATATCGCTGACCGGCTCGGCCAAAAAGACAGCAAAAACCTTGTCCTGCAAAATCAGGGGCAGGATAAAGATCAGGGGAATCAGCAAAATCAGTTTGCGCAGGCAGGCCATGAACAGGCTGATCTTCGCTTGGCCCAGCGCCACAAAGCTCTGCTGGCAGGAAGCCTGGAACCCGGTGGAGAAAATGCCCGCCATGTAAACGCGCATGGCCCAGGCCGTGTACTGCACCAGTTCCGGATCGGTGGAGAAGACGCTCGCAAACATCTGGGGCACCAGCATGCAGGCGGCCCAGAACGCGGCTGCATATGCCACGCAGATGATGAACTGTAACCGGAATGCCCGTTTGACGCGGTCACCCTTGCCCGCGCCAAAGTTAAAGCTCATGATGGGCTGTGCGCCCTGGCAAAGTCCCTGCACCGGCATGCTGAGCAGCTGGGTGGCGCTGGTGATGATGGTCATGGCGCCGACGGCGATATCGCCGCCATAGCGTGCCAGGCTGGAGTTGAAGCTGATGGAAAGGATACTTTCGGTGGCAATCATCACAAAGGTAGAAACGCCCAGCCCAAGGCAGGGGCCGATGACTTTTCCCACCAGCGGCATGTTTTTCACGCTCAGGCGCAGCCTGGTGCGGCTGCCGGTCAAAAAGCGCAGCACCCACACCGCGCCCACCGCCTGGCTGATGACAGTCGCCGTGGCGGCACCGCGCACCCCCATATTGAGGGCAAAAATCAGGATGGGGTCCAGGATGATGTTGCACACAGCGCCGATCACGGTGGTCATCATGCTGAACGTGGCGAAGCCCTGGGTGGTGACAAAGGGGTTCATGCCCATAACGATGAGCACAAAAATGGTGCCGATGATATAGATGCGGGCGTAATCCAGCGCATAAGGCAGCGTTTTTTCGCTGGCACCGAACAGCACCAGCAGGGACGGCGCAGCGAAATAAAACACAACGGTCAGCACAGCCGCCAGAATCAGCAGCAGCGTAAAGCAGTTGCCCATGATCTTTTCGGCGGCATCGTCATCGCCGCGGCCCATGGCAATGGCCGCGCGGGGCGCGCCGCCGGAGCCGCACAGCATGGCAAACGCGGTAATCAGCATCAAAATGGGGGTAAACAGGCCAACGCCCGTCAGCGCGGATGCGCCGACCTCCGGCATATGGCCGATATAGATGCGGTCCACAATGTTATACAGCAGGTTTACCACCTGCGCCACCACAGCGGGCAGTGCCAGCTGTGCCAGTAGCTTGGGAATGCTGCCGCTCCCCATATCCCTGTTTTGCGTTGCAGCCATAATCAAAGTACCTCCTGCGTTTTTGTTGTAAAAAAAGTGGAGCAGTTCCCTGCTCCGCTTATTGTGTTGAAAGAATGAGTTCCGGATTGATGTTTTTATATTTTAGGTTCTCATTCCACGCACTTAACGATTTACTTTGCCCCCCGGCCGGCAAAGACGACCCATACGGTCTTGAAGAGGATCTTTATATCGCCCCACAGGCTCCAGTTATCAATGTATTCAACGTCCAGTTTGACAACGTCCTCAAAATCCTCAATATCGCTGCGGCCGCTGACCTGCCACAGGCCGGTGATGCCCGGTTTCATGGAAAGGCGGCGCTTGTGGTGGCTTTCGTACTGTTTATACTCGTCCAGCGTGGGCGGGCGGGTGCCGACAAGGCTCATATCTCCGCGCAGAACATCAAAGAACTGCGGAAGTTCGTCAATGCTTGTTTTGCGGATAAACTTACCCACCTTGGTAATGCGGGGGTCATCCTGCATTTTGAACATCAGGCCGTTCATCTCGTTCTGGGCCATCAGTTCCTTTTTGCGTTCCTCGGCATCCATATACATGCTGCGCAGCTTATGAATGTAGAAAACACGGCCATTGCGGCCCACTCGCTTCTGCTTAAAGAAGAGCGGGCCGGGGCTTTCCAGTTTCAGGGGGATGGCTGTAATGGCAATGATGGGGATGCTGATGATGCAGCCCACCAGGCTGCCCAAAATATCCATCAGGCGCTTCAGGATCTGGTCCCGCAGCTTGGGTTCAATGGTGGCCATGGTAACCAGGTTGCCGCCAGCGCAGCGGCCCAGATCGCGGCACAGGCGGGCGGAGCTGGTTTCGTTGCAGCAGCTTTCCTCGATGCGGTCCAGCAGCGGCATGCGGAAATGCACGGTCAGGCCCATGCTTTCCATCTCTTCCAGGTACGGGATAAAGGATTCGCCGCTGTCCATCGGAACATCGATATACACTTCATCCAAAGCGGCGCGGCGCAGCCAGTTCATAAAGGTATCATAATTGGCTTTTACTTCAATATTCTCCACCTTGGTACCGATTGCATCCCCCGTGGCTTCCAGCAGGGCCACACCGCACACACGGCGGGACCAGTCGTTGCTGATCTCACGGATCATCTTGCCTGCATGGTCACCGGTGGTAATAATGCCAACCAGCGTTTCGTTCTGGAGACTGTCAGGGGCTTTTACCAGCAGCTTTTTGAGCAGGCCATGGGCCGCCGGGAGCAGGAAGAGGTTAAACGACACGACCCCCACCAGAAAATAACGGGAATCCTGCAAAACCGCTTTGGACAGCGTCAGAAAAGCAGAATAGATCACCATCATCAGCAGGTTGGACTTGATGGAAAGTTTGGCTTCCTGCCCGCGGGTACGCTTGACAATGTTTTCCGTCTGGTCAAAACAGAAAAATGTAACGGTATAGGCCAGCACCAGCAAAACCAGCGCCTGAACCCAATCCAGAACACTGTAAGGCAGCAACTGCCCCATAATGCCGCCAACGATCAGCCATGCCAGAATCACACTGGCGGCCAGAGCTGCAAGGTCTGTTAAAAAGACATAGACATACTGCAGCTTTTCACGCTTTGTAATCATACCCTGTTTCCCTTTTCTTCCAAGTTTTCTTCATATCCCAGGCCCGCCGGCCTGCACACCACTGCGCCCCGTTGATAAGGCAGCACCAGTATTTTGCGGCAAAGCTACCGCAATGCCGTTTTGCCTGCAAGCCCGCAAAGGCCTTTTCCCCACAGGGCAAAACCAGCTTTTTTCTTTCCTCTTTATGTCATATAAATATTTACATTTTATCATATTAAGATGCGGCTTTCAATCATTTTAGCTATAATTATCAAAAAACCTAGAGTTTTATAATAAACGCAAAGCTCCAGAAAGAGAGCTTTCGCACGAAAAGTACAAATAAAGTGAGCTGGCAACACAGAAAAATAAGTCCAGCGGAAAGAGAGCAGAAAAATGTTGTATCAGGTAATTGGCGTTCAGCATAAAGTTGGTGAGTTTACCCCGCAGGATAGACCGGGCACGAAACTTCACTATGACAATATTGTTTTTCACTGTGTCGGCCTGAAAAAGACCATCGGAGTGAACGGTCAGACTGCGGAACAGCTTTCCATTAAGACGGTTGATTCCGGTGAGATTGTTGAAGCGCTTGGCGGCAGCATTGAAGCCGCTGTAGGCCGTCAGTTCGATTTTGATACCCGTTACGGTAACAAAATCCGGTCTTGGGAACTGGTGAAGTAACATGCAGCCAGGCCCACCAGAGAATGCTAAACCGCCACCAATGTTAATATAGCGTATCGCGGGGCGGTGAAAACAGTGCATCTTTGTGTAAGGTGTGCTGTTTTAACCGTCACGCACAGCATGTCAGCCGCTGGGCTGACACTCCAAAGGCGCTACGTCCTTTGGAGTGTCAGTGTCAGTGTCAAAAAACAAAATTTAACAAAGTTGGACGGTAAAGCAAGATGGAAAGTGCTCCACCAAAAATCAGAAGTCGGCAGTGCATGTTTGTACTGTACCCAGAAAGCCAGCAGCGTGTCATTGAATACGCACAGAAAAATTTTCCTTGTGCTTGGGCGCTGCATAATAAGGATGTTCACGCCGAAAAGGATTATAGCAAGTACCTGGACAAGTACGGAGAACCGCCGGAATGGAAAGCCGGTGACCTGAAAAAGCCGCATGTGCATTTTGTGTGCAGTTTTCCGAACGCGCGGTATTTCTCCGGTATTGCAAATGAACTTGGCGTTCCGGTTCAGACAATCCGCAAGGTGAACAACCTGTATAAAGCGTATGTCTACCTTTGGCATATGCTTGATCCGGACAAAGCCCAATACAGTAAAGAGATTGTCGGCACACATGACTTTGCGGAACCTTCCGAACATGCCGGAATGACGCAAATGGAAGATGACCAGGTGCAGGTATTGCTTGATATGCCTGCCTTTGACACCTTCAACGAGATGTGCCGCTGGGCCTATGAACAAGGCTGCTGGGCAACTTTTAAAAACAATTACGCCATGTGGCGTGACCAATTCATAGAACGCAATCGAAACCGCGTTCGCGTCTATCCTGAAAAGCAAGCCCGGTACGATAGCGAGATTGGACTAAATGATTCGGTAGGTGATCCTTTTGAAACAGGCAATTAAAATAGAACTTATCCCGTTCAGTGCTTTGTTTGACCGTTTCACGCTGTACAGGATCACTGGACTTGATGATTTGGCAACAACTCTGTTTAATGCGTATCAGGACATTCAAAAGGCGTATGACCGGCAGGCAAATAATTATTCTGTTATGTTGATCACCTTTGACGATGATTCTCACATATCACAAATTGTTGGCCATGATTACTCGTTGTAACGCTTTCCCCCACAGCAAGCGTTTACATAAAATTTTTGAGGAAAGGAGTTGCTACTATGCAGCCTGTGTTTCTTGCTCTTAGCGAGGGTCCTGCTGAGGTAGCTAAAACTGGTATGGAAGCAGTTATTGGCGCAATGACCGATGTTTTCACCCTGTCTGGTACTGTCGTTGACCAGATTACCAAGCAGCCCATTTTGCTGTTCTGCCTGGCCGCTGGTCTGGTGCCCGTTGGCATTCACATTTTCTCCAGCCTGAAGAACGCCGCTCGCGGCTAATCTTCGCCCCGGCTGTTAGTCTCCTTTTCAGCCGGGATTGTGCCGGAGTAGCTTAATAGGTAAAGCTGATTGCTGTTCAGATGTCGGCCTGTACAAACATGTTGGTTCAAATCCAACCTCTGGCTACTTACTCCCTTAACGCGGGACGGGGCAACCCGCCCCGCGTTTCCTTTTGTGTGAGATATCTTTTACTTCTTCCATTTCTTTTCCCCTTTACCAAAAAAGCCGCCATTAACGGCGGCCGGATATCTATCATTCTTCGCGGTGGTCAACTAACCATTGGAAGCCGCGCTTTATGTAAGGCCAAAAAAACCATATAAGATTTACAATGATTATTAGCCTTATGCCCAAAGTACAAATTATAGATATTATTGCGGCGTAATCTATCGGTAATAGCAGCACTGCCGCTATTCTGATTATGGCTAGTACGCATATACATATGACAATTTTCGCGAGTTCGTGCATCTTTATCACCTCTATTTGATTATATAGGAGTTTTTCGTAATGTTCAAGCGCTCAATTTCGCTTTTATGTTCTTTTTTAATAATTACTTTGGTTTTTCCTTTTTCTGCGTTTGCAGCAGGTCATACGCATACATTTGGCGATAATAAACGCGGCTTGGATATGAATTCTCTACCCGAAGGTTATTCTGTCCCTGTTACTTTTTATGAAACACCTTGTACTTCTGGTTGTGGTTATTCTCAATATTCTTGGACCTTTTGCGGTGCTTCAGGGTACTATGTTGATAAATCCGGTTTAGATGCTCTTACTGTATATTCTCATTATCGCAGTTGGTTTGATGGCATCTATGGCAAAAACTCTACCGCCACAAAATTTGAAGCCGGAGGCGGCCAGCCCGGCACCGGTGGTGCAGGCCGGTATCCTTCCGGCTACACCTCGGATGGTGTTCCTAGTGTAAGCACCAGTGGTAAACCCACTTTAGCGATTCCTCATTCTGAAATTGAGCTTGATTTTTCTTCTGGCAATGTTTATCCCAATTCTTATTGCTCACACTCCGGCCGTGCGCTTAACACTAATATTGCTAAGCATGTGTGCGTCATTTCTGGCAATAAGTTAGTATCTACTTCTTATCCTAAAACTACTAAAAATTTTACCAGCGGTTATGCTCGATATTATTTCAAAGCTCCTGTAGATGGTTATTACCGTGTAGTTCCTTTTACTTTTTCTCTATTGACTACTCTTGAAGACGGCACATCTTCTTCTACTTCCTTTTCTTCTGGTTCAAGTTATTCAAATTATCATTATTACGCAAAGGGAAGTTCCGTTCCTTACTCTTTTTCTGGCAGCAAATCAAGTTCTAAGGTTATCCACGCATCTTATATCGGTCCTGCATATATCTCAGTAGAATATTATTCTGCTGATGGCACAAGCGGCCCGACAATTAGCAGCACAACCAACATCACCATCAACAACAACACCTGGAACGGCAACATCTACCAGGACACCGAAAACAATCTGACCTACATTTATCCCCAATACACCACCATCAACGATGCCGGGGATACCATCACAAACATCTCGGAAAACCCCATCATCTACAACAGCACCACCAACCAGTACTACACCTACGACAGTACCACCAACAACTACTATTACATAACCTATGTTACAGCAACGCCAGAACCCACGGCCAGCCCTGAGCCGACCGCAAGCCCTGACCCCGGTACAACTCCCACACCTACCCCCACACCGGGCGGCGATACTGGCGACACCTCCGGCCTGCTTGACCTGCTCCGCAGCATTAAAGACAGTATCGTTCAAGGTTTCGCCGACCTGACCGCTAACATCAAGTTAGCAATTGAGAATCTCAACATCAATATCAAAAATTATTTTGATACCAAACTGCCTGACCGTTCTACTCCCGAAACCGCCACAACACCCACACCGGCACCAGCGCCCAGCGCAACCCCTGAACCCACTGCAACGCCGGAACCGTCCGCTACACCCGAAATAACCCCTACACCATCCCCTGAACCTACAGATAAACCCAGTAAAACAACCAATTTCTGGACGTTCATTTTTGGCGGCGGCTCAGATGATGGTACAGACAAAGGCCATAAAGGTATTTTGTGGGCGCTTATTTCTCTGATTCTTGCAATTATTTCGCTTTTGACCGGCCTTGGTGCTAGTGCAAAATATCTGTTTCCGTTCCTTCCGTCCAGTGTTATTACCACAATACATATCTGTGTTATTGTTCTTTTCCTCTTTGCGGTTATTAAATTCATAAGGAGCTTTTTGTAATGTGGCAAAAATTTTGTATCGCTCTTTGTACCGTCCTTTGCGCCGCCTGTATCGCCGCGCCCTGCGCACTGGCCGAAGATACTTCCGCAGATTCTTCCGCAAGTTCTTCCGAAACTACAGATTCTTCTTTCCTCGGTGACGCTGGCCGTCTGAATGATTCCGTGTCTGACAACTGGGGCGAAAACGTGGATAAAGTATCGGACAGTCTTTCAGATGTCCATGGTGCGCTGCACTATAACGTCAAGGATGATTTCCCCAAGTTTATCAAAGATTCCCTGACCTGGGTTCCTGTCCCTTTCTGGTGGGCCTTTGAACTGTCTATCCTTTTTGGCTTTGTTACTGCAATTTATAATCGCTTGACTTGAGGATGTGATACCATGGAAACCTTTACTTCTGCCATGCAGGCAATCTTGAACGGCTTTGATCAGTCTTTCACCGTGTACGGTTTTACACTGTCCTGGTGGGATATCTGGCTTTGGTCGATTGTCGGCGTTATCGCGGCCGCCTTTATTGGCCGGTTCTTGAGGTAATTATATGAACTTTCAAAAAGCTGTACAATGTACATTAACTGTTATCTTAATCATCACAATGGCCTTTGCGGGCCTTACATATGCCAGGGCAGAAGAGCCGGAATTTTACGATGACACCCAGACCGAACAACCGGCCCCCGCAGCAGATAGCACCGTATCTGTGCATGATGATGCTGTATCTGCTAAACTGGACGCAATGCAGGAAACCTTGGATAGCATCGCCACCGCCCTTACTCCTGCGGAAGATGCCGAAAATCAGCTGGAAGCAGCGTCTGAACCCACACCGGCCCCGGTGGATTACTCTGCCCAGCTCGAAACCATAACGGCCCAGCTGGCCGATCTGCAACAGGCTGTGCAGACTGCAACCCCGGAAACAGCTGAACCGGCATTTCAGAAACCTTTCAATGATTATTCTGTTTCGGAAGTCCTGCTTCTGGTGTTGGTTGCCGGTGCCTTTGTGTTCTTTGTCCCGAACTTCATTCGTACCTTGTGAGGTGTTGATATGGCTTCTCTGTTCTCTGACTTGCTCGCATTTTTCGGTATTTCTTCTGAAGCTCCCCAGAATCTGGCCGAGTTCTTTCCGTGGTTCCTGGCTATCCTTGTCGCGGTCGCACTGTTCCTTTTCGTCTTTGGTATCATCAAGGATTTTACCCATACATTCGCGCGGGGTAAATTCTGATGAATAGTGCAACTGTTCTTCTTTTGGTTGTTGCCCTTATCGTGCTGGGTGTTTCCCGTATTGCAAGGCAGATCACCTTTCACCCCCTGCAAACGGGTATCCATGCGGTAAAGGACTTTATTGCATATGTCCTGCATAAAGGCTGGAATACCTGCTCTGTGGGCGCTTTGGATATCTATTGCGGTTACTTCGGCTCCGGCAAAACATTGTCCCTCGTGCATAAGGTTGTTGGCCTGTATAACCGCTATAATGATAAGCCGGTGTGGTGTAATCGGCGCAAAAAATTTGTTACGCAAAAAATTGTGCTTCTCTCAAATGTTGACCTTGCTGTACCATACGTCAAATTGGATTCGCTGGCCCAGGTGGTCAAGATGTCGAAAGTGGCCCCTGCGCTGGATGATGAAAACGACACCCTCACTGTAACCATTGTGGCAATGGATGAATTAAGCGTGCAGATGAATTCACGCAGCTTTAAGGATAACTTTAACGCGTATTTCTTGAACACGCTGCTTTGCTGTCGCCATTACCATATCAGTTTTTACGGCAGTGCTCAGCGTTTCCAACATGTTGATAAACTGCTCCGTGATGTCACACATACAGTTATTCAATGCAAAAAGCTTTGGCGCTTCCAGCTGTGGAGTTCTTACGATGCTTGGGAGATGGAAAACGCCACAAACGCCGAGATGATTAAACCGCTCCGCTCCGGCCTGTGGTTTGTGCTGGATAAAGACTATGACGCATACGATACACTTGCGGTAGTGGATAACCTGCAAAAGAAATTTGAGGAAGGCGACATTCTGCCGGAATCTGAAATTATCAATAATCAGGCACCTGCCGGCCCGCTCGGCCTTGATGTGAGTACAAGCCCCAGTAGAAAAGGCAAACAGCGGATCCAGACCGCGGGAAAGCGGTAGCGCGCAAGGGGCGCGGGGCTATTGCCCCGCCCCGCGCGCTGACCGCATACAAAAAGCCCCTACCTGAAAACAGGTAAGGGCTTTTGGCTATTTGAGTAAGTCGCGGCAGTATCTGCATTCTTCGTGCATTCCGCACCGTGCAATGCCGCCTTGCTCCGGCTTGTCTGGACAGTTCGCATAACTGTAATATCCGTGTTCTCTCCTGATCGGACCGGTGCAGTAGCCAATAATTTTGTAATAACAGTTGTGCTTCATGCACCAGGCTTCTTGCCTTGGTTCGTTCCGTATTTTGCATTCGTTTTTCATTTGCCATTCTCCTTTTACTTCGTTTCTGCTCATCGTCTGTTACTTTCTTCCGCAATGGGCCTTGCCCTATTCCAGAATGTATGATAGTGCGTAAGCGCTTGTGCGCTTACGCCCTTGTTTTATGCCGCGGCGCTATTTTTCGCAGCGGTCAAGGGGATAAAGCAAAAGTTCACGGATTTCCGCGCAGCGGAAAATTGTGAAGTTTTGCGCCCTTGACAGCTAAGATAAATAGCGCGATATACCTAAAGACTGTAGAACTCTTTCGGGATGGTGAAAAACATGTATACAGATATCCGCCGTAAAGGAAAGCATTTGACCGAAAACGAACGGACAACGATTTCCCACCTGTTGAAACTCGGCTATACACAAACTGCTATTGCGGAAGAATTGCAAGTTTCTCCCGCTACAATCTGCCGTGAACTGCGGCGCGGTAAAGTTGTGCAGCTGAATGGTGCAACCTATGAATTTTATGCGGCGTATTCTCCCCAGCTTGCACATGAACGTGCACGGTATATGCGTACTGCCCACGGCCCACAACTAAAAATAGGCTCCCGCCGTGATTATCTTTCCGCACTTGAAACCCTCATGCTTGCCGGTTCCAGCCCAGAGGATGCTATACGCAAAGTTGGTGCCGCATATGGCTTGATGATCTCCAAGACCACTTGCTATAGGTATATCGGCCTTGGCCTGTTTGAAAGCCTGTGCTATAAGTATTTGCCCCAGGGCCACCGTAAAAAGGGCAAAAAGAAAGTATCTCATGCAAATGTAAGCTGCCCCGGCCATAGGAGTATTGAAACAAGGTCAACGGATGTTAAAAACCGTGAAACTCTCGGCCATTGGGAACTTGATAGCGTGGTAGGTAAACAAAAGGGAAAAAATGAAAGCGTTCTTGTTCTGACAGAGCGAAAGACGCGTGCAGAAATTGTTTTGAAGCCACGCGATAAGACAACCGCCGAAACCGTAAAAAGCTTGCAGCGCCTGCGCCGTTATCTCGGTAGAGATTGGAAATTGCTGTTTAAGACAATTACCTGTGATAATGGCAGTGAATTTGCAGACCAGGCCGGTATTGATGCTCTTGGCGTTCAGACCTTTTATTGTCATCCGCGCTGCCCATCTGAACGCGGAACAAACGAGATAAATAATAAACTTGTAAGACGAAAATTCCCCAAGGGCCAGAGCCTGCGGAAAGTTACCCAAAAGCAAGCAATAGCTGTGCAACAGTGGGTAAACCAGTACACCCGCCCTACCTTCGGCGGTCAGACCGCGGCGCAAATGTTGGAAGCCGAACTTGATAAACTCCCATTGTATAACCCCGAAAAGGTAAAACGTTTCTTCGGCATAATCTAACCAACGAAACCGATATGCAAAAAATAGCCCGCCGTAAAAATACGACGGGCTAAAGGTGTTTGCTGATAACTGTTAAAAAGACCCATGGCGGCACAGCCGCCGCGAGAAAGACCCGGCACGGGGCTTTAGAGCCGTGCCGGAAACGCTGTGCGATTCCGGCCGCACCAAACTTACAACAATTAGCTATTGACTTTTTTGGTTAGCTTATGAAATTTTGCATTTAACCCTTGACAGTAGCATAATTATCAAAAAACAGCAGGATATATTGCATCTTGGGTCCGCGTCTTATTTTCATCGTTTTTTCGTGGATTTGTTTTTCGTTTTTGAATCTTCCTGCCCGACTTGCCAGCACCAGGCAGCGTAGAGTCTTTGTGGAATCACACAGTGCAGTGCCGCTGGCTTTCAGGCACAAAATGGCCGGGTGTGCGCGCAAGTCTCACATATTTACCGAATTTTTGCTTTTATTTTACTTTTTATATGGTATACTGAATATTAAGTGCAGTGTATCGGCACCGTTTGCCTGTACTCCCCGCCATGAAGGAGCATCCATTATGCCAGAGCCAAAAACGCCAAATCAGAATTTTCCCCGCCTGACCATGCAGCAGGCGAAAGAGGATATGGCCTGTTTTCAAAAGATTTATCCGCTGGTGCGGCTGGTGGATCTGAAAACACTAGCCACACAGCCCTGCTATGCTCCCTGGAAGGGCCGTGCCCCCTGCCGCAACTGCATTGGGCGCGAAGCACTGAACTGCAAAGGGAAAAAGTCTAAAATTGAATATCTTGGCTCCAAAGCATACCAGGCCACGGCCATTTATGTAGAAGTGGACGGTGTCCCCTATGTGATGGAGATGATTCAGCCGTTGGATGCTGACAGCCCGCTGACCCCCAATGAGGTGTATGAGCTGTACCGCGATGTGCTGACCAGCGCTTACAACCGCCGTTATTACGAAGATCACCTGCGCCGCCAGCATATGGCCGCCGGTGTGGCCGTGATCGACCTGGACGACTTTAAGCTGTACAACGATACATTCGGCCACCATGCCGGTGATGTTGCGCTGGAAACCGCCGCACATACCATCCAGGAGTGCATCCGCGACAGCGATATGCTGATCCGCTATGGCGGCGATGAGCTGCTGCTGGTGCTGCCGGATATTTCCGGTGACGACTTTGTGCGCAAACTGCGGCAGATCGGCCAGCTGATCCACGAAGCCGTGGTGCCGGGCTATGATAAACTGCAGCTTTCCGCCAGCATTGGCGGTGTGCTTTCAGCCGGGCGCACCATTGACGAAGCCTTCAAAGAAGCTGACAAGCTGATGTACCAGGCCAAGCTGCAAAAGAACACCGTTGTGACCGACCATGACTGCAATGTTCAGCCGGAAAGCACGGTACACCCCCGCCGCAGCCAACAGCAGATTTTGATCGTGGACGATTCCGAGATGAACCGTGCGATTCTGGCGGAAATGCTGCACGATGAATACTGCATTATTGAAGCCAGCAGCGGCCGCGAGTGCATGAACGAGCTGGCCCGCCACGGCACAGATATTTTGCTGGTGCTACTGGATATCGTGATGCCGGATATGAACGGTTTTGAGGTGCTTTCCCAGATGGCGCACCAGAACTGGATCGAAGATATTCCCGTTATCATGATCTCCAGCGAGGATTCCAACGCGATCGTGCGCCGGGCGTATGAGCTGGGCGCATCGGATTACATCAGCCGCCCGTTTGATGCACACATTGTTTACCGCCGTGTGACCAATACCATCCGGCTGTACGCCAAGCAGCGCCGCCTGAGCACCATGGTTGCCCAGCAGTTTTATGAGCGCGAAAAGAACAACCGCATGATGATCAACATCTTAAGCCAGGTTGTTGAGCAGCGCAACGGCGAAAGCGGCCTGCATGTGCGGCATGTTCAGGTTTTGACGGATATTTTGCTGGATCGCCTGACCCAGAAAACTGACCGCTACCAGGTTTCCCGCGCAGAGCGTTCGCTAATCAACACGGCTGCCGCGCTGCACGACATTGGCAAAATTACCATTGACGATAAGATCCTGAACAAGCCGGGCCGCCTGACCAAAGAAGAATTTGACATTATGAAAACCCACACCCTGATCGGTGCAGAGATGCTGGATAACCTGGATCTGTATCGTGACGAGCCGCTGGTCAAGATTGCTTACCAGATCTGCCGCTGGCACCATGAACGGTACGATGGCAAGGGCTACCCGGACGGGCTGGTGGGAGACCAGATCCCCATTTCGGCCCAGGTGGTATCGCTGGCGGATGTATACGATGCACTGACCAGCAAGCGGGTATACAAGGACGCTTACCCGCACAAGAAAGCTATCCAGATGATTATGAACAAGGAGTGCGGCGTGTTCAACCCGCTTTTGCTGGAATGCCTGCTGGACGTAGAAAGCAGGATCCAGGTTGCGATGAACACGTTACCCCCCCCAGGTAAGTTTTACTGATTCTGAAAAATCTCAAAATAAAAAGACCGGGCTGGTGTTCCAACCCAGTGCAGAGCAGAAAGGTACTAAACCATGACGATCGAACAAGCATATGAAAAAATGGGTGCTGATTACAATGGTGTGCTAACCCGCTTTATGAGCGAAGCTCTTGTAACCCGCTTTGCCGGTAAGTTTTTGACGGATCCTTCGTTTGACGCCCTGAAAAACGCCCTGGCCGCCAAGGATGTTGCCTCCGCATTCTGCGCAGCCCACACCCTGAAAGGCATCTGCCTGAATTTAGGGTTTGACAACCTGTACAAGCCTTCCAGCGAATTGACTGAATTGCTGCGCGCCGGTATGTTGGACGGCAGTGAGGAGCTGATGAAGCAGGTGGAAGATCAGTACGCCGTTACCATCAACGCACTGCATGAAGCTTTGGGCAAGTAATGTCTGCCAAAATAGCACCATACAAAATAAACACCACGGCCCTGCCTGCCCGGACGGATACAGGCAGGGCTGTTGTGCTGTATCGTTTGTCTTCGCAATTTTTGATGATCCAATCTCATCAAGCCGTACAATCAATCGTCGTTTGCATTGTGCATCATTCCTAATTTGCACCAGCAAACATACGGCTGTACGTTATTGTTCATTTATCCGCACACGGGCCATATTGGTAAAGATGAACAAGTGCGGCACAATTTAAGTACTTATTATTATCATTTTTTGCTTTAAGAAGGGGTTCTATGACCGAAAAGCTTAAGGCAACACCGCACAATTCCCGCCTTACGGCTTAAGCACCGCTCCGACGGCTACGGCACGGCATCTGCGTTGCCAAAATGTTCGATAATGTCGGGTTACGGTACCCGCATCGTGCTTCGGGGGCAAAAGCCCCTCGCACTCTGCGACCGCTGCCCCTGCTTCGGTTCGCTGTTTCCGCCACTGGCGGCGCTCACCTTTGCAGCATCCAGTATTATCTGCGCTTTTGGCTTAGCATCTGCCGCACCTCGCTCGTCGTATCGGCACTTAGAATTATGCGGTATTGCCTTAACGGAACAACCGAAACCGTTGACTTTGACGCGTCTTCTTCCGTGCGGTTTTCCACAGCACTGGCATATTGCCTGGGAGATCATCTACCCCATTGAGGATATTTATTTTGCTATTAAAGATCCAGAATCGCTTTCTGGATCTGACTGACCTTCCGTTTGGCGGGAGCCTGACCCATCAGCTTTACACTGCGGGAATCGGGCTGACTTGCGCCGACACAAACGGAACACTCGCCCGCTTCCACAATGGGGGCCTTCCTCATCACACAGGGCAAATACAGCCTGCGGGAACACGGTAGAGGTACCAGCGCGGCCCACACCGTGGATCCTTAATTTATATCTTCCACCCGCCCCCATTCTTCCCCAACCTCCACATAAAAACAAAACAATAAAGCCCTCTTCCCAAGGAGCAGCTGGGGAGAGGGCTATATTGTTTTGATTCAGGCAATGAAAAAGGTGCAGAGCAAACACCTGAAACGGAGAACTGCCTGACTTTGACAGGAGCAGGGAGCTAACCTGTTCCTTTTCTGGGCCACGGCGATGGGAGGCATTCCATGCGCCGTCAGCAAAAGCGGCCCTGTCGGTTAGTCCTCGCTAACCACGCGTATACTATACCATGTTTCAAGTGGTTCGTCAAGCACTTTTTATCTGTTTTTGAAATAAATTTTCGCGTTTAGCGGCACAGCTTGCCTTACTTTTTGAAATCCGGATAATCCTTGATGCAAAGCAGCTCTTCAGCGCGCTGAACCGCTTCCTCGCTGGGCGGCTGAATGCCATCCAGGCTGTAGGTGATGCCAAGTTTTTCCCACTTGAACAGGCCAAGGGTATGGTAGGGCAGCACCTCCACGCGGCGCACGCTGCCAAGGGATTTGATAAAATCGCTCATCTCCCGCAGCTCGGCTTCATCGTCCGTCAGCCCGGGCACCAGAACATGGCGGATCCACATGGCTTTGCCATGTTCGCCCATCCAGCGCGCCATATCCAGAATGGGGGTGTTATCGCAGCCAGTCAGGGCCTTGTGGCGGTCCGGGTAAAAGGCTTTCAGGTCCAGCATCACCAGGTCGGTGTTCTGCATCAGGGTCTCAAACTTGGAATAGAACGGTTCCGCGGTGGTGTAGGGCTGGCCGGCGGTATCCAGGGTGGTATGCACGCCCTGCAGTTTGGCCAGGCGGAACAGCTCCGACACAAAGTCGATCTGTAACAGCGGTTCACCGCCGCTGACGGTCAGGCCACCGTTATTTTTCCAGTAGGTGCGATAGCGCAGGGCCTTTTGCAGGGCCTGGGCCGGGGTTTGCTGCTCCCCAATGGTGCAGGGCCAGGTTTCGGGGTTATGGCAATAGCGGCAGCGCATGGCACAGCCCTGCACAAACAGGACATACCGCACGCCGGGGCCATCGACAAGGCCGAACGTTTCGACCGAATGGATGCGGCCGGTGATGGGGGTGTTTTGCTCCATGGAATATTACCTCTTTTGCGGTTGGTGTTGGGTTTGGGATGTGGCAGGGGCGGCGGGCGCACAATAAATAATTGTCGCACATTATAAAATGCTCTGTAGGGAACGGTCTATCTCCGGCCTAAGAGCCGGGATTAAAATCCCGGTTGGCCTCCGAAACGCGCCTGCGGGCGCAGTGACCGTTCCGGGGCCGCACGGTGGGTGCCATAACGCGATTTGCCGCAAGGCCCAACGGTGGCCAGGGGGCTGGCCGCCCTACTGGGGTATACGCATTTTTCAACGTGTGACTGGGCTGGAGTCCTGCGTTTCCTCCCCTATTATACCACGCATTTGCCCAAAAAGCCCGCGGCCGCAAAACGCAGCCGCGGGCCTTGTATGCTAGTCGACAGTCACGCCGCAGCAATTACATCTTCTTGTGGCAGGTACGAGCAATAACGTCCATCTGCTGTTCGCGGGTCAGGTCAATGAACTTGACGGCATAGCCGGAAACACGGATGGTGAAGTTGGCGTACTCTTCCTTCTCCGGGTGCTCCATGGCATCGATCAGCTTTTCAGTGCCAAAGACGTTGACGTTCAGGTGGTGGGCGCCCTGGTCAAAGTAGCCGTCCATAACCTGGACCAGGTTCTCAACGCGCTCGCCCTCGCTGTGGCCCAGAGCGTCGGGGTTGATGGTCTGGGTGTTGGAGATGCCGTCCAGTGCCCAGTGGTAGGGCAGCTTGGCAACGCTGTTCAGGCTGGCCAGCAGGCCGTTCTGCTCTGCGCCGTAAGCCGGGTTTGCACCGGGGGCAAACGGGGTAAAGGCTGCGCGGCCATCCGGCATTGCACCGGTTGCCTTACCGTATACCACATTGGAGGTGATGGTCAGGATAGAGGTGGTAGCCTCGGAGTTGCGGTAGGTGTGGCGGCGCTTGATCTTCTCCAGGAAGGTGCGCAGCAACCAGACAGCGATATCATCGGCGCGGTCGTCATCGTTGCCGTAACGGGGGAATTCGCCCTCGATCTCGTAATCGGTGACCAGACCGGTCTCGTCACGCACGCACTTGACCTTGGCGTACTTGATTGCGCTCAGAGAGTCAACTACATGGCTGAAGCCGGCAATACCGGTGGCAAAGGTGCGGCGCACATCGGTATCGATCAGGGCCATTTCAGCCGCCTCATAGTAGTACTTGTCGTGCATGTACTGGATCAGGTTCAGCACATTGACGTACAGTCCTGCCAGCCAATCCATCATAACGTCATACCTGGCAATAACTTCGTCATAATCCAGGTACTCTGCAGTGATGGGGGCATAGTGAGGGCCAATCTGCTCATGCAGCTTTTCGTCCATACCGCCGTTGATGGCATACAGCAGGCACTTGCCCAGGTTGGCACGTGCGCCGAAGAACTGCATCTCCTTGCCGGTCTGGGTTGCGGAAACGCAGCAGCAGATGGAGTAGTCGTCGCCCCAGACAGGCTTCATCACATCGTCGTTCTCGTACTGGACGGAGGAAGTCTTGATAGAGATCTTGGAGGCGTAATCCTTAAAGGTCTTGGGCAGAGCAGAGGAGTACAGAACGGTCAGGTTCGGCTCCGGTGCGGGGCCCATGTTTTCCAGGGTATGCAGGAAGCGGAAGTCGGTCTTGGTGACCATGGAGCGGCCATCCATGCCGATACCGCCAACTTCCAGGGTAGCCCACACGGGGTCGCCGCTGAACAGCTGGTTGTAGCTGGGGATACGGGCAAACTTGACCATGCGGAACTTCATGGTCAGGTGGTCGATCAGTTCCTGGGCCTCGGTCTCGGTCAGGATGCCCTTATCCAGGTCGCGCTGGATGTAGATATCCAGGAAGGTGGAGATACGGCCAACGCTCATGGCAGCGCCGTTCTGGGTCTTGATGGCAGCCAGATAGCCAAAGTACAGCCACTGCACAGCCTCCTTGGCGTTGGCAGCGGGCAGGGAGATATCATAGCCGTAAGCAGCGGCCATGGCCTTCATATCGTTCAGGGCGCGGATCTGCAGGGCAATCTCTTCGCGCAGACGGATGACGTCATCGGTCATGGTGCCGTCACCGCAGTTGGCAAAGTCGTTCTGCTTTTCTTTGATCAGGTAGTCAATACCGTACAGGGCAACGCGACGGTAGTCGCCAACGATGCGGCCGCGGCCATAGGTATCGGGCAGGCCAGTCACAATGTGGCTGTGGCGTGCCTTTTTCATCTCCGGGGTGTAGGCATCAAACACAGCGGTGTTGTGGGTGCGGGCATACTTGGTAAAGATTTCGTGCAGCTTCGGGGACGGAGTATAGCCATAGGTGGTGCAGGCCTGTTCTGCCATCTTGATGCCGCCATAGGGCATGAAGGCGCGCTTGAGGGGCTTATCGGTCTGCAGGCCGACGACTTTTTCCAGATCCTTCAGGTCCTCGCTGATATAGCCGGGGCCGTAAGCGGTCATGCCGGAAACCACTTCAGTCTCCATATCCAGAACGCCGCCCTTGGCGCGCTCTTCTTTCTGCAGAACCTGCAGAGCACCCCAAAGCTTATCGGTTGCTTCGGTGGGGCCGGCAAGGAAGCTTTCATCGCCGGAGTAGGGGCGGTAGTTCTTCTGGATAAAATCGCGGGTGTTGACTTCTTCTTTCCAGATGCGGCCCTGGAAGCCTTCCCACTGTACAAAATCTGTCATCGGTTACCTCCTGTTGTAAACCAAATATGCTGCTCTATTAGTTAGGTTATTCTAACCAGCTATTGAAAATCTTGTCCTTTTCCAGCTGGCGGGCGGGCAGCTTTTCTGCGTTGCCCACGGTTCCAGCCCAAAAGGACGCCATTGACCAGCCCGTATCCGGGCCACAATCATTCTACCATATGTCCTTACAAAAAGCAACAACTGCACCAAAAATTGTGTTGGAAACTTTTGCATTGCTTTTTGTGCATGGCATTTGCCGCACATGTCGGTGGCTTCCCATGACGAACGGTGCAGGTATAATTTTGTCTTTCATGGTTAGGTTGCGCTAACATAGAAAGCACTTTCAAAAGTCGGGGTTTTCATACCGGCTCTGCCGGGTTGTTGGTTCAGCATACCCTGCAGAGTGCCTTTAGTATACCAACCCGCATCGGGGCCGTCTGTTGCCAAGGCAACAACCCAAAAATTTGCAAAAAAAGCCCCCGCACCGGAAGCTGCTCCGGTGCGGGGCGTTGGAGAGGGAGAGATCAGGTTTTGGGTTCCGCCGCTTTTTCTGCGTCTTCCGATTTTTCTGTTTCACCGGGTTCTGCAGCGGGTTCTTCCGGCAGGCGGCCATACAGCTCCATAGCGTCATGCAGCTTTTGGGCCAGCTCCGGGGTAAAGGCGCCGGGCAGGGCGCGCCAGCACCAGTTACCGCCCAAGGTGGCGGGGGTGTTCATCCTGGCTTCATGCCCAAGGCCCAGTACATCCTGGGCCTGCACCACAGCCAGATCCGCCACGCTGGACCAGATGCCGCGCATCATGCCCCAGTTCATACCTTCCTCTTTGGTCAGATTCAGGTACTGGATGGCGCGCTCAATATCGTCCGGCAGAGCGGTTCCAAACCAGCCGTCCACCGGCTCATTATCATGGGTGCCAGTGTAAGCAATGCAGTTGGTGGGGTAGCTGTGGGGGCGGTAGTCACCGCCGTCACGGCTGTCAAAGGCAAATTCCAGCACTTTCATGCCGGGGTAGGCGCATTCTTTCAGCAGAGCGCGCACATCGTCGGTCAAAAAGCCCAAGTCCTCAGCAATAATGCGGGGGCTGCCCAGCTCTTTTTTGACGGTAGCAAAGAGGGCATAGCCCGGCCCAGTGCGCCAGCGGCCGTTTTCGGCGGTCTTATCACCATAGGGGATGGCATAATACCCCGCAAAGCCGCGGAAATGGTCAATGCGCAACACATCATAAATTCCGCACAGGTGGCGGATGCGGCGCACCCACCAGGCATAGCCGTTGGCAGCCATAGCGTCCCAGTCAAACAGCGGGTTGCCCCATAGCTGACCGGTGGCGGAGAAGCCATCCGGCGGGCAGCCGGCCACCTCGGTGGGGACCAGGTTTTCGTCCAGCTGGAACTCCTGCGGGCAGGACCAGACATCCACGCTGTCCTCCGCCACATAGATCGGCAGGTCGCCGATAATCTCAATGCCCTGCGCGTTGGCATAGGCTTTCAGGTCATGCCACTGGGTATAGAACAGATACTGCACAGCCTGCCAGAAGTCAATATCCGCCGCATATTTGGCGCGGGCCGCGGCCAAGGTCTCCGGTTCGCGGCGGCGCAGCGGTTCTTCCCACTGCTGCCAGCAGACCCCGTTATGGGCATCTTTCAGGGCCATGAACAGGGCATAGTCCGGCAGCCAGAACGCGTTTTTCGCCAAAAAATCGGCGTAATCCGCCGGGGGCGCTGCCAACAGGCGGGCACAGGCTTTGTGCAGCACCGCATAACGCTTTTGGTACAACGCTCCGTAATTGACACAGCCAGGGGTGCTTTCCCAGTCGATAGATTCATATTCTTCCGGCTGGAGGAGGCCCGCTTTGGCCAGCAGGTCCAGGTCAATAAAATACGGATTGCCCGCAAAGGTAGAAAAAGACTGGTAAGGGCTGTCGCCATAGCTGGTGGGGCAAACCGGAAGGATCTGCCAGTAAGCCTGACCGGCTTTGACTAGGAAATCCACAAAATCTTTTGCTGCCGCGCCCATGGTGCCGATGCCATGGGGGGAGGGCAGGCTGGAAATATGCAGCAGAATGCCGCTTGCTCTCATCAGGGAAACCTCTTTTCTTTATGGCAATACCGCATAATTCTAAGTGCCGATACGGCGAGCGAGGTGCGGCAGATGCTAAGCCAAAAGCGCAGATAATACTGGATGCTGCAAAGGTGAGCGCCGCCAGTGGCGGAAACAGCGAACCGAAGCAGGGGCAGCGGTCGCAGAGTGCGAGGGGCTTTTGCCCCCGAAGCACGATGCGGGTACCGCAACCCGACATTATCGAGCATTTTGGCAACGCAGATGCCGTGCTGCAGCCGCCGGAGCGGTACTTAAGCCGTCAGGCGGGAATTGTGCGGTGTTGCCTTATATACTCCGCATATGTCTGGTTCGTTCAATGATTGGGCAAAGCCGCAACACTTTCGTCCTCAATCAATTCAAAAGGAACCACTTCATGCACCGCGCTGCTTCCGTTTTCAATACAGTTGAGCAGAATTTCCGCACCGCGCTGGGCCAGTCGTTCCGAGTTCTGGCGGATGGTGGTCAGCCGCGGGGTGCTGTAGCGCCCCAGCGCAATACCGTCATAGCCCGAAACCGAGATATCCTGCGGCACACGCAGGCCATGGTCATTCAGGGCACGGATCGCGCCCAGGGCCATCAGGTCCGACATGGCAAACACTGCCGTAATATCCGGGCAGTGCTTGAGCAGGTATTCCATGGCGGTATATCCGCTTTGCAGCGAAAACCGGGCATAGGCATACTGCTTTTTCATCTCGAACGGCAGGCCAAGGCGGAACATAGCGCTCTGGCTGCCGGTCAGACGGGACAGACTGGGGCGGGACTGGTCTGGCTTGCCGCCGATCAGCCCGATCTTGCGGTGACCCTGCGCATACAGGTACTCAATCATCAGGGACGATGCCGAAACATCGTCCACGCTGACGCTGGACAGGTTGGGGATGTTCAGGGTTGCGGCGCTGTTGGTCAGCAGTAGGCATGGAACACGCAGTTCCGCCAGCTGCGGTGTGAAGTATTCCAGGTTAGAACCAAGGAAAACAATACCATAAGGTTTGCGCTCGGCGCAGATCAGTTCGGCCTGCGCAACTTCGTTGGCTTCTTCATCAATATAATAGACCGTGGAAACATATCCGCGTTCCTCCAGGATCGCCTGCATTTTTTCCAGAATGTCCACAAACAACATGTTCTGAGTGCCCTTTACGATCAGGGCAAGGCCATCGCTGCTTTGCTGTTTCAGGTGTTTGGCGTTGGAGTTTGGCTGGTAATTATACCGCTTGATGACCTCAAGAATCTTGGCGCGGGCGACCGGGCTGACGCTGGGGTTATTGTTGAGCACCCGCGAAACCGTGCCGATGGCATACCCCGATTCTTTTGCAATATCTTTGATGGTCATACACAGAAAACTCCTTCCGGCAACAGGGTGCCGCAGCCATTAGCCCTTTACAGCACCGGCCACCACACCGTCAATGATATACTTCTGGCAGATCAGATACAGAATAATGACCGGCAGAATGGTGATCATGATGCAGGCCATCATGGGCGCCATTTCCACCTTGCCGTAACTGCCGCGGAAATACTGAATCGCCATGGGGATGGTGCGGTAGGTTTTGATATCCAGCACCAGGGTGGGCAGCAGATAGTCGTTCCAGACCCACATGGTTTCCAGGATTGCGGTAGAGATCATCGTCGGCTTTAAGATCGGGCAAACCACGCGGAAGAAAATCTGCAGCGGGTTGCAGCCATCGATCATAGCGGCTTCCTCAATTTCAACCGGCATGCTCTTCATAAAGCCGGTGAACATGAACACCGCGAGACCGGCACCGAAGCCGAGGTAGATGATGCAGATGTTGTAAGGGTTGTTCAATTTTAAGGTATCCGCTGTTTTGGCCAGGGTAAACATGACCATCTGGAACGGCACCACCATGCTGAACATGCACAAGCCGTACATCAGTTTGGAAAGTTTGCCGTTGACACGGGTGATGAACCATGCGCACATGGAGCAGCACAGCAGAATCAGCACAACGGAACTGACCGTAATGACTAGGCTATACCAGAAGGAAGACAAAAAGTCCATTTCCTGGATGCCGTAAATATAGTTTTTGAGGCCGACAAAGGTTTCGGCTGTGGGCAGCTCAAACGCGCGGGAGGTGGTAATGGCGCGCTCGGTTTTGAGGGCGTTAAAGAAGATCATGACGATGGGGTAGATCCATGCAACGCACAGCACTCCAAGCACCACGCTGAGAATGGCATTGATGCGGCGGTCCGCTTTGCCAACAGTAGGTTTTTCTTCCACCGGTTTTTTGATGGTTTTTTCCATTACTGCTGCACCTCCTTGGACTGGGTCAGCTTTTGCTGGAGTACGGCCAGCACCACAACAAACAGGCAGAACACAACAGCCTTTGCCTGGCCGATGCCCTTCCACTGGGGTCCGGAGCGGGCATAGAAGGTATCATAAATGTTGTAAGCCAGCATCATGGTCTGCTTGGCCGGTTCGCCGCCGGTCAGGGACAGGTTCTGGTCAAACAGCTTGAAGGAGTTGGTCAAAGTCAGGAAGGTGCAGATGGTAATGCTGGGCATAACCATGGGGATCTTGATCTTAAACAGGATCTGCTTGGCGTTTGCGCCATCGATCTTGGCGGCTTCGATCAGATCCAGCGGCACGTTCTGCAGGCCGGCAATGTAGATGATCATCATGTAACCGATCTGCTGCCAGCACATCAGAATGATAAGGCCCCAGAAGCCGTACGTGGCGTTCAGGGAAAGCAGCGGTTTTTCGAGTGCGCTGAGTACGCCGTTGAGCAGAATCTGCCAGATATAGCCGAGGATAATGCCGCCGATCAGGTTGGGCATAAAGAAGGTGGTACGGAAGATGTTGGTACCGCGGATGCCGCGGGTAAGCAGCAGCGCAATGCCGAACGCCAGCACATTGATGAGCACCGTGGACACCACAGTAAACACCGCAGTGAACCAGAACGCATGGGTGAAGGTATCATCCAGCCAGATCTTGGCATAGTTGCCGAGACCAACAAAGGTAACATTTTGAACAGTTGTGAATTTGCAGAACGAAAGCGCCACGCCCCAGATAAACGGCCAGATAAAGCCGATGATAAAGGCCAGCAGGGTGGGCAGCACGAACACGGGCCAATAGCGCCGGATCGCTTTTTCCATAACAGTACCCCCTTGAGCACATAAAAGAGCGGGGCGGGCGAATCATCGCCCGCCCCGCTTTTAACATTCAGGTTTCGCTATTTTGGTTCATATCAGCCTGCATTCAGGGCAGCTTCGGTCTTCCAGCCATCCACAAAGGCGGTCACAACAGCGTTCCAATCGCCAGTGCCGGCTGCGTAAGCAGTCAGAGCAGAGCCAACGCCGTTCTTCCAGTTTTCGGAAGGCATGGTGGAGAAGCACCAGGCAACAGGAGTCTTGCCCTCAGCGGTCAGAGCATTATCAACCTTAACGAAGAGGTTGGGGGATTCCTGAGCATTCTTGAAGGGGATAACAAAGCCCATATCGTTTGCCATGGCCTTGGTGCCCTCATCAGAGCTGACGCACCAGTAGATGAAGTCGAGAGTTGCATCGATATCTGCCTGGTCGGCTTCCTTGTTTACGCACCAGTAGTTCTCGGTGCCGGTGCACAGGCCCTGGTTGGCCTCATCGCCCACGCCAATGTAGACGGGGATCATGGTCAGGTCGTCATCGGTGAAGGGCTTGCCATCGCCGACGAGGTTGTTATATTCCCAAGAACCGTTCTGGAAGAAGACGGCCTCATTGTCCAGGAACTCGTTGCGGCTGTCATCGCCAGTCTTGCCAGCCAGCTCAGTAGGAGCACAGGTGGAGTTGTTGATGTACAGGTCAAACATGTCCTTGTAGTTATCCAGGTAGGTGCCCTTGATGGCATCCGTGGTGCCGATGCCGTCAGCCTGGTACTCAAAGTAGATGGGCAGGTTGGCCAGGTGGGTCTTGAAGCGCCAGTCAGAGGAAGAATCCATACCGGCGGAGGTGAATGCTGCAAAGCCAAGTTCGTCCTTGCGGGCGGTGATGTCCTCGGCAACCTTCTTCAGGTCTGCGAAGCTCTTGATATCATCGGTGGTGTAACCGGCCTTTTCCAGCAGGGTCTTGTTGGTGATCAGGCCGTAGCTCTCGATAACGTAGCCGACGGCCACGGTGGCGTCGCCATCTTTCAGGGCGTAAGAATCGCTGGTCAGGTCGCCCAGGATCTTGGAGCCGGTCAGGTCATAGCAGTAATCCTTCCAGTTGGCCAGGCCGACAGGGCCGTTGACCTGGAACAGGGTGGGCGCATCGCTCTTGGCCATTTCGCTCATCAGGGTGGTTTCGTACTGGCCGGAAGCAGCGGTCACAACGGTAACGGGAACGCCGGTCTCTTCGGTGTAGGTCTTTGCCAGGGCCTGCCAGGCTTCATCCTGCTCAGGCTTGAAGTTCAGGTAGTAGACCTTGCCGGCGGCAGTGGTATCTGCCGAGGCGGCTGCTTCGGAGCTGGCAGCTTCGGAAGAAGCTGCGGTGCTTTCTGCAGCAGAGGAAGCAGCGGAAGATGCGGTGGAGCCGCAGCCTGCCAGCAGGCCGGCAGCCATCATGGATGCCAGGGCGAGAGAAATTGTTTGCTTGGATTTCATGGTATTGTCCTCCTTATTAAGTGGAACCAGTTGCACCGTTGCGGACCGGTGTGGTTCACGGGTTGGTAACGTTTCCAACCTTGCTGTGGCTTTATATTACACCCATGTTTTGCAAAAATCAATCGTTTTTTGGGTTTTGAGTGCAAGATTGTAGCCTTGCACGAATAACAACCGTTTTCCTTGTCGAATATAACAAGAAAGTAGTATCCATTTTGATGAAACGTTTCAATTTCACGGTAAAATGCGACATTATAAACCAAAAGCAGCCCCGCGGCGGCGGGAGCTGCTTTTGATCGTCGCATTTTTGCGCAACTTGTTTCGCACCTGCTGGTAAGCGAACCAGTAGAAAGCGGCGTGGTTGGTGCTGGCGGTGCCGTTGGCAGAGGCATACATGCCAACGGTGCAGCCGATAAAGCCGCCGGTTATCTCGGTGCTCAAAAAGTTCAGGTCAACATCCTTGGCAACGCAGATGCCGTGCCGCAGCCGCCGGAGCGGTGCTTAAGCCGTAAGGCGGGAATTGTGCGGTGCTGCCCTTGCATTCTTTGCGGGTAACACATGGATTTTTCGGTGCATTTTCGGCCCGGCCCTTACACTTTTTTCGTTTCCGCCTGCACCAGGGCGCGGTACAGGGTAAAATCCGGCACGGGGGCCGCCGGGGCACCAGGCAGTGAAGCCTGCCAGGCGGCATAATCCGGCCCGTCCCCGGCCGCGCGGGGAATCGCCATCAGACCGGTCAGAACGCGGGCGGTCAGTGCGCCGTCCAGCATGGTATCGCTGCAAAAGCCGGCCCAGAACCCAGTTTTGGGCTGCAGCAGAGCCGCCATGGCACCAAAATCATCCGCCGCACGGCCCAGGGTGCAAAAGCAGTTCTGCCAGTCCTTATCCAAAAACTGCTCCCGCGCGGTGCAAAAGCGCACCGCCCCGCGCAGGGCGTACAGGTACAGCCGCACGCTGAACACCACCTGCTCCTGCCAGAGCGGCGTGGTGGCCCGCCCGGCGTAAGAACAGCCGGGCAGCAGCGTTTCATAATTTTCCAGCGCGGAAGTGCAGAGCTGCTGATAGGCAGCCAGCTGTTCCGCATAGCTTTCTGCGGGCAGCAGAGCGGCAAGTTCCTGAATCGGGCCCTGCGTTTTGCCGCACAGCCAGGCCGAAGCAAACAGCCGGGTGCTGCGGGTCAGGAACGCTTCGCCCACCGGCTGCGGCGGACTGCCCGCCTGCACGGCGCTTTCGGCACGGGCGCGCAGGCAGACCGAAAGATCCTCCAGTGCGCTGTCCGTCAGTGCCCAGCCATCCGGCGCACGGTAGGTACAGCGCAGGTAAGCCGTGCGCTGCGCGGCGCAGTCGGTATCTGGGGTACACCACAAAGCACCGGTCAGGTTCAACTCCATCAGGGAGGGGCGCAGGTTCCCGGTGCCAACCATCCAGAAGCTGCGCACCCCGCCGCGCCAGGCTCCCTGCAACATTCCGTTAACGGCGGTATCGCCGCCGGGGTAGGCGGTCATGGGGTTGCCGGTCAGCTTATCGCGGCGGCAAAGGCTGAACCACAGCCCGTGCTGCGCGCCGGGACCAGGGCCGCCCGCACTGCTGGCACTGGGGGCCGGGGTTAAAACGGGGATAACGCTATCCGGGATTTTGAGTTTTCCCTCCTGGTAGAGCGCAACGGTTTCGCCCTGCAGCAGAATATAGGCAGCGGCACCGGGCACCGTGGCGTTCAGCAGCTGCCATTGCTCTTGCAGCGCCGCAGTGCTGGCTGTGCCATCGGGATCACCCCCCATCCCGTCAATGCCCAGCGCCCAGATGCGCGGGCTGGTTTTGAGAGTGCGGATAGAATCCTGCCAGATTTTATGGCGTTCTTCCGGGTTTTCCGCCGCAGCCTGCTGCGGGGCAGCCCCCAGCGGGGTCTGCGGGTTCTGCACAGGGCGCAGGCCCATGGCGGCGGCAAGGTCCGCCTGTTTGTCGGTGCGCACCATATTGCCGCGGCAGCGCAGCAGGGATTCAAAAATCATCTCCCAGCCGTTTTCGGTGGCATCCGCCCAGGCGGACAGCCATGGTGCATCCGAAAGATCCCACCCGCGCAGGCCGACAGCGGCGGCTGGCCCGGTAATGCGGCCCTCCGGCACAGTGGCAAAGGGTTTGGGCTCAAACTGCTGCTGGTTCCAGAACCAGAATGGTGCTACCCCCAGGTAATGACGGCTGATATCCAGCAGGCCGTACACCGCGCCCAAATCATCCGCCGCGCAGAGGGTGAGCTGGTTTTCCGTCACATCCAGCGTATAACTTTCCGGCGGCAGGGCGGGGGCAAGGCAGATCATCAGGCGGTTATCCGGCACAAAACCGGTGGTGGAAAGAGTCATTTCCATATCACGCCAAAAGCGCGCCACGGCATGCTGCACGGGCGCACTGGCCCACTGCGCCGTGACCCGTGTGGCACGGCTGAGCATAAAATCCATTGTTTTCCTGCCTTTCAATACACTCTACCATCATCCCCGCCGTATCGGCGCTTGGATGGATGCAATATTCCCTTACTGGTCCAAAAATTCGCGGATCTCGGCTTCCACGGCACGCACCTCGCGCTCAAATGCACGGGCGGATACCCGCAGCGCACCGTTGCCCAGAATAATGATCTGTTCCGCACCATCGGAGCTGACCACCCGCACGCGGTGGTTTTTGGCCAGCTCATGGGTGGCGCGCTCGATGAACATATCGGCGGTTTCGGCTTCGCGGGTATAAATCACATGCAGGTTGTGCCAGGTTTCTTGTTCCCGCCCGACGCCCTTGACGCGGTAGGCGTCAAACACCAGGATGGGCACACACTTGCGGTAGCCCGCATAGTTGCACAGAATGTCCATCAACCGGCGGCGGGCGGCATCCAGGTTTTCCGCCGCGATCTTCTTTAATTCATCCCACGCAAAAATCACGTTGTAGCCGTCTACCAGCAGGTACTCCGGCCCGCTGGGCGGCGGTGCAGCGGGGGTACGGTTCTGGCTTGGCCCCACACTGCGGAAGGCTTTGCGCGCGGCAAGCTGGTCATGCTGACCTGCGGCTTCCCCCCGGCGCTTGATCGGCCCATAGGTGCGCTCAAAAATCGCCAGCAGCTCTTTGTCCTGCTCCAGTGTGCCGCAGTAAGCGGCAGCACGGCGGCGGGCATCGGATGCTTCATCGGAAGCATCCGCTTCTTCCTGTTTCGCCTGCTGGGCACCGGGCGCGTTGCGCCCCAGGCCGCTGGCCACATGGGCGTGGGCGGGAACTTCGTCCCATTTGACAAGGTAGCCCGCGCCGTGGCTGCAAAATACGGAATCCGCCGGGTTTTCAGTATCGGCATCCGGCTGGTAGCCAATGGCTTCCAGCACGGCTTCGGTGTTGTGGCAGGGCGCATAGCCGCGGGGCATACAGCTCAGGCGGCCCGCACCGCGGGTGTAGGCGGTCACTTCCCGCGCACAGCCCCGCATTTCGGCAACCGGGGCTTTGCCGGTAATGACGGCCAGGCCATCCTCGTTTTCCGGCGTGCTGAATTCCGCGCAGCGGCGCTGCAGATCGGCCATGGCGCGGCCAACACAGTCCTGCGGGACTTCCAGCCGGAAGTCATACCAGGGTTCCAGCAGGACCGCCTGCCCCCGGGCCGCCGCAGTGCGCAGCCCCTGCCGCACGGCGCGGTAGGTTGCCTGGCGAAAGTCCCCGCCCTCGGTGTGCTTGATGTGGGCACGGCCTGCCGTCAGGGTGATTTTCACATCGGCCAGCGGCGCACCGGCCAGCACGCCAGGGTGGCTGCGCTCCGCCAGGTGGGTCAAAATCAACCGCTGCCAGTTCAGGTCCAGCGCATCGGTGCGGCAAATGCTGGCAAACTGCAGGCCGCTGCCCGGCTCGCCGGGTTCCAGCAGCAGATGAACCTCCGCATAATGGCGTAGCGGTTCATAATGGCCCACGCCCTCCACCGGGGCAGAGATGGTCTCTTTGTATAGAATGCCGCCCTCGCCGAAGGCCACTTCCAATCCAAAGCGGCTTTGCAGCACGCTCTGCAAAATTTCCAGTTGAATTTCACCCATCAGCTGCAGGTGGATCTCACCCAGAGCGGCGTTCCACACCACATGCAGCTGTGGATCCTCGTCCTCCAGGGTGCGCAGGGCCAGAAGGGCATAGTGGGGGTCAGCTCCTTCCGGCAGCTCCACCCGGTAGTTCAGCACCGGTTCCAGCATCGGCTGGCGGGCATCCGGCTGTACGCCAAGGCCCTGTCCGGGATAGGTTTTTGTGGGGCCCAGCACCGCACAGACGGTGCCCGCCGGGGCTTCGCTGACCAGGCGGTATTTGCTGCCGGAGTAGACCCGTAGCTGGTCGGCCTTTTCTTCAAACTCCACACGGGCATCTGGGCGGGATACCAGGTTGGATTTGACTTTCAGCACGCCGTCCGTCACTTTCAGGTAGGTCATGCGCGCGCCGGATTCGTCTGCCCCGATCTTGAAGATGCGCGCGCCAAAGCTGCCGGCGTCCGGCGGCATGCGGGTATCCCGCTGCAGACCATTGAGCAGGTCGTCAATGCCATCCAGCCGCAGAGCCGCGCCAAAATAGCAGGGGAACACCTGCCGCCGCGTGATTGCCGTGACGAGATCCGCCTGCGGCACCGTTCCTGTTGCCAACACGGCTTCCATCAGCGGTTCACTGCACACGCCAAGGGCTTCGGCGCGTTCTTCCGCCGGAACGGTGGGGGTAAAGTCCACACAGCCATCCCCAAAGCGGCCCCGCAGCTCCCGCAGGCGCAGGGCTTTGTCCGCACCGGGCAGATCCATTTTGTTGACATAGATAAAGGTTGGCACATGGTAGCGCTCCAACAGCCGCCACAATGTCATCGTGTGGCTTTGGATGCCGTCCGTGCCGGAAATGACCAGCACCGCATAATCCAGCACCTGCAGCGTGCGCTCGGCCTCCGCCGAAAAGTCCACGTGGCCGGGGGTATCCAGCAGGGTGATCTGGGTCTCTTCCAGCGGGGTGCCCGTCACCGTTCCGGCCGGCAGGGTAAGCACGGCCTGTTTGGCAAAAATGGTAATGCCGCGGGCTTTTTCCAGCGCATCGGTGTCCAAAAATGCATCCCGATGGTCTACGCGCCCCAGCTTGCGGATGCTGCCCGCACGGTAGAGCAGTGCTTCCGAAAGAGTGGTTTTTCCGCTGTCCACGTGTGCCAGAACCCCAACGACCAGACGTTTCATAACTTTCCTAACCTCATTCACAGCGTTCCCGGCTGCTGCGCCAGGGGCACCGTTTATTTTTTGCACCGCCGCCCGCCGGGCAAGGGATATCTGCCGGATTTTGGCGATCCTTTTCTATTATAATAGTACCCGTTTTAACTAGGGGATTCAACCACTAATTTGCGCGGGCTTTTGTTTTTGGGGCAGGATACAAAAAATATTTTATAAAGGGTATTGACATTGCGGAATGTGGATGCTATACTATTTAGGCACTCAGGAGAGAGCAACTAAATATCGCGGGGTAGAGCAGATGGTAGCTCGTCGGGCTCATAACCCGGAGGTCGCAGGTTCAAGTCCTGTCCCCGCAACCAACAAAAGCTCGTTGAAACGACAAGTTTCAACGAGCTTTTTTCTACATTATGGCAAAAGTGGTAACAAGCTGGTAACTTTGACCCCAAAATGACCCCAAAACGGCAAAATGACTGCGCCCGGGCGGTTGAACTTTTCAACCGCCCGGGCGCTTTTTGTGGATAAATTTTGCGGGGTTGGCAGTTAAAAATAGGAGCGGTGTGGCTACTCTACCCCGCTTTCACCAGTACCAACACACTGTTGTCCGGTACGACAATCTGCTCCTGTCTGGTGGGAATCGGCGGGTATTTGTACTGGTGCAAGCCTTTTTGAATCTGCTGCTTGACCTCAAGTAAGGCGGTGTCCAATGTGGGTGCTTGAATCTCGATTTCGGGAAAATCCGGAGCGTGTGCAATGCAGCCGTCTGCTGTGATTGTACAAAGCACCGGGTAAGGCTGGTTGTCCACCGAAATGCTGTATTGTGCCCCGAACATATCGTCCATCTTATTCATTTCGTTCCGCTTGTGTTCATCCATGCTGTGAACATAGGTGTCCATCGTAAAAGCCACCGAGTAATGCCCTAAGATTGCCGACAGTGTCTTGTAGTCCATACCGCGCTCCAGTGCGCGGGTGGCGAAGGTGTGCCTAAGCTCGTGGAAGCGGAAAACAGGGCATTACTCGTGGTAGCGGAAAGCAGAATATGCTATAATGCAGACAGGCTATGGTTTTGCCGTAGCCTGTTTTGCATTAGAAGGAGAGAACTGCGCATGGCACGAAAAAGCCGGAAGCGTCAGACTGTAACGCTGCCACATCTGCATTCAGAGACTGCCGGGTACATCCGTTTGTCTGTCACAGGAAAGGGCGGCGATGATTCCATAGAAAACCAAAAGAAAGTTATTGAGGCATGGGCGCGAGAAAACCAGCATCCCATATCGCGATGGTACATTGATGCAGGATGGAGCGGCAGAACATTCTATCGACCGATGTTTCGGGAGCTGATAGCAGACATTGAACGGGGCGAGGTTGACTGTGTTGTAGTCAAGGATCTCTCCCGCCTAGGCAGAGATCACATCGCAGTTGGATATTATCTGGAGGTCTTCTTCCCTATGAACTGTGTTCGTTTTGTTTCAATTAATGACGACTTCGACACAGTAAACGGCTTGACCGATCAATCCCACCCACATGGAGCTAGAATTCGCATTCCAATAAAGAACGCATTTAACGAACAGGTTGCAGTAGAAATCAAACAGAAAGTTGAGGCGACTTTGCAAATGAAAATAGACCTAGGAACATTTGTTGGGCCGAGAGCCCCCTTTGGATACCAAAAGTCCGAAGCAAACCACGATCAGTTAGTCCCTGACCCGATTGCGTCCATCACAGTGCGGAAGATTTTTGAGCTGGCGGCAAACGGAACTGGCGTAACAGGTATCGTCCGCTATTTGAATGAAAAAGGATTACCCACTCCGATCCAATACGCCCGTTCCAATGGACTGACCGGGAGTTTTGCGGATGGAACGGGCGATTGGAACAGTCGATCTGTGAAATACATTTTGACTAACCGAACCTATACTGGGATGCTCATACAAGGCAAGGAAAAGCGAGTTGTAAAGGGCACCCATGAACCGCTGGTAGACGTTGAAACCTTTGACAGAATCCAAAGTGAATTCAAAGCCCGTTCATTTAATATCAGTCCCACACCGGAGGCGAGCGAGAATGTTTTCAAAGGCAAAGTTATTTGTGCCTGCTGCGGAGGAAAGATGCAGCGAAAGCGCGGAACGAACCATGCGGATTGGTATTTCTTCACCTGCATTTCAAAAAATCGGTTAGGTGCGGATAAATGTACAGGAATGTATGCCAGAGAGGAAGATGTACTCAGTGCTGTGTACTACCAGCTAAAACAGTACATCGATCATCACTTTATTACCAAAGATCAATATAAGCAGGAAATACAACGCATGGATTCCATCATTGAAGCAGCTTCTCTCAAATATGAGGAAGCTACTGATTTCAGCATGAAGCAATATGAAAAGTATGTCATGGGTGAAGGTTCTAAAGAAGCCATTGCGGCTGCACGGCCTGCAAAGGAGCAGGCCGAAGCGGAACTGAACAGGGCGATTGCAGACAAAGAAGCCTATGAAAAACAGTATCAGGTGTTTTGCAAACTGCTGAAAGCTAGCAGAAAGGAAGTCCCGTTGAGCGAGATTATTGATTGTATTGAACGGATCGTGGTTGATGTTGATCGAAAGATTATGGTAAAATGGACTGAGTAAAGAAGAAGGCGCGCGGTCAGATACTCAGAATTGATAAAGCAATTCCCGATACAAACAGCGTAATATGATGGAAAGAAAGAAACCCTTCGGCAGATGTTTGCCAATTCTCACGTCGATATGATTTATGGCTCTGCTGGTACCGGTAATTCTACACTGATTAATCACGATGCCAGATTATAAAGGTGAACGAAATGGGAGTAATCCAAGAATTCTTTAATAATCGAGAGATAGCTATCGGGATTTGGGTTATTATTGGTCTTGCTGTCATTCTCCCTACTAAACCTGCAAGACAATTTATAAAAACTGCTATTCCAATTTTGTTTTGCAAGAAATTTGTGATATTTTACATTGTATTTCTCAGCTTTTTGGGTTTGGTGTTGTTCGCATTAAATTGGGCAGGACTTTGGGATCTCACTTTGTTAAAAGACACTGTCTTTTGGGTATTGTTTGTTGAACTTCCTCTTTTTGCCAAGGCGATTGAGAAAGCAGACGGTGGACGATTCTTTTCAAATCTAATTCGGGAAAATGTTGCTATTGTAGTTGCAATTGAGTTTTTTGTAGGATTTTGGGCTTTCAGTTTAATAACGGAAATTATCCTTATCCCTTTAACAGTTTTGATTTCAGTCCTACAAGTATTGGCTGGACAAGATAAAAAGCACCGATCTGCGAAACGCTTCTTTGATGGTTTGCTGGTACTGTGGGGAATAATACTGTTGATTAATGCAATTTACAGCCTTATCCATGCTCCAAATCAATTTTTAAGTTTTAACACCTTAAAATCACTATTGCTCCCGCTGGTACTGTTAGTGTTCAATCTTCCGGTTGTATATGGATTGGCATTATACAATACTTACGAACAAATCTTCATCAGAATAAAAGGTTCCAAATCAGAACAAAAGAAAATGAAATGGCAAGTAATTCGCTTTTCTGGAATAAACCTCTCAAAAGTATCGGCTATCAGAAAGAGCCTACCAAATACAATTGTTTGTTGTCGAACTTCAAATGACCTACAGATAAATCTTAAAAAACTGGCAAGACGATTGGACTTACAGATAGGAGAAAACTACATGAAACGCTCGCGTTATTATGTATTAGCTTGTATAGCCGGATTGATTCTGAGTTTTATTGGACTCATAGGTGCTAATTCGGATGCGTCCTTAAAAGACCTTGTTACGTTGAATTTTGTATTTGATATACCAAGAATCAAGGAAATTCTGACAAATATTTTCTCTACAATGATTGTTTTCAGTGCAACATTGTTTTTCTTTGCAATTGGTTTTGCAAAAAAGCAGAGAGAAGATGTTTCCCAAATCAAGAAATATGCCTTATATGAGCTTTTGCTATCCGTTAAAATGCAGCATTCTCAACTGGTAGATTACCCTCCTATAGACGAACCCGCGGACTTGTTTTGTGCTTACGTACATAATGTATATGAAGTTCGGGCCGCTTGTGATAAAGTATTGGCTGCATATGAGAATCTACTAACAACATGGGAGCAAGAAACGTTGAAGAACTTACAGCATTCTGCAATGGTCTTGTCAGAGGACTTTGGCATTTCTGCCGAAAATTTTAGAGAGTATTCTGCTACCCAATTTTGTAATTTTTATGATGAAAAAGTTCGAACTGCTCCGCAGAATGAAAAAATCAATGTATTTACTCACAAGATCAAAACGGATATAGAAAAATACTCAAAACATATTGAGCAGTTTTGCGAGGACTTTAAGCACTATTATTGATCCAATTCAACAGACGATGTCTGTTGCGTTGAATCAACTTGTGTTACTCTTTGCATCGCTCTTGTTGGCACTTACGAAAATATTCTTCAAAAAGTATTTGACCATCTTGCACAGTATCATTGTTCAATATGCAAGAGCAAAAAGGTCAGCATTGATGGTGATGACTCAGACGAGAATGGAATGGTTCAAAAATGCTACTTACGCTGCGAGAAATGTGGTTCCATAACAGAAGTCGATTTTGAAAAAAGTAGCGGCGATAGCCCATCGTATACTACTGGCAGGGGTGTTGAGTAATACTAGTTTTCAATAAAACGGTTAAGAACCGTTTTATTCGGCTGCTGTTTCAGCAGCCAGCGGCGTAGCCGCAAAAAACGTAAGTCCATACATTTCTCGCCGCCACCGGCGGCCTGCGAAGAATTCGCAGGATAAAATGGTGTTAACCATTTTATCGAGAAATAGTATAAGATAAATGCAGCATTTATACCCCGACTATTCAGATGGAGTTTGATGAATAATATGAAAATCAACAGGCTAAAAATTGTCAACTACAAGCTTTTTCAGAATGTTACCATTGAAATGAACGAGAATATAAATATCTTTGTTGGAGAGAATGATTCGGGAAAAAGCACCATCTTAGAGGCCCTATCAATGGTTCTGACCGGTAAAATTAACGGTAGCAGTGTCGCAAATCGGCTTAATTTGGATTGGTTTAATGCTCAAGTCCGACAAAAATTCAAGGAATCTATTGAGGCTGGTAATACGTCTGACTTGCCCACCATTGAAATTGAGGTATACTTTGCTTCTCCCGATGAAGATGAAATTGCAATAAAAAAGTATAGAGGCACAAATAATTCACTTCATGAGGACGCTGAGGGTGTCAAACTGGAAATAATATTTGACACCCAGTATGCACCAGCATACAAGCAACTCCTGGTTGAAGGAAAAGTCAGAGACATCCCTGTTGAATACTACAGGGTCAATTTCAGATCTTTTGCAAATCCAGAATACTATGTCCAGACAACGGCAAGAAAAGTGGCATGTATTGATACTACAAAGAAAGACTATGGTCCGGTGCTGAGTCGCTTTGTTTCTACCAGCATAAACGAATATCTCTCGGAAGAAGATATGACCGAGTTGCGTCATGCTTATAGAGCAAATCGACATGAATTTACTGAAAATCAAGCAGTAATACGGCTTAATCAAAAACTACAAGAGGGTCACAGCTTTGATGGCAAAACGATAGGACTAAACTTAAGAGAAAGTGGAATTGATGAATGGAAGGGAGATATGTCTATTTCATTAGATGGCATTCCTCTTGAAAATTCGGGTTTCGGCACTCAAAATATGTTTAAGTCGGAAATTTTCCTGCTTCAAAATACGGATGTTGATATTTTAATAATTGAGGAACCCGAAAATAACCTTTCCTACTCAAACATGTCTATTCTCATCTCTAAACTGTCTGATAGCAACGGAAAGCAGTTGTTTATTTCAACCCATAGCAGCTTTGTCGCAAATAAACTGGGCCTGCAGTGCCTTCATCTTGTTGCAAATGCAAGGACAACACCATTCAAATCATTAAGCAGTGATACTTACAACTACTTTCTAAAATTACCGGGCTATAACACGCTACGAATTCTTTTGGCGAATAAGGCAATATTGGTTGAAGGACCGGCTGACGAATTGATACTGCAAAGAGCATATATTGATAACTATGGAAAACAACCGATAGAAGACGGAATTGACGTAGTCGCTGTCGATAGCTTGGCGTTCCAACGATATTGTGAGCTTGCTTCTCTAATTAGTAAACCGCTGACTGTAGTTACAGATAATGACGGTAACGCTGAAGCTGTTCGTAAGCGCTACGAAAAATACACAGGCCTTGTTACTCTTTGTGTGGAATCTGATAATACCCTAAACACGCTTGAACCCTCTGTCCTTGCAGCAAATCTTGATACCTTTGAATCGTTCAAATCCATCATCTACTTAGGAAAAGACATAGAAAGCAGAGATCCAGACAGCATTAAGAGCTTTATGATAGGAAACAAAACTGACTGGAGTATGCGTGTCTTTACCAGTGAGAAGAAGATAAACTACCCATCATATATTTTAAAAGCCATCGGGATAGATAGTGAAAATGTGGGTGATAGAGATGAATAATCAAGTAGTATTTGCGGCAGCGGGGCATGGAAAAACATATTCACTGTGTTCACAAGCCAAAACCGCCATAGATAACACCAATAAATATGTGCTGCTTATTTCATATACAAACGAGGGAGTTCGTTCTTTAGAGAATGAGTACCGGAAGCAAAACGGCGGTGTATTGGATGACAGAGTCATATTCAAATCATGGTACAGTACTCTTCTCTCTGAATTTATAAAACCATACCAGTGCTCACTTAAACTAAAAGAAAAGCGCTATAAGCAAGAGTTTCCAGTTACATTTCCAGAAAATTTTGTAAATTCCATTGCATTTTATGATACAGAAGCACCGCCTAAATGGTATAACCAGACCCACGTACAATATTACGTGAATAAGCGTGGCGATGTTGTTCCTGACAGGACAAGCCATTTAGCTTGGCTATGCAATGAGCATTCTAGCGGAAAAGTGATTAGGCGAATCCAAGAAATATACTCCCACATATTTATTGATGAACTCCAAGACTATGCTGGTTGGGATTTGGAAGTCATAACTTTGCTATTCAAGTCCAAAATACCTATAACATGTGTAGGCGACTACAAGCAGGCAACATATAGGACAAATAATTCACTGAAGAATAAACAGTATAGAGACGAGAAAGTTCGAGCCTATTTTCTCATGCTTGAAGCACAGGGTTTATGCGTTACTTCATATGCGAATACCACAAGACGATTCAATCAGGAAATATGTGATTTTATCAATACGATCCACGGAGATGCGGATTCGATGGTTGAACCCGATCCAAATAATCAGCAAGAAATGCCAGTAGAAAATAGCGGAGTCTACATGATGAACGTGGATAGTCTGCGTGAATACTGCGAATACTACCATCCAATAATATTGCGATATGACAAAAAGGCGAAGGTTGGTTTTCAACATGACTGCGATGTCTTCAACTACGGTGGGTCCAAAGGCGCAACATATGAAAGAGTAGTAATCATACCTGTCAGTACAACGTTACCATTTATAGAAAGACAGGTGAAAATCACGTCCAATCAAACGCGAGCTAAATTTTATGTTGCATGTACGCGAGCGAAGCATAGTGTTGTTTTTGCTATGGAGAACCCCTGCGAAAACGGGGTATTCAAAGCAACCGATATTCATTTCTCTGATAAGTCTATTCCAGCATATAAGTTTAGTAAGGGAAGAATGAAAAAATGATTGCAAAGGATACCGTACGATATCTTGTGGAACACAGATTGATACCGCGTTCCATTTATACAAATGGGTTGGCACTCTCATTTTCTTTAATGACAGCTCCGGGAGATACAATGGCTCAATTCTTCCAGGATGCAGCCCTGATTGCAGCTGGTGCAACAAGTGTAACGCCGGATGATTTTTCAGAGTCATGTCAAGCTTTTGAACAGGAAGATGACCGGCTGCTGATTGTCCGAATTGGAATGCCAGAACCCCAGGAAGCGCCGCAATGCAGAGCGGTATATGTGTGCTTCAGCCGGAATGAGGGAAAGCGCCTCTACTTTACATCTGAGCTGGATGAAAACGGAAAGTACATGCTGTGCGCCTGGTGCCAAGATGGGATGCACCTGAATTTTGGTGTTGCCCCCGAAGGGGTGCAGGATGAGACTGAACGGATTGCCGCTCTCTTTTGGGAGGTTACTGTAAGTGAATGCAGAAATATATACGAAGGTCTACGTGCAGGTTAATGTACAGTTTCGAGAGGACGGCATCATGCTGCCCAGAGAAATTATTTGGGAAGATGGTGCCCGATATGAGATTGACCGTGTGACAGACATCCGGCAGGCAGCGGCAATGAAAGCCGGTGGCCAGGGGGATCGCTACACGATTATGGTTCATGGGATGCAGCGCTATCTATTTTTTGAGCGCTGCGCAAATCAGACCGGCAACAATATCGGAAGATGGTTCATCGAGAAGATTGCTGGCTAGGTTTTCGTTTGAGGTAACTATTATGTATGGCAATGTTTCAGTAAATGATTGCATCGAAGAACTGGACCTCACGGTTTGCTCATATAAACTTCTGCGAACGTACGGTTGCTCCATTGTCAACGATGTACTATCAATTCCTCTGAAAAGTCTGTGGTACGAAGTTTGCAACAAAAGCAGGGCAAGCTTTAGAGAGATTCTCACCAAGTTAAACGATGTGGGATATAGATTTTCCGAATGCAGCACTTCTGAATATCCGGATCTTCAAAAGGCGCTGCCGTTGATTATTCAGAAGGCTTCAGGCGTCCAACCAAAACCGCCAAAGAAAAAGCTTTCCTATTCACTTCCGCTTGGCACCATAGAAAAGTATGTATCATTTGAAGAGGTTATCAACCCCAGCAAAAGCAAGGACTTGTTCTTTGCAATTGCCGATAATGGCAACCACTTCACCAAACATGGAATCCAGGAGGGTTCCTTGATGGTTTTTGATCGGGAGTGCGGACAGACGGATGACTTTCCCTGCTGTTATATTGATGAAACCAGCAAGAAGATGAAACTGCTGAGCTCCGCTGGGGAGTCCGATCAGTATGTTGGGCGACTTGTTGCTGTGTTAAATACATTTCAAGTGTAATATTTCTTGATAATGTCATTATACCCTGTTATGCCCTCCGCAAATGGTATAACAGGGTATAATTCTATGCGGAGTTCCGCTGATGATTAGAAGGTACGCTATGGACTTTTCTGAAGTGCAAGCTGTAAGTGCTTAATAGCCACCAGCCTATTCTCTCCTGCGCATCCACGAGGTAATATTCAAAGCCTCAAAAGAGCATCACAAAGTAAATCGGCAGATAGGTTATCTTCCGCACCTTTGGCAATATAGGTAAACCGGTTGTCCTGGGACAGGAACTTCAGCAGCGTCAAAAGGTGTGGATACGCCTGAATTTCATCCATAAAAATCATCGTATTCTCCTTCTGCTTCAGTTCGTCACCGTGGAGCATACTGACCTGCAAATAAAAACCCTCCACCGATTTGGTTTCCGCAAACAGCCTTGCCCCCAGCGAGTCCTCCACCATATTGATTTCAATATAGTTGGAGAACAGCTTTTCCCCAACATGCCGGATAATGTATGTCTTGCCAACCTGGCGGGCGCCATCTATCAAAAAAACTTCGGAGAACACGCCTTCAAGTGCTACTCAGTGCGCAATTCGATTTTGTGATAAAGCATACGAACAGTCCAAACCACTTTTCAATAGAAATATAGTGCATATTCCATGACTTTTCAATATGTCATAGTGATAGAATAGCTGACTTTTCAATAATTATGACATTACCGCTGTACTTGTCAAGAAAAGTAGACACAAATAGTCCTTTGGGGGATTGCTGTTAATTTATTATTGTTCACGAATAGTCCTTTTTATTGGACAGAATCTTAGTGTAATAGAGATGTAAGATCCGGAGGGTATCACCTGTGGAGCGGAATCAACACAAACTAGGAGGAATCACAAATGACAATGTCCATTGAAGAATTCAAAGAGATCTACAAAACCAGCACACAGCAAACGGATGCGCCCGAGGAGCAGGCAGAAGAAACCATTCAAAAAGAAATCGACTATCCAAACAGTACATATATGGTCGTTTCCAAAATCGGCTATCTGATCGGCGTGCCCAAGGAGATTTTTGACCGGGGGCAGCTGGATGGGGAGCATTATGCCAAAATGAATCAAAACAAAAATGCACGGATCATTCGAAACTTGTGCCTGATCCGGAACGGCATTGAGCAGAACTACACCAAGATCAGCGCGGCATTTTATCACGATATCAAAAATCTGCACACCCTTCCACAGTACATTGACCAAGAAGCGATTCGGCAGCTCAGCCAGGACGGAATTCAGATCATCAAAGCAAACTATCCTCTGGACAAGTATGTCATGGACATCAACCGAGAAATTGCAAACCGGATCAACAATGTCAAGAGCCTGCTGCCAATCTGGCTGAAGTGAAACTATGTCCGGCCTCTCTTTATTATGCCTAATACTAATTCTTAATTAAAGACTTTAATTATCCAATCCCTGCCGGTAATGCTAGA
>ENA-OWPN01000599-OWPN01000599.1-human-gut-metagenome-genome-assembly--contig:-NODE-599-length-46416-cov-6.815772_pt1 | contig 46416 bp, 41 predicted proteins | sample MGYA00248266_ERZ651850 | MGnify/ENA primary metagenome ERZ651850 (study PRJEB26924, sample SAMEA4378296) | human gut metagenome | biome: human gut; feature: human-associated habitat; material: faeces... | reverse complement strand
TACTATTATTATACGCTATTTCTCGTCAAAATCAACCATTTGTTGTGACAGAGCCAAATGAAATTAGAAAGCGAACTGGAACTGAGCGCGTGTCTGTTCTTCTTCAGCAGCAGAGGAATTAGCCTGATCATCTTTCGTATCAGTTGCAAAGGACTGCATTACGCTGAACATAGCATTCTTAGCGAATACATAGTCGATACCTGCACCCCAAGACGTAATGTTATCCATCTGGCCCCATCTCCAAGAATTCGTGGAACCACCAAGGAATGCGCCATCTTCAGCGTCAAGGTATTCAACCCAGATATCCCAAGATTTCGGAGTAGCCATGGAAACCTTACCATAGGTTACTTTACCAATCCATACTTCCGGATCACTTACTTCGTTGCCACTGTAGTAAGCAACGCCATCACGATTTACCTTTTCGTAGTTAGCGAGAACATTCCATTTAGATCCGATGTTTACGCTAGCATAGGCACCCCAAAGATCATCGCCATAGAACTGATAGCCATCGCTGTCAGCAACGTTGTCGCCATTGAAGTTAGCATAGTATACGCCAACAGCAGAACCGTTGCCGAAGTAACCGTCGATTTCACCATAAGCCATCTTAACGCCGTCAACAACTTCGTCATTAACTTTTTCCTTTTCTCCGTAGAAGAAGCCGCCCATGCCTTCTTTCAATTTACCATACGCAGCGGTTACGCCAATCTTGCCGTTGTTATATTTCAACTGAGCAAGGTCGATCGTATCGCCATACTGGTAGCCGTAGGAATTGGAACCGCCGAGCATCCAGTCCGTATCACGGCCGAGAGTCAACATCCAGTTCGGGCTGCCGAAATTGTAGTCGACTTTGATGATATCCGGGGAGATATCACTTTCTTCGCTAGCCGCACCATTTCCACTGAAGCTCTGGTTATTGGTTGTTAAACCTAATGTAGCTGTTGTGCGTTCATTAACCTGAGCTGTGCCGCGGAGACGAATACGATACTGCCAAGAATCATCGTTTTCCATTGCACCATTCTGATAACGATAACGGATACGAGCATCGCCTGTAAATTTAACGTTGCCGACTTTATTTTCGAGGTTCGATACGCGAACGCCGAGGTTGTTCAGTTCGTCAGCATATTCGTCAGCCAGTTTGTTGATCAAAGCGCGCTGTTCAACCGTAGCTTTGTCCATGTGAGCCATAGCTTTCGCTACCATTTCAGCTGCTTCATAACGGGTGATGTTGCGCTGGCCCTGGAAGTATTCGCCGTCTACGCCCTGGATGACGCCTGCGTCAGCCAATTCTACTACGGATTTGTATGCCCAGCTGTCCGTCGGCACATCGACAAACGGGTTAGCTGCGAATGCACACGTTGCGCTTACTGCCATCGTTGCTGCCAATGCTGCTAATACTTTTGCTTTCATTGTGAAATGACCTCTTTTCTAAAATATAAAACGATAAAATTACGTTACAGTCGAGCCATATATCGTTCGTTTTAAGGGGTCATTGGCGAGTTGTCCTAGTTTCCTCTCTTTTACTGCCTTAAAACTCAACAAATATGCGCTCTATTTAGCTGTACCTACGCCCAAAGCGTACCTCAGCTTTGCCTATATTGTAACGCAAAATTTACTTTTTGTCAAAATTCTGTAAACTTTTATTCATTTTCCACTGACAATAATATACTAGCAGCACATTTTTTTGATATAGCGCATTAGTCCTCATAGTGCCCCCGACAGACAATAATCCAAAGACTGCCGTTTTCATCTATGTTATATATGAGACGATTTTTCATATCAATCCGCCTACTCCATACAGGCCGATATTTCAATGGTTCCGTTTTTCCAATTCCATAAGCCACTCCATTTCGCTCAATATCTTTAATCAAGTCGTTAATGCGCTTCAAAGTTTTCTTATCTTGCATCTGCCAATATAAATAATCATCCCAAGCTCTGTCCGACCACAACTTATTCATCGTCCACCTCGATTAATTCATGCTGCTGTCCTTTTCCTTGGGAAAGCTGTTCAATACCACGATCAATCATACCTAAATATTCCGCGTTACGAACGGCTCGCATCAACTCATTATATTTTTCCAAACTCATCAACACGACGTTTTTTTCTTCTTTCCTGGTCACGATAATCGTTTCGCCATGATCGGTCGCTTTATCGCAATAGTCTTTCAATTTTCCTCGAATTGTCGAATAATTTACAGCCAACATTGCAATCCCTCCTTGTACTATTTATTGTACAATATTATGTACGTTTTAACAAGAATACTCGCTAGTTAAAAGAAAATCGCTCCATGACAATAAGGTTACGTCTATTTCATTCATAGGTATTACACCTAATCTTTAGGAAAGCAAACCAGTTCACCGTTTGCCGTTGTACAACATACTGCCTCTCATGGTTTCTTGTAGTCTATATATAAAAAAACATGTACTATCTTATACTATCTTACCGCAATGAAAGAACAAGCTGTCGCCTAAAGAAGTTTTATCCTCCGGCGGCAGCCTGCTTCTTACCTATCATAAGTTCTGATAATTCATAGATTAAAATTTAGTTAAAAATAAAACGCTGCCTCCTTCTCCTACAGACAATGCAAATCCATCTATGATATACTAAACGCGTTGCTTGTACTTCCTGAAAATTCTGCAACAGGAAGGAGGTGCGCCATGTTTGAGATTGCGATCTCCCTGTTACTTTCTATCGCGGCAAATGTGATATCTTATTACATTTGCAAATGTCTGGATAGAAAAGGATAAGCAGCCAGACTGGCCGCCAGCATTCGGCATAGAATAAACGTTAAAACCCCTCCATAGCTGGTATCTATGGAGGGGTTTGTGCGTCATGGCAAATTGCGTTCTCCCTTTTGCCTGTCTTTAGTATAACAGGAAATTTAGAAAATGCAAGACTATATCCGACTATTGGCAATATCAAGTCAAGTTATTGTGGGATTTTTTTGACTGGCCATTTTTGATAGCTAGCTTATATTTGTTATTAATAGATTAAAATTTAGTTAAAAATAAACCCCCTCGCCCTTCGCCCTTCGCCTGCAGACAATGCAAATCCATCTATGATATACTAAACGCGTTGCTTTTACTTCCTGCAACAGGAAGGAGGTGCGACATGTTTGAGCTCGCGGTTTCATTACTAGTTTCTATCGCGGCAAATGTGATATCCTATTACATTTGCAAATGTCTGGATAGAAAACGGTAAGCAACCAGACTGGCCGCCAGCGTTCGGCATATAATAAACGTTAAAACCCCTCCATAGCTAGCACCTATGGAGGGGTTTGTGCGTCATGGCAACTCGCGATTTCATTATTGCCTGTCTTTAGTATAACAGGAAATTCAGAAAAGGCAAGACTAAAACAGATATTCTCGGGCTATTTATCTTATTTAACTGAAGTTTCATACAAAAGAAGACCGCCCGTAGTTGAGCGGTCTCCGTGTATCGTGTATATAGATTCAATGGAATTAGAATGCAAATACAAATTCTGCGCGGGTTTGTTCTTCCGGATCTGTCATATTTCCGTCTTTAGCTTCTGTAGCAAAGGACTGCATAACGCTGAATTTTGCGTTTTTAGCAAAGATGTAGTCCACGCCGGCGCCCCAAGAGGTGATATTGTCCATCTGGTCTGCAAATCTCCACGAATCCGTAGAGCCGCCGAGCCATACGCCGTCTTCAGCATCAATGTATTCAACCCAGATATCCCAAGACTTCGGAGCAGACATATTGGCCTTGCCATACGTCAGTCTGCCAACCCACAAATCAGCGCTATCATCTTTAGTATACTTGGTTTTATAGCCATCAGCTAATCCAACATTTTCATAGTTAGCCAGCAGATTCCATTTGGAACCAAAGTTGACGCTGGCATAGGCGCCCCAGAGATCATCTCCGCGGAAGAAATCATTATCGACAGAGCCGCCGCCTACGCTGAAATCATTGTAGTACACGCCGGCAGCCGAACCGTTGCTGAAGAAACCTTCGATTTCCGCATAGCCAGTCTTTACACCGTCCATAACCTTATCTTCACCGGCCATTTCATTTCCCATTTTAAATTTACCATAGCCAGCCGTTACAGCAAATTTGTCGCCGCGGAACTGCATTTCGGCACGGTCGAACACATCGCCGTAGATATAGCCGTATGCGCGAGGGCCGCCGATTTTATATTTATCTGTCCGGCCGAGGCTAAGGCCGAAGGATTTCGTATTGTAGTCAACTTTAATGTCATCAGCAAAAATGTTGGTATCGCTGGCTGCGCCATTGTCGCCAAAGCTCTGGCTGTCCGTACTGAGGCCTAAGGTTGCAGTCATACGGTCATTGATCTGCGCCTTGCCGCGGAGGCGAATACGGTAGTCCCAAGACTTATCATTGTCTTTGCCATGCTTATCACCGTTATTATCAGTATAAGAACTCTGATAGCGATAACGCAGACGAGCGTCGCCGGTAAATTTGATATTGCCGACTTTGTTTTCGAGATTCGATACGCGGACGCCGAGGTTGTTCAGTTCGTCAGCGTATTCGTCGGCCAATTTGTTGATGAGAGCCCGCTGTTCAACTGTTGCGCGGTCCATGTGAGCCATGGCTTTGGCTACCATTTCAGCAGCTTCGTAACGGGTAATGTTGCGCTGGCCCTGGAAATACTGACCATCGACGCCTTGAATGATGCCGGCATCAGCTAATTCTACTACGGATTTGTAGGCCCAGCTGTCTGTCGGTACATCGACAAAGGGATTGGCTGCGAATGCGCAGGTCGCGCCTACAGCCATCAGTGCTGCTACAGATGCTAATACTTTGGATTTCATTTGAAAAACCTCTTTTCTTAAAGTTAAGTACTCTTCCTATCTCGTTACATGCGAGCGTCTTTAGGAGAAAAGAAAAGGGTTCATTGGCGAGTCATCCTGGTTTCCTCTCTTTTACTGCCTTTTCTTGTCTTTCTATTCCGCTCTTTTACAAAGAGACGCCTGCCCAGGATTCATTCCCGGCACCGCTCTTTTCGTAACTTAGTATACCGAAAGTCCGCCAGTACGTCAAAACGGCTGAAAACCGCATCACCATGCGATTTTCAGCCGTTTTTACACGCTTATTACAGAGATTTTTCTGTTTCTTTTCCTATATTTTACGTAAAAGACAATGGCTCTTTTTGTCTCTTAGAAGAAGAAATTTAACTCTACATCGGTAAATTCGTCGGGATCTTTCAAGCCGTTTTTACCTTCTGTACCAAAGGTTTGTCCTACTGTCAACACTACGTTTTTGCCTACGGCATAATCAAACCCGACACCCCAGGAGGTAACGCCGTTGAGAACACTGTCGTCGCGCCAGGAGTTCGTCGCCCCGCCAATAAGTGCTCCTTTTTCCGCGTCGATATATTCTAACCAGGCATCCCAAGAGCCTTTCTGTTCTTCGCTGACCGATCCATAGGTAACCTTTCCAATCCAGACCTTCGGATCGCTGACGCTGTCGCCCGAGGCATCACGGCTGATGCTTTCGTAGTTTGCTAAAAGATTCCATTTCGAACCGATATTTACACTGGCATATGCACCCCAAAGGTCGTCAACGTCAAAGTAATCGGCAGCTGTCCGATTGCTGCCGCCGGCCGTGGAAAACTGGTTATAGTATACACCGACAGACGAGCCATTGCCGAAAAAGCCTTCGATTTCACCGTAACCGGTCTTCACGCCGTCCAGCGTCACGCCGTCTTCGTTTTCGCCGCCGGCAATATCGCCTTCTTTAAATTTACCATAGCCAGCCGTTACGGCAAAGGAATCGTTCTGGTATTTCAATTCGGCTCTGTCAAATACGTCGCCGTATTGGTAGCCATAGGCGTTCTCGCCGCCGAGGACGTACGTATCCGTGCGGCCAAGGCTCAAGTTCCAGTTCGGGCTGCCGAAATTGTAATCGATTTTGATGTCATCGGCAAATACGTCGGCATTTTCACTGGCAGCGCCGTTGCCGCCAAAACTTACGTCACCTGTACTGATGCCCACTGTCGCCGTCGTACGGTCATTGACCTGGGCTACGCCGCGGAGGCGAATACGGTAATCCCAAGCATCGTCATTTTTCAAGCCGGCATCGCTGCTGTGCTGGAAGCGAACGCGGGCGTCGCCGCTGAATTTAATATTGCCGATGCGGTTTTCCAGATTCGACACGCGGACGCCGAGATTGTTCAGCTCGTCGGCATATTCATCGGCAAGCTTGTTGATAAGGGCCCGCTGTTCCACCGACGCCTTATCCATATGAGCCATCGCTTTAGCTACCATTTCCGCCGCTTCATAGCGGGTAATGCTGCGCTGGCCCTGGAAGTACTGGCCGTCGACGCCCTGAATGACGCCGGCGTCAGCTAATTCTACGACCGATTTGTAGGCCCAGCTATCTGTTGGTACGTCAACAAAGGGATTGGCCGCAAAGGCGCAAGTCGCGCTGACTGCCATAACGGCCGCTAAGGATGCGAATACTTTTGATTTCATGATGAATTACCCCTTCCAAATGAAATATGTTTTCTTTTTTTTACATTTGTCAGATGGGTATCGTTCTCAGCAATTTCAGTGACGAGTGCGCCTAGTTTCCTCTCTTTTACTCTTGTGAAAACGATAGACTCCGGCAATATGCAAGGCATGTATGCATTTTCATTACCTTGGTGACAACCAAATTATACAAGAATAATTCTCATAAGTCAATAGACATTGATTCATTTTATCATTTATATTGTTCGCATGCAAAAAAAGACCAGCCCGCGCGCGTCAGGCTGGTCTTACATCTCTATGCTGCTATGATATGTCTGATTACAACGGCTGATGTACCGTCGGTTTGAATCGCGTAGACATGGGGTTCGTTTCCGGCGTCAGGTTCTTCATCTTACCCAGCTGATCGGACTTATCGCTGAAGTAGGTATGAAGGGCCCATTCGGCCATTTCCGACAGTGGTTCGTCGAGGAAGAGCTTGTACAATTCTTCGATTTCTGGATTCTGCCAGCTGGCTTTGATATCCGTTTCTTCATCCGACTTGTACAGCGAGGCAATGCGGGCTTCGTTGACCTTTTTCACCTGAGGCAGTTTGACCTTAGGCTGGCCGCCGCCGCCGATACAGCCGCCGGGGCAGGCCATGACTTCGATAAAGGAATAGTTTTCGAAATCGTTGTTTTTGATGAGGTCGTCGATAAAGGCGCGAGCGTTGGCCAAGCCGCTGATAGAGGCGACGTGAAGTACGAAATGGCCGAAGGCGACGCTGGCTTTTTTGACGCCTTCCTGGCCGCGGACTTCTTCAAAGGGAATGAAATCCTTCGGAGCCGGACGGCCTGTAAACAGGTGGTACGCCGTGCGGATAGCTGCTTCCATAACGCCGCCGGAGTTGCCGAAAATCTTGCCGCCGCCGGACGATTCGCCGAAAGCGGTGTCGAACTTGCTGTCTTCCAAGGCAGCGAAGTCGATATTTTCTTCTTTAATCCAGTTCGCCAATTCACGCGTCGTAATACAGATATCGGTGTCGCGCATTTCCGGGACATCCCAGAAAATGGATGAGCTGTTGAATTCGGGACGAAGAATTTCCGCTTTTTTCGCCGTGCAGGGCGTAACGCAGACGTTGACGATCTTGCTCGGATCAATATCTTTCTTTTGCGCAAAGAAGGTCTTGATGACCGGGCTCAAAATACTGATAGGACTTTTCGTCGAGGATAAATGCGGAAGGAGATCGGGATAGAAAATTTCAGCGAATTCCACCCAAGCTGGGCAGCAGCTCGTAAACTGCGGGATAGGGATTTCTTCGGACTGGAGGCGGTGGAGCAGCTCCGTCGCTTCTTCCATAATCGTCAGATCGGCGCCGAAGTCCGTATCGAATACGTAATCGCCGCCAAGAGCCCGCAGGGCTGCGACCATCTTGCCTTCAACGAAAGCCCCCGGCTCCATGCCGAAGGATTCGCCAAGGCCGACGCGGACAGCCGGAGCCGTTTGGAAAATGACGATTTTATCGGGATCCTGAATTGCTGCTTTTACTTTTTCTACGTCGTTTACTTCCGTAATAGCGTCAAAGGGACAAGCCGAAGCGCACTGACCGCAATGGACGCAAATCGGCATATCGCCCGTACTTGCCAAACTGTAATAGTCCATGATGCTCTGCGTGTTGGAGCAGGCTCGGCGGCACAATGTGCAATTTTTGCACTTAGTTTCGTCAAATTGAACGGCACAGTTGTGTTCATCTATGGGAACGCGCCGCTGAAGTTCTTTGAATCTGGAACGGAATACAGACATCTTTTTCTCCTTTTTGTAAAAAATATTTACATGCAAACTATGTAATCATTTATCACAAACTTTTTTCGTTACCTATAGAATAACATAAACAGAGAATTGATTTCCATTACTTTACCGTATTTTATTTACTGATTTTTACATGATTTTTATGCTGATTTTGCATAGTTAAGAATGAATGCTCAAACTATCATAGATACGAAAAATACCATGTCATACCCGTCCATATGTTTATATTTTTACTCCGCTTTCAAGTCTTCCAGCTCGCACCATCGTTCTGTCAGCTCGTCGACCTTCCGCTGCGTCTCCTGCTGCTCTTTTAAGAGCGATTCTACCTGTTCGTAATCGCTTCCGGCCGCCGCGATGGCCGCGTTGATGCCTTTTAGTAATCCTTCATACTGCGGCAGTTCCTCCAAAATACGCCGGAGTTCTTCCTCCTGCCGGGCCGTCAGACCAACTTTGCGGGCAACCGGAGCCGCTTCACCCTTTGACTGCGCCGCAGCCGGCGATTTTTTCACGTCGTCTTTCTCGCTGCGGACGGCAAGGGTTTCGGCCAGATAGTCGCTGTAATCGCCGTAATATCTTTTCCACGTCCCGTTTTCGATGATGAACAGCTTATCGGCTACGCGATCCAGGAAATAGCGGTCGTGGGATACGACGAGAACAACGCCCTGATATGTATCGAGATACCGTTCCAATACAGTAAGCGTCGGTATATCCAAATCATTGGTCGGTTCGTCCAGCAAAAGGACGTTAGGCTGCTCCATGAGCAGCCTGAGCAAATAGAGCCGCCGCCGCTCGCCGCCGCTGAGTTTATAAATATAGGTATACTGCATCTCGTCGGAAAAGAGAAATTGCTCCAGCAGGCGCGTCGCCGATATGCGCTGGCCAAACTGGTTGGTCACGAAATGGCCGCGCTCCTGGATGTAGTCGATAACCCGCATGGATTCGTCGAACTCCGGCAGCTGCTGCGTAAAGAAGCCGAAGCGGACGGTCTGGCCGATAGTCAGCGTTCCCGCCGTAGGCTGCAGCTCGCCGGACAGCACTTTCAGCATCGTCGATTTCCCTACGCCGTTTTCGCCGATAATGCCGATGCGGTCGTGCTTGACAACGTGATACGTCACGCCGCTGAACAACGCCTCCTGCCCCGGATAGGCAAAAGCCACGCCGTCAATATCTAATATAGTCTTTCCGAGCCGTACGGACGTATCGAAGATTTCTACGTTTTCCACAGGCTTGCCGTCTTCAATGGCGCAGAGCTGCTCGTATCGGTCGCGGCGGGCCTTCTGCTTCGTCGAGCGGGCCTGAGCGCCCCGGCGGATCCAGGCCGTCTCGCGCCGTATGAGGTTGCGCCGCTTCTCTGCCGACGCTTCTTCCTGTTCCAGCCGGGCCTGCCGTAGTTCCAAATAGGCTGCATAGTTTCCTTCATACGTATACACATGGCCCCTGTCCAGCTCAATCATGGAGTCGACGACCGTATCGAGAAAATACCGGTCATGGGTGCTGACAATGAGGGCCGCCTTGCTATCCCGAAGATACTCTTCCAGCCATAGGATCGTCTTGTCGTCCAAATGATTCGTCGGTTCGTCCATGATGAGGAGATCGCAGGGCATGATCAGGGCCCGGGCCAGCCCCAGCCGCTTGCGCTGCCCTCCCGACAGCTCGTCGACGCGCTGCGTCAGGTCGTCGATGCCCAGTTTCTGCAAAATGACCTTGGCATGCTGCTCCAGCTCCCAGGCATGGCTCGCATCCATTTCTTCGGTCAGCTTGACGACGCCCTCGTCGTCGCCGCGCTGGACCGCTTCTTCATAGCGGCGCAAGAGCTGCATGACCGGCAGGTCGCCGTCCAGCACGCTTTCCAGCACCGTGCGGCCCGGCAGAAACTGCGGTTCCTGCGGCAGGAAATGAATGCGGGCCTTCTGATTTTTCCAGATATCCCCGCTGTCGGCTTCAGCCAGGCCGGCGATAATTTTCAGCAGCGTCGTCTTGCCGGCGCCGTTTAAGCCGATAAGGCCCAATTTCTGCCCGCCGTCGACGGCAAAGGTCACATCGTCGAAGAGAACGCGCAGGCCGTATGATTTTTTTACCTTGTCTAACGTCAGTATATTCATAACTGTCTCCCATTCTTCTGTATGCAGTGATTGGCATGCGTTTCGCCGGGCAGCGGCGCGCCGCATGGGAAAATTCATCAAAAATGTATTTAGATTCTATTATTATAAATACATTTAATAATTTTTTCCACTTTATCACGATAAAACCCTTGCCTGCCGGGCAAAAGTACAGTACAATGAAACCATTATTTTATTTATATACAGAATGCTATTACAAGACAATCGCTTGAGCAGGTCTGCCGATACGTCCGTTCGGCCTGTTTGAGCAGGGGGAGGAATTATTTCATGATTGAATCGAATGTGTCCGTAATTACGGCATTTGCTATTTACCTGCTGGCAATGCTGCTCATTGGCGTATATTATTCACGCTCCCAGCGGCACCTGAGCGACTACATCCTCGGCGGCCGCAGCCTCGGTCCGTGGATTACGTCCATGAGCGCCGAAGCGTCCGACATGAGCGGCTGGATGCTCATGGGCGTGCCGGGCCTGGCCTACTCTACGGGCGTATCCGCGTCGTGGATCGCCATCGGCATCGCCATCGGCACCTATTTAAACTGGCATTATATTTCGCAGCGCCTGCGCAATTATACGGAAATCGCCAACAACAGTCTGACCATGCCAGACTACTTAAAAAACCGATTCCACGACGACCAGAACCTGATCCGCATCATTTCAGCCGTATTTATCCTTATTTTCTTCCTGATTTATACGTCGTCGGGCTTCGTATCCGGCGGGAAGCTGTTTGAAACGGTCTTCGGCATGGATTACTTCTCGGCGCTGCTTCTCAGCGCCGGCGTCGTCGTCGTATACACCTTCCTGGGCGGTTTTATGGCTGTCTGCTGGACTGACTTCATCCAGGGCTGCATGATGTTCCTAGCCATCGTCCTCGTGCCCCTCGTCGGCATGATCGTCGTCGGCGGCCCCGTCGAAACGATGACCCGCATCGCTGCCGATGCGCCGCAGCTGCTGGACATGGTGCCCGACTCGAGCACGGCAGGCATTATCGGCATCATTTCTTCCCTGGCCTGGGGCGTAGGATACTTCGGCCAGCCTCACATCCTCGTCCGCTTCATGGCTATCGGCAATCCCGATGAATTGAAGAAATCGAAGCACATCGCTATGACCTGGGTCGTCATTTCCCTGGCCGCGGCCGTTCTCGTCGGCCTCGTCGGCAAGGTCGTTCTGATCGACCCGCTGACCGGTGCCGATACGGAAAAGGTCTTCCTGGTCATGAGCCAGATGCTCTTCTCGCCCTTCGTCACCGGCTTGATTTTATCGGCCGTACTGGCGGCTATCATGAGTACGGCGTCGTCTCAGCTTCTCGTCACGGCGTCGGCCATTTCCAAAGACTTCTACCATACCTTTATCCGTAAGAACGCCAGCGACAAGGAATTGATCCTCGTCAGCCGCATCACCGTTCTCGTCGTCTCGGCCCTGGCCATCATCCTGGCCCTGAATCCAAACAGCTATATCCTTACCATGGTCGCTTATGCCTGGGCAGGCTTCGGCGCAGCCTTCGGCCCGACGATTCTCCTGTCCCTGTACTGGCGGCGCATGACGAAAAACGGCGCCCTGGCCGGCATCATCGTCGGCGGCCTGACCGTCCTCATTTGGAAGCAATTCGGCTGGCTGGGACTGTACGAAATCGTACCGGGATTCATTTTCTCCCTCATCGCCATCTACGTCGTCAGCAAGATGGATAAGGCACCGAGCCCGGAAATGCTCAAGGAATTTGACGAAGCCATTCATTTTAAACAAAAAATCACCATCTTAAAAGGTGATGAACGATAAGATTCTGCAAAACGTTGCCCTCTCGCCTGACGGCAACGTTTTGATATATCTTCAAATCAGACTATTATGTACAACTATGCGCAGGAGGAGGGCATACAATGGACTGGGAACTCTTATTTAAACCGCATATACTGCATCGCGGAGCAGAGTATTACCGCGACGCCGCCGTCGAGGATCTCAAAATTACAGACACGCAAATAACAGCTATCGTCTTGGGAACGGAAGACTATAACGTTGAAATCGATATAAAAGACGGAGTGATTGAGGCGATGTCCTGCACCTGCCCTTACGCGGCTGACGACAATAACTGCAAGCACATGGCCGCCGTCCTGTTCGCCTGCCAGGAGACAAAGGATCTCATCTTATCCGCAAAGCCCGATGAACCGGAATGGGAAAGCGAAGAGGAAGATGATGATGTCTTAGACGACTGGAAAGCCGACGTTCTGCCTGATTTCCCCGAAATGACCTGCAAGCCGGACAAGGAAACCCTCCTCGCCGAACTTATACACAACGCCGACGACTTAACGGTCCGCGCCTTTTTATACTCCATTTTAGAAAAAGATCCGGCCCTGCAGAACCGGTTCCGCATGCTTACGCAAAACGTCATGACTAAGGGCCTGCTGAAAGAATGGAGACGGGAAATCGACCGCATTTTCGCCGACGCTGGCTGGGATGACTATATAGATTATGAACAGGCCAGTTATTTTACAGGAGAGCTGTACTCTTTTTTATCGTCCCTGGACCAGCGTATATCCGCCGCTACGGCAGACGGTATTTTCAAAACGGTAGATTACACCCTGTCGCAGCTGCAATCCACGGATATGGACGACTCCGACGGCGGGCTGTGGTGCTTGTTCGATTTCTGCTATCAAATCGTCGGCAAGCTGCTTCCCTACTGCACGGCAGAAAACCAGCTCCGCATCTTCGACTGGGCAGCCCGGCAGCTCGATTACACCCATAAGGACGGCCTATGGTATGAGCTGGCCCAGGACTGTGCCATGCAGTTTATCCTGCAGCAGTTCCCCGGCCCGGACTTTTTAGACAAAAAGCTGGCCTTGACCGATAAGGAAGTACAAAAAGCTGCCCGGCAGACAGATTTTGAAAACGTCATCTTGCCGCAAAAAATAAAAACCCATGTCCTTCTGATGGAGCAAAAAGGCTGTCCTGCCGAGGAACAAGCAGCTTATATTGCCCAATACAAACAGTACGGCAGCGTCTGCTTGCTGCTGAGTGAATTTTACGAATGGCAGCAAGACGACGCCAATGCGATTTCCGTCTTGGAGCAAGCCTACGCCGCCGACAGCACGCCGTCGTACATCGCCCGCGAGTGCTGCGAAAAGCTCAAGGAGTTATACAAAAAGACAGGAAATCAAGAACGCTACCTCCATATGCTGTGGGATCTGGCCCTGACTATACACGTCGCCAACATCGATTTGTACAGGGAACTCAAAGCTCAGTATAGGCCGGAAGAATGGCGGGAACAACGGGAAAAAATCCTGACCAGCTGGGGAACGAATCCCTACGCCGGCCAATTATACGCCGAAGAAAAGCTCTACGACCGACTCCTTCGCCACGTTCAAAAGCATTGCCGCCTGTCGGAAGTGCAGCAATACGAATCTATCCTCAAAGCGAATTTCCCCGACGAGCTCCTTCAGCTTTATGAGCGCATCGTCACGGATATCGCCGTCCAAGGCCTCGGCCGCCCGAGCTACGTCAAGATCGTCCGAATTCTGCGCAAGATGAAACGTCTTCCCGGCGGGCCGCCCTTCGTGCAGGCCCTCGTCGGCCAATGGCGGCAGCAGTACAAGCGGCGCCGGGCTATGATGGAAGAGCTGGATAAGCTAACCTGAGACGGCCCGCATAGTTGACGAAGAAGGCCTTCGTCTGCTAGTATCAATACAGAAAGGAGCCTGTCATGGATTTATCACTGCAATTAGGTCAAAAAATAAAAAGCTACCGCCTGGCCCGCGGCCTGACGATAAAAGAACTGGCTGAAGCGTCGCAAATCACGTCGTCTATGCTCAGCCAGATAGAGCGAGGGCAAGCGTCGCCGTCGCTGAATACGATTCGCCTCTTGTCCATCGCCTTAGACGAGCCATTGTACCGATTCTTTTTGGACAGCCCCGACATCCAAAGCGACGTCGTCCGCAAGGAAAACCGCCGTCAGCTCATCGACCAGGGCATTCATTACGAAGTCCTGACGCCGGACATGAACGGCACCATCGAAATGATGCAGCTTACCTTGCCGCCTAAGGCCAAGAGCTGCCAGGAACCGCTGGCCCATAAGGGAGAAGAAGTCGCTCTCGTCCAGGCCGGCACCGTCGAGCTGACCCTGAATTTCGAAACCTGCGTCCTCTATGCCGGCGACAGCGTGCGCATCAAAAGCGAAACGAAGCATACCTGGCAAAACGTAGGCGAAGAACCAGCCGTCGTCATCTTCGCCGTTTCTCCGCCGTCATTTTAACCTCATATACGACAACAACGCCGTACATCACACATCGGATGTACGGCGTTCATTTTTTGAATATAGTTTTGCCCGTTAACGCTATTTCAACATTTTAAATTGCTTGTAATACCAAGCGGCAAATCCGCCCTGCAGCATATAGGCCAGAAGCTCGGCCAGTTCTTCTATATTGCCGTCCAAGTGGGAGTGGAAAAGCAGGCCTTTATCGCCGCATGCCGCCAAAATAGCGGATAAAACTAAAATGACAAATCCCAGCTTGGGAAAGGGCAACTCATGAAAAAGCTTCTTCCATGGCACCAGCCAAATCAGCGATACCAACACAGCCGCCGTATAAATGGATATGCCGCCATGAATGTATTGATGTCCCGGGATGGCATTCATCGCAATGAAGGTCGGGCCATGCTGATCCATTCCTGTCTGAAAGAAAATTCTGCCCCAGCTCATTTCCCGTCCCAACAGCAACAGAAAATATCCAGCGCCTGACAACCATATCAGATGAAATTTCTGCCCTGCAGTTTTACGAAACAAGACGATGCAGAGCACGACATCACAAAATAAAACGATGTTCTGCAGTATTTCCAACGGGCCATTCTCCCAAGCCAGATGCTCCGGCATCACAAACGCCACGGGAACAATCAGCAAAAAATATACAACTATGCCGACTTTCAGAATCAATTCCGGCATCGAATTCCCTTCTTTCAACACAACCATTCTCCCTCCCGGCAGTTCAGCAAGACGCCGCTGTCATTCGTAAATATACTGTAAACATTTTATAAATATATCATAAACAACGGCAAACAGCAAGAATTTGGCGCGATAAAAAAGAGCATCCTCATCTATTACAGCGCCGACGCACAAAAACAAAAGGATACTCTTAGGTTATGTGAAGTTATATCTTTACTTTTTTAAGGCTTCAAGCTCTTCCCGCAGCTTTTGGTTTTCCGCTTCCATCTCGGCTAACTTCTGCTGCAAGTACGCCACGCTGACTGCCGACGCCGGATCGCTTTCATCCGTCTGTACTCCGGTCACAACGCCCTGTCCTGCAAAGGCAACGCCGCCAATCGTACCAGTCGGCGCTTCTACGCGGCTGCCGTATATATTTCCCAATTCCGCGCCGGAAGCCTGCACATGCTTCGCCGCTATGGTATTCGCCGTCACATTGCCGTCTTTCAGCTGGATGCCGTTCATATAGCCTTCCACCTGGCGCCCCTTGTCGTCCGTATCCCACGTCAAAACGCCGCCGTTTCCATCGACCGTCGTCACGTCCGATTCCGTCACGCCGTTGCGCTTCGTCACGACGCGATGATAGGTCTTGCCGTCAGCCGTATTTCCATAGGAAACAGACTGGTATTCATAGCTGGAAACGACATTGGGCTCCTGGCTTGGATTTCTCGTGTCGGCAGCCTGCGCGCCCATGGCAGCACACAGTCCCATCACAGCCGTCATAATTATATTAGATACCTTTTGATACCGCATCGTCAGTCATCCTTTCCGCTAAAATGCTATCCTCTATTGGATTACGACCATTATATATCTGCCCATATACAGAAATCAATATTCCTTCCAAAAAGTTTATATTTACTGCTCGTACTTGCAAACATTGACGAAACACGATGCTCATACAGCAATCATTCTATTGACGAAATAATATAATAAATAGTAATATAAGCAAAAATTGCACTTATTATTAGGAGGTATCCTTTATGACCAACATCCTGCAAAAAGGCATTGCCGCCGCCTTAATCAGCGGAGCCATTTTATTCCCCTGCGCATCACACGCTATGGACTGGAACGACTACGACGAAAGCCCTCACTACGCGCCGACAGCCATGCACCAAGGCTACTATCAAGTCGACCTGGTCGACACCCTTTCCATCGACGAATATGCGCCGCCTATCTACATCCTGTCCGTCAACTCCTTCCTCGTCTCGCCCGACGGCACGACAAAAAACATCGGCCGTACAACCTATAAGCTGAATTACGAAACAAAAGAAGCCTGGCTCCTGACCCTGAAAAAACCAGAATGGTTCCCCATCACCACAGCCACCGCATCATCCCGAGACGTGTTTAATAAGCTGTTCATGAAAGCATTTGGTATTCCGTTTATTGCAAATTTCGAATAGATTCATTAAAGGAATAATTAGACCATGGGTTAATGGCTAAGCTCCTCATCCCTCAGTGCAACTATAAGCATCTCTCCAACAAACTATCGATAAAAAATACTCTTTTCCAATCATATATGGGTTTGGAAAAGAGTATTTTTATATTATATACTATATGCATGTTACTTTATACGCACCATGTCTTCATACGATACTAAACGGACATGCCCGTATTTCTCTGCTTCATTTATGCATCGATCGGTAAAACCAACTTTAGAAAAAATCATATAATAATATTCTTTGTACGGCAGTAATTTACTCCGTTCCATCAGCAGATGCAACACGTCTGCATCCACTTTTTCATTGCGCCACTTGCATTCCCCGATGATAGCCTGATCCCCGGCAAAGGCAACTATATCGATTTCTTCTTCTCGGCGAAGCACAGGATTCGTCCCCCACCAACGACCAAATTCTTCATAAGCAACAGGCAATTCATCATATATTTCCCATAGATAATCCATGCAAATCATTTCAAAGGTTTTGCCCATATAATCACTTAAATGTTTTTCTACAATATTCCATGCCCTATCAGATCGATTTCTCTGAATAAATAGCATAGCTGCAGGAACAAAAGTATACCAAAATCGAAACATGCCGTCTTTTATATTATAAATTGTTTTGCGGCTGTTCTTACTTCCTGCTGGTGTTTCCCGCTCAACAATGCCCAATTCCAATAGTTTTTCCACATAAGCCCCCAATTTACCCGCATCCAGCCCTGCCTTTGAGGCAATTTCAGATTTCTTTGAGCTGCCCGTTGCAATAGCTTTAATAATAGCATTATATACAGCTGGTTCTCTCAATTCCTGCTTCATCAAATTATGAGGTTCTTCATACATATATCCGCTAGTCGATAAAAATGATGCTTCAATATTTTTCTGCAAAGAAAAGGATGCATCCATACAGGCCATATATTGAGGAATCCCACCAGTAATACCGTAAAGAACTGCTAAATCATACATATTCATATCAGGATAATAGTCCCGAACTTCATAAAATGTAAATGGCTTTATTTTAAACTGCCCGGTCCGTCGCCCATACAGGGGGCTTTGATATCCCAAAACCTGTTTTTCCATAAATGACATAGAAGATCCGCATAAAATAACAAATAAATTACTATTTTTAAACTGCAGATCTATTGCTTTCTGCAATAGAGAGGAAATAGGCCGATAAGATCGCGCTAAGTATGGATATTCGTCAATAACTAAAACAATATGTCTCTTTTTTGCCAGATCGTATACTGCATCCAAAGCATGTTGAAAACTCTGATACACAGGCGCATGTTCTACATTGTTTGAGTTCAGCGAAGCAATACTACGGCTGAAACCTTCCAAATTATCCTTATAAGAGCTCTCAATACCAGTAAAAAATATAGTTTCCTTATCCTTTACAAACTCATTAATTAACGTCGTCTTCCCAACACGCCGTCGTCCCCAAATAATGATACATTGAAATGTATTTTGTATATATAATCGTTCAAGTTCATCTATTTCATGTTTTCTGCCAATAAACATAGCAAGCCTCCGAAAATAATTATAATTAAGTTAATCATGATTAACTTAATTATAATTATTTATTAAAAAAATGTCAAAACATATTACCAGTACATATATCGAGGTTTTGCGTTATCAAAGACTTTTTCTTCCTTAGATTTCGAATGGTCTCGTTTACCTAAATATTCGTCTTCTAATGCCACAATGGAATCATACCAATCAGCTTTCTTTTTCGCCCATTCAATCCATTGGGAAAGTTCAGGAGTCATGTCTTTTTGACGAGTTACTTCGTCTATATAACGACGGATATCACAAGCAATTCTATAATCCTCCGCTTAATTCAATAAGGCTTTTGTTCTTTGAATTTCTTCTTTCTTTCGCTTTTTCAACGCCTCTGCTCGCCTAGCTTCTTCTTTCCGTCTACGCTCTTCCTCTTCCCAACGCTCACGCTGTATCCGGGCATCATTAGATTTCTCATATACGCGCAGCAAGACATCTCCCAATCGGTCTTCCAGCTTTTCTGACTCAGTATCTCTAATATACTCGCCATCGCTAAAAACAATGCGAAGCATTCCGTTATAAATGTAATCATATTTTCGAATTTTTGGCTTTGACACCCATAAATATCGCTTTATATTGTCATTATATTCCACCAATTCACGCGCTTCCTGCTTTGTAATTTCATGCTTTACTTTATCCTGACTTTCCGCAATCCGAATTTTTACGGTATCAGCCTTTACTCGCATAGAAAGATCGTCATTTATATATCCGCCTAATTTTTCTACTGCATAAAATATAGCGTCTAAAATCAAAAATGCTCTCCGATGTGATTCTGCCGATATTTCATTAAAAAATAAAGGCTCGCTGCTCTCATTATTATAACGCCGATTATAGTATCTCTGTGAACCCTTATTTTCTTTTTTATTTCGCTGCCATTCATCTATAGATTTTTTATACTTCATCAATTGCACATGCAATTTCTTCTTATCATGGATAGTAAGAGCAAAGGCAATTTGCAGTACTCGCTTCCGATCCTCACAATCCAAAAAAGGCAAAACGTTGTCATCAAAATCCTTTTCTTCCGCTCCAGTCCTTTCAAGTGCGACTGCTTCAGTTGATGCCTCTTTTAACTTTTCATCTATGAATTCTTCAATACCATCTTTTACTTCTTTATATATGTCTGTATTTACTTCTACTTTCTTCTGGCTTTCTCAATATCTTCTAATATAGTCAAAAGTACCAACGCACGTTTTCGCTTCCGACCTATATACATAAGCAAACCAATAGCAATCAAAAAAAAACAAGCAAGGCCCCAGCTATCTTTTGCTAAGCCATTTGAAATCCATAATGCGTTAATATAAGCCCAATAAAAGTTACAGCAACTGTCAGTAATATGGTAAGAAGCGGAAAAATCTCCCGTTGATATATCGCAGCGGCTTTAGCTAAGTTTCGAGTAGAAAAATCAGCCCGATTATATGTATCATAAAAAATTTCGTACAAGGAAGCAATCTCTCCATATTTTTTCCGATTTTCTTTGCTTATATACATAACTTATTCTTCCATTCTAAAACATAAAGATTATACACCGTAGTCCATTTTTCTAAAAAAATGACGACGTATCAATTAAGCTTTCTCGTCATATAACAATAACCGACCCCACCATATGGGTTGAGGCCGGTTATTCTGCATTTATTCTTTTATGATTCCCTGCAAATACTCCCTAAACTCGTCCTTCAGATCATCCCGCCGCAGGGCGTATTCCATCATGGCTTTTAAATATCCCAGCTTATCGCCTGCATCATATTGCTGGCCTTTGAAGTTATAAGCATATACGGCTTCTCTCCTAGCCATGATTTTTATGGCGTCGGTCAGCTGCAGCTTGCCATGAGGTTCTACGGGGATGTGCTGCAGGATTTCGAAAATATCAGGAGTAAAAATATATCGTCCTAATGCCGCAACGCAGCTTGGCGCCTGATCTGCCGTCGGCTTTTCTACCATATCTACCACCTTTAGTAAATCCGAACAGCTTGTCGGTATGCCGTCGATAATTCCATAGGACGATACTTGCTCTTTCCGTACCTTCTGGCAGCCTAATACAGTCGCGCCTACGTTGGCATATACGCCTAGCAGCTGCCGCAGTGCCGGCTGATTTTCATTGTACACGACGTCATCGCCCAACAGCACGGCAAACGGCTCGTCGTCAACAAAGGACTTGGCACACAATATGGCGTCTCCTAAACCTCTCATATGCTTTTGCCGGATATAATGAACGTTGATTTCAGAAATATGCTGCACCATGCTGAGCAGTTTTGTCTTTCCCTTTTGCTTCAGCAGCAGTTCCAAATCCATATTAGTATCGAAGTGGTCTTCAATAGCCCGCTTTCCATGACCGCTGATAATCAGGATTTCTTCAATGCCGCTCTGCAGCGCTTCTTCTACGACATATTGAATCACTGGCTTGTCTACAATAGGCAGCATTTCCTTCGGTATGGCTTTGGTCATAGGCAAAAAACGCGTCCCATAACCAGCTGCCGGAATAACGGCTTTGCGAATTCGTTTACGTATCATATTAACTCCTTTTATTGTATGAGTTGCACTGTTCGGGCAATCTCTTCATTAATCACGACCACCTGTATTTTCCAAATAGACCGCATCAAGGTTAATGCTTTATGCAAAGCCTCCTGCAACCCGTTGCACCAGCTTGGTTCATGCTTTTGAATAATAACTACATACAAAATCTGTGGCTGTGTCTCTAGGCATGACCGCAATACCGCCCCCATGTCATGCGAAGTACTGTCCTTTATACCATGAACATCATGCAATATAGCATAACACATCGCCAGAGAATGTCTGAATTTAACGCAAAGTTCTTCCACAAATTCTTCGAATCGCCCTATCCCTTTCGGGCCATTCGGATTGGGTGCCGATGCTTTGGCTTCTATAAACAGTACCTTATGATAGTTACGATGTGTCCGTACTGTAATACATTCTACAGAAGAAACTTTATGATTTCTTAAATTAGTCTCATACAACTCACTTTTCTCTATGTAAAATGTATTCTGCTCTTCGTACGAAAAATTCATTCCTGATTCGGTAAATGTAATCATCGCCTATACTCCCAGAGCCATATCGACTTCAGCTTTATACAATCGAATGGACTCGTCAATAATACTATTATCAGGCATGCCATCCTTCATATCGTCAAAATGCAGTTCCTTCTGCCCATCCAGTGATAAAACAGGAATAGACATATTATGTTGCTGTGAAAGAAGGCATAACTTTTTGATAACAAAGTACGAATGGGTCGCAATAAAAAACTGTATGCCATTTTGTGCCAAATCAAAAATAATATCCAAATACTCAGAAATAGCTTTGGGATGCAGTGCCGCATCTACTTCATCAATACAAATAATAGAATGATTAGACAAATACCGATTGGACAGCAAACGATTAAAAATAGCAATTTTCTTAATCCCTTCCGAAGTAACGCCTATAGGATACTTTGTATTTCCCTGCTGAAAATGCCATTGATTTTGCTGTACGTCGTATACAATCTGTCCGTTAAGAATATTTTTTAACTTTTTTCTGCTTCTTGAAAAAGCAGAATAATTTCTTCCTTTCATTGGCGGAGTCTGCAACGCTTTTACTAAATCCAAATATGTATCATCAAACCCAAACATGGCATCTTGTTCCCGCGACTTTAATATAACTTGAAATAAAGAAACCACTTCTTTAGCCGGAATAAAAATAGAGGAATCCTTCCTGGATTCTGTATAATTAGTATTGACCTTGGATATCTGGTGATTTGTATCCTTTCCGAATTCATAAGAAAAACTATGATCCTCTTCCTGCATAGAAAACGACAGGGAGTTCTCCCCTTTCGTAACTAAATCCCCCAATTTGTCTACTTGAAATGTCCAGTATAGCTTGTCAGATAAAATATCCGCCAAGCCCTTTACTTCTTTCCCTTTTTTATATTGTTCCAACGTCTTTAACGCTGTATAAATAGCTTTTAATACAAATGTCTTGCCGCTGCTGTTTTCACCGATAATAAGATTTATCCTGCTTAAATGATCCCATCGTATATGCTTCTGCAATCCAAAATTAGTCATTTCAATAGATGTTATCATATACTCACATCACTTTCTATAATGCATGTCATATTTTTTACATGGATAGTCAACTACATATATATTCTAACATAGGTATCATATGCAAAGATACCCTGAATCATTGCAGAAAAACAGAAACCGACCTCGTTATCAGAAGCCGGCTCTATATCATATAGAATGATTAAATTACAAGACTTAAAACTCCAATTCATCCTCAATATCCGCAAACCACGGATTCTTCTTATCCTTTTCACTCAAAATCGGATCTGTCACGCCCCAGTCTACGCCGATTGTCGGGTCATTCCAGCGGATGCCGGCGTCGGCCTGAGGAGCATAATAATTATCAGCTTTATACATGAATTCTACGTGGTCGGTCAGCGTGACGAAGCCGTGACCAAAGCCTCTGGGGATGAGGAGCTGTTTTTTGTTTTCTTCCGACAGCTCTACGCCGACCCATTGCTTGTACGTCGGGCTATGTTTGCGCAGGTCTACGGCTACATCGAGAACGGCGCCGCGAGTGCAGCGCACCAGTTTGGCCTGGCACCATTCGCCTTTTTGGAAATGGATGCCCCGCAGCGTGCCTTTTACCGTCGACGAGGAATGGTTATCCTGTACAAAATCATAAAACAGCCCAGCTTCCTCCATCTTCCGCTTGCTCCAGCTTTCCATAAAGAATCCCCGGTTATCGCCAAATACCTGAGGTTCCAAAATAACTACGCCGTCTAATTTCGTCTTCGTCACTTTCATCGTCGTTCCTCCCACACTAATAGCTGTTATTGATTTGTTTCTTTCCGTATTTCTGCCAAAAACCGGGCTACGGCATCTCGCCAATCCGGCAGCGGCGTAAATCCCTGTTCCACTAACTTAAACTTATCCAGCCGGCTGTTAAAAGGCCGCGCCGCCTTGGATAATCCGTATTCCGCCGTCGTCACCGGCACGACCTTTGTCGTATATCCAGCCTGCCGGAAAATTTCACAGGTAAAATCGTACCAGGAAATATAGCCGCCTTCATTCGTAGCGTGGTAATACCCATATTTCTCCGTTTCAATCATATCCACGAGAAGCCGGGCCAAGTCCAACGTATACGTCGGCGTACCGATCTGGTCGTTTACGACGCGGACCGTATCGTGCGTCTTGCCGACATTCAGCATCGTCCGAATAAAGTTCTTGCCGTTTAAGCCAAATACCCAGGCAATGCGGACGATAAAATATTTTTCCAGCAGACCGGCTACGGCCAATTCTCCTTCCAGCTTCGTCTGCCCATATACATTGAGGGGCTGGTACTCCTTACAGTCCGGCTGCCAAGGCTCCGTTCCCTGCCCGTTGAAGACGTAGTCCGTGCTGATATACATCATCTTGCAGCCGGCAGCTTTGCAGGCTTCGGCGATGTATTTCGTCCCAGCGGCATTGATAGCCCGTACCTTGTCAATTTTATCTTCGTCTTCGGCCAAATCGACAGCCGTCCAGGCTGCGCAGTGTACTACTGCATCAGGATGCACTGCTGTTATCGTCTGCTGCACAGCCTCTTTATCAGTTATATCCAGCTGCACATAGGACATCGACACCACTGCCGAGCCATCGGCTGCGCCGGCATACTGTGCCGTAATGTCGCTGCCGACACCTTCATGTCCCCGCTTCGCCAGCTCGTTCATGACGTCGTGACCCAGCTGGCCGCAGACGCCCGTTACGAACACCTTCATCCTATCGGCTCCTTTCCCTTACCGGTTGCCATACATTTTCTCATAATACGCCATATATTCCCCGGACACGATAGGCTGCCACCAATCTTCGTGGGTTACATACCATTGAATGGTCTTTTGAATGCCGTCGACAAATTTCGTTTTCGGCAGCCAGCCCAGCTCGCGATGAATCTTCGCCGGGTCGATGGCATAACGCCGGTCATGGCCTTTCCGGTCTGTCACAAACTGAATCAAGCTTTCCGGCTTGCCCAAGGTTCGGCAGATGAGCTTGACGATATCAATATTTTTCATTTCATTGTGGCCGCCGACGTTGTACACCTCGCCGACAGTCCCCTTATGGAGAATCAAATCAATAGCCCGGCAATGATCCTCTACATACAGCCAGTCGCGCACATTTAGGCCGTCGCCGTATACTGGAAGCGGCTTGTCGTGAAGAGCGTTGATGATCATGAGGGGAATCAGCTTTTCCGGGAAATGATAGGGCCCGTAGTTATTAGAGCAGCGGGAAATCGTCACAGGAAGCCCATAGGTCCGATGATAGGCCAGCACCAGCAAATCAGCTGAAGCCTTGGAGCTGCTGTACGGGCTGGACGTGTGAATCGGCGTATCCTCCGTAAAGAACAAGTCAGGCTGGTCCAAGGGCAAATCTCCGTATACTTCATCTGTCGACACCTGATGATAGCGCGTAATGCCGTATTTCCGGCAGGCATCCATCAACACCGCCGTCCCCATGATATTGGTTTCTAAAAAGATACCCGGATTTTCAATAGACCGGTCCACATGGGACTCAGCGGCAAAATTGACGACTATATCGGGATGTTCTTCCTCAAACAGCTGATACACTGCTGCCCGGTCGCAAATATCAGCCTTGACGAAGCGGAAATTCGCATTCGTCATAACCGGCTCCAATGTCGACAAATTACCGGCATAGGTCAGCTTATCCAAGCATACAATACGGTATTCAGGATGCGCTTGAAGCATATGAAACACAAAATTACTGCCAATAAATCCGGCGCCGCCGGTAACGATTATATTCATGTGCTATAACCCTCTCTATTCCATTTCATAATTAGGATATCTAAGACCAGCTCATCCTATCCGTCGCGGCGGAACCGTCCTTCAGCTACCTTCATTAAATACTGTCCATAAGGACTCTTACCGTATTTCTCAGCACTTTCTTCCAGTATGTCTTTCGTAATCCAGCCGTGCATATAGGCAATATCTTCCAGCGCGGCAATCTGAATGCCGGCCCGCGTTTCTACGGCCTTGACAAAGTCCGCCGCGTCGCTCAGGCTGGCGACCGTCCCGGTGTCCAGCCAGGCATACCCTCGTCCCAAGGTGACGACGTTGAGTTGTCCCTGATCCAAATACATCTTATTTAAATCGGTAATTTCCAGCTCGCCCCGGGCTGACGGCTTGACCTGTTTGGCGTATTCGCAAACTTTTTCATCATAAAAATACAGTCCTGTGACGGCATAGTTTGACTTCGGATGCTCTGGTTTTTCTTCAATAGAAATAGCCTTGCCGTCGTCGTCAAACTCAATAACGCCGAACCGTTCCGGATCATCTACATAATACCCAAACACAGTCGCACCTTTATCATTAGCAACAGCTGCCTGCAAATGCCGAGACAAGCCTGCGCCATAGAAAATATTATCGCCTAAGATCATAGCGCAAGGCTCCCCGCCAATAAAATCTTCACCAATAATAAACGCCTGCGCCAGTCCATCCGGCGACGGCTGCACTGCATAACTTAAATGAATACCATACCGCGAACCATCACCCAACAGCCGCTCAAAATTCGGCAAATCCGTAGGCGTAGAAATAATCAAAATATCCCGAATCCCTGCCAACATCAAAGTAGACAAGGGATAGTAAATCATCGGTTTAGCGTATACAGGCAGTAATTGCTTTGATGTTACCATGGTCAGGGGATATAAGCGACTTCCCGAACCACCGGCCAATATGATTCCTTTCATAAAAGTGCTCCATTTCATATATAAAAAATGCTATTGCAGTAAAGAATACAATAGCACCTAAAAAATTATAATTATAAAATTATCCTAGCATATCACTCACCAATCCTGTAAGTTAAAATATAATTTTAGAACAGATTTTATTGATTTTCTCCATGCACATATTCCGCGTTTGGCAGAACTCAATATAAATCAAGCATTACTATTTAGCAAAAGCAAATAAACTCCTTATCTTATTCAATTCTCTACTCTTTCACTTGATAGCAAAAACAAATTACTATCTTCTACTAATTAATATATATTTTACTTTACCATAAAGCGCATGCTTTACTAATTACTGAGCGTCAACATCGCTCAAACATGTTATATCTTCTACTTCTGCAATGCCTGCTAAAAGCTTTACATATTTTCGCAAATCTTCTTGAAGATTCTCTAGCTCTCCTCTAAAAGCAATGCATTCTTTCTCATCATTAAACGCGCCTTTTAATTCTTTTTTATGCCATTTAGCCGTAAATGGCCGTATAACTTGATTTAACACCGTAACAGCAATTTTAGAAAATTCAATACATTTTCTTCCTCTGCGTTTCAATATATCTCGGGTAGTAGGGAATAAACTATAAATACTATCTAATGCAGTCTTTTCATCTCCATCTTCCCACTTTAAGTGTTGAGTTACGATTCTCGTAATCAATTCAACATATAACTCCCAAGCCGCATCTTTATCATCAGTATTTGGTTTAAACTCAAGACTAGCAAACTTCATATTAAGTTTTATATCTTTTAATTCATATTTATTAAAAAGTTCTTTAAAATTCATAGATAATTCCCCTCATTTACCATTATAACGCGAAAAGCCATTTCCAAATTGCAACGGTCGTCCTATGTACCCTCTTGACGGAAAGCTTTTAACCCATGCAATAAACTTATATATAAGATCCCCTGCTTCCGAATCCCCATCAATTCTCTTAAACCCCACTCCTTTTTTTAATAGTGACCAAAATTGACTTGGAATTTCAATTGCATTCCTTCCCCAATACCAATAGGTTTCTGAAATTAACACATGTTTACTTTTCAAATCACGTTTAAAATTATACGGATTAACAATACCGTTCGAGTAACTATGATGAGAATTTTCTTGAACATAATTTGATGCACTCTCATCCCAATGATATATATTATCACCGTACATTTGTCTTAAACTGCCATTCATTATCGGCTTTTTATACTGATACGTCACATCGTTCCAATAATCATCAAAAGAAATTTTCCGTTCTACTTGCATCGCATATATCAACTTTCCTTTTAGTGTTGAGCCTTTCGCTTCTGATCCAGAACCAATAACCCAATCCCCTATTTCTGCAGCTTCGCGTATTCCCGGCTTACAAGTGGCTAGCGTACAATACGGTGGAAATGGATTAGGAGCAAATCCATAATCCCTAGTCACTACATACGAAAATAGATGCATACATATCACCAGCCATTATTAACATGTAACTCTTGACGTATAATTTTCAGGTCTATTGGTACCATCTGCTTTAACCCAGATATTTTCTCCTTCAATTGCATCAGCAATCTTATTAGAGTTCCAACCCACTAATGCAGAACCATAACTTTCCAAAGCTTCTGGTACATCAGAATCTTTTGCACCTTGCAAAAAAACACCAATAATTCTTTTTCCTTGTTTTTCTGCATAATTAATTTCCCAATCTACCCACTCTCTTGATGCAGTCTTCGGACCAATCAATACGACAATACATCCTGCCCACTTAATCCTAGGACCTAAAATTTGTGACTTTATATAATCGGGAGCAGATGCATTATTGGGTTCCGATTCTTTTACAGAATCATCTCTTATCACATACCCTTTATTCCGCAATAACTCTTTTAATGGTTCAATTTTATCTTCATCGCCGCCATAATGTGATACAAATAAATTTATTATTTTTCTTTTCATATTACTATCACCTCAAATTACCAAGAATCACGTAAGTTCCACTTAGGAGGATAAATAAACTCTATCTTATTTTTATTTTCTATAAAAAGCTGTTTAATTCTTTTGCGTCCAGATATTCCTTCTTTATTGGGGAATTTAACTCTAGAATATTTATCAAATTCACAAAATAAATTCTGACAATCGATAAGTTGCAAAGGCCGTCCTCTAAGAGGTACAAAGTTTAAGTCCAATCTTTTAAATTCTTTTTCTTGATTATATGCAACATATTTTATAATATCGGCAAAATTTTTCTTTTCTATATTGCAAAAACATTTTTGTATCCCAGATTTAGCCCCTGGTCCGGGAACAACGAATTCCATTTCATCAAAATCTGTTAAATCACTATAATTGATATCTATTGCATATTGAAACGCTAAAAACTCCCCTATTGTCGGGTAACTGAGTAATAGTTCATATAATTCTTTCAAGGTTTTACACTTACTTATTTTTATTACTAAATTATCATGAAACATCAATTTTAAGAGTGCAAGATGATTTAAAAATTTTTTATGATATCCAAAATTTCGGCACCCAGATGGCATAATATATGCACCAGAATATATTTTCTTATTGTCATTATACAATTGATTTAATACATTCTCAATATCTGTAAAGACGCCTTTATATAAGCGAATATCTCCAATCGCATTTTTAATTGCATTCCACGTAGATATCTTATTAAAAATTTTAAATAGCAATATTCTAAATATTAAATTTTCTTCCGAACATTTCCATTCATTATTATATATTATATCATGCAACAAAAATTGACTGACTCTATCATTGACTCTATATGCATTAGTAAACTTATATTTTAAAAGGATTGAATCATTAGTCCAAGGAGCGTTCTTACATAGAACATTTCTTTGAACAAAAATATCCTGCCGTTTTGCTGCAAATTTCCAATATTCATCATATAATTTACTTTGCAAAAATTTTATCGGCATATAAAAATAGAAACTTTGATTTCTCATAGTTCTTTCCTTAAATCCGTAAACATTATTGCTTATGTATAAGCTCTCGTATAATCATTCCGATCAGTGACATTGATATAGCAATTACCATCCCGCCAACAATTTTCAAATAAAATTCCATTCGGTCCAATCGATTAGCATTGGATGACAACGTAACACTTTTACCTCTAATTTGCTCTACTATATCTGCCGGAATATAAGTAAATCCTTTTTTTTCTTTCTGAACAGTACAATGAAAATTCATTCTTTCAAAAAAAATCATGAATACCGGATCAGACTCACGTAAAACAATATCTTTCGGTCCAGCATTAAACGCTGAAAAAATAAGTTTGCCATCATAATTGGGATCCACATGAAAGCCAGATACATTAATTAAGCCTTTTTGTTTATAGTCAAATCTCATGCTGATAAACCCCATTACATCATCTTCCAATTGAAGATGTTCACGAGTTAATAACAAAACAAAGTCTCCTGGTTTTATGACAACAAATTCACCTTTTTTCAATTTTTTAGGAGCATCTTCTGAACTAATATATACTTCTTTTCCTAATCTCAAATTACACCTCCATTCCTTAAAATTATCTTTAAAGACCTTCTCTTTTTCATCGCCATAATCTACATATCCAGTTTTATTAACTCCAACATATTTTTTTATCTTATCTATATCGGTTACTAAACCTTGGCAACACTCCACCTATAGCCCTCCCTTTTATTGCAATGTTCTAATAACTAATATAAGTAAAGCTGTACCTGTTGTACATAAAATTAAGATATACATTAAACGAAAAAAATTCTCCCATTGCTTTATTTTCAAAAAATCAGTATCAGTATTACTAGTGTAATAATTTTTATTGTTTAAATTACATCGATTTTTCTCTCTAGACCTTTTTTTGCAAAAGCATTTTTTTGCACTTATTGCCAAAACCAAAAATTCAAAACAGAGAAGAATAATTGTATCTGCAAAGGTCGAACCTGACAAATAATTAATCATAATTTCCATTATTTTCTTCATCTCATCAGACAACTAGAATCAGGACCTTTCATCAAACTACCATTTCGTTGCAATCGTTGCCCCGCACACCCCGCTCGGCACAAATCCTTATTAGGGCAAGTATTGCAAACAGAAATATTATCCAAAGATAAAGAACGTAATTCATTCATCAATACATCATGCGCCCAAAAATCAGCAATATCTGTATCATAAATTGAAGCCCTTGTTCCTTTAAGATATTTAAACGCTTCACAAGGAAAATATTCTCCATTAGCAGTAATTAAAAGCTTATCGATTCCAGCCGTGCATCTTCTCCCTTCAAAAGTTAAGCAGTTGTATGGAGTTCCAAATCGAATTTTTATATCTGAATATTTTTTCCCCCATGTTTTATATTTTTCCATTAAAAGTCTATATTGTTCTTTTGTAGGTTCCATAGAAAAATCTCCACGCCCCTGAGGAACAAAACGCAAAAAACTAACTTGCTGAATCTTTTTCCTCATCGCAATTTTTAAGATATCTTCTAAATCATACAAATTACTCCGCATTGGTACAACATGTAATTCAATATTTATTCCAGCATGTTGTGCGTTATCTAGAGACTGCATAACAAAATTAAAGCTTCCATCTGTATTGGCAACGCTATCTTGAGTTAATGAACTTGCTCCATGTAAACTGAATATTATTTTATTCAAATTTTTATTTTTGAATTTCTCAAAAATATCTCTTCCTATATATGATAAATTTTCCTGACTATCTTTGATAACGCCACAAGTATAAATCGAAGTTAATAAGTTCTTATGAGTAAAATATTCCAAAGCCTTATACAAATCTCCATATAAAAAAGGCTCACCACCAGATAATGTAACATTTTGTAAACCAAGAGGTAAAGCTTGATCTACAACTCTTTTTAAATCTTCAAATTGAATTTCTGGATAATTTTTATCAATTGCACAAGATGAACAATGCACACAATATTGAAAGCAACAATTAGTAACTTCTATAAACAGTTCTTTTAATTGATACATAAGAATTTCCCCTTTGTTCTTAGTTACATGTCATGTTATATCTCAATTATACATTCAGATATCTGCAAAAGCAAAATTTTTTCACCAGTATCATATGCCACACTGTTTCTCTTTCTGACATTCAATAGCTGTAATCTGCATTGTAAACACGACATCGGATTTTCAGTAGCTCATTTTATATACAATTAAGCTAGCAAATGATTTATTCTTAAACAATTGATCCTTACCTTGGAGTTCACAAATATCTGATTTCATAAAGCGAAAGTTTTCCTTGTCTATCGTGAAATACTCCAATCAATCTCTTTCTATCATGCAACATTTATCTAACCAACACACACTCGTGTCTAGAATAAAATTTCAGCGGTGAACAATAACATGTATGTAATAAGTCCTAAAATCTATAAGCACCTAAAATTACTCGATCTTTATCATATTTTCAAATTTTATTGCAGCATTAACGCAATAATCCCTTTTTTATCTTCTCTCTCTCTCTCCTCGTCATGACTATAAAATACAAAATAATACCATAAAAAACAATATAAGCAATTATTTTACAAGCAAAAACGCCTATGGAGTCATCATCAATAACTCCATTCATCACATAACCAATTATCAAACAACCGATAACAGCAACGGTAATTCTTGCAATTTGCTGCCAAAAACGCTTAATGTCTAAACCAATTTGTGTGCTATAAAACCAGTTCATTACCAAACCATTGCCTAAAAACATAGCTAATCCAGTAGCAAAGGCACACCCTATGCCACCATATCGCATAGCCAAAGGAATAGCTAAGCACAAATTAAAAATGCCTACGCCGAAATAAACACGAGCTCTAAAGTCGTATTTATTCATAGCCTGCAACACGGAAAGGCCTATATTCTGAATAAGATCAATGGTAAATGGAATAATAATCAACAATGTAATCCAATAGGCATCTTCAAATCCGCTGCCAGCCCACCAAGCAATAAACTGCTTTCCAAAAATAATAAAACCTGTCGCAACTAACGCTAGTAAATAGTATTGCCAGCGGCCAATTTGAATAAATAAATCCGATACTTCTTTTATTGAAGCTCGTTTTGTAATCATTGACGTAATGTGAGGTAAATATACTCCGGAAATCGCCGTGGACAATGCCATGTAATTCATATAAATAAGTGACGCTATAGAATACACGGCAACAGCCGACGTTCCGCTTACAATCCCTAAAATAACTTGATTCGTTTTAAAAAATACTTGGTCAATAAGAGTAACAGCAAATACACTGAGGGCTAATCGTTTGAAGTCACGAATCAACTCTTTATCCCAGCCATGAAAACGAATTGTCACATGCAGCTTTCTAAAACAATAATACACTCTTGATATAATCAAAAAAACATTGATCCCAGTCTGTACCATCGCAACAGAAAACGCACTTGGATATTTTTGCAACACCAATACCACCAATATGGGCTGCAAAACCAATTGTATAGTTTCTAATCCTTTCAAAAATAGAAACTTTTCATTAGCATTAATAACCGCACGAAATACCATGCCAGCCAACGTTATTACAACATTGACTAATAGCAACAGAAAAAGCCGTTTCGTCTCTATTATTTCAGTAGCAGTCATCGCATAGGAAAAAATACCCTCTAACGCAAAATAACATATTCCTCCTATAAGCAATACTAATACAGATACAGCACCATAGCCATACAAAGAAAGTGCCAAAACATTTTCCATGCCCTGCCTATCATTTAACGCCTTATATCTAGTATAAAATCGGATTACTGCCGCTGTAAGGCCAAAATCCATAATGCTGAAATAAGCGATAAGAGAGCCAATTAACTGATACAGGCCGTATTCATTTTTCCCAATATAATGGAGCAGGATAGGAACGTAAATGAATCCCAGGACAGCATGAAGGACGATATTTAAATAACTGATAAAAATACCAATTTTACGCTGACTCATAGCTCTCCTTTTTATAGGGGGATAAAATCAATGCATAACCAATCCCCATAAGAATCCAATAACAACAGGTAATACTTAAATTATCTCCTAAACCGGAAGCCATAATCCCCACCAGTGAAATAAAGAAAAAGATGCATCGCTCTCTCTCCTGTTGCTCATCAGCCCAACGTATCCGTTTTAATAACTGGTATACTAAAAAAAAGACAGGTACTAAATAAATAATTAAACCAAGAATTCCAGTTTCTGCAAACCGAGTACAATATTCTCCCAAGGCAGGAAAACCTGATTTCATGATTCCCATTTCTTTTTGATTTCTCATCCAATATTGTACTTCATAATTAGCCTTCCCTTCTTCTGACAAATAATCTGGAATATAAGCATCTTTTAATGACTTACCAATCCCCAATAGCAAATGATCTTTTCCGATAGCAATACTTGCCTCAAAAATGGAATATCGAGCTCTATTGCTTCTTTTATTTGTAGAGGCTAATGAGCCTAAATTATCTTCTAAATAAGATACCATTTCTGTATTGTTCTTATCACCATATCCCATAGAAGTACCTTGAGGACTTCCAGGCATAAAACTTAACGAAAATGTTGCAGCAGCAAATGTTGCAAATGAAATAACAACAATTAAACCCGTCCTTTTCAAAAATTGTTTTTGTTTTTTCCACAAAGAAAATAGAATAAGAAGGAATAATTCACCAACAAAAAGTGCATTTGCCGTTCTTGCCTTTGTTAAAAAGAGGCCATAGGTAAACACAAACAATACAAGTATAAGCACAATCCTACTTTTAGTATTTTTAATTTGTCCCAATTTGTACCAAAGAAAAGGCATAGCAAATGCAGAAAAAATACCATAATAAGAAGGCTCTGCAAAAAGTGAGCGTAACTGCCCCTTCCACAAAAGTGGTGGGTACCACGTTCCAGCAAATTTTATATCATGAACAATTGGATTCAACAGAAGTAAAATATTTTCAGCAATAGTACTACCACTTAAATAAAAGAAATCTATTATATTATATGCACAAACCAAGATAGTAGCTATAAATACTGCTTTCGTTAAAATAGAAAAACCTTCACGGATATCATTTCTATACCAGGTAAAAATCAGATAAGGCACGGCGAAATACCAAAAGGTTTCCAGGATAAAACCTTTAATAGGCCGTACCAACATCCAGACTTTTAACAATAAGCTACTCTCTACCTGTACTCCCATAGTGGATAGAAAATGCTGCACAACAGGCAATCTTTCAATCTGGTTTGCAGGTCCAGATAGAATATCTGCATAATAAGGATAAATCGCCAATCCGTGCAAGAAAGATAGCATAAGCACAGCTACATAGACAAGGATATACGCAAAAAATATTTTTTCTTCCTTACGAATTTGTAACTTTTTCGCTTTAAAAAGAATATAGCCTGAATAAAGCGTTCCCACAAGGATAGGATAAAAACTTAAATCCTTACTCAGAAAAGAACCAATGAAATTTAAGCGAAATATTGTAGGAATCTGCGTAAAAATTGAAAATAAAACAATAAGAAAAAATAATCGATTTTGCAAACAGTTATTCATTTTCTTTCCTTTCTATAATCCATTTATATTCCCAGTGCATAAGTATAATTATCAGTAAGAGAGTAATTTTTGTAGGCACCTCAGCAATAGAAGTGCAACATCTATAAAAAACACATGATTTTCTGATATAATAGCATTATTCAAAATGATATGCATATCAGAAAAAATCTATGTGCCATTATTATCATCTTGCACTATCAAAATAAGAAAAGCTATTTTTCCGTACTAAGTCCTATTCTATTATTTAAATTGCGACAGCCCTTGTCCATAATAAACCAACTACTTTACAAAAATTACTTGGAAATACAGTAACCGCAAAAAATAGTATATACACCGCCGCAAGGAATAAAACCTCACAAACGCTTAAAAATCCAAAAGCTATTTACGTCCGTTAAGAAACTCTAACCCCCCTTCGTTCACCACTAGTTACCAAAAGAAATTGTCAGTCGTCTGTAACTTAAACTGCATAAGCTAATCATTAATTATTCTACAGCTTACTGAGTTATTCTTGTCAGCATGCTTGAGTAAACGCCGCCCCCGCCTCTGATCCCACAGTACTATTCGCCACAACATTAGAAAGAATCCTACTATACACGACAATATCTACTAATCTCCCACGGTATTTCATAACAGCTGGCAAGAGCTTCTACCCGTTCCCAGAAGGCTATCGAGAATAGGGGATACCATAATTGAAAAACTTACCGGTAACACGGTTGGATTGAAAGAGCCGATACCTGCGACAAAAAAGACGTCACAAGACGTTAATTACAGATGCATTACTAATCTGATCACATGCAATTTTATTTCTGCCATCGCATTGATCTAGACAGCGGATACGCAATGTTACGGAAGTATTCTCCTAAAAACATATCACCTATTAAAAAAAACTATGTTTAAACAGCCTTCGCAGAGCTAAATAGCCGCCCCCGAAAAGTTTCGATCATAAAATACCATACGAAATGCATTACACTAAAAGTACCTTAGCTTGACAATGCGCCACACATTAATAACTTAAGACAGCAGCACTTCTTCAAATTTATCCAATGCTTTTTCCCAACTTAATACTTTTATGTCCCGATATCCATTTTCCGCCAATCGAATACGTTCTTCTGGATGATCAAAAAGATAGGACACATGAGCTACCAATCCATCGACATCCTTTGGAGGAGAGATGAGAGCATTCCGACCATCTGTAGTATATTCATGAACTCCACCATAATCACTGGATACATAAGCTGCACCGCAGGCCATAGCTTCTGCTCCAGTTAAGCCGAATCCTTCTATAATGGAAGAACATATGTAAATTGTTGAATTGTTATAAATCTGACGAAGCTGTGTTTGTGTAGCATTTTGGGTATAATAAATCCACTCAGGAAGATTTTGTGGACGCATCGGCTTACCAAATAAGTGTACCTTAAGATCAGGATATTTTATTTTTAATCTATTAAGCGCTTCCAATCCGTATTTCGCACCTTTTTGTGGCTGATTATGATACAGCATAGAAATCACATGACTTTTTCTTTCTTTAATAGGTACATCAATATTAAATATATTAAAGTCGATGCTATTTGGAATAATAACACAGTCCGCTCCTGCTTCCCTGACTTTCTTAGCTAGCCACTTCGCAACCACTATATTCTTCATCCCTAAGCGATACGTCGACTTTACTCGTTCAGCATTCCAATCTTCATACCAGTTCTCAAAACCCTGGATAAAATAAATTTTTTTACCTTTTGCTGTAGAAAGATTAGCCACTGATGGAGCCGATACTACAGCCGTAACTATAACTGCATCTCCATCCGGTATTTCATCGTTTACTATGTTGGTAATAAAAGATTTTTTTACACGTGAATCCAATTTAAACCATCTTGGATGGTACTTAATAAGAAATGGGTACACGAAATATCTTTTAATAAAATAAGGAATATACATCCGCTTATGATAAAAACCACCCTCACAATTAAATATAATTCCTACCTCATATCCTCGTCGCGTCAGACGATTGGCATATTCAAAAATCATCTTAAGCCCTCCGGAAGAAATATGAGGAACACCCGGAAACAAGAAATTTATTTTTTTTATTGTTCTTTGCTGGAGATTATTCGTCATGAGCAAAACTTCCTTTACTATCTCAACAGTACCCGTCTTCCTGTTGTATTCTTCATTGTAACCTACGTCTCTATTCTAATATAGATTTTTTCAGTTTTTACAAAACACAACAACATTGTTATTTTTTATACAATTTATGCAAAAATATATATACAACAAAATCTTAATAAGACAAAGCCTTCTACCTTATTTCATCTGCCCCTGTAAAAAACAACATCAAAAGCCCGTCTCCTTATTCCCAACAGAATGTATTTTTTTCAGCCAAACATAAAACGGGAATAAGACTCTATTAAGCCAAGTCCCATGACTGAGTTTACAAAAAAATCCCGCCATCCAGTAACTGCTTCTCACATCTTTTATAAATTGCTTAGGGTGAAACAGATAAAAAACGGCCGAGCGTGGCTGTGCTAATGATTTAAAACCATCAGCATTAAAGCGAAAATTGCCCCATAGCAAGAGGTCTTCTATTCTGGGAAATACGCCAAAATTTCTGAATGCGGCAAAAACTACAGGTTGGCTCATATTGATACCATATCCTGAATATTTGTTAAAGTCACTTATAAAAGCAAGTGCTCCCTCCTGCATATCTTTTATCACTTCTGCCTCTTTCTTTCCCTCTTCTCTTTCATAATCATAGGGGCCATACTTAGGTGAAATCGCTCCATCCTTTTCATCGTAACCAAAGACAGTGCCATGAGGTGCTGAAAGAAGAATTTCCAAGAAATAATAGCAAAATTGCATTAGCCAAGAAAACGAAGAATTGACTACCTGCTTATTCAGCCAGGATTCCCTATACGAGCTCTCTTCTACATCTAGGAGTACATATAAGCCAAATAATTCTTTTTGCCACGCATTGCGTTTCAGCAAAGCCCGCAGTGCAGTTTCTATGGTACAGCGTCCGCCGCTATCTACTATCGCTATGGCGTTACCAACAGCTGTCTGTTCAAAATATTTTCTGAAATAATTATACTGTTTGCCGGCATTTTTTATAATCATTGGCTGCAGTTCTTGGAAAAGAGAAATAATCCGGGAATCGTTTTTTATTCTAGAAAAGGAAAATTCGTCATCCATTTTCAGTTTATGTTTATACAGCAGTCGGTGAATCTCCGCTGTATTATCCAGTCCGGCTCGGCTCAGGAGCTGCGACACTTTTATGTATTGAGGCCAAGATTTATAAGCATAGAAAAGAGCATCTAATGTTCCTCCAAAAGAGAGTTCAGGTACTACTACGGCACGCCGAGAAATGTAAAAGTACTCAGATGGGGTTTCCGGATCTAAAATTCGGTAAGCTTTCTGCAATACATAGCCATCCCGCGCAAAAAATAAAATTTTATCAATATTATGACTCTGTACTTTCATTTTTAGCCAAGAAATATACGACCACAAAATCGGGCCGAATACTTCATATCCATCCCGGAAAGCCAAACTTTTCTGATTAGGCATCGATGCATTTATAAAATTTTCCAAGCGGCAAAAAGAAATTAGCTCTGCCCCTTTCAAATAGCGTTTATTATCATAGCGTACCACTTTCCCTTTCTTTACCAGCCAAGCAGACAGGCCCTTTTTTCTGGGCATATCAAAATCAGCCCCTTTATTGTCCCCGATATGCAAGACATCGCCAGCTACTAGTCCATTTTCTTTCAAAACAAGAGTAAAAAGCATCCCATCCCCTGCCTTTGTTTTTCGGTAATCACTGGATACATATAACTTTTCATATCCTGTCACACCAATGTGCTCCAACATTTTTGAAATAACCCGTCCCGGTAGATACATATCAGAAATAATATAAATTTTTTTTCCGGCAGATTTGCACTTGTTAAAAACTTCAACAATGTCCTGGTTTGGTAAAGCCGATTCTATTTCTGTGTTGGCTTCTGTTTTCTTCAGTTTTTCTGATAACTCTCTGCCATAGACTGGCTCGATAAAATCATAGATTTCATCAAAATTCACCTCTTTGTACCAATACTTCTTCCTTGCTTTCTTCTCCGCATTTTTTCTTTGCCTGGCAAAATCCTTAGCATCACTCACCTGCTCTTCTACTGCCGCAAAGAGATCATCCGGATTTGTATATATCCGTTTTAGAAGAGTATCGAAAACATCAAAAGTTATAACATTATATTTTTTAATTTCTTCTCCCAAAAATTCATTCATGCCTTTATTCCTTAGATTCAATATCCACGTATCAAGTTATTTAAGAAATTTCATAACAAAATCAGTGCACAAGAATATCAAAGTAGACTCAGATATCAATTCATTCAATATTTTCCCAACTTGCTATTCGGCCTTACAGTACCCCCAATCAAAGTAAATAAATTAGGATATACCGTACCTTATCAAACTGCCCTTTGATATCTATTTCTTCCACTAATTTTGAATCTACATCTAGCTCTGAATATGCCTTAATCCAGATTTTTCAATTCTTCGTTTAAATCATACCCGCTTTTGGCAATTATATCAGCATTATCACGACGTACATAGCTAGACACACTCTGGTATATAAGCTCTGCTAATGCATCAATATCTTCACTGAGAGAAAAGCAGATTGCTTCATTAGTTATCAAAAGTTCACGTGAAATTGCATCTGAAAAAAAGCATGGCAAAGCAGCTGCCTGTGCTTCTATTCCGACAACTGGAAGTCCCTCAAAACGTGATGACAAAACAAAACAATCCATCGCTTGCATAAGCCGATTTACGTCTTTGCGTAATCCCAAAAAAAGTACATTTGGCTCAACTTCCAAAGAATGAGCAAGACTTTGCATTTCCGCAAACTTTTCTCCAGTTCCAATCAGCATAAGCAGAGAATTAGGATGTTCTTTTACAAGTCTGCTAAAGAGCCTTAACAAGAATTCATGATTTTTTTGATAAGAAAATCGTCCCACATGGCCAATTACAAAAGTATCTGGGGTAAGATGAAACTCTTTTCTTACCTCATCTCGCACTGACGGGTTATATCGATACGCAGTCAAATCAATGGCATTCTTCTTGATTTTGAAATTATCATTAGAAAACACCCACTTACCAGCTTCTGTAGAGCAAGCATATTTTTCATCAATTAAATTATCAAACAACGCACGGCTCAGATAGTGATAACAGATTAATGCGCCTCGTTTCTTCGTACTATTTACATCAATTCGTGTGTTGTGAGCATGGACAATAAGTTTTGCGCCCCCTGCCTTTATCGCTTTATAAAGTATCCCATTGGCAAAACCAAGATTACAATATACAGTATTAATTTGTTTTTCTTTTAGGAACTGTACTATTTCATTATAGTACAATCGGGGATTTGAAAGACGAGGAAAATAGCAAGTATGGATATAATCTTTCTTTAAAAGCGCTGACCACTGGATATCAGAGCCAATCCCTGCTCCAAAGCCAAAGTAAACCTCATCATATTGCGTCTGAAACAATGGTAACCTATCCGTTATGTATCTTTCTACTCCACCCAAACTTTCCGTCAGTCCCCAAATAAGTATACTCGACATAAATGCTCCTTTAAATCCACTGAATCTCTTTTACATAATTCTTTCATAAGCTAACTACTACAAATAAATTCATCTAACTCATCTATTAACAGGGCCAAAAGTAAACAGGGAACACAGTTTATGAACTTACATGCTTATTCCCCTTTACGCTTGCTGGATTATTCGTCAGTAATCACTTTCTAAATTAATCATATATTTTATCTATTGCAATTCACTATACGCTTGTAAAAGTCTTTTCTCCATAATTTCCCATTTATATTGCTCTTCATATAACCTTTTACCATTCTGCCCCATTTCTTTTCTCCGCTTTGGGTCTTTTAATAATGTATCCAATGCTTTATAAAATTCCTCCGCATCATACTGAATCGTGAGACCTAAGTTGTACTTTTCAACTAATTTGTCAATTCCGGTTCCTTGGCAAACAATCACCGGCTTTCCCAAAGCCAGTGATTCATAGAATTTATTTGGAGCGCATAGCCGATGATTTCTAATCAAAGGATCGTAAATCGCGGATAATACTTTTGTTCTGGATTCAATTTCCAAGACGTCAGGATAAATTAATGTTCCCAAAAAACGAAAATTAGAATATGATACAGATAATTTCTCTGCCAATTCATCATAGCTCCCATATCCAGCAAAAACAAACTTTAATTCTTCATGTATCGGATATCTATCAAGTATTTCTTTTACTAAGCGTCTTGCCGGAAACAATGACCCACAGTATGTATAATCAAAATCGGAAGAACTTTTAGGCAATCGAACTTCCCGCAAGTCGGGAGAATTATGGAGCACTATGAGTTTTTGTGGAGTAGACTTTTTAATCTGAGCAGTTCTCTCTTCTGTACATATAATTGTTACTGCCGCTGAATTTATAATAGCGATTTCCATCTGCTCAATTTTACTTTCTAATGCCTTCGGAATATGATGTAAATCTATATAATAATCATAGATATCATAGACCAAATGTATTCGCAGATGTGAATTCCTACGCAAGAATAGATAGACTGGCAGCCCTGAATCAAGATCACAAGCATGCACAATGAAAGAATCCAGTGCAGTATTTTGAGTAATAAAAGAAAGCTTTGAATATACCCATTTAAACCATAGAATTAATTTATCTATATTTCGAAATCCAATTTTAACGATATTACATTCATAAAAATAAAAACTTACATTTTCATTAAACAAATCTCGGCATTTTTCAATTGCGCTACCAGTGCGATCCCAACCTAAAACAATAACTTTATAGCCATTGTTTGATAATGATTGGATTTCTTTCATTGCTCTGGAATCATTATACATACTTGCAGTTCGTACAAAAATAACAGTTTTCATAATCAAAATCATTCACCTCGTGTCATGCTCCAACTCTTGCTTTATACGCCTATATGAAAATGCTCGTTTAACTACACAATACAGAACCTCAAATAGAAAATCGTACTTTTTCATTCTTGTTCTAAAGGGCATGTCACGCACTAATAATGGAAAGTCTTTTAATAACCAGCCTATACATCTGGTTCCTTCCAATACTGAAATGGAAGAACAAAGAGCGTTATAGCTCCCAAAACATTCCATTTCTTTTTATTTTTAATTGCACACATATCGTAGATTAGTTAATCTCCATGATATTTATGATCAAAACCCTTTTTATATTATTGGATTATTCCGCCGAATTTTTTATATATTTTTCCCCACTCATACTTTTCTTCTACCAATTTTCTTCCTTCCTCAGCTACATTCAAAGCAAATTCATAATGCTCTAGCAAGTCATCTACCTGTCCAGCTATGGCTGCCGAATCATTTTTTACCCAGAATTCTCTACCATTTTGAGCAGCAATTCCTTCTGCACCCACATCATTAGTCACAACAGGTACACCCATAGACATGGCCTCTAGAATTTTTGTCTTGATTCCAGTACCATATAGAATAGGGGATAAGAAAATCTGACTTTTACGGACATATTCCACCAAATCTTCCACTCGCCCAGTAAAAATGACATTGGCATTATCCTTATATTTCTTTTTGATATCATCCGAACACTTTCCAATAACCATGAATTTCACTTCATGCCGAATTTTAGGAAGAATATCTGAAATAATCCAGTGCAGAGTATCTACGTTGGCTGCTACATTCAGATTACCAACATAAGAAAGAAGATTTTTTTCCGGAATTCCTGTCAGTTTAGTTTTAGGAACAGCATTAATACCTACAGGAATAGTCAAAGCCTTGTTTGGAAGTCTTCGATTGAGATAAGCTGTTTCTACCTCCGATACAAAAATTACCTTGTCGTAAAGTCGGGAGTAGTAAAGTTCCGCTTTCTCTGTCAGACTTCTTTCCAGGGTAAGAATTGCATTTCGCACCACCTGATTTCCAACAAACTTGTTAATAACCCCCGGTAATCTGCTAGCATACTGCCCAGAAATATTAGATTGATATTCCGCATGCAGTTGCCGTTCGTATCGAGCTGAAAGTAAATCATCCATGTCCAGTACTTTTACTGCATGGCTATGGCAGAACGAATCATAATACATGGAAGTACGAATCATATCAGAAAAAATATAGTCAGGCTGGATTTCATCGCAGTAGGACTCAATCTGCTTCGCATTCTGTTTACTGAAATATAAAGAACACTGAATCGGCCATTCTCTAGCCAACATTGTCTTTATTACTAGGTTGCGAAACTTTTCTCTTTTACCAATATCTTCCGCTAACCGAATTTCTTTAATAAATCCAGGTTTTTTCTCTACATCTTCCTTCGTTTGCCCTGATTCTAGGAAAGAGTATAGGTAAATATCACAGTTGTATTCTTCATGAAGACCTTTGCAATAATAGTAGAGACTTAATTTTCTTCCACTATCTGTCGGCCAAAAAAGCCGCGTTGTCACAAAAAGTAGTTTCTTATTCTTCATACCTTTTTAGTAAACTCCTCATTTGCTCTTTCATAATCCTCAGGAATCCCTATATCAATGAAATATCCATCGCTAGGAAACGCATAGAATTTTTTATCATTCACATATTTCTCTAAAAAATCTTTTTCTATCATAAATTTATCAATAGCAAAGTCATCAAAAAGAGTTCGGTTCATTACATATACTCCGCCATTGATATATCCCTTATGGCATGCTCTTTTTTCAACAAAATGAGTAATCCTGCTTGTATCATCAAATAACACTGTCCCATATCGTGTAAAATCATGTAGTTCTTTCACAGCCAAAGTAACATCTGAATGCTGCTGGTGGTGAAATTTTATCATCTTGGAAATATCCACATCAAAAAAAGTATCTCCATTTAATACGAGAACAGTAGTCTCTCTTGCCTGTTGAAATGCTTGTTTCAATGCTCCGCCTGTCAGAAGAGGTTCTTCTTCTACAGAATACTCTAAAGAAAGGTTCTTATATTGATTCCCAAAATAATTCTGAATAGCATCTCTCTTGTAGCCTACTGCCAATATAACATGCTTACATCCATGCCGATTTAATTTCTCAAAAATATAGGAAAGAAAAGGCTGCCCTGATACAGGAGCCATAGGCTTCGGTACATCATGGATCACCTGGCGTAGCCTTGTTCCAAATCCTCCTGCCAGTATCACTGCCTCCATAACGTATCCTCCGTTTTGAACATTTCATTCTCCACTGCAAGACAAAGAGCATGATATACAGGTAAATGAAGTTCTTGTGCCTTAAAAGTTTCTTTTTCCGGCACAGCAATACAAATATCAGACAGGTCTTGTAGTTTTCCGCCTTCCTGTCCGGTAAGAGCCACTACCTTAAGTCCCAACACTTTAGCAGTTTCAGCCGCATAAATAATATTCTTAGAATTTCCTGATGTACTAATGGCTAGGAGAACATCCCCTTTATCCCCATACCCTAGCACCTGTTGAGCAAAAACATACTCAGGATTTACATCATTAGCAAAAGCTGTATTGAGTCCTGATTCACAGACAAGAGCAATCGCACGGAGCGGCATCTGGAGGCTCTGTCCCAGCTCATAACCATTTTCGTACTGTTCCAATTTATCTCGGATTTCTTTTGGAAGTGGCCGATACTGACAGAAAGATTTCATCAATTCTCCTACAATGTGCAAAGAATCTGCTGCACTGCCTCCATTACCACAAACAAGTAATTTTCCCTGATGCTGGTACATATGAATCAATGAATCAGTAGCCTCATAGATGGCATTTTTTACTTCGTTCAACTTAGGATATCGTTCTAACAACTCTATAAGATATGCTTCCGTCATCTTCTTCATAAATCACCTCAGAAATTTACTGGATTATCTTCCCCATAATAAATGATACGCGTACCACCCGTTTCAAAGGCAAACGGAACATAAAGCAACTTCTCCAATGCCTTTTTTACATAAAACTGCTTATCTTTCTCTACATAAAATAGTAAAAATCCACCTCCACCAGAACCGAGAAGTTTTCCACCCTCTGCCCCAGCTTTACAAGCCGCTTCATACATAGAATCAATATCACCAGTAGAAATTCCATTGGAAAGACTTCGTTTAAGCTGCCATGATTCGTGAAGTAATTTGCCAAAATCCGTTAAGTTTCCTTTTCCTATCAGTATTCTCTGAGCATCCTCCACCATAGCCTTCATTATCTGTAAACGACGCACTTTATCTTGAAAATTTTCCTTGACTTTTTCTTGTACTACTGCAGACATATGCGAAAACCCTGTAAAAAACAACATAAGGGAATCATTTAATTCTCGTTTTCTTTCGTGGGAGATAATAATGGGATTTACATGATAGCCATTTCCATCCATATCAATCCTATTTAACCCGCCAAAAGAAGCCGCAATCTGATCTTGAACACCACCTGCTTCGTTGCATAGTACCCGTTCCGCATAAATAGCTTCATCAGCTAATTTCCTTTTATCTACCATCTCACCTTTTAATGCATGAAAGGCATTCAACATACCTACAGCAAAGGCTGAACTGGTTCCTAGACCGGTCCTGGCTGGGAGATCAGCGTCATAAGCTAAGTGTATATGATGCATTTTCTGGTATTTCATGCAATTCCGGATCAACGGATGCTGTATCTGGTCAATGTTGGTTACTCGCTCGATACGAGCATATACAAACTCAGATGTATAATCAAAAAATTTCGGTAAATGCCTTGCTGTTACATAACAATATTTATCAAAAGTCGTAGAAAGTACGCTTCCACCGTATTCTTCATAAAACTCTTTCATATCCGTTCCACCGCCAAAGAATGACATACGAAACGGCGTCTTGGTAATAACCATTCATTAACCTCACAAATTCACAATAAAACAAACAGCCTTATATAAATCTGAAAAACAAAAATCTGCTCCGAACAGATAGTTACCAATGGCTATTGTTTTTATTCCATATCGCCTTCCTGCTTGGATATCTGATTCACTATCCCCTATCATCCATGACTGCTTTTTATCTACTGCAAATCTTTGTTCTGCCTGAAGAAACAATCCGATATCCGGCTTCCGACAACGACAGCTTCCTTTTTCATGAGGACAGATATAAAAGCCATCGATATGGGCTTTTGTCTTTTTTAGTTCATCATTCAACTTTTGATGGATATCATGAACGTCTTCTATGGACACCATTCCCCTAGCTATTCCCCTCTGATTGGTAATCACAATAACCAGCCATCCATTTTCATTTAATGTGCGGATGGCTTTAGGAACTCTGGGTAGAAGCTCAAACTCTTTCCAAGCCTTAATATAGTCACCTTCAGGAGCTTTTTGATTAATTACACCGTCTCTATCAAGAAAGATGATTTTATTTTCTCTCAATTATATCACCAACTCGTAATAATATGAATCACAATTAAAAACATTTTCTCCTGCATAATCTCAAGTATATCCCAAAGCTTCTCGCACTGCTACCCTTACTATATATACATCTTCTCCCGACATCCAATATTCTTTATATGCTACAACTAAAATTTTAATATCCACCTCTTTTATAGTTTTATAGATATAAACTTTTCTTTTCTATAAATTCGTCCTCATTTAACGACTCAGCTGTATCGACATACTGCCATTTTTTATCGTACTTATCACTAATAAATGGACGATATTTAGGCAACGTAGACCAAGCTAAGATTCCATCATTTAAGGCTTTCTGTCCTTTTGATTCCTTGTTCAAATACTTTTGATTTTTGTTTTTGCTATATACCAAAATGAATCGCGTTGAAATACCATATGCAGACAAAAACTTTGCGTCTAATACTACTTTTTCAATAGGCTATGTCACAACAAACAGTTGATAAATAGCCATTTTTATAGGGGAGTATCAG
>ENA-OWPN01000597-OWPN01000597.1-human-gut-metagenome-genome-assembly--contig:-NODE-597-length-46511-cov-3.777833_pt1 | contig 46511 bp, 40 predicted proteins | sample MGYA00248266_ERZ651850 | MGnify/ENA primary metagenome ERZ651850 (study PRJEB26924, sample SAMEA4378296) | human gut metagenome | biome: human gut; feature: human-associated habitat; material: faeces... | reverse complement strand
CAAGAATTGGTGCAGATGAAGTTCGGTGTTGATGCGCAAGCATGGATTGATAAACTAAGCATAGAACAGCTTACTATCGCTTCAAAAAAGATTCTTGACTGCAAGACCTTTGAAGAATTAAAAAACATGATCGGGAAATCTATACTCTAATAAATGGATAAAAGGAAGGTCAAATTACAATAGCAAATGTATGTTCATATAAACGTTTTACGTAAAAGCAAAAGGATTCGTAAAGTAAAGCTTTGTTGATAACTATATTTGTTAAATAGTAGGCTTCAGCATGCTAAAGCTATTACTGCGTAAAGGATGGGGTTAAAATGACGATACATGAAGAATATAAAGAATTTCAGGATGATAAAGACCTCTGGTCAATAGCAATGTCTGCACAGATCCAGGCACAGCGCGAGAAAAATGCTATTATTGATAGCTTTGATGAAGGCTTAAAGGAAGGTTTAAAGGAAGGTGAAGTAAAGGGCTTAAAGCAAGGTAAAAAAGAGCTGCTACAAGAATTGGTGCAGATGAAGTTCGGTGTTGATGCGCAAGCATGGATTGATAAACCAAGCATAGAACAGCTTACTATCGTTTCAAAAAAGATTCTTGACTGCAAGACCTTTGAGGAATTAAAAAAGCAAATCGACATGTTTTAATTTAAGAGCTGAGTCTCAAAAATCATAAGGTAAATACTTGCTTATATGCAGCGATTTGGCATTTACCATGCTGTAGGTCAGACTTATTCAATAATCGCTTATCATATGTAGTCCACGTTTAGGATGTAATACGAAATACTGCTTTTCAGATTATGTCCTGCATGATAAGCCATATGAAATCAATCATCAAACAACCTGCTGATATGCATTCAAGTTGATATCATATCAGCATTTTCAACATATGAAAAAGAACGATAAACAGACTGCAAATATACACTTCGCACAAGTATATAGCTGTGGCAAAAGCAGCTATTCTATGCAGCCATTCGATAGGAATATATGTCCGTAAAAAGAACAGGGGATTGCAAGCAGTTAAGAAATCGTCTAAAATATAAGAAAACTTTTTTGAGGGGTGATTGTATATGAAAATAGCAAAAGAGGCACTGCGTCTCAGCTTTCCTGTCATGGTTGGCTATGTCTTTTTGGGAATTGCATTCGGTATTCTTTGTCAGCAGCAGGGCTACTCAATGCTCTGGGCGTTTCTTATCAGTCTCAGTGTTTATGCCGGAAGCATGCAGTTTGTATTACTGACGTTTTTCCATGCCGGCTTTTCCCTGCTGGAGGTGGCTCTTGTGACCCTGACCGTGAATGCACGGCAGTTGTTTTATGGTCTTTCCTTTTTGAAATGCTTTCCCGCGATGGGAAAAAAGCGCTGGTATATGATGTTTTCGTTAACTGATGAAACCTATTCTCTATTATGTGCAATACCAGACCGGGAAAGTCGGGAGGGAAAGCAGCTAATGTTCTGCGTATCGCTTTTTGACCAGTTATACTGGATTGCGGGTTCTGTTCTGGGAGCGAGTATTGGTTCTATGCTTTCCTTCGATACCACCGGGATCGACTTTGCCATGACCGCTTTATTTACTGTTATCTTCGTTGAACAGTGGCTGTCGGCAAAAAACCATGGAGCTGTCTACCTGGCGGTTGCGGCGATCCTTATCTCTGCAGTCGTTTTCCAGCTTACCAATTTCCTGCTGCCGGCTTTGATATTACTTGTAATTCTGCTTGTTATTTTTCAGGATAAAGTGGAAGGAAAGGGGGATGCTTCATGATTACTTCTGTAGAGACACTGATGATTATCGCAGTTGCGGCTGTCTGTACCTTTCTTACCCGTGCCCTGCCGTTTATGATATTTAAGAATGCGGAGGCTCTGCCAAAGAAAATCGTATATCTTGGCAAGGTGCTCCCCATGGCAATCATGCTCTGTCTGATTGTTTACTGTGTCCGCAATACGGCATTTTTGCAATACCCCTATGGTTTGCCGGAGTTGCTTGGAATAGCAGGTGTTGTCATTCTGCATTTGTGGAAACGCAACAATATGATCAGTATCATAGGCGGAACCCTGCTTTATATGGTATTGGTACAACTGGTTTTTGTATAATGTTGAAAATTTTTTCTGAAACTTATTGCTTTTTTCTGAAACATTGCTTATAATACCTAACTATAAGGACAAGGGTGTTCTTGTACAGGAGATAATCTGTGCAGGAACGCCTTTTTTCTGTGAAAGGGAGTGCGTGTAATGTGTGGATTGATGTATGTGGCGGATTCCGGACTGGAGCTGTCCGTATTTGAAAAGGAATTTGAGCGTATTGCCTACCGCGGCCCGGATATGCATCGGGTGGAAGTCAGTAACACCGGCATTATGGGCTTTCACCGCCTGGCTATTATGGGAGTGGAGGAAAGTGGAATGCAGCCGATGCATCTGGAGGGAAAGCAGGTGGTATGCAATGGTGAAATCTATAATTTCCATGGGCTGCGGGAAGAGCTGCGAAAAAAGGGCTATTCCTTTTCCTCTCAAAGTGATTGTGAGGTGCTGCTTCCATTGTATGAGTGCTATGGAACAGCGATGTTCTCTATGCTGGATGCGGAATTTGCCTGTGTAATTGAGGATCGTACAAACGGAAGAATCATCGCCGCAAGAGATCCCATCGGTATCCGTCCCATGTTTTACGGGTTCTGTAAAACGAATGGTGCGATAGCATTCGCAAGTGAGGCAAAGGCACTGCATACCCTGTGCGCTGAGGTATTGCCCTTTCCTGTGGGAAGCTATTATGATAGCGGTAAATTTGTTTCCTATTGCAAGCCGTGGGAGGTAAAGGAAAAACCGCTAACGGATATGACAGTCGCCGTAACCAAAATCCGCAGCCTGCTGGAAGCCGGTGTTATAAAGCGTCTGGATGCAGATGTCCCTGTCGGCTTTTTGCTGAGTGGAGGTCTGGACAGCTCTTTGGTTTGTGCGATTGCGGCACGTCATCAGAAAACACCGATTCAGACCTTTGCAATTGGTATGGACAGCGATCCAATTGATCTTCGCTATGCCCGTGAGGCTGCAGGCTATATAGGAAGCAATCATCATGAGTTTCATATGACGATTACAGAGGTGATAGAAGCACTGCCAAATCTTATCCGCATATTGGAAACCTATGATATAACGACCATCCGTGCCTCACTTGGAATGTATCTGCTCTGTGAGAAAATCAAAGCGTCCAGTGATGTCAAGGTGCTGTTGACAGGTGAAATCAGCGATGAGCTGTTCGGATACAAATATACAGATTTTGCGCCGGATGCGGAAAGCTTTCAGCGGGAAAGTGAAAAGCGCATAAAGGAATTGTATATGTATGATGTGTTACGGGCTGACCGCTGTATCAGTGCAAATGCACTGGAGGCAAGAGTTCCGTTTGGAGATCTTGCATTTGTCAGACATGTTATGCGGCTGGATCCTGCTATGAAAATGAATATCTATGGGAAGGGAAAATATCTTCTTCGCAAAGCCTTTGCCGGCAAGTATTTACCGGAAACGATTCTGATGCGTGAAAAAGCAGCCTTTTCCGATGCAGTGGGACATTCCATGGTAAATGAGCTGCAGGCCTATGCACAAAAGCTGTACAGCGACGAGGATTTGATAAGGGGGCAAGAGCGCTATGCCTATCACGAACCGCCAATTTCCAAGGAAAGTCTTTTATACCGTGACTTGTTTGAGCAGTTTTATCCGAAGCGGGCAAACTGGATCAAGGGCTTTTGGATGCCAAATCAGGAATGGGCTGGCTGTCAGGTGAAGGATCCAAGCGCCAGAGTATTAAGCAATTACGGAGAAAGCGGCAAATAAAAAGCCATAAAATTATGGCCTTTGTACGGATGCGAAGAAGGCATCATACTGCTGCTTGAATACAGAATCCTTCAGCGTAATGTAATTAAATTCATGGAGAATATGGAAATCGTAGAGATCAATGACTTCCAGCTCTCCTTTTTCTATTTCCTCTCTTGCGGCAGCTTCATATAGGAAGGTGATACCCTGATTGTTTCTGACTAGTGTTTTGATTGCCTGCACATTTCCAATTTCAATAATGCGTTCAAAGGAACTGATGGACAGGTTGATTTCCTGCATGCCGCGTTCCAGAATCTCTCTGGTACCACTGCCTTCCTCCCGGACAATGAGTGTTTCCTGCACCAAATCTTTTAAACAGTGCACCTCTTTTTGCAAGTTGTAATCCTTTCCCTTAACTGCGATATAGCGCTCCTGTGATAACAACTGCCAGTCATAGGTCTGCTTTGGGAAATATCCCTCTACAAATGCAAAGCCGATATCCCCGCTGTTCAGCATTTGCAGCAGGGTTGCTGTATTTTCGACAATCATGGTTAAAGATGTCTGCGGATGCTCCTGAAGATAGGTGTTCAAGCGCTGCGGCAGAAGAAATTCTCCAATGGTTAATGTTGCCCCGAAGCGAAGGGAGGGGGTTTTCTGATTCTGCTTTAAAAGACTGCGGATCATTTTTTCATCCGCAACCATGGTTCGTACCTTTTCCGCAAGCAGCTTTCCCTGAGCTGTCAGGTTTAATTGCTTTCCATCATAAAAAAACAGCTTGCAGTCATACTCCTTTTCCATATATTTGATATGCTGTGAAACAGCGGGTTGTGTGATGCATAAGATATCGGCAGCCTTCGTATAATTTAATGTTTCTGATAATGTTAAAAATGTATATAAACGAAAATCCAGCATGTTTTCATCTCCAATTTCTGTAAAGTAAGTATATCACGAAAAAAAGCGGAGCGAAAGAAAAGGTTTTTACTCACTTCCGGATGTAACTGGAACAGAGACTTCCGGATGATTGATGTATGTCATAGCGCATGAAGTCTTCTGCTTTTCGATCCTCATGTTCGAGCAGGATACAAAGAAAGCGGTTGTTCTTATATCAAGAACAAATGTACTCACTTTGTTTACAAAGAGAAAACTCTTTCATAAATGTTACATTGATTTTTCATTTTGTCTTTCATTTTATTTCATTTGTGCTATAATAGTGCTTACTAACAGGAAAACAAGCTGTTGGATAATAAGTAAGAGGAAAGGAAGGTGCCTGATTATGGCCGAAAACAGAATTTACAACTTTTCAGCTGGTCCATCCATGCTGCCACTGGAGGTGTTGAAGAAAGCGCAATCGCAAATGCTGAATTACGAGGAAAGTGGCATGTCGGTTATGGAAATGAGTCATCGTTCCAAGGCTTACGATGCGATTATTACAAAAACACAGGAACGAATGCGTTCCATCCTAAATATACCGGATAACTACAAGGTGCTGTTTCTGCAGGGAGGAGCTACCTCTCAGTTTTCCATGGTTCCCCTGAATCTGCTGCAAAAGGGTACGGCAGATTATGTTGTGACCGGATATTTCGCAAACAAGGCGTATGCGGAGGCTAAGAAATACGGAGATATCGTTCTGGCAGGCTCCAGCAAGGATGCAGATTATTCCTATATTCCCACACAGGAGGAGCTGCAATTAAATAAGGATGCCGATTATGTATATTTATGTGCCAATAATACCATCTATGGAACGGAATGGAAGTATGTTCCGGAAACAGACGGTGTTCCTATCGTTGCGGATATGTCCAGCAATATCCTGTCTAAGCCGGTCGATGTGTCCAAGTTTGGAATCATCTTTGCCGGTGCACAGAAAAATATGGGCTGTGCCGGTCTGACTGTGGCCATCGTGCGTGAGGATCTGATCGGACATGCAAAGGAATTCACACCGGTGATGATGGATTATGCGCCGCTTGCCGATAAGGATTCCATGTACAATACTCCGCCTACCTATGCAATCTATATTCTGGAGCTTGTTCTGGAATGGATTGAAAATATGGGAGGACTTGAGGTACTGCAGAAACGCAATGAAGAAAAGGCGAAGCTGCTGTATGATTATCTGGATCACAGTGATTTCTATACGACGACAGTGCGAAAGGAAGACCGTTCTTTGATGAATGTTACCTTCCGTTCACCGAGTGCAGAGCTGGATGCTTTGTTTGCCAAGGAAAGTGCTGCGGCAGGCATGAGCAATCTGAAGGGACACCGTGCTGTTGGTGGCATGCGTGCTTCCATTTACAATGCAATGCCATTGGAAGGTGTGCAGACATTGATTGCTTTCATGAAGAAATTTGAAGCGGAACATAAATAGGATAAGGGAGATCATTATGAAAATAAAGCTGTTTAATAAAATTGCCGACGCCGGTATCAGCCAGTTTGATCCGGAGGCATATGAATTTTCTGAGGATTATGATACGTATGATGCCATTATGGTACGAAGTGCAAAGCTGCACGATGTGGAATTTCCTGCAGATCTGAAGTGTATTGCCAGAGCCGGGGCAGGTGTAAATAATATTCCACTGGATCGCTGCAGTGAGCAGGGAATCGTTGTATTCAATACACCGGGGGCAAATGCCAATGCTGTAAAGGAGCTGGTGATGGCAGCCCTGCTGATGTCTTCCCGTAAGATTACAAAGGGAATCGAATGGGTGAAAACACTGGAGGGTGATGATATTTCCAAGGCTGTAGAAAAAGGCAAGAGCAATTTTGTCGGGCCGGAAATCGCTGGTAAAAAGTTAGGTGTTATTGGTTTAGGTGCGATTGGTGTACTGGTTGCGAATGCCGCAGCTGCTATGGATATGGAGGTCTTCGGATATGACCCGTTTATTTCCGTAAAGGCGGCCTGGGCATTAAAGGCCAGAGTGCATCATGTGCAGAATCTGAAACAGATTTTTGAGGAATGCGACTATATTACCGTACACGTTCCATACAGTGATAAAACAGCGAATATCATAGATGCGGAAGCGATTGCGGCAATGAAGCCGGATGTGCGTGTATTGAATTTTGCGCGTGGCGGTTTGATTGATGATGAAGCGATGATGAAGGCGATGGATGAAGGAAAAATCGGTGCTTATGTAACGGATTTCCCAACGCGTGAGCTGTTGCAGTATGAGCAGGTAATCGGGGTTCCTCACCTTGGTGCATCTACGCCGGAAAGTGAAGAAAACTGTGCAGTCATGGCAGCCAATGAAATCATGGAGTATCTGGAAACAGGAAATATCACGCATTCTGTGAATCTTCCGGATATGCAGCTTGCACAGGAATGTAAATACAGAATTTGCATTATCAATAAGAATGTTCCAAATGTAGTTGGTGCCATCACTACAGCTCTTGCCAATGTCGGTGTGAATATCGAAAATATGGCGAACAAGGGAAAAAAGGACTATGCTTATATGATCCTGGATACCAATGATGAAGTCAGCGAGGAGCTGATGGAGCGTTTGCGCAGCAGGGAAGGTATTATCAATGCGCGTCTGATTAAGGTGAAGGCATAAAATAGAAGACAATAAATCGCTATGAAATAAAAGGTATAAAATGAAAAGCAACCAATCAAATGCAAAAGAATTGACTGCATAAAATATAAGGTATGCATTAACATGTATCAAAAAAATGTATAAAACTGCATATCGAAATGCATAATAAAAAGCATATATTGTAAAAAACATAAATATTATGCATAAACTAAAATGTATAAATATTGCATAACCAATACTGTATAAATATTAGAATAATGCATAAATCAAATGCACAATCAACAAGTTAAGCACTCGCAGGGGTGCTTTTCATTTTTTCAAAGCTATGCGGTTGAGAAGCCCGATAATTCCTATATATGATAGGAGGAAAATATTTTTCAATTTTTATGTATACGTGCTATGATGGTATAGATGCTATTTTATAATGATGAGGAGAAGTTTGTATGGACACAGGTGCTATGAGCCCGCTGATGATTGGTGCAGGATTGTTTGTGCTTGGTGTGGTCATGTTTACACAGGAGCACAAAAAGAAGAAGCGCTGTAATAAAAGGGTCAATGCAGTATGCTGTGATGTGATTGCAGAAACAAATGTTACGAAAGGGATAGGATCCGTGCGTGGAGTTAAACAGTATGTTCCAGTATATGAGATAGAAATGGAAGAAGGACCTGTACAGGTGAAAGGGCAAATCGGACGTCCCTATGCTGATGATTATACAAAAGGAAAACGTGTAGTTTTGTATTGCAATCCGAATAACTATCGGGATTTTTATGTTCCGGATGAGGATTTTTATAAAAATGGAAGAATTGCACTGCTCTTTACCACAGGCATCGCTTGTATGGCACTGGGGATTTTTCTATTTTTCATATCCTAGGGAAATCTGTATGAAATAACGCAGATGTAGGATGTGTTCCTTCAGTATATTAAAGTGTAAGCAGGTCTCTAAAAGATAGGAGGGGTAAATTGCAATACATATGTGCCCTTTATTATATTCAAGCAAATCCAGGCTGCTGTATATGGATACTGTTACGCAAGCAGGAGCGTAGACAGGCTGCTGTGTTATGATAATGCGTCATACTTATATAAGCATGCTGATATTCTTCACTCTAGAACATTTCATGAGATGTATCCGCTGTCTATCCTCTCCTGCAATATTTGCAAATTACGGGATATGTTATGTTCTGCCTTTACCCTGAATTTTGCGGTATTGTTTTTTATGCATTCATGCAGGCTACCTGCTGTTACTGTCTGAAAGGATTGAGAATGAAAAAAATTAGAAAAATTCTGCAGTTTCTGATATAATCTAAGGTATTTGCTTATGCTGGTTCAAAGGAGGAATGGTATGCGTTCTTTAATCATAGCGGAGAAGCCGGAGCTTGGCAGGGCAATCGCTGCAGCCATTGACGGCAATGGAAAGGAAGTCCGCGGCGTTATACGAAAACAGAATGTCATCATCACCTGGGCGTATGGTCATCTTTTAAGATTGTGTGAGCCGGATGAATATGATGCCAGATATAAGAAATGGAAAAAAGAGGATTTGCCAATCTGCTTTGAAAACTGGAAGCTGGTACCGGACGGTAATAAAAAGGATCGTGTGGAGCAGATCATGGCGCTGATGCAGGAATGTGATCAGATCATTCACGCCGGTGACCCGGATGATGAGGGACAGTTTCTGATTGATGAAATCCTGGATTATGCGCAGAATGAAAAGCCGGTAAAGCGTGTCTATATCAATGACAATACGCCTGCAAATATAAAAAAAGCATTTCACGCTCTCATCGACAATGATGAGAAGCTGCGTGCGGTAGGTAGAAGTGCCTATGCCAGAGCCGTTGCGGATTATGTGGTGGGAATCAATTATTCCCGTCTGTTTTCCCTGCTTTTAAGAAGAAAAGGCATGAGCGTGGGCCGTGTGCAGAGTCCGACTCTGGGATTGATTGTCATGCGGGATGAAGCAATCGACAATCATGTGAAGCAGAAATATTATGAGTTGCAGAGTGATGGACATATACAGGAGCCGGATACCACCATCACCTTTCAGCTGAAACCGAAAAGTGAGCTTCTGGATGATGGCAAGCACATTTTGCACCGTAATATCATGGAGGATATCGAACGTGAAATTCTGTCCAAGCCGGAACAAAAGGTGAAAATTGATGAGAAATTCATGGATGTGAAGCCGCCGCTGCCCTTTAATCTTGCCAAGCTGCAGGCGCATATGAATGCAAGGTATGGCTTTGATCTGAGCAAAACAGACCAGATTACACAGACGCTGCGTGATCGCTATCAGGCAATTACCTACAACCGAAGCGATTCCCAGTATTTGAAGGAGGAGCATTTTCAAGAGGCAGACAAGGTTCTGCCGCATGTCATGAACAAGCTGAATGAAACGTATCCGGTTGATTATAAGCTGCATTCCGAATGCTTTAACGATAAATATGTGACAGCCCATCATGCCATTATTCCGACGCTGTCCGATTTCAATATCGCCCAGCTGCTGCCGGATGAGCGAAGGGTGTATGAGGAAATCTGCCGTTATTACATCATGCAGTTTCTGCCGCCAATTCGAAAACGGCAGCTAAGTGCTGTTATCAAAACAGAATACGGTGATTTGCGTGCGACAAGTACGTATGTGCTGGATGAGGGCTATAAAAAATATTTTACACCGGAAAAAGAGGAAAGTGCGGAGGATGAGGAAAATGACAGCCGTTTTGATCTGCCAAAGGGGACCTATCCGATAAACCTGATCAATAGTGAAATTCAGGAGAAGGAAACCAATCCGCCCAAGCGGTATACGCAGGCCAGTCTGATTCGCGATATGACCAGTATCGCCAAGTATGTACAGGATAAGGAAATCAAGGATATCCTGAAAAAGAAGGATAAGGATAAAAAGGGGGAGAATGGCTCCATCGGTACGAGTGCGACAAGATCGCAAATAGTGGAAACACTGATCAAGCGCCGGTATGTGGAAATGAAGGGGAAGAACATCATATCCACACAGCTGGGAAAGGATTTTTATCATCTGCTGCCGGAGGAGATAAAAAAACCGGATTTGACGGCAAAGTGGTGGGTAATTCAGGAGGATATCAAGGAAGGCAATGCAGATGTGAAAACACTGGTGGACAGTGTGCTGGAGGCCTTTGTGCCGCATCTGAACAAGAATTACTCCCACCTGCGTGTATCGGGTGAGGTGGAGATTGACGATGATCGTCCGGCGGTCGGTATCTGTCCGGTTTGCGGGAATAAAATCGTAGAAAACAGTAAGGGCTTTGGCTGTGTGAATTATCGCAATGGCTGCAAATTCGCATTGTGGAAGGAGGATCGCTTTTTCCAGTCCATTGAGAAGGAGCTTACCCTGCCAATGGCAGAAAAGCTGTTGAAGGATAAATATTGTCTAGTGAAAATCCATGAGCAGGAGCAGGAGGTCATCAAGGTGCTGCAGTTGGGTGTACGCAATGGGCGTGCTGTCTACCGGCTGGTGGATGTACCGAAAAAGGCTGCGGAGAATGCATAGGCGTTGTATGCCTTGCGGCTGCGTTCAAAAATACAACGGCAGGATACCTAACAAGGCTGCTGATGCTGTAGAATTGTCAGCAGTTATAGAATGTAAAGGATTCTAAATTTATCGTATGGGATAGGTACTCCCTCTAAATGATCATTGTGTCCAAAAGCGAAGCAATCCTGTAACATTTCTGTCACCTTCGTATAATATCATAATAAGAGAAGTATACACACGGAAAAAAGCATATAGAGGGAAAACACATGGAAAGAATGGATACCAGCTCCATTTTTTTTTTTTATTAAGGTTGTGCTATCCGCTTTCTGACCTGCAGAAGATAAAAAGCCCACATACAGTATTTTTATGAATTTGATCTGAAATTGGTAACCTATAGAATACAGATTCGTTGTTATAGTGAAAAGGGAGGGAATACCTATGCATACGCAGCTGGAGCAGATATACAAAACCTATTTTCATGATGTATATCGCTACGCTCTTTCCCTTTGCCAAAATGAAAGCCAGGCGCAGGATTTGGTTTCCGAAACCTATCTCAAGGCAATCGAGGCTTTGCCACAGGATTATACAGAGGTACGCGCATGGCTGTTTCGTGTATGCCGCAACTGCTTCATTGATCAGCAGCGTAAAAAAAAGCGCTGGAGGACAGTGGCGCTGGAGCATGCACAGAATTTCCTGTCAACAGGGGAGGATGGTGCCTCCATGATGCGCAGACAGCAGGAAAAGGATGAGCTGCATCTGATGATTCTGAAGCTGAAGCAGCCATATCGCGAGGTCATGCTTCTTTATTACCTTGCACAGTATTCCATACAAGAAACCGCAGAAATTTTGCATATTCAAGAAGGGGCAGTGAAAACAAGACTGCATCGGGGCAGAGAGATGCTTCGTTTATACCTAGAGGAGGATTGTGATGAAAACAGAACAGACAGCTAGAGACAATACGGCGGCAGACCTGCAGAAGGAGTATGATAATGTAAAGGGATTGATCCGCAAAAAGAAACGCAGGAGACTGATGAAAATCCTGCTTTCCCTGCTTGGCGCTATCCTTATACTATATTCTGCAAGCTATGTGTGGAAACGTCTGACGCTGTATCCGATTACGAAAAGTGAGCTTACCGGGAAAGAGGATGGTACGCAGTTTGCGTATAACCGCATGATTGAAAATGAATTGCATGAGCCTCAAACACGGCTTTTACAGGCGGATATCAGCAAATATGAATATCCGTTATCCTTACCGAGCGGGGAATATGAAATCAGCTGGATGCGCACAAGCAGCCTCGGATTTCAGAAGGCATATTATGATGCGGGCTATTATCAGTTATCAGAAACATTGCAACAGGGACATTTCAAAAAAAATACACTGGGGGGAGGCGGTGCATTGTATGAGGAAGGAACAAACGCAGGCTATCGCTATGATGCCTACAAGCAGCTGCTCATGATGTCCACTCTGCAGAAGGAATGGAAGAAACGCAAGCTGGATGAAATTGCAGATCATTCCCTTGTCGGCGCCTACGTGAAGCTGAAAAAAGCATATCCACTGCAAAGTATTCTGGATTTGGATACGCGGATGAAAAAGGAGGGAATCGATATAGGGCTGTCATGGGTTGCAGTTGCCTATGGCAAAGCAGGGGAATCGGATAGCCATATCGACGCAAAGGGAAATATCACAGAAACAGATCATTACCTGGGAACAGTAGGCTTTGATATTCATCAGAAGAATCGGACCAATCCGCTGACGGAATTTGATGAAAAGAAGTATCCGCTGCTTGATTTTGACGCAGAGCCTGTAAAGGGACATCCGAAAAAGGAATTTGGCAAAATCAGCGCACAGGATTATGAAACACATATGATCAGTATGCTGCAATACCTGTATGACCAGCCTAAATATCGTACCTATCTGGGAGACGATGGTGATACCCGTTCCGCATTTTATCCCGACATCATAAGCAGCATTCAGAAAAACGGCATACAGAGCGATATGATGTATGTCACCGCTACAAAGGAAGCCTTCCAAAAGCTGATGGAGCAGCCGGAAACAGCATCCGCCTTTATCGCAGAGCAGAAATAACATAAAAAAATTCCCACGATCTCATAAAGAGAATGGGAATTTTCTTCTTATACAAAAGTATAAGCTCTACAGAGATGAACAGATACTACTGTTCTTCGTAGTAGCATCCTTCTTCCTGTGAAGGAGGAAAACGTCTGCCCTTTTCAACGTCTACGTCACCGTACATTTCGTTGCCATCTTTGTCATAGCATGTGTACTTGCCGGTTTTTTCGCAGTTCATTCCTGGGCGGTATTTCTTCTGTGCCATTTCTAACACCTCCTGATACTAGTATGGGAAAAGCGGGAAATCTTATACATAAACATTGTTTTTTTATTGAAACTTGGTAAAATGAAAGTATATGGAGGATATGTGTATGAAAATTCTGGCTAGTGATTATGATGGTACGCTTCGCACGGAGGAGCTGGTTGATATAAATGATATTCATGCAATACAGGAATTCCGCAAAGCAGGGAATGTGTTTGGTCTGGTAACAGGCAGGAGTATGGAATCCATCCAGATGGAAATCGAGAAAAATCAGATCGCCTTTGATTTTATCGTAGCGAATAACGGCGGTGTGATTTATGACCGTGATTTTAACCGTCTGCAGGTGCTGTATATGGATTTCAACAAGGCACTGGATATTATTTCCTATATTAAGACACTGGATTGTGTGTCCTATGTAATCAATGACGGCTTTCACCGTTTTAAGTTTTCGGTGGATGAAAATCAAATCGATCACAAATACGGCAATATGCCGGATACGAAGGAGCATGAAGAGGAAATTCTGGATCGCGGTAAAATTTCCCAGCTGGTGGTATCGCTGAATGATACGATTCTGGCAGAGGAAATCGCCCATTATATCAATACGAATTTCAAGGGCTATGCGGTTGCCTATGTGAATGTAAATTGTGTGGATATCGTACCGGAAGGGGTATCCAAGGCAGAGGGACTGTATTTTATGGAGCAGCATATGGATTTAAAGCATGAGGATATCTATGCCATTGGGGACTCCTTTAACGATATACCGATGATTGAGGAGTTTCACGGCTGTGCGATGATGCATGCAAGGAGTGCAATCACAGAGGCAGCGGAGCATGTTTTTATCAGCATTGAGGAATGCATTGCCTATCTGATGAAGCTGGACGCAGAAGCAGATGCAAAATAACAGGCTTCTTCCACCGATATGTATTTGTGCGATTATGAGGTATACAGGAAACGTTTAGGTCATACAAGAGCAGACGTATGGCAGGAATGGTTCCTGTTCAGGAATAGGGTAAGGATGCAGGTATAATAAGTGAAGAAAGAAGGAAGGCTCCCCATAATCCTATAGGAGGCTTCCTCCTTCTTTTTTTATATAAACGTTATTTCCTGTAACAGACTTACCTTACTTCAAAACAGGGAAGCACCACTTTAAAAAAGGCTGTAGTTTTGGCAATCACTGTGGAAAGGAACATATTACAAGCAGGAGATGGCTTATAGGAATTCTGTCGAACAGCTGGTCACAGTGTGGAATCTATCGTATAATGATTGTATATATGAGGAGAACATGATATGAAAAAGCTGAAGATTTGGGGAATTCTTTGCATGTTTATCTGCGTCCTGTGCATGAGCGGCACCTTGGTACGAGCAGATGAGGATGCCGGTTATGTATATGAGAACATTGCAGTAAACGTGGATATCACGGAGAAAAGGGAGTATCGGATAACAGAAACCATGGATATTGATTTTGAGGATGCCATGCACGGTATTGTCCGTGATTTGCCAAAAAGCGGAAATGCGGAAGGGTATTCCATTCGGAATATCCAGGTGGAAGGAATGCCGTTTCAGGTGGATGAAAGACAGAACAACATCGCTGTACGGATCGGTGATGAGAACAAGCTGGTACAGGGAAAGAAGCGCATTGTTTTGAGCTATACCCTGAAGCATTATCAGGATTATGATCAGACATATGATTATGCGTATTTGAATTTGCTGGGAACAGATTATGATACTGAGGTGCGCAAGTTTCAGGCAGAAGTCAGCTTTCCTGCGAAGGAGCGACTGCTGGACTATAAAATAACCTCGGGCAGCCGTGGCTCTCATACAAATACCTATACAAAAGAAACGGTGAAGGATAACCTTATGGTTATACAATCCACAAAGACACTGCCTGCCAGACACGGGGTGACTCTGCAGTTGAAATATGAGGAGGGCGTATTTTCGGCAGCACCGGAATATCAGTTTCCTTATGTGATAAAGAAGAATGTACTGGATGTGACGGTAACTCCTGAACAGGATATTCAGGTGACACAGAAGATAAGTATCCAAACTCTGGATATGTATACGAGGATTTATCTGCCAATGCTATGCGATCTTTGGGACAAGAGCGATTATAAAATAGAGGATATCGAGCTGTCGGATGCGGATATGAAGTATAATGAATATGATTCCCTGACTGCCTATGCAAGGAAGAAGGGAGAGCATTCATATACGATCCGCTATACCATTCATCCATACCGCCTGATAAAGGACAGCTTTACCCTGAATCTGTTTAAGCAGAGTGAAGACACCAAGCTGGAGAATATGACGCTGCGGCTGCATATGCCATATGCTCCTGCATACGCTGTCCGCACCGGAAGAGATAACGATGTACAGCAGGATAACTGGACAGGGAAAGTGGATGGGACTACAGTAACGATTCATACAACAAAGGAGATACGTGCAGCAGAAAGCTTTGTCGTTACGATTCCTGTTGAATCCGGATACTTTAAGCGTGACAGCGGTGGTCTTATCAAGCTGGGCGGTCTGCTTTGTGCAGGCTTTATGGGACTGCTCGCATTTCTGCGCTTTGGTATATTTCGGAAAAAGCAGCTGATCATACCGGTGAATTTTTATCCGCCAAAAGGGATGAATCCGGCAGAGGCAGGGTATGTGATTGATAACGACCTGTCTGTTACGGATATGACTGCATTGCTGTTTTACTGGGCAGATAAGGGATATCTCAAAATCAGGAATATCGATTCCTCCTATTCGTTTGAAAAAATACAGGCTCCGGATTCTTCTGCCCCAATGTATGAACAGCACTTATTTGAGCGCATGTTTGCACATGGGAAAAAGGGGATAGTCGGTAAGGAGGATTTGAAGTATACCTTCTATATGGATATTCGAGATGCCAGAAAGGAATTGTTACAGGGCTTTCAGGGAGAATATGCATTGCGCAGTCAGAAGGTGGAAGCTCTGCGTAAGCTGCTCATGCTGTTAAGTCTTGTCCCGCTGTTTCTGCTTAATGCGCTTGCACATTATGAGATTTACGGGGATATGCTTACTGCGGTTCTCATGAGTGTGGGTCTGCTGCCAATTTTGGCTCCTGTCATGATTCTTCTGATGCTGTACCGGAATTATAAAAAGGGTGCTATGGCAAAGGGGGCAATGGTTGCTGTGACCATCATCCTGGGCGGGTTCACGCTGATGATCAGTCCGATATTGCTGCTGGGAACAACAGCTTCCGCACCGTATACTGTCCTGGGAATCGCCTTGACACTGGTGGCATATTGTATGTCCTGCGGTATTCATAAGGATAGTGCCTATCGGCAAAGACTGCTTTCACAGCTGCTGGGCTTTCGGGATTTTATAAAAACGGTGGAAAAGGAACGGCTGGAGCTGTTGCTGAAGGATGATCCGGAATATTACTATCATGTGCTGCCCTATGCTCAGGTTCTGCATGTCAGCGATATCTGGGAGCATAAATTCCATGATATCACGCTGCAGGCACCGCAGTGGTATGACAGCAGCGAAACTATGGATTCTATCATGTTCTATCATATGGTGCATGAAATTGACCATGATATGAGAAGTGTGGCAACTCCTCCTGCTTCCAGTTCTTCCTCCTTTGGTTCCAGTGGCGATGATTCTGGCTTTTCCGGCGGTGGCGGCGGATTCTCTGATGGCGGCTTTTCCGGCGGCGGAAGCGGTGGCGGTGGCAGCCATGGCTGGTAAGCTGTACAGGAAAACAGGGCTGGTCTTTCAGTGGGTGCCTGTTCCTGCAGGAAGTATACCTAAACCCTAATTCGCTGTAATTCAGCAGATAGAACGTGCTTTTTTTGAGATATACAGGACTGGTACGGATCATATCTGTCATTTGCGGGTATTATTAACTTCATTATTTGCCCGAAAATATGTAATCTCTGCCGTTGTGTGTATCCAGCAGCTGCGATAGTGCTAATTTTTATTTATCAGAAGTATGCAAGGAAGGTTTTGCTTGTATCCGCAACCTGTCGTGTTAAATTTTATCAGTATTTAGGCAATACTTAGGTCTGTCAATGCTGCTATCCGCTTTCTGCTTCATTGCATACCTTCATCATTGTGTTACATTTCATCTCTTACGCAGATATAAGGAAGACTCTGTAAAGATATTCCCATGTATCTGCGTTTTCTTATTGACTGTTTACTACCTTGTGGTACAATATAGTTGAAGAGGTACCTTGTGTCACAAAGTAGAGGTGATTCCATGTATGATAAAACACAGCTGATGCGTGGAAGTCTGGAAGGCTGTATTTTGAAAATCATTGAACAGCAGACAACCTATGGCTATGAAATTCTGATGAATATGAGAGAAGCGGGATGGATGGATGTAACTGAGGGTACGCTGTATCCAATTCTTTTGCGCTTGGAAAAGCTGCAGTATATCCGGGCGGAGAAAAGAGATTCCCCATTCGGCCCCAAGCGAAAATATTATCAGATTACAAAGGAGGGGGCCGCCTATCTGCAGGAATTTTATGAACAGTGGCTGAAATTGGCGGAAACGATTGAGCGATTATTTGAAGGAGGTGTGAAGCATGATGAGGGATGAGAGAAACCGTGATGAGGATTTGAATCGAGAATACCAGCTTGTATATCAGGATATGCTGCGCTATCTCAGCAGTAAGAATATATCCCGGCGGGTCGAGAAGGATATTCAGGATGATATTCTCGCAATGGCTCTGGAAAGTCAGGAGCGCGGGCTGCAGGTAGATGAGGTTTTTCAAGATTATCAGGAATTCTGTGATGCTGTATGTGAAAATGCAATCTGTGAAACACGGGGAGAAAGGCTTTTAAACTACTGGAAAATGCTATCTACCGTCATTGTTGTATGGGTGCTGTTTGATCTTATCGGCTTTGGCGTAAATGATGGAGAATATGTGGAAAACGGGATGTTGATTATATCTTGGAAGGCTGTTGCATTTTATGCGGTGACGATTCTGGGCTGTACAGTACTTATTCGCTGGCACAACCGTCGAAGCTTTCACCGCATTCTGGGCGCATGGTACACGTATTTGATTGCCTATGGCGTCGTGTGTCTAGCAGTTATGTTTTTTCCACATATCCTGATTTCATATTTTCATATTTCTATTGGCTTGTTACGGATACCGCTTTGGGTGTTCTGGATCCTGACGGTTAGCTGTGTATGCACATGGATCGCTCTTTCCATCATCCAGAAAAAGCAGTATGAGCGATACCTCGGCAAACGGAAAAAGGAGAAAAGCGATGGTTAGAAATTCACGCCGCAGGCTTCATGCTGATTATAAAGCTGTCTATACGAATATGTGTATGTATCTGCAGGGAAAAGCGATCAATACCTGGTGTATGCGAAGAATACGGGAGGATATTCTGGATATTGCACTGGACAATCAAACGCGGGGCGTTTCTGCAGTAGCAGCTTTTGGGGATTATCAGAGCTTCTGTGATGCGGTTTCACAGAGCAGTCTGCGCCAAACAATGCCCGAGCGCCTATTCAAATATATCGGCTACGTGCTGGCAGCGTTCGTATATTGTGTTCTTCTGGGCGCATGGTTATCTCCACAATATGAGCTGCATAACAACACCTTTATCATTCACGGCGCATCCCTGCTGGAGGCTCTGGCAGTAATGCTTGCCATAGTTCTTGCATGGTATGGGAGAGCCCGCTATATTTTGCGCTATCCCAATCATAAAATTGCTATTTATTTTATCCTGTATATTGCAGGAATTGCCATCACATGCATACTACTGCAATTTCTGGGACAAACCTCGGTTTATATTTCCGCAAGGCTGTTGATTTTGACAGCAGGCATTGCCGTATTGTGTTTAGCAGCAGCCTATGGCAGTGAATGGATTCGCTATCACAAGGCTGGAATATCTTAAACGACTATACACATATATAACGGTATTATCACATAATAAAGCTATGGAGCTTTTCCGGTGAGCTTTGCTGGAAGGGCATTTATGATCATAGCGGTTTTCTTTCCTGATAAAGTGGTATGTTTCAAGATACAGTAAAATTGGAGCATGCCGCTCTTTTTTTATTTTGAGCATGGTAATCAGGAGCCCGGCTTTTGGAAAAAAGAGACTGCATACATTTTACATTTACACGACTTCTCAATAGAAAACTATAGGTAGACGAAATACTTTGTGCTATAATATAAAATACGAGAGGAGTGTTTTTATGCTCAATTATTTCACTTTGAACAATTTAAGGACACTGATTCAGCAACTGCTGGATATCGCCTGTGTCTGGGCACTTGTCTATTACTGTCTGAAAATTGTGAAAAACAATTCGCGTACCATTCAGATTTTCAAAGGGATACTGCTGATTGTTATTATACGTTCCGCAGCCAGCTTTTTTGGGCTTCACACGGTCGCAACACTAGCGGATTCCATTATGAACTGGGGAGTTGTCGCCGTTATCATCATTTTCCAGCCGGAAATCCGGAGTATTCTGGAAAGGATTGGAAAGACGAATGTTTTCTCCCGTATTTCCACACTGACAATCAATGAGCGTGAGAATCTGGTGGATGAGCTGGTCAAGGCCTGTGCGGAAATGTCAAAGACCAAGACTGGCGCTTTGATTTCCATTGAACAGGGCCATTCCCTCAGTGATTATATCAAGACTGGAACACCGATGAATTCTGTCGTATCCAGTGAGCTGCTCTGTTCGATCTTTCAATATGGAACACCACTGCATGATGGCGCCGTTATCATTCAGGGTGTGAAAATCGCCTGTGCGGCTGCCTATTTTCCACCTACTACAAGAGAGCTGCCAACCAGCTATGGGGCAAGACATCGCGCTGCGGTGGGAATCAGTGAAATCACCGACTCCATTACGATTGTTGTGAGTGAGGAAACGGGAAATATTTCCATAGCTGAGGGCGGTAAGCTGACTGTGATTTCCGAGGCGAGCCTGCGGGAATTTTTGATGAATGTTGTCTGTAAGCAGCAAAGCGGAAGCGTTCATGAAAAGCAAGAGGAGCCGGTGGAGCAGGAACGTGTTCCAATGAGCGCTGATGGTAAGAAGCCGGGTGTATTTGCGCATTATTTCAAAGGCAAAAACAAGCGGGTGAAAAAGGAAACAGCCGATAATCGCTATACCAAGAAGAAAAAGGATGAGGATCACGGCAAAAAAGATAAGGAAGTTGTTGTCGTTGAACAGGAGGTTGACCGCCTGCATATAGAAGATCTTACACAGAAGCAGGATGAGAAGCTGGATGCCCTGTTCGAAAATATCGTAACGGATACGGAAAAGAAAGAGGAACCGGAGGCAGATACGGAGAAGCCAAAGGCAAAAAAACGCAAAACAACAGCGAAGAAAAAAACGGCTGCAGCTAAGGAAGCGCCAATCCCGGAGGCTGAGGATGAAAAGCCGGTGAAGAAAGCGCGCCGTAAAACGAAGAAAGAAACAAAAACAGAAGAGGCTGCACCGAAAAAGAAAAGCAGTACCATTATGACAAACATGGCAAATGATCTGTTTGATGATGTCATAGAGCCTGAGGCAATCGTTCTGCATTATGAAAAAGCGGATGATGAAGATACTCCTGAAAAAGATCATGAAAGGAGAGATTCCTGATGGCAAAGAAAAAGAAAAAGACACAGTTAAGCTCGGAGGGGAAAACCGAGCTGGCAAAGGCGATTGCTGAAAAAAGTCAAACCTTTGCGAAAACATATGCAAATGTGGAAATCAAGGTCGGAAAATTCTTTCGCTGGATCAGCGGCTGGCTGGATAAGCTGTTATTTAATCAGAAGCATGGTAAGGTCGTTGCCCTGATTCTGGCTGTTCTGTTTTATGTGACCTTCAATTCCCAGGGAGCCAACTTTCTGGAAAATGTGAAAAGTGCAGAGGATCTTGGCGATTTCCCTGTTTCACAAATCATATCCAATCAGGCATATGAGGTAAGTGGTGTACCGGAAACGGTAAAGGTCCGCATCATTGGCGATCTGACAGATATCAAAAGTGTGAAGCAGCAGAAAAATTTCAAGGTGATTGCCAATATGAGTGATCTGACTGAGGGCACCCATGAGGTAAAGCTGACAACAGAGGCAATGCCTGCCCGCGTGGAGGTTGTTTTAGAGCCTTCCTCCGTCGTTGTCACGATAAAGAAAAAATCCATTCGGCGTTTTACCGTTGGCTATGACTTTGTTAACCGCCAGCAGATGGATTCCATCTATGACCTGTCAGAGCCGCAGCTGCAGCAAGGAGAGGTTCTGGTGCGTTCCGATAGTGATACGCTGGATAAGATTGCATTTGTAAAGGCACTGATCAAGGTGGATAAGGATGTAAAGACGGATTTTGAAACCAAAGCGAATGTCGTTGCATATGATGCAGATGGGAACCTCATGAAGGTGGATATTATCCCGGATACACTGAAAGCCAGTGTCAAGGTGACCAAACCAAGCAAAGACGTACCAATCACACTGAATCCAACCGGTGTGATTCCAAATGATAAATCAATAGAATCCTACAAGCTGGATAAGGATCATGTGACAATTTATGCGAAGCAGTCCGTGCTTGACAGTATCAATGAGATACCAATTACGATACCGGCATCTACACTGACAAGCAACCGCGAAATCTCTATGCCGATCATCATGCCGAACGGCGTGACGAAGATTTCCAGCAATATTGCGAATATATCCATTAAGCTGACAGATACGAAGGAACGTGTGATCAAGGATGTTCCGGTTGCCTTTAAAAACAGTATTGACGGCTTGAATTTCACGGTAGCGCAGGGAAGCTCCTCTACGGTCGATGTGACTGTTAAGGGGGCAAAGGATATTATCAGCAAGATTGAAAAGGGTGATATTGAGGTATATGTCGATCTTTCAAAAATTGAGAAGGCAGGTACGTATGAACAGCCTTTGATCGTAGAGGGCAAAAATAAGCTGGCAACCTACGTATTGAAGAATGGAAGCATTAAGGTGACTGCGACAGGCAGTGTAGCCGATGAATAAAAGGAAAGGAATGTAAAACACATATGGGAAAGTATTTTGGAACGGATGGTGCCAGAGGACGCGCCAATGACACGTTGACGCTGGATATGGCGGTAAGAATCGGACAGTATTTGGGATGGTACTACGGAAAAACACGCCATGCGAAGATTTTGATTGGAAAGGATACGCGTCTTTCCAGTGATATGTTTGAAATGGGACTGGCAGCTGGTGCCACCTCCTGTGGAGCCAGTGTATATCTGCTGGGCGTCTGTCCGACTCCGGCAGTATCCTATCTGATTCAGAAGGAGCATTTTGACTGTGGAATCATGGTTTCCGCAAGTCACAATCCATTCCACGATAACGGCATTAAGCTGTTTAACGGAGAAGGGTGCAAAATGAATCCGGAGGTTGAGCTGGAAGTAGAGAGCTATATCGATGGAAAGGTACAGATCGAAGTTGCACATAACGAGAAAATCGGAAGTGTTATCGAATGGGATGAGGGTCTGGAGCTGTATGAGTCCTGGCTGAAGGAAATCGTTCCGATGGATCTATCCGGTATGAATATCCTGCTGGATCTGGCTAACGGAAGTGCGACAAGCTGTGCTGCGGAAACATTAAGCGAGCTTGGGGCAACTGTTGAGGTCATCCATTCTGCGCCAAACGGGATCAATATCAATACCAAATGCGGCTCTACGCATCCGGAAGAGCTGCAGAAAATGATGAAGGAAGGCAATTATCATGTCGGCTTTGCCTTTGACGGAGATGCAGATCGTCTGATTGCAGTGGATGAAGACGGCAATCTGATCGATGGTGACCACACGATGTATATTTGTGGCTGCTATATGTTTGATAAGGGCATTCTGCATGATGATGTTGTTGTAACGACAGTGATGAGCAATCTGGGACTGTATCATGCTTTAAAGGCTAAGGGTTTAAAATATGAGCAGACAGCTGTCGGTGATAAATATGTGTTTGAATGTATGAAGGAGCACGATTATTCCATCGGTGGTGAACAGAGTGGGCACATTATCTTCAATGCGCACGCGAATACCGGAGACGGGCTGCTTACTGCCATGAAGCTGCTGGAAATCATGGTGGATACAAAGAAATCTTTAAAGGAGCTGTGTGAGGATCTGTTCATTTATCCACAGCTATTGGTGAATACACCGGTGAAGGATAAGCATGCGGCTCTGGAGGATAAGGAACTGCTTGCGGCGGTGGATGCGGTAGCGCAGGAGCTTGGTGACGAGGGTAGAATCCTTGTTCGTCCAAGTGGTACAGAGCCGTTGGTTCGTGTTATGGTGGAAGCCAAAACCGATGAGCTGTGTGCGGAGTATGTAAACCGCATTGTGGATTTCATTAAGGAAAAAGGACTATAGCATACTATGTGGGGCTGTTTGCCAGAGGATTATTCTGGTACAGCCTTTTTTCATACCTATATGGAAATCTGAGAAGGGGATGCTCTAAAGGAGTGCTTTAAAATACAGGTTGTTTTTATAGTCGGTTCAAAATAGATTATATGACGCTGACATTTTCCTGTAATGAATTACTGTAAAAGCAGTCATACTACCTTCTATAACATCCTGTGCTCATGTCATGCTTTGAGATTATAAATAGGAACAATTACAGTGTGAAATGAAATATCCGTTTGGATTACAATTGAGAGCTTAGTGACGAAAAGAGATAATATCAGCTTCATTGTGACGAGGAATACCATACAGTGACCTATAAAGAGAAGAAATCGCGATAATAGAAGTATGAAAAGGAGGCGGTTTAAATGATACAGTTTGTAAGAATTGATCATCGGCTACTGCATGGTCAAGTATTGTATTCCTGGTTGAAATCAATCGTATGCGATACTATTTTAATAGCAAATGACAGTGTAGCAGTCAGTGAATCAAAAAAGAATGGTTTGCGATTGGCAAAGCCCGCAAATAAGAAGCTCGTTATGAAATCTATTGATGATTCCATACATGTGATTCAGTCAGGGCTTACCGATAAATACCATTTGTTTATCGTAGTTGAAAGTGTGCATGACGCATATCGTCTGGTAAAAGGCGTATCCGGCATTACCTCAATCAATTTAGGAGGAACACTGGCAACCTCAAAAAGCAGACCTGTATTTTCACAGATCAATCTAGATGAACATGACATTAAGGAATTAAAAGAAATAGCAGAAAGTGGGGTTGAAATAGAGTATCGGCTCGTTCCGGGGGATACAAAAGTGAATGTTAATAAAAGATTGGAGGATATGAAAGAATGAATTTACTGATTACATCGATATTGTTATCCATTGTCGCTCTCATTGTAAATCTTGATTATTTCATCGGCAGCAGTATGCTGGCAAGACCAGTAGTTGCAGGGACACTTGTTGGATTTGTTATGGGGGATTTACAAACCGGAATCATGACAGGGGCAGCTATTGAGCTTGCATTCATCGGGTCTTTTTCGATTGGTGCAGCTATTCCACCGGATATGGTGTCCGGTACGATCCTGGGAACAGCTTTCGCAATCAGTATGCATGCGGGAGCAGAGGTAGCACTGCCCCTGGCGTTGCCGATTGCAACCTTGGTATTGATTGTCAAAAATCTGGTTCATGTCGTCATAATGCCTGCATTTGCAACTGCAGCGGATCGAAGCGCTGAAAAAGGCAATTATAAAACGATTATGGTGATTTCCATCGTCGCAGGCTTTGTATACATTTTGATATCACAAATGATTCCTGTTGGGCTTGGTTTCTATTTTGGAGCGGATGTTATACAATCCATATTGAATAGCATACCGAAATTTGTTATGGATGGCCTAAGCATTGCGACAGGTGTTTTGCCTGCATTTGGACTTGCTTTGCTTTTGAAGCCGTTGCTGGACAAAAAAAGTATTATTTTCTTTCTGCTAGGCTTTGTACTTGTTGTATATTTGAAGCTTCCGTTAATGGCTGTTGCATTTCTAGGTCTGTTTATTGCCTTGGTACTTACCGGCTATGTACATCCGGAAGGACTTATGATGCAGAGCAGCAGTGGGCAAAGGGGAGAGGAGATTGATTATGAATCAGAAGAATTTGAATAATAGTGTAATAACGAAAAAAGATTTAATTGGTGTTTTCTTTCGTTCCTTCCCTATAGACTGGTCTTGGAACTATATCAAACAGCAGAATTTAGGGTATGCATATGCAATGATTCCTATCCTTAATAAGGTTTATAAGAAAAAAGAAGACCGTATTGATGCATATCAGCGGCATCTTGAATTTTTTAATATTACACCTTGGCTTTCCACCATACCTTTAGGTATAACAATCGCCATGGAGGAGGCTCGTGCCAAAGATACAGCACATATCGATGCAAGTGCCATCAGCAATATTAAAGTTGCATTGATGGGGCCAATTAGTGGTATTGGAGATTCAATGTTCTGGGGAACCTTGCGAGTAATTGCGACTGGACTTTCCATCGGCTTTGCCAAGCAAGGCAATATTTTGGGACCTATTCTGTTTTTACTCGCATTTAACATTCCTGCCTTACTGATTCGCTGGTTTGGACTGGTATACAGCTTCCGACTGGGAGAAGGCTTTGTAGATCGCATGCAGGAAAATGGATTTATGCAGAAGCTGACATTTGGGGCAACGATTGTCGGACTTCTGGTTATCGGCGCCATGGCAGGCTCATTGATCTCTTTGAATGTTTCCTATGCGATTGGAGAAGGTGAAACAGCCCAGACATTATCACAAATTGCAGATGAAGTAATTCCTAATTTCTTTCCTTTATTATCGGTATTTGGGTGCTTCTATCTCGTTAAGAAAAATATAAGACCGCAATATATTATTTTATTGATAGCAATCGTAGGAATCATAGGTGCTTATTTCGGATTCCTTGGTGTAGCATGATGAAGCATCTGGATATGGCTTATTATGTGAACTTGGAAGCGGAGCTTCTAAAACACGTAATGGATACATTTCACGAGAATACATTGCCTTTAAAAAATCTGGAATATGATTTTGATCAGATTGTTATATTTGCGACAGGCTCCAGCTCTAATGCAGCACATGCGGCAAAGACACTGTTATCAAACGTAACATGTAGGAATATAGAAATCAAAGAGCCCTCTATGGCATTAAACTACGATTTATACCTAAATAAAAAAACACTGTACTTTGCAATATCACAGGGAGGACACAGCTCATCCACGATTGAGATTGTGAAAGCAATACAGGAGCACCATGCATCTGTATATGTGATTACCTCAGATAAGCAAAGTCCACTGGCAAAGCTATCGAAGCATGTTCTTTTGCTCGATATACAGGAGGATATGCCGTTTGTTACTGCAGGAGAAAGTGCAACGATTGTATTTCTTTGGATGATTGGTTTATATCTGGGAAAGGGCTTGAAAAGCATACAGGACCAAGAGGAAGTTGAATGGATTAAAAATATCTATCATTTGATTGAACAGCTTCCTACATGTATTTCCTTTGTTGACGAATGGTTTAACCAAATAAGGGAAGAGCTTTGCAAGGCACAGCGGTTTTTGTGTATTGGATATGGTGCCAGCTATGGTGCGGCAAAAGAATTTGAAACGAAGTTTACGGAAACAGTACGTGTTCCAAGCGCAGGCTTCGAGCTGGAAGAATTTATGCACGGGCCTTACATCGGCATCCAAAAGGATGATTATATCTTTCTATTTGATCCATATGGTAAATTGACAAAGCGTATGGTTAAGTTAAGAAACTTTTTACAAAATCATTGTAAGCATATTTACTATTTCACACTGAATAATCAGGATGATGATCAATCGCTCTGTATTCCTGTACAGACAGAGGAGAGGCTTAGCTGCCTACTATTCAATATTGTTGCACATTTAACTAGCTGGTATATCTCACAGTTGAAAAGGGTTGATTTATCAAAATCTTCCTATCCTGATTTCGATGTGATGATGAAATCAAAAATTTAAAGATTATGGGTGATTGACATTCATTTATGGTGAGGAGAAACGAGGAGATTGAATGGATACAAAACAGAATATACTGAAATATTTGCTGACAGAGGGTGATATAGATCCTTTTTCACCGAAAATTACAAAAAACAGTACGATAGAGATATCAGAACGGTTAAATATCAGTCGAACTCTGGCTAGTCAATATCTAAATGAATTGCATAAGCACGAGAAAATTGTGAAAATCATTTCCCGCCCTGTTCTATATTTATCGGTAGAAAAAATTGCAAGAGAGCTAAATACACATATCCGCAAATATGAATTTGAAGATATCGATGAATACAAGGAATGGTTTCTGCGTGTAAATGAAAACGATGGAATTGTAGGATCGAATGGTTCTCTTTTGTATGCGATAAAGCAGATTCAAACAGGCTTACTATATACAGATAACGGACTGCCTATTTTGCTTTCCGGTTATGAGGGCTCCGGTCAGAAATACCTGATTAGAAATCTGCTTTCCATGAATAAACGAAAAAGTCTTTTAGAGCGCAGCTGGAAGCTTGTATCTGTATATGTCAGTGATTATAAAGATGCGAAGGGTTTGTGTATAGAGCTTAATAAAGTATTGAAAAACACGGAGCATATATTGCTGTATTTGTACAATATCTCCTCACTCTCCCCTAATGACAGTGTAAAAGCTATTTCTTACCTAATGAAGCTAAAGGATAAAAAAACTCCCTTTAACTTTATTGTAGAGTTGAATGAAGCTGATCTGCCAGCCTATTCAAAAATAATTGAAGGAATCCCCATTCTAGCAAACATTCCTGCCTTGAAGGAGCGTCCAATATATGAGCGTCATGCCATTATACTGCATGTACTGGAAAATGAAACAGCCATACATTGTAAAAGGGTTATGATTGAATCCCTGGTGTTTGATATATTGGAACATCTCACTCTGGAAATCAATATCTCTACACTGCAGCGTATGATTAAGCAAATAATAGCAAGTGCCTATCATGAAAGCCTGCAGCAATCGGAAATGATTGTACGTATTCACAATCTGCCCAATGATGCAAGTCATGAATATTTAGAAGATCATATCTACAATAAGCAAAAAACGGGATATCTTGATTTACAGGAAGCATTACAGCTCACCGGTGATTATACATTATCTGCATTCTGCACTGCCTTCCTTCACAAATTCGAAGAAGAATGCATAGAGGAGATTGGAGATGTCCGTTCCTTTTGTGAAGGTCAGTTTTATGGCATACGTTCCTATATCAATGATCAGATTGATTCCTATTACTATAAGGAAATGAAAAAAACGATCATTATGCAGATTACGAAAGATATTTTGTCCTTATTTGAAGATTCCTTAAATATCTATCTGCCAACAGGATTTGCCTATTTCATAAGTCAATTTTCCGATATTACGTATTTGCAGGATGAATATCAAAAACTGATGCGGTTGAATGAAAAAGAGAGTATACAGGTTTTATTAAATTATCTTGAAACAAACTGCGCCAATGCATTTACCTATGCGAACCGGTTTATGAAGCAGCTGAATCAAAAAGGAAATGTTTCAATAAATCCGCTGATACTGATCATGACGACGATATGCATTGAATTTTTCAATCAGGGAAATCAGCAAAAGAAGATCGGTGCCGTTATCATCAGTCATGGAGTATCCACGGCAACGTCGATAGCGGATACAGCCAATTTCCTGTTGGGGAACAAGATTTTTACAGCGATGGATATGCCAATGTCTATGAACAGTAAGGATATGGCAGTTAAATTAAATGAGTATCTTAATTTCAATAATCTATATGATTATGTAATTATATTAGTTGATATGGGTTCTTTAACTGAAATTATGAACGATATTGATCAGAAACACAATTTTACCTATGGAATCATTAACAATGTGTCTACTGCATTAGCCTTGGAGATTGGTTCACGGATTAAGCAAGGGCAGAATTTCTTTGAAATTATTAAAAATACAGTCGAGAACATACAAAATGAATATTCTATTATACAGCCGGCACAAAAGAAAAAGGCAATCGTTATCACGAGTGATTTGGGAAAGAAAACAGCGTCAAAAATCGCAGCTCTGTTTAAAAACAGTCTGCCTGAGCAGCATCCGTTTACGATCATCGAATATGATTTTACTTCACTGCAGGAGAAAAAAACAGAGCTTCTTATTTTTAAGGAATATGAAGTGGTACTGCTGATTCGGCCAGAGGCACTAGATATAGAGGGATATACATGTCTTTCTTTGGAAGATGTAATCTATATGCGAAATTTAGATAAACTTAATATCGTATTGAATCAATATTTTACAAAAGAGCAAACAGCTGTATTTCACATGAACTTAATTAAAAACTTTTCTTTAGAGAATGTTGTGGAAAATCTAACAATACTGAATGCAAAGAATTTAATGGATCTGGTTGTCGATTCTGTGGAGAAATTGATTCAGAGTTTAAAAAAGAGCATAGATGCCAGAACCAGAATTGGTATTTATATACATATCTGCTTTCTGATTGAGCGACTAGTAACCAAAAACGAGATTCATGTGGATAAAGATATCACAGAAGCATTTTTAGAAAAAAACAAAAGGTTTATACAGATTACAGAACAAAGCTTTCACAATATGCTGGAAAGCTACAGTGTTCAGCTTCCAGTTAGTGAAATAAAATATTTGTACGACTATATCTATATCGAGGAGGAACAGCATGGATAGACATATTATTTTAGCAAGTCATGGGAACCTTGCGGAAGGCTTATATAATGCATTACGTATTATTTTAGGACAGGAGAAGCTTTCAAACGTTGCATATTTGAATTGTTATATGGAGGATACACAAAATGTAACAAAAGAAATTGAAACAATGCTGAATCGTTATGATGATGAAATACTGGTTTTTACAGACTTGTTTGGTGGCAGCGTGAACACTGCATTTTATTCCTGTATGGAAAGAAAGAGCTTTGAGTTGATTGCAGGAATGAATCTGCCATTATTGATAGAAACTGTTTTATTTCAGGGAACGATGCAGGAGCTGATTGCACATTTAAAAGCGAATAGCAGCCAGTATATTGTTTTTTTAAATAATACCGCGCCGCTGGCCGAAGATGAGAATTTCTAATGATTCAGCATGTACGTGTGGATTTCAGACTGGTGCATGGACAAATCATTCATTCCTGGTTAAAATCTACGAACTCCAACACGATTTTTATCTTAGATGATGAGCTTATGAGCGAGCCATATAAAATGAAAATGTTTAAAATATGTGTACCTCCGTTTGTGAATTTGGAAATGCATTCCATTGAAGAGGGCATTCAGGCACTACGCAAGCATGCAGGCGATAAGAAATACCGTTGTCTGGTATTGCTGCGTGATATATTACCATGCATAGAAGTGTGCGAGGCTTTGCATATCACATCATTTAATATTGGAGAAACGATTTATGCGCCGGATAAAAAAAGGATCGCAAATAGTGTGTATGTTACAGAAAAGGATGTTTGTGCTATGAATGAATTCTTAGTCAAGGATTGCAGTATTGATATCCGCCAGGTTAGTGATAGCCGCAAATCAGTGTTTACAAAAAAGAAGCTATTTACGTATGAGCCATAAGTAAGTTATAGGAAAAGAGAGGATGAAGAAAGCATGTTAAAATTTAATGAAGAAGAATATTTAAAGGGTGGAGCCTATACCATGTCATTGCTGGACAGCATGAAAGAGCTCGCTGTTCAAATCCATGAAAAGGGCTATACAAATATATTTTTTATAGGAATCGGTGGTACATGGGCACAGTTCCATCCGATTGTTTATGCGATGAAGAAATATAGTGATGCTGATATTTATTTGGAAAATGCCGCTGAATTTAATGTAAATGGAAACCGTCGTTTAACAAAGGACAGTCTTGTAATAACCGCATCAACATCCGGAAACACGAAGGAGGTTGTGGAAGCAATTGATGTTTGTAAAAAAATCGGTTCTCATATAGTAGTGTTCACAGGCGATCCAAAATCAGTGTTAGCCAAACAGGCCGATGATCTCATTCAAAATAATGTTGCTGATTGTGAAGACAGCTATTTGATGTTTTATCTCTTTGTCTTAAAGCTGCTGCAGCTGCGTGGAGAATTTGATGATTATGATCGTTTTGCTGAACAGATGCATAAGCTGCATAAGAATTTGGTAAGAATTCGTGAAGAGTTTGATCCGATTGCGGATGATGTCGCAAAACGTTTTTATCAGGAGCCTTATAATATATATACAGGATCCGGAATGCTCTGGGGAGAAACCTATTTATTCACCATGTGTATTCTGGAGGAAATGCAGTGGATACGTACAAAAGCAGTAACTAGCGCTGAATTTTTCCATGGTACTTTGGAGCTGCTGGAGCCTGGCATGCCGGTTTTTGTAGTAAAGGGAGAGGATAATAACCGTCAGCTGGATGAAAGAGTGGAAAGATTCTGTAAAAAAATTACGGATAATGTTGTTGTATTTGATACAAGAGATTATCAATTTGAGGGTATTGATGATAAGTTCCGTGTATTGTTATCGCCGTGTATCTTAACAGCTATTTTGTCAGACCGTTTACAAAAGCATTATGAGAAATATACAAAGCATGACTTGAAATATCGCCGTTATTATCGTAAATTTGAATATTAAAGAAAACAGGGACTGTAAAGCTTGGGATACGAGCAACAGTCCTTTTCCTTTTTCATAATATTAGAAGGTGAGGAAGTATTCATTCGTTAATTATTTAGAGTAAAGGATTGTAATCATATGCTATTCATCTTACGGGATGGGTTCTTTTCCTTTTCCGGAGAAATTGTCGGGAATTGTCGGAAATTGACTGGAAACATCTAGGCAAATGTGAGAAATCCATGTGAAAAGCAGCTACTTTGAAAAATAGCTTTTTTTTTCACATAATTTAGTCTAAAATAGGAGTATGAGGTGATGTTAATGAAGAAAGTAATCTGCGTTGTGGAAGACGAAAAGGCCATCAACGATCTGGTGAATCAGTATTTAAAAAAGGAAGGCTATGAGGTACGTTCTTATTATACATATGAAGAAGCAAGTGCACATGTAATGGATGATGATGTGCATTTGTGGATTCTGGATATCATGCTGGATGATAAGAGCGGTTTTGATTTGATAGAGGAAATCCGGTTACAGGGCAGGGATATCCCCGTTATTTTCATGTCTGCCAGAGATAAGGAATTTGACCGTATCATTGGACTGGAAAAGGGAAGTGATGACTATATTACAAAGCCCTTTTCTCCTAAGGAGCTGGTGCTGCGTGTAAACAATGTGATCAAGCGTGTTTACAAGGATGACAACAACCGTATTATGGTGGACGGTTATGAGTTGGATGAGGAACAGCGTAAGGTATTTGATCATGGTGTGGAAATCGATCTGACAACCAAGGAATTTGATCTGCTGATGCTGTTTATCAAAAACAAGGGAATGGCGTTTAACCGGGATAAAATTCTGACCAGTGTCTGGGAGGAAAATTATTTTGGAAGTGACCGTGTTGTGGATGATACTCTGCGAAGACTGCGTAAAAAGCTTCCAAATCTGAACATTCATACCATCTACGGTTACGGATACCGTTTAGGATAATGAAGCGTTTTAATGAATTTGTCAAACGGCTGTCTCTGACACAGCAGCTGTTTGCACTGATCTTTTTCTTTGTGACATTTTTTGCGGTTTTCTTCTTTGTCTATATCAACGGCAATGTCACCACGGTAATACGGGAACAGATGTATGGTACACTGGATTCCACACTGCAAAGCTGGGCGACGAGTGATGATATCAGCTATGATCAGCGACAGTTTATTTTTTCAGCTGCAGGCATTGACAGCTTTATGGTACGGGTATCCAAGACGCTGGATGGAAGAACACAGGTAACACTGGCAGGGAAAAACACTTCTGATATGAATATGGACAGCAATGAAGGAAAGTCCATAACAGAGGATATCGTCCGGGTGAATGAGAATTGTGCCGCAGGGGATATTCGCCATGGTATTGTGAAAAAGGTCAGCGGGGACAGGGATTCCTATTACAGCATTTATAAGGTGGCAGATGGTCAGCTGCTGGTAAGTAAGATGTATAGTGATAATATGGGAAAACTGGAAAATTCCCTAATCAACAGTGTCGTTTATATTACCGTGATTGTGGTCGGCTTCTTCTTCATCATCATGATGATGTGGGTACTGACACTGATTCATCCTCTGAATCAGATACGAAACTACATTGAACGTGTCAAGGTTGGTAAGGATGCCACCCTGCGGGTCAATCGCCGCGATGAAATAGGAGAGCTGGCAGATGCGCTTGTCAGCATGCGCGAGGAGCTGCGAAAGCAGGAAAAGACGAAGGAAGAAATGATTCATAATATTTCTCATGATCTGAAAACGCCGATTGCGACGATTAAGAGCTATGGGGAAAGCATAAAGGATGGTATTTATCCGTATGAGACCTTAGAAAAGAGTGTCGATGTTATAATTGAAAATGCAGACCGTCTTGAACAGAAGGTACATTCCCTGCTGTTTATGAATCGTGTGGAATATCTGATTTCTCAGGACTGTGAAGGAATCGGCTCCAATATGGAGGAAATCGTAGAAACCGTAGTACAAAATACGAAGGTGATCCGTTCGGATATCCATATACAAACGGATTTACAGGAGGTTTATTTTGACGGATTGGCAGAGCCATGGCGTGTTGTTGTAGAGAACATCATTGAAAATGCCTTGCGTTACGCCAAGACGACGATTGATATTCACTTGAATGAAGAGGATGGTCTGACAATTTCCAATGACGGTCCATGTATGGATGAGGATCGCTTAAAGGTACTGTTTAAACCATATGAGATGGGAAAAGGCGGGAAGTTTGGTCTTGGACTGTCGATTGTGGCAAAGGTCGTAAGTGCCAATGGCTATGAGGTTGTCGGTGAGAATATGGCAGAGGGAGTGATCTTCCGTATTTATAAGCCGGAAAAGCCTGTAAAAAAAGGCAGATAGAAAAATGGCTGCTTAATACGAATGGCTATCGTAAATTAACATAAAAATATAAGATAGGATCATAAGACTATAAAGGATGCAATATTGTTCAATTTCTGGATGATATTGCATTTTTTGGTCTTTATGTGACAGCAAATGCAGGACAGGAAATGAAGCATTTTGTGCATATGTGTCAGGAACGAGGGATAATGGAAGAGCGATAAAAAGCTGTTTAAAAAAGCTGTACGCTATCTTAACTGTACTTGGGTATCAACGACATAATGAAAAAAACCGCAGACTATGCGGTTAGTAATCGTACACATTGCTTAAAAGGTCGACTGGCCTTTGGCAGATTAGCCTGGTTCCGTCACTGTAGCCTTCCTCACGATCCTGCAGCTCCTCGATAAGTATGCGGCGCAGTTGGGCAATTCGTTTTTGTTTGTCTGTATCCGCAATGGCATTATGCGTTTCCCGGGGATCATGTACTAGATCGAAATATTGTTCTACACCAGTTTCACTGTACCAGATAAATTTATCCTGCTCTGTGACAATGTAATGATTGGAAAGCTGTGAATGAAAGCTGTGTTCCCCATGGAGATAGCTTCTGACAAAGGAGGCTTCCTGAAAAATACATTTCTTCAAAGAACAGCCGTCTACGGTATCCGGTACAGGAATTTCACATAGATCCAGCAATGTTGGCATGACATCACGCAGCTCAGTAATGCCATTTACGGTATGTGGTATAACATCGGCGATATGTTTGCCGATATGCATTAGAAAAGGAATATGAGTGCTTCCTTCATATGGAAAAACCTTACGCCATAAATGATGGTCAAACAGCATTTCTCCATGATCGCTGGTAAACAGGATAATCGTATCATCGTAAACACCGTCCTCCTTCAGCGCTGTCAGGATACGGCCAAGCTGATGATCAACATGCGTGATAGACGCATAATAGCCAGCCATAGCATCCAAACGCATAGATTTATCACAACAGCCATAGATGGAATCGGATATTCTTCCAGCAGTACCACAGCCCTCCTGCGGATCCCAGTCACCATCTGCGGGCAATCGCAGAGCCTTATCCTTATACATATCAAAATAGGTTTGCGGCGGATCCAGCGGCTGATGCGGACGGACGAAAGAGGACATCAAAAAAAACGGTCTTGTTCGATCTCTTGTTTTCAGAAATCGGATACTGCGATCAGCAACCCAGTTGGTCGGATGCAGGCGTTCCTCATATATCCATGGATGTGTTACCCAGGAGTTGCACTCAGCACCGCTAGCGTTGATATCTGCGTCCTCCCCCAGTGCATTGCGCAGATCATACAAATAATCATCTGTTACATCCTGATGCATCCAGTGGGGAATCTGCATATTGCGGTAACAACCCAGGTAGCCGTCATGCAGCTGCAGATTCTGAAACCCGCAGGTCAGTCTTGGAGGATGTACATGCATCTTGCCTATACATTGCGTCTGATAGCCGCTATTTGAAAACTCCTCCGCCATGTAATGCTGATAACGCCACTCCACCTCGTCAAGATAACCAACGCGTCCATGACGCTTTTGGCTTCTTCCGGTGAGCAGGGCAGCTCTTGCCGGTATGCAGCTTGGGGTTGCAGAATATGCGTTTGAGAAAAAGACACCATCCGCAGCAAGGGAATCAAGGTATGGGGTTTTTACATCCGGATGATTCGCGAAGGATAAGGCATCCCCGCGAAACTGATCACAGACAATCAATAGTACGTTCACATTCTGTTTCATAATTTCACCTTCTACCTGTTCATTATATAGGAAAGAGTGGAAAAAGGAAATGTGAAACGTTTTTTGTGGCAATTATCTGAAAAAACAAGGCAAGAAAACCGTATCCTGAAAATGAATCAGAATACGGGAAGTGATGGTATCATTTTACTGGATGAAATTTTGAGATTGCAATGGTGATGAAATCGCACAGGATGAATCCTGTATATATCATCGTCATGCCCTGAGTATAGCTAGTGACAAGGAGATTGGAAAATACCGGAAGTATCTGTATTCCGCCTATGAAATTCATGAAGTATATAGCAAGAATGATACAGTTAAATACTTCGATACAGCAGCGATTCGCTATATTTATTCGCTGATAGCAATGATGCAGGAAGAATAAAGACATACCGATGACAAGATAGACTGTGCTATAGACGAAGAGATAGCTGTGTAAATCATAGGTCTGCTGCATATTGTTATGAGCAGCGTGAAGCGGATATTGAAGTAGCAGAAGCAAATACGGATACAGAAGATAATACAGGATTCTAATGTATTTCATAAACTCACCCCTCTCTATCTAAAGTATAACACGTTTAAGTGTCTGCATATCGTATGTAACGAAAACAGGTACATATAAGGATATCGTTTATATAGGATAGTGGGCTTTTAAAATATAATAAAAGAACGTGATAATAGAAGGAGGGTTCACCGACTGCCTAGTTTTACATATGGTATACATCATATGTGTTTTATGGATTATATTTGTTTGTTGGTATTTTGCTATGAAAATTATTGAATTATCTTATAAATCAAAGAAATTTCATATACTTTGTATTTATTTTCTTCGATTTATCTTATATAATGATGGTTGTCTGTTATTGTAAACAAATGTAAAAAATGTGAGTTTTGAAAAGAATTTCAAGATATTGCATTTTATTGTTTGAAAAGCAATATCTATAAAAAACAGAACAATATATGCATTGCATAAAACGCTTACATTCAGTAATATTTAGGTATGGAAAACATATCCAGATGAAGGAGGAAATTCATTATGAAAAAAATGGTAGCACTTGCTTGCGTTGGGTTAATGGCCGCAAGCGTTGTTACAGGCTGCAGCAGCAAGAAGGATGACGGGTCTTCTGGCAGCGACGGCGAAAAACGTGTCATCAAATTCGATGCGTTCTCTGGAGGAAACGGCGAAGAAGTTTGGAAGGAAATGGCAAAGGCATTTGAAGCGAAAAACAAAGATGTAAAGGTAGAGCTTCGCTTTGAAAAAGACCTGCCGGCAGTTCTGAACAAGGAAAACAGTAAAGGGGAATATTCCGATATCGTTTATTACAACCTGGGTCAACAGAGCCAGTTTACAGAAACACAGTTAAACAGCAAAAAGGTAGAAGACATCTCTGATGTGTTCGCAGATGAAAACGTTAAGAAAAACATCAACCCGGATTTCGTAAACAACCCGGTATCTCAGTTCTATGGTGACGGCAAAAACTATCTGGCACCAATCATGTATACACCTGGTGGTTTATATTACAATGCAAACCTGGTAGGTGAAGGAAAGCAATATGAAATTCCTCAGACCTGGGACGATATGTTTAAACTGGGCGATGAGCTGAAGAAAGACGGTAAGGTATCTCTGTTCACATATGCAACAGCAGGCTATCTGGACAACACCATTCTCTCTGTTATTCAGGAAGCTGGCGGACAGGAGCTGTTAAGCAAACTGCTGAACTATGATTCTGCGGCTTGGAGCAGCAAAGAAGGTAAGACGGTTACCGATACGATTGGACGTCTTGTAAAAGATTACATGGAACCAAATACAGTTGCTAATGCAAACGTAAAAGACGGATTCACAAAGAACCAGCAGGCTGTTATTGATGGTAAGGCTTTATTCATGCCAAACGGTAGCTGGGTAGTTGGTGAAATGGAAGCTACAACTCCTAAAGACTTCAAATGGGGCGTAACGGCAGTTCCTGCACTGACAAAAGACGGAAAGAAAGCCATCACTACATTTACAGAGCAGTGCTGGATTCCTTCTGAAGCAAAGAACAAGGATGATGCAAAAGCATTCCTGAAATTTATCTATTCTGAAGAAGGCGCAAACATCATGCTGAAATACAACTGTGTAGTACCTATTAACGGTATCACAGACAAGCTGACAGGCGTTAACAAAGAGCTGTACAATGTTTATAATGACGAGAACGTAACTGCAGTTATCGGCGCATTTGCACCATTTGACTCTGCAGCAATCCCTGATGTAGACATGAAGAAGGTATTATGTTTCACAGCTGATGATATCAATACTGGTAAGACTACTGCTGAAAAGTGGAACAGTGAATTAGTGAAAACTTGGAAAACGATTAGTGAGCATCCAGTAAAATAAATTTGTGAACATGATTTATTGAACTAGCAGTGAGCGAATCGCTCACTGCTTTTTAGAAAAGGAGGGTTAAGCAATGAATAAAAAGAAAGCACAGAGAAGGTTTGTCTTTGCCTGCCTGGCACCGGCTGTCATCCTTGTGATTCTCTTTATGGTGATTCCTACCTTCAACGTATTCCGTTACTCTCTGTATGGGAAAACGGGTATCGTCGGTGATGCCTCGTTTGTAGGATTGAACAACTTTAAAATTTTATTTAGTGATGCGCGATTTATCGAATCTATGCAGAACATGATCCTGATCATTGTAATGGTGACATTGTTCACCGTTGTACTCGCTGTTCTGTTTGCGACCTTACTGACAAGGGAAGAATTCAAGGGAAAGAACTTCTTCCGTGTAATCTTCTATATTCCTAATATTCTCAGTATCGTTGTTATTGCCGGTATTTTCTCGGCTATTTATGCTCCGGATAATGGCCTGCTCAACAGCTTCCTTGAAATGATTGGGCTCGGTATGCTGCAAAAGCAATGGATGGGAGATTCCGGTATCATATTGTATTCCATTATCTTTGCACTGGTATGGCAGGCAATCGGCTACTACATGGTTATGTATATGGCCAGTATGTCGTCCATTCCGGAAAATCTGTACGAAGCGGCTGCTCTGGAAGGGGCAGGAAAGGTAAAGCAGTTCTTCATGATTACCCTTCCTCTGATTTGGAACAATATCCGAACGACACTGACCTTCTTCGTTATTTCCACGATCAATTTGAGCTTTATGTTCATTCAGATCAATACGAATGGAGATCTTGGAAGTGAAGTACCGCTGAACTATATGTATAACAAGGCCTTTGGAGGAAATTATTCCTATGGTATGGCAATCGGTGTTATTACCTTTATCTTCTCCTTCGCCCTGTCCGGTTTACTGAACAAAATCACAGAACGTGATGTTCTGGAATTCTAGGAGGTATGAGCTATGAATAAGAAAAAAATGTCGCCTCATGCCTGGTATAAGATCTTCGTCTATGTGGCAATGATCGTATTCGCCATCAGTATCATCGTTCCGGTTGCCTGGGTATTCCTGTCCAGTGTGAAATCACAGCTGGATTTGGTTGGAGACCCATGGTCTATGCCGACACAGTTTCTGTGGAGCAATTTTGTTGATGCGATGGAACAGGCCCGCATGGGAGAGTATTTCATCAATTCCGTATTCGTTACTGTACTTGGACTGATTTTCCTGCTCGTGCTTGCCCTGCCGGCATCCTATGTACTGGCAAGATATCCGTTTAAGGGAAAGAAATTCTTCAATGCTTTATTTATGGCAGGTCTGTTTGTCAATGTGAATTATATCGTATTACCGATTTATCTGATGCTATTTCAGGCAGATCAGCTGCTTGGCGTGGAGGTATTCCTAAACAACAAGGTAATGCTGGCACTTGTCAATGCGGCTACCAGTCTTCCGTTTACGATTTATCTGTTAAGCGGATACTTCAAAACACTGCCAAAGGCTTATGAGGAAGCAGCGCTGATCGATGGCTGTGGATATTTCAAAACAATGACGAAAATCATGATTCCTATGGCAAGACCGAGTATCATCACCGTTATTCTGTTTCAGTTCCTAGCGTTCTGGAATGAGTATATCATGGCCTTTACCCTGATGGATAAGGATAATGCGACCTTGGCTGTCGGCTTGAAATTCCTAATGGCGGATCAGCGCTCGCAGGCAAACTACGGCGTCATGTATGCAGGTCTTGTAATCGTCATGGTACCAACTTTGATTTTGTACATCTGTGTACAGAAGAAACTGACCCAGGGTATGAGCCTTGGAGGTCTGAAAGATTAGGAGTTACACGACTATGAAAAAAACATTCGGCAGAGTAACTTTGCCTGGAGAAAGCAATTTTCTGGAAGAAACAAAAGATTTACTGGAACGCTGGGGGGCGGATGCGATTCGTGACAGCGACGGTACAAAGCTTGATGAAGGAATACGCAATCTGAATGCGAAGATATATACCACATATTTCGTAGCCAGAGGGCACAATGAATTTGCCCAGCAGCACATGGAGGAATGTCAGCAGATCTACCTGATGAGTGCTTATACACTGGCAGTAAATGAAGATGTCCGCATTGCGTTTGCGGCAGAATACTTCGACCAGCAGGTCACGCCGGATTATGATCATGATCCCAAACAGTGGTGGGAAGTCATTGACCGTACCAGTGATACAGTAGTTGATCCTGCAAGCTGGGAGCTGGATCAAAAACAGAATGAAGTTATCATACATCATGCGAACCCGTTTCATGAGTATACGGTCAGCTTTCTTGCTTATATTCTTTGGGATCCTACGCAGATGTACAATCATATTACCAACGACTGGGGAGATAAGCCTCATGAGATACCGTTTGATGTCCGCAAGCCGTACAGTAGAAGCTATGTTGTTGATTACTTGAAAGACTGGCTGCAGGAGGAAGAGAATAAGCGCTGCGATGTTGTACGCTTCACGACCTTTTTCTATCACTTCACGTTGATTTTTAATCAATATGCGAAGGAAAAATTTGTAGACTGGTGCGGCTATGGTGCCAGTGTCTCCACGGAAGCGATTCTTGCATTTGAACAGGAAAAGGGCTATCGCCTGCGGCCGGAAGTCTTTGTCCAAAACGGATATTATAATTCAACCTTCTGTGTTCCAACGAAGGAATATCAGGAATATATCGATTTTACACAGCGCTTTGTCAGCGAACGGGCAAAGGAGCTGGTGGATCTGGTGCATGAAGCCGGTAAGGAAGCGATGATGTTTCTCGGTGATAACTGGATCGGAACCGAGCCGTATGGAAAATACTTTCCTTCTATCGGTCTGGATGCCGTGGTTGGCAGTGTCGGGGGCGGTGCAACTCTGCGCCTGATTTCCGATATCCCTGGTGTGAAGTACCATGAAGGCAGATTCCTTCCGTATTTCTTCCCGGATACCTTCCATGAAGGCAATGATCCGGTGATCGAAGCGGTGGATAACTGGCTGAGTGCCAGACGTGCCATCATGCGTAAGCCAATCGATCGAATTGGATACGGCGGGTCTTGCTTATAAATTTCCGAAATTTGTGGAATACATCGAAAAGGTTTGTGAGGAATTCCGTCAGATTTATGATATCGTGCATGATCAGATACCGTATTGCGGTCTAAAGGTTGCCATACTCAATCACTGGGGGGCGCTGCGCAGCTGGCATGCCTACATGGTGGCGCATGGACTGTACTGTAAGCAGATTTATTCTTATAACGGTATGCTGGAATCCCTGAGCGGTGCCAGCGTCGATGTTGTGTTCCTCAGCTTTGATGAGCTATTGGAGCAGGGGATCCCGTCAGATATTGATGTGATTATCAATGCAGGGGATACCGGAACAGCCTTTTCCGGAGGTGATATCTGGAAAAATGAAAAGCTGGTCAGCATGCTGCGCGCATGGGTTTACGAAGGTCATGGTCTGGTTGGAATCGGTGAACCGACGGCCTGTGAGCATGGTGGGCGCTTCTTCCAGCTGGCAGATGCCTTCGGTGTCGATAAGGAGCTGGGCTTCACCCTGCATACAGATAAATACTTCCATACACCGTGCGCTACTCACTTCATAACAGAGGATGTTGTGGAGCCTCTGGATTTCGGGGAGGGTATGAAAAATATTTATGCCCTGCATGAGGATACGGAGATCATCGCTTATAACAACGGTGAAGTAAATCTGGCAGCACATGCCTACGGAGAAGGACGCTGTGTGTATATCGCAGGGCTTCCTTACAGCACACAGAATACGAGAATCCTCCTGCGTGCACTGTATCATGCAGCAGGAAAAGAGGAAGCGTTCAAAAAATGGTATGCGGACAATCTGTACTGTGAGGTACATGCATATCCGCAGTCAAAGCAGTATGCAATTTTAAATAATACAAATGAAATCCAGGAAAGTGGTGTGTATGACGGAGAGGGTACTCTCAAACATGTGACACTGCAGCCTGGGGAAATACGATGGATGGTGATGAAATAATGGAAACCAATATTGTAAGGAATATCATCATGGCAGTTCTGTTCTTTGTGTTCCTTGGCATGATCGTCATCGGACAGAAAAGTGTCGGTCTTGGCAATCTGGGATTGGAGATTGCCGGACTCGCCGGACTGCTCGCAGAGCTTTATATCTACAATCGGAAGTATAAATAAGAAGGAGGAAGTAAAATGGCAGATTTATCATTAAGACATATCGATAAGATCTATGATAATAATGTACAGGCTGTCTTTGATTTCAATCTTGAAATCAAGGATAAGGAGTTTATTGTATTCGTAGGCCCGTCCGGATGTGGAAAATCAACAACTCTGCGTATGATTGCAGGATTGGAGGATATCTCCGCCGGAGAATTTTATATTGATGACAAGCTGATGAATGATGTGGAACCGAAGGATCGTGATATTGCCATGGTCTTTCAGTCCTATGCATTGTATCCGCATATGAGTGTCTATGACAATATGGCATTTGGTCTGAAGCTGAAAAAGACACCAAAGGAAGAAATTGACAAGCGTGTTCGTGATGCTGCACGGATTCTTGAAATTGAGGATTATCTGGATCGTAAGCCGAAGGCGTTATCCGGTGGACAGCGGCAGCGTGTTGCGCTGGGACGTGCAATCGTGCGAAATGCGAAGGTATTCCTGATGGATGAGCCGCTTTCCAATCTGGATGCCAAGCTGCGTGTACAGATGAGAAGTGAAATCATCAAGCTGCATGAGCGTATCAATGCAACAACGATTTATGTAACCCATGACCAGACAGAAGCGATGACCATGGCGGATCGTATTGTTGTCATGAAGGCAGGCTATATTCAGCAGATTGGTACACCGAAGGAGATTTATAACAATCCGAAGAACATGTTCGTTGCCGGCTTCCTTGGGGCACCTGCGACCAATTTCCTGCAGGGAACCTATGAAAAGGATGCATTTATATGCAACGGACAGCGGATAGAGCTTCCGGATATGTTCCATGAGGCTATGAAGCCGTATGATGGAAAAGCAGTTGTTATGGGTATCCGTCCCGAGGATCTGCATGGGGAAGGAATTGTTGCGGAAACATATCCGACCTCCCATTTTATGTTTGATGTTGAGGTCAGCGAGCTTCTCGGTCATGAATTTATCCTGCATGGACGTTTTGGAAAACAGCGTCTGGAGGCAAAGGTCGCAGCTCGTATTGAAGCAAGACCACATGAGGATATTGAGCTGGCTATGGATCTTAGCAAGGTTCATTTCTTTGATAAGGAAACAGAAGAAACAATTATTTAGGTTCTTACATCCCGTAAGGGATGCAGGCATTCCATCTGTTTGCCGTAAAGCAATCGTCCCTCCTCTTTCAGATATGTTGAACGGCAAAGCCTCCCTCATGCTTAAAAACAGCACTAGCTGCCGCATGACAGGGAGGCGGTTGGAAATGCGTATAGAATTTAGGAGGAATTTCATTCTCCTACTCAAATTGGAAATCGTCAGTAACCGGTATTTCATCACAGATACCGGTTTTTTTACTTTTCCACCATTTGTGGAAAACAGTGTGGAAAAGTGGAAAACCTCTTTATAAACGATATATATCATGGTATCCTAATAGCAGGAAGGTGATTATGTGGAAAAACTACCCCCATTAGCAAAGGTTTATGAGGCCTGCAGTGCAGTGGCAGATGATCGCATCGTTCTTAAGGAACACGAAGCACTTGTAGACAGCAGTGACTATGCAAAGACGTATACGGTCAGATTTCATGATGATGAGGCTTCCAGCAATGATAATGCGACTGTTTGGCAGCATTATCCCGGCTATCCCATAATAGCACTCTGGATGAAAAAAGGCATACTTCCAATAAACACAAAGATATTACCGGCATTTTCTGGTGTCAACTGGAAAAAACGCAATACAGCACATAAAAACCGATATGATGAGGCTATTGAAGAATTTCTTGCGGAATGCGAAGAGCAGGGATATGATGTGGAAGAAATCCGCAGGAGTATGCAGGAGATACTGGAGGCAATAGCCCGGCTTCCCTATACAGTAAAGGGAAACAGAGCTCCGCTCATTCGTAAGTAAATGAAAACAGCAGCCAATGCAAGACTGCTGTTTTTATTTGTGATCACTTCCTAATGCGGTTCGAAATACAATTTACAGAATATGATGTTTGATATGATTGTATACAGATAATCCGCTTTGCTCTGTATGCTGTCGCATGAATTATATATTCTTGAGTTCAATCTGAAGCTGTGTAATATACTCCTCCTGTATCCGTGTTTCATGAGTATCAATAACGAAGAATTCCATCATATGATTTCCTGTCACATATCCGTTTTCCTTACAATATTGCAGCATTTTATGCAGATGCTCATAGGATTTATCTCTTGCCCCCTGATAATACAGATTCAGATAGGTTCCTGCAGGCAGTGTAAATTCCCATTCCTGTAAGGATTTACCGGCAATAAAAACAGAGGCTGCATGAATCTGGTTATCGTCGGAAATCTTCAGAAAGAAGCCGGTGTTGAAATTAGCAATCGTATAAATGTTTTTTTCATATTCCTTAGAGAGCTTCATCAGCTGGTAATCTACATCATCGTGTACCGTATCGGTTTTTAGAGCCACACACTTGCGCTGCGGCAGCTTCAGCAATTCCATCGTTTCCATTGGCAGCTGCTGACAGGCCTTCAAGGAAGCCGAACGGTGTAGGATATCAATTTTCAACTGATACAGCTCCTCAATTTTTTTATTTATGATGCGTTCTTCCTCCTCCATAAATGCCAGGCTGTTGGCGATTGTTCGATTTTCCAGATATTCCCGAATACTTTGCATGGAAAATCCCAGGTTTCTAAGATCTCGGATCACATTTAGCCGGTGTATATCACTTGTTGTATACTGCCGGTAATTGTTTTTGTCACGCATAGGATGCAGAATACCAAGCTCCTCATAATATCGCAGAGAATCCTGTCCGATATTATATAATTTTGATATTTCGTTGATTTTATAGTATGTTTTCATAATTACCTCTTGACTCTGGTATTATACCAGGGTTTAAGATAAATATGCAAGTGAGGTTATATTATGAATCATAAAAAACAGTTTTTCAAATTTGTAATTCCCAGCGTGGTTTCCATGCTGGTGTTCAATCTGTATACGATGGTAGACGGCATTTATGTGGCCCGTTTTGTCGGTGAGCATGCATTGTCAGCCGTAAATATTTCCATGCCATATGTTAATTTTATCTTTGCCTTTTCCATTCTCTTCTCTGTTGGAACGAGTACGGTCGTAGCCATCTATCGTGGTGAAAACAATATGAGAAGCGCAAATGAAACATTTACGAGAAATACGATTTTTCTGACCGTCTGTGCCTTGATCATTACTTTTCTGGCACTGGTATTTCAAAATGAACTGGCACTGTTTCTAGGAGCCAGTGAAGCAACGCTTCCGTATGTTCATGATTATCTGGGGGTTCTCATCTGGTTTACGTTTTTCTTTATCGTATCCTATTCTATGGAGGTGCTTGTTAAAACAGACGGATTTCCAAAGCTGGCAACCACTGCGGTAACGGTGGGAGCGATCACAAACATTATGATGGATTATATTCTGGTTGTCCATGTTGGAATGGGAATTCGCGGTGCAGCGATTGCGACAGGCTTATCACAGGTATTAACATTCACTGTATTCACCCTTCATTTCCTGGGAAAAAAGGGAACCATTCACTGGTGTAAAACTACGATGGATTTGACCATCTACAAGCGGATCATACCGATTGGCACAGCAGATTTTATAACGGAGCTGTCTGCAGGTACTATTATTTTTCTGTTTAACCATGCGATTTTAAAGCATATCGGAGATAGCGGGGTCGTTACCTATACGGTTATAACTTATATTTATAATATCGTGATGATGACGTTTACCGGTATATCTCAGGGAATGCAGCCGCTTGTCAGCTTTTACAGAGGACGCAAAGAGGAACAAGTATGCCGTCTGTTTCTGCGCTATGCCCTGACCTCCACACTGGTCATGTCAATTATAGCATTGGCGGTATGTCTGATTATGACCCCTGTGCTCGTATCCATATTTATTGATTCCTCACGTACCGTCCTGTACAATGATACCATTCATGCCTTTCGGATATATTCTCTTTGTTATCTGGTAATCGGCTACAATATCGTATGCAGCGGTTATTTTGCGGCTGTGGAAAAAAGCAGATACTCGTTCACGATTTCACTGCTTCGTGGGTTTGTCTTTATCGCTGCTTCCATATGGATCATGGGCGAGCTGTTTCAGGGAGAGGGAATCTGGTATGCGACGCTGGTATGTGAAAGCAGTACACTCCTGGTCAGCATCGGATGTATGCTTCGCAGCAGGAAAAAAACACAGGTATCTTCAC
>ENA-OWPN01000594-OWPN01000594.1-human-gut-metagenome-genome-assembly--contig:-NODE-594-length-46740-cov-4.920296_pt1 | contig 46740 bp, 37 predicted proteins | sample MGYA00248266_ERZ651850 | MGnify/ENA primary metagenome ERZ651850 (study PRJEB26924, sample SAMEA4378296) | human gut metagenome | biome: human gut; feature: human-associated habitat; material: faeces... | reverse complement strand
CGGAGCAGACCACCCGGTAGTTCGTCTTTTTCAAAGACTGTGATTTCGTATCCTCTGCGGTTTAACTGATTGGCAACAGTCAGTCCTGCCGGACCGCTGCCTATGACGGCGACGCGTTTACCGTTACGTACGGGGGTGACCGGCTGTACAAAACCTTCGCGGAAGGCAGCTTCGATGATGGCGACTTCATTTTCACGGATGGTGACGGGTTCATCGCAACTCAGTTTCAGCACGCAGCTTTTTTCGCAGAGGGCAGGGCAGATGCGGCCGGTAAATTCCGGAAAGTCGCAGGTCTGTTCCAATATGTGATAGGCTTCACGCCATTGTCCTTTATAAAGGAAGTCCTGCCATTCCGGTTGTTTGTTTCCGAGCGGGCAAGCCCAATGGCAGAAAGGAACACCGCAGTTCATGCAACGGGAAGCCTGACGGCGGCGATCGCTGCTGTTGAGTGTTTGTTCTACTTCGCTGAAATCGTCGATACGGTCTTCTACAGGACGATAGCCTGCTTCTTGTCTATGTATGGTGAGGAATGCTCTTGGATTTCCCATGATGTTTAAATGTCTAATGTCAAAAAAAATCAGTTTAATAATCTCGCTGCATCTCCGCAATCTTCTGCTGCAACTTTTTCATCTGTTCTTCCTGTAGGACTTTCTTGTATTCGATCGGGACGATCCGGATGAATTCATCTACCTGTTTATCCCAGTTGTCCAGCATCTTTCCGGCCAGATGGCTGCCTGTGTAGTGGTAGTGCTTACGGATCAGTTCATGCAATTCCTTGCGGGTGGCACTGTCTTCGATCAGGGAGAGTTCGACCATTTCCATATTGCAGTAATAATCGAAATCGCCGGTCTTGTTCCATACATAGGCCACACCGCCACTCATTCCGGCAGCAAAGTTGCGGCCTGTTTGTCCGAGCACGACCACGCGGCCTCCCGTCATGTATTCGCAGCAATGATCTCCTACCCCTTCCACTACGGCTATGGCTCCGCTGTTACGCACGCAGAAACGTTCGCCGACACGACCATTGATGTAGACTTCTCCACCGGTTGCCCCGTATAATAAGGTATTGCCGGCAATCGTATTGTCCTCGGCAACGAAGGTGGAGCGCACCGGTGGCATCAGGCTGATACGTCCGCCGCTAAGACCTTTTCCGAGATAATCGTTCGCTTCTCCTTCCAGGCGGAAATGAACACCGTGGGCAAGGAAGGCACCAAAGCTCTGTCCGGCCGAACCTTTGAATTTTATATTGAGCGTATGTTCCGGCAGTCCGGCATTTCCGTAACGTTTGGCTATTTCACCGGAAAGCATGGCGCCAACGCTGCGGTCTGTGTTGGCGATGGCATAATCGAGCGATACTTCCTGCTGCTGTTCGATGGCTGCCTGTGCATGACGGATGATGTCCACATCTTTCACATTCTCTATTTGATGTACCTGGTTGGTCACATGATGGATAGCTGTGTGAGCCGCTTGTTCCGGAAGATGTAACAGGTGCGTGAAGTCCAGTAAATCATATTTGGAATTAGTTGTTTTCTGGTCCGCGCCCGTCTGCGTATTCTGCGTCATCTGCGTTCCTTTTCTAATTATAAAATCTGTCCGTCCGATAATATCATCCAGTTTGCTGTAGCCCATTTCCGCCAGATATTCGCGCACCTCTTCCGCCAGGAAAGTAAAGAAGTTTACCAGATACTCATGCCGTCCGTGGAAACGTTTCCGTAGCTCTTCATCTTGTGTCGCAACGCCGACAGGGCAGGTATTCATATGACATTTGCGCATCATGACACAACCCAGGACGATCAGGGCAGAGGTGGCAAAACCAAATTCTTCGGCTCCCAGCATTGCCATCAGGACGATGTCGCGTCCGGTCTTCAGTTGCCCGTCGGTTTGCAGGCGGACTTGTCCGCGCAGATTGTTCATGACCAATGTCTGCTGCGTCTCCGACAAACCCAGTTCGGGGGGTAATCCCGCATAACGGATCGAACTGATCGGTGACGCACCTGTTCCTCCCTCTGCCCCGGAGATGACAATACGGTCGGCCTTCGCCTTGGCAACTCCGGCGGCGATCGTTCCGACACCGCTTTCCGATACCAGTTTGACACTGATCTCTGCTTTCGGATTGACATTCTTCAGGTCGAAGATCAGTTGTGCCAGATCTTCGATCGAATAAATATCATGGTGGGGAGGAGGGGAGATTAACGAAATACCCGGTATGGAATGACGAGTCCTGGCAATGATATCATTGACCTTATATCCCGGTAACTGACCGCCTTCTCCCGGTTTGGCACCCTGGGCAACCTTAATTTGTATCTCATCCGCGTTGACCAGATATTCCGTAGTAACGCCGAAACGTCCGGATGCCACCTGTTTGATCGCGGAGCGGAGTGACGAGCCATCTTTACGTGGCGTGAAACGTGCCGGGTCTTCACCTCCTTCACCGGTATTGCTCCGGCCGTGTATCTTGTTCATCGCCATGGCCATCGTCTCATGTGCTTCTTTGCTGATGGAGCCGAAGCTCATGGCGCCTGTGACGAAACGCTTCATAATTTCGGAGGCGGGTTCCACCTGTTCGACCGGAATAGATTTTTGTTTCTTGAAAGTAAGGAAGTCACGTAGGAAGATGGGCGATTCTTTTTCGTCCACCATATGGGTATATTCTTTGAACTTCTTGTAACTGCCCAGGCGTGTAGCCAGTTGCAGGGTAGAAATGGTTTCCGGGTTCCAGGCATGTTTCTCCCCGTCTTTCCGGAAGCTGTATATCCCTTTATGTTCCAGCATCTCATCAATTGGATGGTTAAAAGCCTGCTGATGCAGAACGATCGCATCGCGGGCGATCTCATCCAGGCGTATACCGCCGACGTTGCTGGTCGTACCGCCGAAATAGGTGCGTGCCAGTCCGGCATCCAAACCGACGGCTTCGAACAGTTTGGCTCCGCGATAACTGCGGATAGTACTGATCCCCATTTTACTCATCACTTTGAAAAGTCCTTTGCAAATGGATTTTACATAATTCTTGCGTGCCGTTTCGTAGTTCAGCTGGATTTCGTGTTTCCCTTCCAGCTCTTTCAGGATGGCAAAAACCATATACGGATTGATGGCACTTGCCCCGTATCCCAGCAGGAGGGCGGCATGCATAACCTCGCGCATCTCGCCGGTTTCAACGACCAGAGCTGTCTGTACACGTTTTTGTACGGAGATCAGGTGATGATGTACGGCGCTGACGGCAAGCAGCGACGGGATAGGTGCCCTTTTTTCATCTACGTTCTTATCGCTCAGGATGATGTAGTTCACACCGTCGGTAACGGATTGTTCCGCTTGTTTACACAGCTCGTCGAGGGCTGCTTTCAGGCCTTCCCGTCCTTTTTCCACTTCAAACAACATAGGCAGTTTGACTGCATTGAATCCTTTATAGCGGATGTTGCAGAGCAAATCTAATTGCGTGTTGGTCAGGATCGGATGATTCAGCCGTACCATTTTACAATGGCTTTCACTCGGCACAAGGATATTATTACCTACTGCTCCTATATATTCTTCCAGACTCATGACCAGTTCTTCGCGGATCGGGTCGATCGGAGGATTGGTCACCTGGGCAAATTGCTGACGGAAATAATTGAACAATAACTGCGGACGATCGGATAGAACGGCCAATGGCGTATCATTCCCCATAGAGCCGACCGGTTCGGCACCTCCGGTACACATCGGCATGATGATCTTTTCCACATCTTCGCGGCTGTACCCGAAGGTGCGTAACATTTTACTGTAGTTTTCGACTGTATGGGGTATTTTACGTCCCGATTTCAGTTCGTCCAGTTCCACGCGGTTGTTTGACAGCCATGTCTTATAAGGTTTTGCTTCGGCAAGTTGTTTTTTCAGTTCGCCGTCATAATATATTTCACCTTTCTCTGTATCGACCATCAATATTTTTCCCGGTTGCAGACGGCCTTTCTCTTTGATCTCGTTTGCTTCAAAATCCATTACGCCCACTTCGGAAGCTACCAGCATCATGTCGTTTTTCGTGATCAGGTAACGTGCCGGACGCAAACCATTACGATCCAGCATACCTCCGGCAAACCGTCCGTCGCTGAATAACAGAGCTGCCGGTCCGTCCCACGGTTCCATCAGGATAGAATGATATTCATAAAACGCTTTCAGTTCATCCGATATCGGATTCTTCTCATTTGTACTTTCCGGTACCAGCATCGCCATGGCATGAGGCAGACTCAATCCGGAAGCGACCAGAAACTCCAGCACATTGTCCAGTGAGGCACTATCGCTCATCCCGGGCTGAATAATCGGACGGATACTTTCTATATTCCCGATCGTAGGTGAGGTGAGTACGCTTTCCCGCGCTTCCATCCATCCCCTGTTTCCACGGATCGTATTGATCTCCCCGTTATGTGCCAGCAGACGAAATGGTTGGGCAAGGCTCCATGTCGGGAACGTATTCGTACTGAAGCGGGAGTGAACCAATGCCAGTCCGCTTGTGAAATAATTATTTGTCAGGTCGGGGAAATAATGACGAAGTTGCATCGACTCCAGCATTCCCTTATATACAATATTTTTAGTGGATAACGAGGTCACATAGAAGTCATTTCTGCCTGGCAGGTCAGAGGTTGTTACTTTATTCTCAATGCGTTTACGGATAACGTACAACTTCAATTCCAGTTCCTGTTGGTTATCGCATCCGGTCACGAAGAGCTGCTTGATATCCGGTTCTGTTGCCAGGGCATCCTTCCCCAATATATCGCTGTTGACCGGAACTTTCCGCAGGTGCATCAGGGTAAGTCCTTCCTTTTCAATCTCTTCGATCATAATACTGAGGATAGCGGATCGCTGTGTTTCGTCTTTAGGAAGAAAGACCAGACCTGTACCGTATTTCCCTTTTTCCGGTACGGGAATCCCTTGCAACAGGATAAATTCGTGAGGAATCTGCAATAGAATACCTGCACCGTCCCCCGTCTTGTTATCTGCACCTTCTGCACCACGGTGACGCATATTTTCCAATACTTTAAGGGCTGACTCTACAATGTCGTGCGACTTTCCTCCGTGAATGTTTACCAACATTCCTACACCGCAGGCGTCATGTTCATTCGCTGGATCATATAATCCCTGCTTTCTGTTCAAATAGATCTGTTCTTTCATTGTTTGTTGACCTTATGTTTGTGTAATGCCTGTTTTTGTTGTCAAATTGTTTGGCAAATATAGAGTGTTTCTTTCATTGTGATATACGTTGTGGTGTTAAAGTGTGACGTTTTTTTGCTTTATCTGAATGGATGGTTTCTATTTGATATGATAATTGTTGTTTTGGTATCAATGTGAAATGTGTGTAGTTCTTTTTGCTTTTAATCTGAAAGAAGTTCTTTTTGAAATGGTCAAATAAATAACAAAAAAGCCTTCCAGTTTTCCTGAAAGGCTTTTATATAGAAAATAAAGTGATTAATGTTTCTCTTAGATCTGTAATACCAGAATAAACCTGCATCCTTTTTTGTAGTCTTTATCGATCGACAGGTTTCCATTCAGTTTATTGGCGATCAGAGCACAGATTGGCAATCCGAGTCCGTCGCCATCTGCCAGGTCTTTGACTTCGTTGAATGGCTTGAACAGGTTCTCTTTTTGTTCATCAGGAATTCCTGTACCGTTATCTGTTACGATAAGATGGCAAAGATGAGCTCCTTTTCTCTTAAATTCCAGCCATATTTTGCCGGATGTCGTGTATGAAGCAGCATTATTCAACAAATGTAGTAAGACACGTTCCAGCTGTTCCGGATTTGATTTTACTTCCAATTGAGGAGCATCTACGATCACTTCTACATCAGGGTGTATTTTATCCTTTACTTTATCCATCGCTTTTTTGCAGAAACTTCCCATGTTGAAGGATTGTGTCTCGTAAGTCTCCATTAAAGAACTTTCAAGAGAAGAAAGCTCCTGAATGTTCAGGCTGAATTGTTTCAAAGCATCTACACGTTTCTGGATAGAAGCCGCTTGTTGGGGAGCTGTATTACGTAATTCTCCTGCCGACATATCAAGCATATTGAGTGTAGGCTCCATTTGTTCGGAAATACTTTGAATAAATTTGGTTTGCTGTTCACTATGCTCGTTGGTTGTCTGGATAATGTTTTTCAGCTTTTTGTTGAGTACAATGAAACGTAACAACAGGAAGGCAAGTAAAGCCAAAGCCGCGATAAGAATAACCACCAATGTGCAGAGACCTACTATCATGTATTGTTTGCCCGATAGTTTGTCATCTTTTTCTTGTATGGTTTTCTGGCTTTCATCATATTTCAGTTGCAATGCTCCCAGTTCATCCTGTGCATTGAGTGCCTTTACTGAATCGGTCCAGACGATATACTTTTCATAGGTACGTTCCATTAACGGAGCATTATTTGCCGTACGGGCAATGGAGATCAGATGTCTGTAACATTCACTCACTTTGTCGTATTCTTTTTTGTCTTTGAACTGGTTGATCAGTTTGTTAAAACTGGCGTCTCCCTGATCGTTTTGTCCGAAGGTATAATAATAGCTTGCCTGGGTATATAATAAATCTTCGGCGAGCTTGTCGCTACCGGCTTGACTGACCAGGTTATCCAGAGTATTCAACTGAAGTTGGGCCTGCGCTGCATTTTTGAGCTTGATGTACATTTGTAGCCGTTCTTTTGTCAGTTGGAAACGCTGGTCGTAGAATGTTTTCTGTGCTTTTTGTTCTTCGGTCAATAGAAACTGGGTCATTTGCCGGCAAAGCTCAAACGCTTCCTGATAGTAGTTTTCGCGGTAATAAAGATATGTCGCTTTTGTTCCACAATCAATGGCTTGCGTATAGTCTCCTTCGTTCGAGAAGGCTTTGTAAGCTTGGATATAAAGATAACGGGCTTTGGTAAAGTCCTTTTGTTCCAGGCTGTTCTGTGCCTGTTTCATTAAATCGTTTGCTTTGTTCTCCGCAAAAAGCGAAGTACAAAAACAAATTGCGAGGGTGATAATAAAATACGTGATTCTCATAAACTTTATTTTTATTAGAAGCAAATATATGTATTTATTCAAAATCAAAGCATGAAGTTTTACCGAAAAATTTAATTAATGTATCTTTTATTTGTTGGAATTATGCTTTTATTTCTATTTCGTATATCCGTGATTCGTCTTCCCAGGGATGGTATCCTTGTCCTATATATTTGAATCCCAGCTTTTCATAGAAGCCTATATGCTCAGTGCTGAGGTATAATTTGTTAAAACCAGCTTTAACCGTATCTTCTTTGGCTTTCTCCAATAAAAGACTGCTGTAAAAATTTCCTCGTTGGCTTTCGTCTATATACACTGCGCAAACCCACGGATACAAGTCCATCCGGCTGATAAAATCGTTCGTGATCAGTCCAGCACAGCCGATGATCTGATCATCTTTCTCCAACAAATACCACTGTGGAAAAGAACTCGGAGAATCTATACAATGATTGATGCTATCCTCATACATGACAGGATATACAGAAGGCCATTTACTTTGCAGATAGTTGATCGCTATGTCTTTGTAGGCCGGATTTTCTTTTACAGATATAATTTTCATGATGTTGTATTTAATGGGGTGAATGAATGCTTTTCCTGTATACTATATATTCTATTAAAGTGATTATCCGCAAGAATCTTAAATTTTATTCTTACGAAAATACAAAGATACTCTATAGAATTTAATTTTTCGTATATTTGACAAAACCAATAAATAATCAGATCATGGACATAAATGTATTTCTCAATAATTATCGTGAAGCATTTGGTGAAAAAGTGGATCTTCCAATCGTTTTTTGGTATTCAGAGCAACCGGTAAACTCTGTTGATAAAATCGGAGGATGTTTATTCAAATGTATGAGGGATGTCAGGGATGGACAAACGGTTACTTTGAGTGTGGAAAATATCGGTTGTGGCGGTGGAAAATTCTATACCGGCTTTACAGAGATGCCCGAACGGATTCCCGGATTTGTGTCTTTAAAAGAAAAATACAAACAAACCCCTGAAGGCGTTTCTGAGTTTTTGGAGGAATTGCAAGTTCCGAGAGCAAAGATGGATTATCTGAATTTTGCCCGAATGGATAAAGTTGAGAACTTCGATAATCTCGAAGGAATTCTGTTCCTGGCAACACCCGATATGCTTTCCGGCTTGGCTACCTGGGCGTTTTTCGATAATAATTCACAGGATGCCGTTACTTCTTTATTTGGCTCCGGTTGTTGCTCTGTAGTCACACAAGCTGTTATTGAGAATGCAAGAGGGGGAAAGCGCACTTTTATCGGATTCTTCGACCCTTCCGTGCGTCCTTATTTTGAACCGGATATTTTAAGTTTTATGATACCTATGTCACGTTTCAGGGAAATGTACGATACAATGCGGAGTAGTTGTTTGTTCGATACGCATGCCTGGGGAAAGGTAAAAGCCAGGATGGAATAAAGAAATTCTGATATTGTATAGACCTCTATGCATTGTATTTAAAATGATTTCGTAATTTTGTTGGTGGTTAATTGAAACAGCTAACAAATAATACAATGCCAGATTATAAACATATACTTTCCTGTTGGCACAAACTGGAACATTTTTCTCCGGCTCTTCTTCCGAAAGATAATAGTGTAAAACGTTTGGGGGAGGAGCTTCCATGGATGCGTCCGTTGGAAGCAAAAGATCCGAGAAAGACGATTCAATACACTATTTATCTAGGTGCCTTTTCTCTGACGTCTGTTTCCGATTTTGTAAAAGAATTCTTTAAGGATGAAAGCGTCAACCCGAATCCGGTTAATGCCAAGGTTTGTTATGCTTCTTTTAAACTGGATTGTCAGGGTATATACATACAAAATACATTTGGCCTTTCTACGATGCCCTGGGCATTGAAACAGCTGGAAGAAGATAAGGTGGAAACCGATACCTGGTCGGAGGATTTTAATCAGTTAAAATATAATCTGTTTGAACAATTAACCGAGAACCGGAAAGAACTGGCTGAAGACTTTCTGAGTTATTTGTCAGATACCCAGACTCTCGAAAATCTACAAGATATTCAATCATTAATCATACGGAAACTGAAGTGGAGTACTTCTCTCGAAACGGAAATATACATCCGGACAGAAGAAGTTTTCAAGAAAAATAATCCTTCAGATCCGGATGAATCGAATGCTGATATATTGAACAGTTTCTATATCGACGATTTGGAGCGGATAATTGCTTCTTATGAAAAAGAAGGTTATAATACAGCATTTAAGAATTATTTGACTGCCTGTTTGAATGAAGATTTCGCTCATTCAGACCTATCCCTGCATCCTGAGATTTTGAAAGAAAGCCTGGTGCCGGAAAATTATCCGGATGGTTGTTGGCCGTCTCCTTATGGGGCAAGTTTGATGCAACAGTTTGCTGTAAACACTGTTAATAAAGAGTTGGCCGGCGAGAAACAAGAGGGACTATTTTCTGTAAACGGACCTCCCGGAACAGGAAAGACAACCTTGCTAAGGGATATTATTGCTGCAATTCTGGTGAAGCGTGCTAAAAAGATGGTTGGTTTTACTGATCCGGCAAAGGCTTTCCGTAAAATAGGTGAGGTACAGGTCAGTGATAAATATACTCCGTTTATTTATGAACCGGATCCTTCCATCAGTGATGGAGGTATTGTTGTTGCTTCTTCGAATAATGGAGCGGTAGAAAATATCTCAAAAGAACTACCCTTAAAAGGAGAAGTAAAAGGTTATTCTGATCAGGTTGGATATTTCCGGCAGGTTAGTGAGGAATGTCTGGATGAACAATATTGGGGAATAGTCGCTGCTGTATTAGGAAATAAAGAAAATCAACGAAAACTGATTGGTAGCATCTGGAATGGGAATTCGGAGAAGGAAACCTATACGTTAAAGCAACAGTTAGCCGATTATAAACCCACAGAAGAAGAATGGTTAAATGTTGTATCGTCTTTTAAAAAGAAGCTCCATGAAGTCGGGGAAGAGAAATCCCGTCTGACCGGTTTTATGAAAGACGAGGAAAACAGAGAGAAGATTCGGATTCAGTGTGAAGATGCAGAGAACCGTTTGACCGTTGATGAGGAAGAGTTGAATAAACAGGAAAGCGCTTCTGCTCTGTTGTCTGCTGAAATGGAAGAGAGTACGCAAAGAAGGGAAGAGATAAAGAGTGAAATGCAACTGTTGCAGTCTACTCGTCCCGGATTTTTTACATATTGGTTTAGTAGAGAAGTACGAACTCAATATAAAAAGGCTGTGGCTTCTGTTTTGTCGGAATACAATAGGCTGACAGATGTTATTGCGGAGCAGAAAGCCCGGTTACAGGAATTTTGTTCAGAGATAGAGAAGCTGAGAAAGAGACAAGAAAAGAGTAAAAAGGATTATGATAAAGTAAATGCATTATATACTCGGCTGGTGGATTCTACTGAAAAAGCTCGTCAGGAGTTAAAAGGAGCCTATGCTGATGCTGCGTTTTGGCAACAAATCGAATCGAAGAAGACCCAGGAAACCTCTCCCTGGTATTCTCAGAAACTGAAGCAGTTGCAATCCGAATTGTTCATCGAAGCGATGAAGGTGAACGAACTGTTTATACTCCGGGCAAATGCAACATCGAGTCGGATAAAAACGACATTGGATGGTTTCTTCAATTACCTGAAAACGGGTGGCGACCTTACCGAAAAGGAGATACAGGCGATGTGGAATACGTTTTGGTTGGTTGTTCCTGTCGTCTCTTCTACTTTTGCATCTATCCAGCGTATGTTCAGTACGTTGGGTGCGGGTTCTATTCCGTGGTTATTTGTAGATGAGGCAGGACAGGCCGTTCCACAGGCGGCAGCCGGTGCTATCTGGCGTTCGAAGCGGGCCGTTATTGTAGGTGACCCTTTCCAGATAGAGCCTGTCGTAACGATACCGGAGCAGATCATCAATAATTTTAGTCGTTATTTTGGATTGGATAAGACGCAGATACATACTTCACTTTCCGTTCAGTCGATGGCTGACCGGGCGAATCCGTATGGCTGGATTACTAATGATACCTGGACTGGTTCACCTTTACGGGTTCACCGCCGTTGTATCGATCCGATGTTTTCCATTGCTAATGAGATCGCATATAATAATATGATGTATAATTCGACTCAGGGAGGTTCGTCTGATTTGATGATGCAGAATGGATTTGTACAGGTTGAGGGTCAGGTGCGTGGTCGTCATTATGTGCCGGAACAAGGAACTGTCATCAAACTGATGATTATGGATGAGATCCGTCAATTACAGGATTTACCGGATTTGTTTGTCATCTCTCCATTTTCGGAAATACCATCTGTCCTGAAAAAAGAATTGCGTCAACCGATAAAGCAAGCACTTGCCCCCTTTAAACCGATCGGAGATGATGAGCTAAAGAAATGGCTGGATGCTCATATCGGAACGGTCCATACTTTCCAAGGAAAACAGGCTGCAGGTGTCATTTTATGTTTGGGACTTGATGAAAAGACAAAAGGCGCTGCTGCCTGGGCTTCATCCAAACCCAATTTGCTGAATGTGGCTTTGACACGTGCTAAATTACGGTTCGTAGCCGTAGGTGATGGAAAGGTTTGGTTGGGACAACCTTATTTTTGCAAATTGAAAGGATTGAGTGTTTGATTATGATAATATAGATTTTAAACTGTTTTTATTAGGGAGTGGGTTCTTTATTGGCAACCCCAAAAGGAATGTGAACAGCAGGGATTTTATCTATATGATCTAGGTGAACCATTTGATCATCAAAGAATATATGAGGTTTCATTATATTCAAAATTCTAGCCTTATCTATTCCTCCAAGAAAGAAAGCTTCATCAACATCTACATCCCAATAGTTTAGAGTATTAATCATTCTCTCATGTGCAGGTGCATTTCTGGCAGTCACAATGGCTGTTTTCAAAATTCGTTGATATTGGGGATCTTGGTTTGCCTTTCTTTGTTCTAATTTCTGGTAAACCGAGATTTTTTTTAATAATTCTATGACAGGACCATTTTTTAGAGGTTCAGCAGCGTGGTCTACTTCGTATTTGTGATATGTCTGAAGACTGTTTGTTGTCTTGTATACTTTTTCGGCTTCATCATCAGCTAAAACTCCGTCAAAGTCAAATGCAAGCCTTAATTCTTTATCTTCTTCATCATCCATAACTGCGGTTTTGTTTAGAACTCTTCCTGCTGCAGTTCCACTATCCAATGCTTTTTTGACATCAGCTTCATTGGCTGAAAGAAAAAGTGAAGCATTAAATGCTGGAAGATATTGGAAATGAGATGAACCTGAAGAAAAACCAGCTCTTGTTATATTTAACTGATAATGCTTTATAGAGTTAAATGCTCTCATCCCTGTTTCGGGGCTATTACGGGACATGAGAATCACTTCAATGGGTTGCTCATCTGGAAATGATTCATTTAATCGAAGTAAACGACTTATAAATGGAAAAGCAACTCCTTTTTCAAAAGGCTTATCTATATATTTTTTCTGATATTCTTTATATGGTTGTACACCTTGAGCTTTGAAGATGCTGTCAGATTCAGTTAGATCAAAGAGGGCGCTTGATGCAACTGCTATTACAAGTTTTTTTTCTATAGGGTATGCCATCTTTCTTTTCTTATTTGTTTTATTCTTCTATTTCAAAAGAATAATCATATTTTATTATAGATTGATTTCTAACATTTTCAATCCAGGCTTTCGTTTTGTGATTTTCATCCGAGATCATTTGGGGAGTATAGTTTTTATATTTTTCATATATGTGATTCAAAGTACTTAATTCACTTTCAGAAAATATATTTTCATCAACAAATTCTTTTGTTGTTAATAACTCTCCAATATTTCCATTTGCAAATTCGACAGCCTCTCTTTCTATTCCTCCAATATTGTCATAGATTGTTTGATATTTATTGGGTACACATCCATAAGAATATGCTACATACTCCAAACCACTCAAACCTTTTGCATATTCTTTATAATGATAAAAATCAGCATAAAACAATAGCTTATTAAGTTTGGTAGGACAAAGGGAACCGCTTTTATTCAGAAAAAAGGTAATTATATTTTTTAATTTAACTATATCTTGTTTTACATATCCATTTTGGATAGATCTTTGTAATTTGTTGAATATTAGTAGTTTTTCAAATTTGTTGCAGGGTGTTTGTGGTATTCTATCTAATTTACAGATTATATTTTTATATTCTTTTTCTGTGAATTGGTGTATAGAATTCTCCACTAGAGCTCTAAAAACTTTAGGATCTTGTATACTGAATAATGTTTTACCATTACTTTCATTAGGAAGTAATCCTTTTTCGTATAAACTATATTGATTCTCTCCAAAACCTAGAATTTTGGACATCTTAGCGCAAGATAGACCATATTTCTCTCTCATGCTAAAAATCTCATCAGGATAGGGAATACCATATTTCTCTCTATATTGATTATGTAGTTGAGTTATCCATAATTCATCTTGTTCGGTTGTGGTGAACTCTTCACCGGTTGTATCACATTTGTAATAACAGGACGTTAGAGTATATTTTGAACCTCTGAACTCAACTTCTTTCGTTTCATACACTAAAGTTGCGTTACCTTCAGCAAACGGACTTTCAATAACCTTTTTCATGATTAATTATTTTTGTATGGATATGCCATCTTTTGCTCTGCTTTGTGAAATGATATACAAATCGTTGATTTGTTAGCTTTACCGAGAGAAATTTTAATATATATTTCTTCTCCGTTGAGATCTTTTCCAAATACCCACATTTCACCGTATCCATATAACAGGTTATCGGTTATTGTGTGGGAGTAATCCTCGACAACTAGATTTTTTATAATTTCCAGTCTCATATTACTGGTGATTCCTAACTCCATTAGTGCATTTCGGTTTTTCTCTCGATCGACAAATACTATATTGAATATAGTAAGTTTAGTTTGAAACTGACTTAAAAATTGGCTGACCTCATCTTCTGTTGCCATATAGATTAACTTAGTAACAGACAAAGATCGAATTATTTTTTGAAATAGACAATAAAATTCAACTATAAAGTGGGTAAATATCTATATTTAACACATCGTAATAAATGTGTGAGTTCGTATTTGTCTTATTTTTGATTTCTATTTTAAATGTTTCCGAATATACTTATTCACCGGTTTTTCAAAATAGCGGTACGACAGTAGGCTGCAACAGATGGTAATCAAGAGTAATATTGGGATTACTATTTGCCATGGATAATTCCATCCGGTACTTTTGTATAATTCTATAATAAACAGGTGGATAAGGTACATGGCGTAGCTTATGTCGCCACCGATTACGAGATATTTATTACTCAGAAAACGGGAAATTATTCCTTTGTTTATTGCAAAGACATAAAGAAGCAAAGAGACAGGCAACCAATAATATACCGAATACCGATATACTTTAGGTAGTACACCGGCTGAACCGCAATAATAAAACGCAATGAATAATGCTACCGCCCCGATTTCAAACCATGTCGCCCGGTTTACACTCCAATTACCGGTACTTTTGTTATAAAGCTTGAATAGCAACATTCCCACAAGGAAATCCGGTAGTCGAGTCAATGGATTCACATACCAGTAAGCCCGTATCTGCTCTTCAGGAGTGAAATACATACCACAGGCAACTATTAAACCTGTTGCAATCAATATCCAAAATAACTTACGGGTATCGTTTAGCCATAAAGCTAAAAATGGAAATAAGAAATAAAACAATTGTTCGCATCCCAAACTCCAGGAGGGGGAGTTGAATGCAAAGAAGTAGTCTGTTTGCGGAATGAACGGGTGAACCAAAAATAATTGTGACACAAGTTTTAATACCGTGTCCCAGTTCATAGCCAATAGAGCCCCTCCGACCAGAGGATACAACATAAGAGTGGCGATATGCAATGGATAAACTCGTGCGAAGCGGGCTATCCAAAACTCACGACGAGATATATTTCTGGATTCAAATTTTCGTTGATAATTATATGCGATGATAAAACCACTTAATACAAAGAAAAAACTTACCCCGACAAACCCTTCTTTATATAAAAAATGAGAGAAATGAGGATCGATCACATAACAATGTGCGGCAAATACCATCAATGCAAATATAAACCTTAACGAGGTAAGAGGTTTTATCATGTCTAAATTTTTATTTCTTATTATGGCTGCAAAGATAATTTAAAGTAGTCTCACGTCCTAACGATTCGTCTAATCATTACAGATTGTCATTTTGATAATTATCCCTTCATTTTCTTGCTTTGTATGGAGAAGGGTAGGTGAAGAATGCCCTTTGGAGGCCTCAGCAGAGGTTGAGGTTTATCATAAAGATTTTTGTAGGAGATAGAAAAGAAATTTAATAAGACAATAAAACAATCATCGTGATGATTTCAGGGCTAATGACAGGGAAAAAGCAAAATTTGCTGCAATCTGTCAACTGAAAATGAACTGTTCAGAAAGAGCTTCTAGCTTTCAGAAAGACACGTAAACCTGGTTTTAGAGTATAATTCCGAAGATAATTTCCTTATATTTTGTAGTGTTAAATTTTCATCACAATGATTGTCCCAATTCATTGTGATGAGTGCGTGAAGTCATTGTGATGACTCTGTCGGGACATTGTGATGATGGGGAAGAATCATTGCGATGATTTCCGAAAGGAGAGGTTATGAAGAGTGGAAAACAGGCTGATAAGGCGGGTTTTTCTTCCGGAACGGGTATGTGACTGAAAACCGCTGTTAGCCTGAATAGTAAAAATCGAACATTCTGAAAGCAATGAATGTTTATCTTTATCTTTTTGATTAATCCGAATAAAATGGAGAAAGAGTATGAAGAAAAGAGATTTTTATGGACAGATGCTGTTGCAGGAAGAGGATAAACGTTCCTGCGGCGATGAAAGTACGGCTGATCTGTATCGGGTAGTGCGTAATCATTTTTGATCTGTTTTTAGATTTGCAGCAAGATCGGTACGCTTGGCGGGTATCTTGGCAAAGATGAGATTGCCTATGAAGGGGTATTTAGATAACTCATCTATAAATCTATTTATTTGAATTGGCTTGGTGTTGTATGAAAATGTTTGCTGAAGAACTTGTTGAAGGCACTTTGGCTCTCGAATCCTAACAAAAAAGCTATTTCAACTAATGGTATTCTTTCCCGAAGGTATTTCCGAGCTAATTCTATACGCAAATTATCAAGAATTTGTTGGTACGAAGTTCCCTCTGATTTCAGTTTTCGCTGGAAATTTCGTTCACTCATATTGAATCTTTCTGCGATTGGTTTAAGACTAAGGTCAGACGTTAAAAGGCTATGTGTAAGATATCTGCGGACACTACTCGACAGCAAGTCCTTGTTTTGCATATGTTTCATTTCTGCCATCATTTCTTCAAAGATCGGCAATAACTCTTTGTTTGCAGTTCGAATAGGAAGATTCAAGATCGTTTTTTTGAATGCCATACCCATCCGTTCTTTTTCATAGAAGACAGGGCAATCCAGATACTCCTCTATCAGCTTGTCATTGCTGTCTTCGCTATAAATTGTATATGCAAATTTAGGTCGTAAGAATCTACCGGAATAACCGTAAGCATATTGAAGTCCAATACCAAACTGGGCTTCGTTCCATTGTCGTGCGGCAACGGGGTACTTTTCTGTAAAACTTTCGGAGGAAATGATCTGATAATGAAAATATTCACCATCAGTAAATGTCTTGTGACGTGTTATTGAATCAACGTCTTCGATATTCTCTAATTTATCGAAAAAATCGGCGACCGTTTTGCAATCATGGTATAAATTGAAGTAGGTGGTAGTCACCATAAACGGGATCATAAAACCTGCTTCAAAACCAACATGTTGATTCCCGGATAATCTTACAATTTCTTCCATATAACGACCGAAGATTCCCATATCTATTTGGTTGATTGGATTGTCGAGTACACTTCGATTTGTTTCGAACTCATTTAAAATCCGATTCAGATCAATATTTAACTCTCTAAATTGCGTTAAGAAAATATTAAGTAATCCTACTGAGACATTCTTCATGTGAAATCATTTTTGTCGTAAAAGGACAAAAATATGGCTTTATTTTCAATAATCATACTATCGGCCTTCCATATCTTTGCATTATGATTAGCACTCAATTTATCACAACAAAATTTAAATAATAAGTTATGCTGAAACTTGGAGGATATATTAATATTTTAATAGCAATCGGGCATGTAGTCAGCCTTTTGTGGGCTGAGCAAGTATTTGAATTGACAGGTGTTGCTGATGAGATGGCATATCTAATGCAAATACATTCAACGCTGCCATATTTACTGACTATTTTAGTTGTGGTCGCTTTTCTCATTTTTGGATTATATGGTTTGTCGGCTGACGACAAATTCAGGAAGTTACCATTTTTGAAACCGGCTATTTTTACAATTGCGGGAATCTATTTACTTCGAGGTATCGCTGGATTTATTCCCATAATTGCAGGCCAATCAAAATATCCTACTTTAGATACTTGTTATTCATTGATAGCTGTTTTCGTTGGACTATTATATCTGATCGGCGGAATTAAAAAATGGAGAACAAAATAGGCTGTAAGCAATTAGAAACCAACAAATCAAAGAAATGAAAAGGATGATCTTATTCGGAGGAGTATATAATGTTCTTCTTGCCTTGTTTCACTGCGTATTTTGGAAAATATGGAGCTGGGACACTGAATTAGAAAAGTTATCATTTATCAATAGATGGATTATGCAGATTCTGAACGTTCAGATAATCTACTACTTTATCTTTATTGCTGTTATTTGCTTTGTGTTTCCGAAAGAACTTCTGACAACAAAACTTGGAAAGTGTTTCCTGATAGGTAGTGCAGGGTTCTGGTTTGTCAGGGCAGTTCAGCAATTTGCATTTTGGAAACAGGGAGAAGTTTCTACAATTATTTGGACTTTATTTTTCTTATCGGGGGCAGTCCTGTTCCTTGTTCCGGCAATGCGAAAACATGTCTAACTAAAAACCGAATAAAATATTAAATATATTCGGAAATAGTTTTAATTTTGTAGCCAACAAAAACGTTAGGCTATGAAAAATAAAGGAGAAATCATTCTTTACCATCCCGAAAATACCCTCGAAATAGAAGTTCGTTTAGAAGACGAGACTGTTTGGCTTAATCGCCATCAAATGGCAGAGTTATTCAAACGTGATATCAAAACAATAGGTAAACATATCAATAATGCTTTAAAAGAAGAATTAAAGAATTTATCAGTTGTCGCAAATTTTGCGACAACTGCAAGAGATGGCAAAACTTATAATATGGAGTACTATAATTTGGATGTCATTCATTTTTACCGTTTGTTCCATGCCGGATTTTTTTCCAGAATCTTTTGATATATGGGGCAATCCGGTGTATGGGCCCCTTCAAGATAGCCGGTACTTAGCAGAAATTCGTTGACGATCTCACCTCCGGTGAATTTGAATGTCTTTTTGAATAATTTGGTCCATTCATCTTTGGTTTTAGGGTGATGATGGTCCAGCCAGTTTTTGAATGAGCCGTATTCGTTTTGCAGTTGTACAATGACTTGGGCATTGTGGATGGCTGCTTTTATTTTTAATTTATTCCGGATGATGCCGGAATCGGATAAAAGTCTGGCTTCATCTGTTTCCGTGTAATTTGCAACCTTTTCAATATGGAAATTATCGTAAGCAGAACGGAAGCTCGGTTCTTTCTTTAATATCGTCGACCAACTTAGGCCCGCCTGATTGATCTCCAGGAGAAGTCTGCCGAATAGCTCGTTATCGTCTTCGATAGGGAAACCGTAACTTGTATCATGATAGGCTTTATTAAGCTCGACGGCTGAATCCTTAGATGTTTTTACATATTCGCAATAGGACATAAATTCTGTTTTGTTTGTTATGGGAGATAAAGATAATTGTTTTTCTTGTAACTTTGTAGTTTTAATAAAAATGAACCGTTGATGCCCGAAAATCAGATATTGATCATTGCGTTAAGTAACCATCCTGTTTTGGGACCTTTGCTTATTCCTTATTTTGCCAGAACTGTATCGCCGGAAGTGATCAGCGTGGAAGAGCAAGCCACGCACGCCGGAAATGAAGCGAGGTTGTCTGATCTGGAGAAACGGGCAATCGCGATTGCACAGAGTTACTCGGAAAAGAAACTGATGCAGGTGTATTCCCGGCAACAGACAGTTACCGGCTTTCTGAATTTGGTGACACCGGAGATGCTGAAGAAACAACTCCGACCGTTCATCGATAAAAAGATAAGGGAGATGGTCCGGTTGATACAGGCAAACCATTTGTCTGTATATATAAAGGAAGCAGGAAGTAAGTTGCTTTATGAACATGACCGGGTGCGCTTTTCCGGGGAGGAGGCTGAGATTTCTTTTCGTTTCGAGATAACAGACCATTCTTTTCGGTACACAGCCTTATGTCACATGAATGGTGTGGAAGTGTCTTTGTTGAAAAAGAGGCGGTTTCTGTTGTTATCATCAAAGCCTGCTATATTCCTGCTGGATGACCAGTTGTTAGTATTCAAACGAATAGAAGCGGCGAAAGTTACACCTTTCCTTTCACGGAAATACGTGGAAGTTCCGTTGGCTGAGACTGAAAAATATCTGGAACTGGTGGCACTTCCTTTGATCAGCGATTATCCGGCCAGTTCTTCCGGGTTTGATATGATCCATGAACCCCGCACTTGTGTCCCGGAATTGTCTGTGGAACGTTCTATCAATGATGAACCGGCACTTCAACTGCGTTTCAGGTATGGAGAACGTTCTTTTTCGCCGGGAAAAAGAAACCAGTTCGCTTATCCCCGATTGGAACATGTCGAAGGGAAACCGGTCATTTATTATTTTACACGTGATTTGCAATTGGAACAAACGTACATCAGCTTACTTGAACAATGGCATTTCAAGCAGATAACCGATGTACAGTTCGTTCGGACCACAGAAGCGGGTGGTTATACATTTATCGATTGGCTGCAACAACATAAAAGCGAGTTGGAAGCCTGTTTCTCTTTTGTGCAGACCGATACCTCTTTGCGGTTCTATCTGGGAGATATTTCGCTGACACAGGAAATTTCCCCTTCTCCCGATTGGTTCGATATTCGTATCACGGTTCGTATGGGTGATTTTCAATTCCCTTTTATCCGCTTCAGAAAACATATTCTGGAGGGGAAACGTGAGTTTGTTTTACCGGACGGGCAAGTCGCCTTATTGCCAGAAGATTGGTTTGAGAAATATAGCGATCTGTTTGCTTTCGGCGATGACCGGCCCGGGGAGATCAGAGTCCGTAAGATGCATTTGGGAATTGTCTCTGCCTTGGAGCAGGATGAATCCGTATCGAAGGAGTATGTGCAGAAAGAATCGGTTGCTATTCCACCGAAGATAAAGACGACGTTACGTCCGTATCAGCAGGAAGGTTTTTCCTGGTTGGCCCATCTGGCGGCGAATGGTTTCGGTGGTTGTCTGGCGGATGATATGGGATTGGGGAAGACATTGCAGACTATTACCTTGCTGCAACAGATATATGATCCGGAGGAACCTAAAGAGGCCACGATTTCTCCATCCGCTCCGGAGAATGTTACAGTCGATCAAAGCGGGCAACTTTCCTTTTTCGGAACAGATTCGCCGGATGACAAACCCTATGAGGAAGTGAAGGGCAGACAGGAAGAATCAGCGGTTATTCCCGCTTCTCTGATTGTTGTGCCTACTTCTTTATTGCCTAACTGGAAACGGGAAATCCGTAAGTTCAGTACATTGAGTGTCTATACTTATACCGGAGATCAGAAAAGGAAAGATCCCTGTAAAAACTTCAACCGGTATAATATCGTGCTGGTCACTTATGGACTGTTGCGGCGTGATATCGAACTGCTGGAGAAGTATCGTTATACTTATGTGATACTGGATGAAAGCCAGAACATAAAGAATCCGGCTTCCATGACCTATCATTCGGTGGTCCGTCTGCAATGTGAACACCGGCTGGTACTGACCGGAACACCTATCGAAAACTCACTGAAAGATCTATGGGCACAATTCAATTTTATCAATCCCGGTTTATTGGGATCGGCAGACGGTTTCCGGGAACATTTCATCCATCCGATTACCAGGGAGGGGAATGAGAATGCCCGTAAACGTTTGCAACAAATCATCCGTCCTTTCTTTTTGCGACGAACCAAACAACAGGTGGCACCGGAACTTCCGCCATTGACGGAAGAGGTCGTGTATTGTGAAATGACACCGGAGCAACGCGAAGTGTATCAGAAAGAAAAGAATGTGTTGCGGAACACGATCTTGCAGGAACGTTACAAAAATTCTTTTGTCGCCTTGAATGGTATCACCCGTTTACGTCAGCTGGCTAATCATCCGCAAATGGTTTTACCGGAATATACGGGTGGTTCGGGAAAGATGGAACAGGTGCTGGATGCTTTTGAAACACTGGTGAGCGAAGGGCATAAAGTATTGATCTTTTCTTCTTTTGTCACACACCTGAAATTGTTGGCGGATGCTTTTACGCAACATGGATGGCAGTATGCAATGCTGACCGGCAGTACATTGGACCGGGAGGGCGAAATAGCCCGTTTCTCAACCCGCCAGGATGTGTCCGCCTTTTTCATCTCGCTGAAAGCGGGTGGGGTAGGACTGAACCTGACGGATGCCGATTATGTATTTATTATCGATCCCTGGTGGAATCCGGCGGCTGAGATGCAGGCGGAAAGCCGTGCCCATCGCATCGGGCAGGATAAACAGGTCTTTGCCTATCGCTTCATCACTGCCGATACGATCGAGGAAAAGATCCGTAACCTCCAGGAATCCAAGAGTGAGCTGGCTGAAACATTTATTACGGAAAACGATCCGTTCAAGTCGCTGACAGATAAGGATTGGGAAGAGCTATTATGAATAAGTGTTATTAATTATATCGTATACCCCCGTTCTCCTTACAAATTTTATGTCGGGAGTGGTTTTCGGCTATGTAATTGTAACTTTGTCGAAACAATACGGAAATATATAATATTTTAACCAAATGCCGGATAAAATGATTATTTCTATTAATGTGTCAATTATTTTGCATTAATATGAACATTGTGTTTGATAAAGTGCGTATCTTTGTGGTCGAAATAAACAAGATAGAACCAGATGGAACAACTTAAACATGAGTGTGGAGTCGCCATGGTCCGGTTACTGAAACCTTTAGAATATTATCATCAAAAGTATGGTACCTGGATGTATGGGCTGAATAAACTCTATTTACTGATGGAGAAGCAGCATAACAGGGGACAGGAAGGAGCCGGTTTAGCCTGCGTGAAGTTAGAAGCAACCCCCGGTGAAGAATACATGTTTCGGGAAAGAGCATTGGGAACAGGAGCTATAACCGAGATATTCGCCGCCGTTCATGAACATTACAAAGATTTACCGCCCGGTAAATTGAATGATCCGCTTTTCGCAAAATCAAATCTTCCTTTCGCCGGAGAGCTTTATATGGGTCATCTCCGTTACAGTACGACCGGTAAGTCCGGTATTTCCTACGTCCATCCTTTTTTACGCCGCAACAACTGGAGAGCCAAGAACCTCGCTCTTTGCGGAAATTTCAATCTCACAAACGTAAACGACATCTTTAAAGAAATTACAGCGATCGGCCAGCATCCGCGTAAGTTTGCCGATACGTATATCATGCTCGAACAGATGGGACACCGTCTGGACCGGGAGATCGAACGTTTATACCAGAAGTATGAAGACGAAGGAATGAAGGGGATGGATATAACCCATGCGATCGAGGCACATGTCGATTTGTCGAACGTGTTGAAACGTTGTGTACCGACCTGGGACGGAGGATTTGTGATCTGCGGTCTGACCGGTAGCGGCGAATCGTTCAGCGTGCGTGACCCCTGGGGAATCCGTCCGGCGTTCTATTATGCGGATGATGAGATCGTGGTACTGGCTTCCGAGCGTCCGGTCATCCAGACGGCGATGAACGTGCAGGCCGAAGATATAAAGGAATTGCAACGCGGCGAAGCGATGTTTATCAGTAAAGACGGCCGTTTCCGCACTTCGCAGATCGTGGAGCCGAAGGTGAATAAAGCCTGCTCTTTCGAGCGTATCTATTTCTCCCGCGGTAGCGATGTGGATATTTACCGCGAACGTAAGAAGTTGGGAGAGAATCTGGTTCACCCGATACTGAAAGCTGTCGATTATGACCTCAAACATACTGTCTTTTCTTTCATTCCCAATACGGCGGAAGTTGCCTATTTCGGTATGCAGGAAGGACTGAATAACTATCTGAACAAACTGAAAAAAGAATGGATCGCCGACCGCAGCCATCTTTTGCAGGAAGAAGAACTGGATCAGATACTTTCCATGCGCGTTCGTGCTGAAAAAGTAGCGATTAAAGATATAAAATTGCGTACCTTTATCGCCGAAGGTAACAGCCGTAACGACCTGGCAGCCCATGTGTATGATGTTACTTACGGAAGTATCGAACCATTCGTCGATAATCTGGTTGTAATAGATGATAGCATTGTTCGCGGAACGACCCTGAAACAAAGTATCATCGGTATCCTGGACCGTCTGCATCCGCGGAAGATCGTGATCGTATCTTCATCTCCGCAGGTGCGTTATCCGGATTATTACGGGATCGATATGTCGCGGATGAACGAGTTTATCGCTTTCAGGGCAGCGGTGGCTTTGCTGAAAGAGCGGGGAATGGAGTCGGTGATAACGGATGCTTATTGGAAAGCCAAGAAACAACAGGCACAGGAGGACGGTACGATTGTGAATTTTGTAAAGGAAATTTACGCACCGTTCACCGATGAGGAGATTTCGGGCAAGATGGTCGATTTGCTTACTCCGGCGGGTACACGTGCCAAGGTAGAGATCGTCTACCAGACATTGGACGGCTTGCATGCTTCCTGTCCGAATCATCCGGGAGACTGGTATTTCTCCGGTGATTATCCGACACCGGGCGGTGCACGGATGGTGAACAAGGCTTTCATCAATTATATGGAAGAAGAATATTTAATCAGATAACAGTTGACAGATGACAGTTGACAGATTCGCTCTAACTGTCAACTGTCACTTGTCAACTGTCAACTCAAACATAAGTTTATGCAAACAGAAAAAACAGCAACATTGATCTTAGACGACGGGACTGTTTTTCGCGGTCTTTCTTTCGGCTGCGAGAAGGAGGTTACCGGCGAAGTAGTGTTCAACACGGCCATGACGGGATATCCGGAGAGTTTGACCGATCCTTCTTATGCCGGTCAGCTGATGGTTCTGACTTATCCGCTGGTAGGTAACTACGGTGTACCTCCCCGTACATTCGGTCCGGACGGGATCGCCACGTTTATGGAAAGTGAAAAGATCCATGCGGAGGCGATTATTGTAAGTGATTACAGTCATGAATACAGTCATTGGAATGCTGTCGGAAGCCTGGGAAGCTGGTTGAAAGAAGAGGGTGTTCCCGGAATTTACGGAATCGATACACGTGCGCTGACCAAGAAACTGCGTGAGCACGGTGTCATGATGGGAAAGATCGTGATCGGTGATGCAAAGACCGACCTTACGGATTTCGGACAATACGGAAATGTGAATTATGTAGACAAAGTGTCTTGTAAAGAAGTCATTACTTATGGGGAAGGCGAAGGAAAGAAACGGGTTGTCCTGGTAGATTGCGGCGTGAAACATAACATCATCCGCAGCCTGTTGAAACGGAATGTGACCGTGATCCGGGTTCCCTGGAACTATGATTTCAATACACTGGAATATGACGGCCTGTTCATTAGTAACGGTCCCGGCGACCCCGATACCTGCGACGCAGCCGTTCAGAATATCCGCAAAGCGCTGGCAGGCGACAAACCAATTTGTGGTATCTGTATGGGAAACCAGTTGCTGGCAAAAGCAGGAGGTGCTTCCATCTATAAACTGAAATACGGACACCGCAGCCACAACCAGCCGGTTCGGATGGTTGGAACGGAGAAATGTTTCATCACCTCGCAGAATCATGGATACGCGGTGGATAACACGACGCTGGGTGCCGATTGGGAACCGCTTTTTATCAATATGAATGACGGTACGAATGAAGGTATCAAGCATAAAACGAAACCTTTCTTCTCGTCGCAGTTCCATCCCGAGGCTTGTAGCGGGCCGACGGATACGGAGTTTATGTTTGATAAGTTCGTAGAATTATTGTAACTGATATAACAATGAAAGAAGATATAAAGAAAGTCCTGATATTAGGTTCCGGTGCTCTCAAGATCGGTGAGGCGGGCGAGTTCGATTATTCAGGCAGCCAGGCATTGAAAGCCATCAAGGAAGAAGGCATTCAAACGGTGCTTATCAATCCGAACATTGCAACGGTACAGACTTCCGAAGGGGTTGCGGACACGGTTTATTTCCTGCCCGTTACTCCTTTCTTTGTAGAAAAGGTTATCGAAAAGGAACGTCCCGAGGGGATCCTGCTGGCATTCGGCGGACAGACGGCGCTGAACTGCGGGGTGGCTCTCTATCAGAGCGGCGTGCTTGAAAAATATAACGTGCGTGTGCTGGGCACTCCGGTACAGGCCATCATGGATACGGAAGACCGCGAACTGTTCGTTCGCAAGCTCGACGAGATCGATGTGAAGACGATTAAGAGCGAAGCGGTAGAGAACATCGTAGACGCACGCCGTGCTGCTCGCGAACTGGGATACCCGGTGATCGTGCGTGCCGCTTATGCACTGGGTGGTCTGGGTTCGGGCTTCTGCGATAATGAAGAAGAACTGGATGTGCTGGTTGAAAAAGCCTTTTCTTTCTCTCCGCAGGTCTTGGTTGAGAAGAGCCTGAAAGGTTGGAAAGAGGTGGAATACGAAGTAGTGCGCGACCGTTTCGACAACTGTATCACGGTTTGTAACATGGAGAACTTCGATCCGCTGGGAATCCACACCGGCGAATCGATCGTGATCGCTCCTTCACAGACACTGAGCAATACGGATTATCACAAACTGCGCGAACTGGCTATCCGCATTATCCGTCATATCGGAATTGTGGGAGAATGTAACGTGCAGTATGCCTACGACCCTGAAAGCGAGGATTACCGCGTGATCGAGGTGAATGCCCGTCTGAGCCGTTCATCGGCATTGGCATCGAAGGCTACAGGTTATCCGCTGGCTTTTGTCGCTGCTAAATTAGGTTTAGGCTACGGCTTGTTCGACTTGAAGAACTCGGTAACGAAAACGACCAGTGCCTTCTTTGAACCGGCACTCGATTATGTGGTCTGCAAGATACCGCGTTGGGACCTGGGTAAATTCCATGGCGTTGCCCGCGAACTGGGTTCCAGCATGAAGTCGGTAGGAGAGGTGATGGCTATCGGCCGCACATTTGAAGAGGCTATTCAGAAAGGTCTGCGTATGATCGGTCAGGGTATGCACGGCTTTGTGGAAAACAAAGAGCTGCTCATCCCGGATATCGACAAGGCGCTGAATGAGCCGACCGACCATCGTATCTTCGTAATAAGCAAGGCTTTCCGTGCCGGTTATACGATCGACCAGATCCATGACCTGACAAAGATTGACAAATGGTTCCTTCAGAAACTATATAATATAATCCTGACCGCAGGAGCTTTGGAAAGTTTCAGCCGGATAGTCGATATCCCCGACAATCTGTTCCGTCTGGCGAAGAAGCAAGGTTTCTCTGATTTCCAGATTGCTCGTGCTATCTTCAAAGATCAGATGGAAGACGGTGAAAAGGCGATCCTTCAGGTTCGTCAGGACCGTAAATACCGCGGCATCCTTCCGGTGGTGAAACAGATTGATACACTGGCTGCCGAATATCCGGCACAGACCAACTATCTGTACCTGACTTACAGCGGTACGGAAAGCGATGTGCATTATCTGGGAGATAAACGCTCTATCGTGGTGCTGGGTTCGGGGGCTTATCGTATCGGTAGTTCGGTAGAGTTCGACTGGTGCGGTGTGCAGGCGCTCAACACGATCCGCAAGGAGGGCTGGCGCTCCGTTATGATCAACTACAATCCTGAAACAGTTTCGACCGACTACGATATGTGCGACCGTCTTTACTTCGATGAGCTGACATTCGAACGTGTAATGGATATTCTCGAACTGGAGAATCCGCACGGTGTGATTGTCTCTACCGGAGGCCAGATACCGAATAACCTGGCGATGCGTTTGGACGAACAGCATGTCAATATCCTTGGAACATCGGCCAAGAGTATCGATAATGCGGAAGATCGTGAGAAGTTCTCAGCCATGCTCGACCGTATCGGGGTAGATCAGCCTCGCTGGAAAGAGTTGAGCAGTATGGAAGATATCAATCAGTTTGTGGAGGAAGTAGGTTTCCCTGTATTGGTTCGTCCGAGTTACGTACTGAGTGGTGCGGCCATGAATGTCTGCTCCAACCAGGAGGAACTGGAACGCTTCCTGCAACTGGCGGCTAACGTCAGCAAGAAGCATCCGGTGGTAGTAAGCCAGTTCATCGAACATGCCAAGGAGGTGGAGATGGATGCCGTAGCCGATCATGGGGAGATCGTGATGTATGCGATCAGCGAGCATATCGAGTTTGCAGGAGTCCATTCCGGTGATGCAACGATCCAGTTCCCGGCGCAGAAGTTGTATGTGGAAACGGTTCGCCGTATCAAACGTATCAGCAAGCAGATTGCGAAGGAATTGAATATCTCCGGCCCGTTCAATATCCAGTATCTGGCTAAAGGCAACGAGATCAAGGTAATCGAGTGTAATCTCCGTGCTTCGCGCAGCTTCCCGTTCGTGAGCAAGGTCCTGAAGATAAACTTTATCGAGCTGGCTACCCGTATCATGTTGGGTTTGCCTGTCGGAAAGCCGAATAAGAATGAGTTCGACCTCGATTATGTAGGTATCAAGGCTTCCCAGTTCTCTTTCAACCGCTTACAGAAAGCTGACCCTGTACTGGGTGTGGATATGGCTTCGACCGGTGAGGTGGGTTGTATCGGCGATGATGTCTCCGAAGCGATCCTGAAGAGTATGCTTTCCGTCGGTCTGCGTATCCCGGAAAAGAATATCCTGCTTTCGACCGGTACGCCGAAACAGAAGGTGGCGATGCTGGATGCTGCCAAGATGTTGGCGACAAAGGGTTACAATCTCTTCGCAACAGGCGGAACACATCGTTTCCTGAAAGAGAATGGCATCCCGAGTACCCGTGTTTACTGGCCGAGCGAGGAGGGTAAACAGCCGCAGGCACTCACTATGCTCCACGAAAAAAAGATCGACATGGTAGTAAATATCCCGCGTGACCTTTCCGCCGGTGAGTTGGATAACGGCTATAAGATCCGCCGTGCCGCTATCGACCTGAATACGACACTTATCACAAATGCCCGTCTGGCAAGTGCCTTTATCGAAGCGTTCTGTACGCTGACGGTAGATGATATACAGATTAAGAGCTGGCAGGAATATAGGTAACAGATAATTATGAGGATATAAAAAAGGGGCTTTTATGGCCCCATTTTTATATCCTATAATCTTATCGTAAAAAAGATTGTAATTTCTCAGGATCTTGACGGGTATTGAATAAGAAAGCAACCCTTATATATTCTTCTTCTACAGAATAGATTATTTTGTAATGACCTTCTACCAATACACGATATAGAGGATTCTCAACAATTAGTATGCCTAAATAGGGGAATGTTGTAAGGCGATTGGTAGAGCAAATAAGTGTTTCCAGTAAGGTTTTAGCCGCGGAGAGACTGACTTCTTTAAGATAATAATCGATTTCATTGTTAAGTTGTTCTTCCGCTAATGCAGACCAAATTACAACCATCCTCGTTGTTGTTTGATTTTATGTAACAGATCGGTTGCTGTGATATACTGTCCATTCGCAAAATCAGTTTCTGCTCTTTCAACCAGATTATTGAATGTGTTAGAAGATATTCCTGAGTCGTTAAGGGATATTTTTTCAGTTACAGCATAACTTACCACAGGTTCGGAAACCTTGTCGGATGGCTTGTTCTCATTTTTGTAAGGCTTTGTTGTCATAAAGATTATAGATTAAGTTGTTTATACTATGTGACAAATGTAAGTATAATATTTTACACCGCATGAGATATCAAAACAGAATTACAGCAAATGGTTTATATAACTTTACAGAAGCTGAATCATCCTTTCGGATGGTGTGGAAACCGATGATATGGGTTTACACATAAAATTAAAATATCCATTTAAATTTATTAGCTTTAGTTGCACAAATATATGGAGAATAGTTAAGAAGTTATTTTAATTTTGTAGTTCGTTGGAAAACATATCTTAAGAGAGAACAGTTATACTTATGTTATAATTCAACCAATATGAAGATAGGACTATTTATCCCGTGTTATATCAACGCGGTGTATCCGAAGGTTGGCGTAGCCTCCTACAAACTCTTGAAGCATTTGGGCCTGGACGTCGATTATCCTTTAGACCAGACTTGTTGCGGCCAGCCGATGGCAAATGCCGGTTTTGAAAACGAATCCCTGAAACTGGCTCTCCGTATGGAAGATTTATTTAAACAGTACGACTATGTGGTCGGACCGTCTGCCAGTTGTGTTGCATTCGTAAAAGAGAATCATCCCGGCATCCTGGAAAAGGCCGGACATGTTTGTCAGAACAGCAGTAAGATATACGATATCTGCGAGTTTCTGCATGATGTAGTGAAACCGGAAGAACTGCCTTCTGTTTTCCCCCATAAAGTGAGTATTCATAACAGTTGCCACGGGGTGCGCGAGTTGCATCTGTCATCCCCCAGCGAAATGAATATCCCATACTTCTCCAAACTGCGTGATCTGTTGCAGTTGGTAAAAGGCATCGAGATACTCGAACCGAAGCGCATCGACGAATGTTGCGGTTTCGGAGGAATGTTTGCCGTCGAAGAGCCGGAAGTCTCTGTTTGTATGGGACATGACAAGGTGAAAGACCATATGAGTACCGGGGCCGAATATATCACCGGAGCCGATAGTTCCTGTCTGATGCATATGCAGGGTGTCATTGAGCGTGAACACCTGCCGATAAAGACCATTCATATCACTCAAATATTAGCCGCAGGATTATGAGTACGAAACATTCAATAGCAGCCGCCCGTTTCATAGCTAACAGGAAACAGGAAGCCTGGCACGATGAGACCCTTTGGATGGTACGTGCCAAAAGAGATAAGATGAGTCGTTCGCTTCCCGAATGGGAGCGTTTGCGTGAGTTGGCCTGTGATATCAAAATGTATTCCAACAGCCATTTGGATACGTTGCTGGAAGAGTTTGAAAAGAACGCCATAGCCAACGGAGCCATCGTACATTGGGCGAAAGATGCGAAGGAGCACAATGAGATCGTCGAAAAGATCCTTCAGCAGCATAATGCGCATACGCTGATCAAGAGCAAATCTATGCTGACGGAAGAATGCGGTATGAATGAGTATCTGTTCGGGAAGGGGTATGACATCGTCGAGAGTGATCTCGGTGAACGTATCCTTCAATGGATGCACCTTCATCCGAGTCATATCGTGATGCCTGCTATCCATATTAAACGCCAGGAGGTTGGCGAGATGATGGAACGTGTGCTGGGTACGGAGAAAGGCAATTCAGATCCAACTTATCTGACACATGCTGTTCGTAAGAATATGCGTGAAAAATTCCTGACGGCTGATGTTGCTATGACGGGAGCCAACTTTGCCGTTGCTTCGACCGGTGAAATTGTGGTTTGTACCAATGAGGGAAATGCAGATATGGGGACTTCATTCCCTAAAGTCCATATCGCTACATTCGGGATGGAGAAGATCGTTCCCAACCAGGAGGCTTTGGGCGTCTTTACCCGCCTGCTTGCCCGTTCCGGTACCGGACAGCCGATAACTTCTTATACTTCTCATTACCGTAAACCTCAGGATGGCGGTGAGTTTCATTTAATCATCGTAGATAACGGTCGTAGCGATATTCTGGCAAAGCCGGATCATATCCGTACGCTAAATTGTATCCGTTGCGGCGAATGTATGAACACCTGCCCAGTATATCGTCGGACTGGCGGTTATTCCTATACCTATTTTATACCCGGCCCGATCGGCATCAATCTAGGTATGTTGAAAAATCCGGAAGAGTATTCTGATAATGTTTCGGCTTGTTCCCTGTGTTTATCCTGTTCAAATGTCTGTCCTGTAAAGATAGACCTGGGCGAACAGATTTACCGTTGGCGTCAGGATCTGGACAAGATTGGAAAGGCCAGCTCGGAGAAGAAAGTAATGTCGGGCGGTATGAAGTTCCTGATGGAGCGTCCGGCACTGTTCAATACAGCGTTGAAGTTTGCTCCTCTGGTAAATAAATTACCTCGTTTTATGATCTATAACGGATTGAATGCCTGGGGAAAGGGGCGTGAGTTACCGACCTTTGCCAAAGAATCGTTCAATGATATGTGGAAGAAAAACAAGATACAAAAACCGTAGGGGTAGGGTTTGCCTGCCTGTAAAAACATAGGAAAGAATGAGTAGTAAAGAATCTATATTATCCCGTATCCGTAGTCATACCGGTACTCGTTACGAGCAGCCGGAAATCACATTGGATGCCATTCATTATGAAGATAAAACCGGACAGTTTTCCGAATCGTTAAAGGCTGCAGGTGGTGCGGCCGTTGTTCTGCAAGCGGGGGAAGATATCAATGAGCTGATCCGGAAACATTTTCCTGACGCGAAACGTATTGCGTCGAATCTGTCTGAAATAACTTGTGCCACTTTCGATCCTGATTCGGTATCCGACCCCAGGGAATTGAATAATACAGACCTTGCTATTGTGGAGGGTTGTTTCGGGGTTGCCGAGAATGGTGCCGTATGGATTACGCAGCAAGTAAAACATAAAGCACTTTATTTCATCTCGACCGGATTGGTAATCCTTATCAATAAGGAAGATTTGGTTAATAATATGCATGACGCTTATAAGCGGGTGGAAGGAACGGATTATAAGTATGGCTTTTTTGTCTCCGGTCCGTCCAAAACAGCCGATATAGAACAGGCATTGGTGTTCGGTGCACATGGACCGATGAATGTCTTGGTTGTATTAAAATAATACTCAATATTCTTTTACCATGAGCAACATAAAAATGATGAACAGAAGAAAATTTATCCGGACAGGTGTTGCCGGAGTAGCCGGTTTGTCGCTGGCACAGGTTGGTTGGGCTGATATGCAGCGGGTACTTCCTTCCGATGTGACGGTCGATAAAGTGAAGTTAGGTAAAACGGGACTGGAAGTTTCCCGTATCGCTTTGGGTACCGGAACGAAAGGATGGAATTATGAATCCAACCAAACCCGTATCGGAATGGATAATTTCCTGAAACTGGCTCATCACGGCTATGAAAGGGGAATCCGTTTCTTCGATATGGCCGATATGTACGGTTCCCAGCCTTTCGTGGGTAAGGCCTTAAAAGAACTGCCTCGTGAAAAAGTAACCCTGATGACAAAGATGTGGACGTATGACGATGGATCGGAGAAAAGAGAACCAGTTAGGAAAACCCTCGACCGTTTCCGTCAGGAAGCCGGTACCGAATATTTCGATATCTTACTGATGCATTGCATGACCAGCGGTGACTGGCCTGAAACACGTAAATTCTATATGGACGGTCTTGCCCAGGCAAAAGAAGAGGGTATTGTGAAGGCTGTCGGAATATCTTGCCATAACTGGGAGGCTATGAAGGAAGCAGCCGATAATCCGTGGTGCGATATTATTTTGGCCCGTCTGAATCCTTTCCAGAGCCATATGGACGGAACACCTGAAGATGTGAATGCTCTTTTAGGGAAGGCCCGGGAGAATGGAAAAGGTATCATGGGAATGAAAATATTCGGTGAAGGAAAGCATGTTGCAGACGATGAACGCGAACGTTCGATCCGTTTTGCTGTTACCGGGAGCAATTTGCATTGTATGACGCTCGGCCTGGAGTCGATTGCCCAGATGGATGATGCTATTGAAAGGGTAATGAGGAATGTAAAGAATATCAGATAGTAGGGATAATATGAAGATAATATTAAATATAATATTGATACTGATAGCGTTATCAAGTATAGCCATAAGTATATTTAAAGAATATGATATGACATTGAAATGTATATCATTTGCTACGGCATTAGCCTGTTTAGGGGCAACGGTGACAAATAAAAATCTTCGATATATATTAGCAGGAATCGCATTGATCCTGCTGATAATATCGTGTATTTTACGGTTTTAGTGCAGAACATTCTTGTTATTTCAAAAAAACGCCTATCTTTGCCCCATAATTTTATAAATAGTCCGATGAAAATATCCAAGTAAGCCGGTTTCAGAACATATTTATGAGTAGCTCCCGATCCGAATGGGAGTGAGTTTCTGTATAACCTTCCGGCTATGTCCTGCGCTGTATCCTGGTGCATTTTTTATTTCCAGATTTTAGTTTCTAACATTTTTAAAGCAGATAGACTATGTGCATATCAGTACAACAGCTTTGCTATATCCATGCGGATAAAGAACCACTATTTCAAGATATCAGTTTGACGGTAAACAAAGGGGAGCAATTATCATTAGTGGGAAATAACGGTTCCGGTAAATCAACTTTGTTACGTATTATTGAAGGAAGTCTGAAACCCTCCTCCGGGGAGGTCGTTTGTTCTTCCAAACCCTATTATGTGCCGCAACATTTCGGTCAATACGATCAGTTGACTGTGGTACAAGCCTTGTTGGTCGAATCTAAAATCAATGCATTACATGCCATTATAGCGGGAGATGCGTCGGCCGATAATTTTACCGTTCTGGATGATGACTGGAATATTGAAGAACGAAGCCTCGCCGCTCTTTCCTCCTGGGGATTGGAACATATCAGGCTGGACCAATCGATGAGTACATTGAGCGGCGGTGAGAAGACGAAAGTGTATTTAGCCGGCATTCAGATACATTCTCCTGAGATCATCCTGATGGACGAACCGACCAACCATCTGGATGTAAATAGCAGAAAGAAGCTTTATAGCTTTATCGAGTCGAGCCGTGCCACCATGCTTATTGTCAGCCATGATAGGACACTGCTCAACCTGCTGCCTTACACCTGTGAACTGGAAAGAAGTAAGATTACATTGTATGGTGGAAATTACGACTTTTATAAAGAACAGAAAGAGGTCGCATTGACAGCCATGCAGAATCAATTGAGCGAGAAAGAAAAAGAGTTGCGGTTGGCAAAGAAGATTGCCCGGGAAACACTTGAAAGAAAGAGCAAATCGAGTGTAAGAGGGGAGAAAGCCGCCATAAAGAAAGGCATTCCCCGGATAATGATGGGAGCTATGAAACAGCATGCCGAACAAAGTACCGTTAAATTGAAGGATATACACGATGAGAAAATGGGTTCGATCAATTCCACCATTACGGATATCCAGAACACTCTGCCGGATATGAAACAGATGAAGACGGATTTCAATTCCCCCAATCTTCATACCGGTAAAATATTGATCACTGTAAAGGATATGAACTTTGGCTATGGTCAGGATGGTTTATGGAAAGAACCGTTGAACCTGCAGGTTCGGAGTGGCGACCGTATCCAGTTCAGCGGAAATAACGGAGCGGGAAAAACGACATTGCTGAAGTTGCTGCTGGGCGAATTGGAACCGACTGAGGGAACGATTACCCGTGCAGACTTCAAATATGTATATATCGACCAGGAATATTCGATCGTAAAACCTCACCTGACGGTTTTTGAACAGTTGGAGCAATTCAACCTGTTTGCCAAACCGGAGCATGAGTTAAAAATGATCCTGAGCCGTTTCCTTTTTCCGGTCGGTACATGGGATAAAAACTGTTCAAAATTAAGCGGTGGGGAGAAGATGAGGCTTGCTATCTGCTGCCTGATGGTCAGTAATAGCACGCCGGATATATTTGTTTTGGATGAACCAACGAACAATTTGGATATCCGGAGTGTTAGTATAATAACAGCGGCCATCAAGGACTACAATGGTACAGTGCTTTTGGTTTCGCACGATCTTTACTTTGTGAAAGAAATAAAAATAAACAGGTTCGTTGAACTTTTTTCTTCAACCCCTGTTATTAAGATATAGTGTTTTTCATGGTATTAGAATTAAGTTAGATTAGGTTATCCGTCTTGTTCGTGAGAATAGGGCGGTTTTTTTATGTCTTATGGTTTATATTTAGATAGAGTTAGTATATCCTGTGCATTTTCGTTTTTCATCAGTGCTTCGGGGGTTGCATTGGTTTCATTCATATACTTCAGAATGATTTGCAGTCCTACCCAGCTTCCGATATTGCCGGGAGCATCGCTTGCCAGGAATTGTGCGGGCATATCTTCAAAATATTTTGTAGTAGCCATCTGATCCGGTGTGTACAAATGTTTACGTTCGACAATCGCTTTCCAAAGATTTGCTTCATTGTTTTTGCACCATTCCCATGCTTCGTCCGTGTAACCGAACAATTGGGCGGGAGACATATCCGGTAAGGCAGATAAAACCAGATATTTGATCTTACCTTCATAGACCATCCGGTCGAGTAGTACATTCTCTTTGCCGGTGAAAGGATATTCGGACATCAGCCAACCTGCGACATAATCGGGAACTATATGTGACGGTTGCATCTTGCGAAGTTGATAATCATAGAAAAAATCCTGGTATAGCGGATAATCCTGCCCCATATATTTATCGATGGAAATAGACAATAGGCTATCTCCGACCAGCACATTCTGATTTAAACCGGAAACGTGCATATATAAAGCCGGAATCTGCATTGCCGGAAATTTTTCATGTACCCAGGCAAATGCATTACCAAGTGATTGTTCCATTTCTGTTACCGATTCGTATTTTGCAATAGCATCCGCATAGAGCTTTTTCAGGGTCGGCTCCGAATAAAAGTTTTCCAACTTGGTGAAAAAGCCGGGCAGATCCGGTGACTGCATATTCAGAATACCTTTCCCCAGAATCTCTGTCATTTGAGGATATTGATTTAATAACTGCTGATTGAGCGTGGTGTCATCGGAACAAATTAATTCATACAACGCTTTATCGAACCGGTTAACAGCCATCGGAGTCGCATCCGTGATATTGTTTGCGTTCGTATTTTGTCCGTTACAACTACAAAAGCAGACGATCATAAGGAATGTCAGGAGTGTTTTACAATTCATTGCTCTATCTTTATTATGTTATATGGTCAAATGAAGATGTGAAGATAGTATTTCCAAAAGTGTTTCACCCTGATGAAACAACTGTTTCTCCTAGGTGGAACAACTGTTTCATCAGGGTGAAACACTTTTTATGTAGGGATATGACTATGCGTTACATCGAATGCTTACATGACTAAATTGGTAAACGGATATTTATCCGTTATATTGTGTGGAAAACTTCTTATTACTACCTTTGCAATCCTTTTGAATATCCTTTATGCAATTTACGAATAAACAAATCTGGCAGATTACCTATCCTGTACTTATCAGTTTGCTGATGGAGCACATGATCGGGTTGACCGACACGGCTTATTTGGGTCGGGTAGGAGAGGTTGAATTAGGTGCATCGGCATTGGCCGGTGTGTATTACCTGGTTATTTATATGTTGGGGTTCGGCTTCAGTGTCGGAGCGCAGGTTCTGATTGCCCGGCGCAACGGTGCTCACGATTATACACGGATCGGTCCGGTCTTTATGCAAGGGACACTTTTTCTGTTGTTACTTGCGGCGGTTTTATTTACCGCATCTCATTTGTATTCTCCGTTGATCCTTAGGAAACTGATCGGTTCGGACGATGTGTATCGGGCTACCATGAGTTATGTCGACTGGCGTGTGTATGGCTTTTTCTTCTCTTTTATTGCCGTCATGTTCAGGGCATTTTATGTGGGTATCACCAAGACAAAGATATTGACTGCCAATTCAGTCGTGATGGTATTGACCAATGTTGTCCTGAATTATATCCTGATATTCGGTAAGTTCGGTTTTCCTGCATTGGGAATTGCCGGTGCTGCGATTGCTTCCTCTATTTCAGAGGCGGTGTCGGTCCTGTTCTTTATTATTTATACCTGGAAGAAGATCGATTATAAGAAATATGCGATGTTCAGTTTTGTGGGGATCGATTTCAGGATGCTCAAACAAATATTGAATGTGTCTGTCTGGATTATGGTACAGCATGGTATTGCATTCGTGGGGTGGTTTATCTTCTTTGTGGTGATGGAGCATCAGGGAGAACGTCCGTTGGCTGTTACGAATGTGGTGAGGAGTATTTCTTCTTTTCTTTTTATGTTTGTGAATGCGTTTGCTTCCACATCCAGCTCTTTGGTCAGTAACCTGATCGGTTCCGGTAAATCGGATCAGGTCCTGGGATTATGCGGACGTATGATACGGCTTTGTTATTTTTTCGTGCTGCCGTTAGCTATATTGATCGCCTTGTTCCCGGATTTGGTTTTGCGCATCTATACGGATAATCCGGATCTGATCCAAAATTCTGTACCCTCGTTGTGGGTGATGCTTTCTTCTTATCTGCTAGCCGTACCGGCGTTCATTTATTTTTTCAGTGTTTCGGGTACGGGGAATACGCAGGTGGCTTTATGGATCGATATGGCAAGTATCTTTGTGTATGTGTCCTACACGTTTATAGTCGGTATCTGGTTACATGCCGATGTTGCCGTTTGCTGGACAACGGAGCATGTTTATAATATGATGTTGCTGATCTCTTTCTTCTATTTGTGGAAAGGAAACTGGCGAAATAAAAGGTTATGATATAAATATTATCGTTTTATCAAAACCGTAAGCCGCAATGAAAGATCGAAAAAGACCATCTTGGCATTCACATTCTGTGTGATGTGGCGTTCCGCTTTAGCCAGTTCTTCCATGATGTCGAACACATTCCGTTCGTTTACGAAAGGAGCGAACTTGACGGCGAAGCCGGCTTCATCCATATTCATATAGTTTAAGTCGGGCGACTGGAAACGGTACATGAAGTTTTCGCGGATCAGATGCTGGCAATATTGCAGGAAGTTCTTTTGGCGTTCGCGTCCGATGCCGGCAAGGATATCTCCCATTGCTTTCATTCCTTTTACATTCCGCGCCCAGGAGTTGCGCATCATCGTTTTGAATTGCTCCAGGTAGAAGCTGTTCTCTTCACTCAGACTGATCGCTTCCACGGCTTTCAGGTAATTGCCGTTTGCCAGATGAGCCACATGCTTGGCATCGTCTGGAGCCAAACCGAATTGTGCCATCATAGCAGCCGTTATCGCTTCGGGGTGGATGGAACGGACATTGATCCGCTGGGCACGTGACAGGATAGTGCCCAATACCTGATCGGGTATTTCCGAAACCATCAATATGACGGTGTTCAAAGGAGGCTCCTCTATCACTTTCAGGAGTTTGTTCGCACAGGTAGGATGTAGTTTTTCCGGCAGCCAGACCATCAGGATGCGATAAGTGGCTTCATATATTTTCAGATTCAGCTTGCGGATGATCTCGTCGCTTTCCTTTGAATAGATGATCGCTTGTGAGTTGCCTGCATCGATATAGTCGAGCCATCCGTCTATATTGAAATAGGGACGATCTTTGAGGAAACCACGCCATTCGCTCAGATAATCGTCGCAGACTTCTTTTTTCTTTTCTTTTTTGGCAACGATAGGAAAGACAAAATGCAAATCAGGGTGTACCAGTTCATTATATTTCAGGCAGGATGGACAGGTTCCGCAAGCATCCGTCTCTGTCCGGTGGGTGCAATTCAGGTAGCGGGCATAAGCCAGAGCCAAAGGAAAAGCACCTGCACCTCCCTGTTCCGTAAATAACTGGGCATGTGGTACGACACCTGTATGTGCCGAATGGATAAGTTGTTTCTTTATTTCTTCCTGACCGATTATATCTTTGAAATACATGAATGTCCCTTTTGTGTTGTCAGAACAAAGGTACGAATAATCGGGAGAAATAAGAAATAGTCATTAGTGTATCAGTTGTATTTTCTCAAAGATACATTTTGCGACATAGAATAACAATAGGAAAGGATATACTGCAAGGTCCATTGCAATAAATAATACGTATTTCATTTTTGTCTTCTTTTAAATTTTATCTGTAAGACAGAGATCTTTCAAAAACCCCTATCGGTATAACAGATTTTTATACATAAATGACGCGTAAAGGTATAAAAAAGCTGCATTAGGATTTGAGTCAGGCATAATTATTAATGATTTAGCCGTTCTGTGTGTTTGTCATATTCACTTTTTCTTAACTTTATGGTCTTATTTCAAATCCATGAGACTGACAATATGATGAACAGACGTTTATTTCTAAAAAGAACCTGTGGAGGAGTGTTGCTTCTGGCTGCTTCTCCTTCTTTGATTTCCTGCGATCAGCAGCAACGGCCAGTCCGTTTTGGGGTTGTTACCGATTTGCATTATTCGAGGCGTGAACCTTACGGAACACGTTATTTCCCTCAAACTATGGAGAAGTTGAAAGAAGCTATAAAGGTCTTTAATAACTCAAACTTGGATTTTGTGATAGAGCTGGGGGATCTGAAGGATCAGGACAATGTTCCTCAAAGAGAGCAGACAATTACTTATCTGGATGAAATAGAAAAAGAGTTCCAAACTTTCCGGGGACCTGTTTATCATGTGTTGGGTAACCACGACATGGATAGTATTTCCAAGGAAGACTTTTTACAACATACCTCCAATCATGGTGATGCCGATAAGAAAACATATTACTCATTTACCTGTAACAATATAAAATTCATTGTTCTGGATGCAAATCATAATCCGGACGGAACACCTTACGATAAAGGTAATTTTGATTGGACAAAAGCTTTTATCCCTAAAGACCAGATCCAATGGCTGCAGGAAGAATTAAAAGATAAAAATAAGCCGATCCTGATTTTTATACATCAGTTGCTGGATAGTTTCTCTGATATAAGTAAAGCGCTTTGTGTCGGCAATGCGGATGAGGTCGTTCCCTTGCTGGAAGAAAATGGAAATATACTTGCTGTATTTCAGGGGCATCATCATCCGGGGCATTACAGCTTCCGTAATAATATCCATTACTGGACAATGAAAGGGATGATAGAGGGAGAGTTACCCGGGAATAATAGTTTTGCTGTTGTTGAGATTGGTGTGAACAACAACATTCGTATTGACGGTTTTTTTAATTGCGAAGATAAGGAGTTAAACCGTACTGTTTAATAAAACTATCCTGTTTGTTTTCAGATAGTTTCTCAATGATTTTTTCAGATAGTTTCGAACAATCTGCCTTTCGATAGCTATGGGAAGGCTTTTCGACAACTATGGGAAGACTTTTCGAAAGCTATCAAAAGGTCTTTCCATAATTATCGAAAGGTGGATTATTCGGATGCTCAATAGCGTTTTTTCCTATTGTTTAGTAAATTTCTTTCGCTACTTTATAGACACTGTCCGTTGCCATCATCGTATAGAAATGCAGGCTTGGAACTCCGTGAGCGATCAGATCTTTACATTGCTGGATACACCATTCAACACCAACGGCTTTTACTTCGTCGTCATTTTTGCATTTGCGCAATTCGGCTGCAAAAGGTTCCGGAATGTCTGAGCGGAAGATCTTCGGTAATACAGTCAGCTGACTTTTTAATACGACCGGCTTGATTCCCGGAACAATCGGAACCGTAATGCCTTCTGCCCGGCAACGATCCACAAACGAAAAATACTTTTCATTATCGAAGAACATCTGCGTAACCAGATAATCAGCCCCGTTCTTCACTTTTTCTTTCAGATAAAAGATATCCGACTCCATATTCGGAGCCTCTTCATGCTTTTCCGGATAACAAGCCATACCGTATGAGAACGGCGTTTCGTTAGCCTCAAAAGTAGAACCGTCTATAGCAATCCCTTTATTGAAATCATTCACCTGCTGCTGCAGGTCGGTAGCATGCTCATGATACAAATCGGTGTTCTGTCCGGCTTCCAGTGTTTTTACGTCTCCGCGAAGCAATAACAAATCGTATACGCCCAGGAAATTCAGGTCGATCAGTGCATATTCCGTTTCATCCTTCGTAAATCCCTTACATATAATATGTGGAACCGCCGGAATGCCGTATTTATTCTGAATGGCGGAAGCAATAGCCACCGATCCCGGACGCTTGCGGATATTCACTTTCTGAAAACTTCCGTCGGGAAGCGTTTTATAAATGTATTCGCTGTGATGGGAGGTTATATTAATGTATTTAGGATCGAATTCTTTCAGTCTATCAATCACATTATACACTTTCTGTATGCTGTTCCCTTTCAAGGGCGGAAGTATTTCGAATGAGAAAGCAGTCGTTTTACTGCCGTTGATCAGATCAATTACTTTCATATTTTAATTATTTTTGCTGCAAAAGTAACAATTATCATCTGAAATAGCTTACTTTTGCGTTCATAATCTAATTACGACAATGATATGGAAAATATGAATTGGTCTGATCTTGCATTCGGTTATATGAAGACAGACTACAATGTACGGTGTTACTATCGCGATGGTAAGTGGGGTGAATTGGAAGTTAGCTCTTCTGAAATTATTAATATCCACATGGCAGCAACCTGCCTCCATTACGGACAGGAGTCGTTTGAAGGTTTGAAAGCATTCAAGGGGAAAGACGGGAAGATCCGTGTATTCCGTATGGATGAAAACGGCAAACGTATGCAAGCTTCCAGCCGTGGCATCAAGATGGCTGAACTTCCTGTAGAAATGTTTGAAGAAGCAGTTCGCAAAGTAGTGAAATTGAACGAACGTTTTGTTCCTCCTTACGAGAGTGGAGCAGCCCTATATATCCGCCCGCTGATGATCGGTCTGGGTGCACAGGTTGGTGTGAAGCCGGCTCCCGAGTATATGTTTATGATATTCGTAACACCGGTAGGACCTTATTTCAAAGGTGGTTTCAAACCGTCGAAGGTTTGTATCATGCGTGAATACGACCGCGCTGCGCCTCAGGGAACAGGTACGATCAAAGTCGGTGGTAACTATGCCGCCAGCCTTGTTGCCGGTGAAAAAGCAAAGGAAAAAGGATATGCAGCCGTTCTTTATCTGGATCCGAAAGAAAAGAAATATCTGGACGAATGTGGTCCGGCAAACTTCTTCGGTATCCGTGGTAATAGCTATATCACTCCGCAGTCTCATTCTATCCTGCCTTCAATCACCAACAAGAGTTTGCAGCAATTAGCTGCAGATATGGGACTGACCGTTGAACGTCGTCCGGTTCCGGTGGAAGAACTCGCAACATTTGATGAAGCAGCGGAATGCGGAACAGCAGCCGTTATCGCTCCGATCTCACAAATCGACGATCTGGACATCAACAAGTCTTATGTAATTGCTAAAGATGGCAAGCCGGGACCTGTTTGTGAAAAATTATATCATAAACTGCGTGGTATCCAGTATGGTGATGAACCTGATACATACGGATGGGTAACGATAATTGAATAAATAAGATAAAGGTTTGACAGTTAGTGGTTATTTCTAAAAAATACCATTAACTGCCAACTCTGAATTCTCAAACGTCAATACGCATTGTTAACTTTGGATTGCCAACTGAAAATAAAATTGCTATCTCGGTATTGCAAAGTAGCGGATATTTTCTATCTTTGTGGCCTATATAGTAAGACAGTAAGGTGGAAGCATTCTTTAAAACACATAAATACCTTGTAGAACATTTGCATGCACCGGTACGCCGGGGGCTGATGGATGAGATTAACTGGAATGACCGGTTGATCGGTATCAAAGGCTCTCGTGGGGTAGGAAAGACTACTTTTTTACTGGATTATGCTCGCGAACATTTTGGTGCTGATAATAAGGAGTGCCTATACATTAATTTGAATCATTTTTATTTTACGGAACGTACTTTAGTCGATTTTGCTTCTGAGTTCAGGGCGAAAGGAGGGAAAGTTTTGTTGATCGACCAGGTTTTTAAATATTCCGGATGGTCGAAAGAGTTACGTTACTGTTATGATAATTTTGAAGATCTGAAGATTATCTTTTCCGGTTCGTCTGTAATGCGGCTGAAAGAGGAAAATCCGGATCTCTCAGGTAAAGTTGTTTCTTATAATTTACGTGGTTTTTCTTTCCGTGAGTTTCTGAATCTGATGTCGGGAAATAATTTTCCGGCGTATACATTTGAGGAAGTGATCGAAAAGCATCAGGAAATTGCCCGTAATATCTGCTCGGTAGCCAAACCGATGGCTTATTTTCAGGATTACCTGCACCATGGTTTTTATCCTTTTTTCTTGGAGAAACGTAATTTTTCGGAGAATCTGCTAAAGACAATGAATATGATGCTGGAGGTAGATGTCCTTTATATTAAACAAATCGAGCAAAGTTATCTGCCGAAGCTCCGAAAATTATTATATTTGCTGGCGATCAGTGCGCCATGTACGCCAAACGTCAGCCAGTTAAGTAAAGACATAGAAACTTCACGGGCAACTGTGATGAATTACATTAAATATCTGACCGATGCCCGTTTGATGAATATGCTGTATCCGGTAGGCGAATCGTTTCCGAAAAAACCCTCTACCGTATATATGTACAATTCGAATCTGATGTACCCCATCCGTCCGATGGAGGTGAACATACAGGCTGTGCGCGAATCTTTTTTCTATAACCAGCTTTTGAAAGACAATAAACTGAACGAAGGAATTAAGAACGCTCACTTTTTGGTAAATGAAAAGTATAATTTCAGGATAGAGGAGAGTATGAAGGTGAAAAATAATCCCGATTTATACTATGCAATAGACAAGGTTGAAGTAGGAGATGGCAATATGATCCCGCTTTGGCTTTTTGGCTTTTTATACTAATAAAATTCTTTTAAATACTAATAGTAAGAGTCTATGACAAAACAGAAGAAATTTTTGACCTGTGATGGTAACCAGGCTGCTGCTCATATTTCATATATGTTCAGCGAAGTAGCCGCTATTTACCCCATCACTCCGTCGTCTACAATGGCAGAATATGTAGACGAATGGGCTGCCGCCGGACGTAAGAACATTTTCGGCGAAACGGTTTTGGTACAGGAAATGCAATCAGAAGGTGGTGCTGCAGGTGCAGTTCACGGTTCTTTGCAAGCCGGTGCCCTGACTTCAACTTACACAGCTTCTCAGGGATTGTTGCTGATGATCCCTAATATGTACAAGATTGCTGGTGAGTTGCTTCCTTGCGTATTCCATGTGTCTGCCCGTACACTGGCTTCACACGCTTTGTGTATCTTCGGTGACCATCAGGATGTTATGTCTGCACGTCAGACTGGTTTCGCAATGTTGGCAGAAGGTTCTGTTCAGGAAGTTATGGACTTGGCAGGTGTAGCTCATTTGGCTACTATCAAGTCTCGCGTTCCTTTCGTGAACTTCTTCGACGGTTTCCGTACATCACACGAAATCCAGAAGATCGAAGCGTTGGAAAATGATGACCTGGCTCCGCTGATCGACCAAAAGGCGTTGGCTGAATTCCGTGCACGTGCATTGAATCCGGAAAAACCGGAAGCTCGCGGTATGGCTGAAAACCCGGATCACTTCTTCCAGCACAGAGAATCTTCAAACAAATACTATGAAGCAGTTCCTGCTATCGTAGAAGAATATATGAACGAAATCTCCAAGCTGACAGGCCGCAAATACGGTTTGTTCGATTATTACGGGGCAGAAGATGCAGAACGCGTAATTATCGCAATGGGTTCTGTAACGGAAGCTGCCCGTGAAGCTATCGACCACCTGACAGCTCAGGGTGAAAAAGTTGGTTTGGTTTCAGTTCACTTGTATCGTCCGTTCTCTGCTAAGCACTTCCTGGCTGCTGTTCCTAAGACTGCAAAACGAATCGCAGTTCTTGACAGAACAAAAGAACCGGGTGCAACAGGCGAACCTTTGTATTTGGATGTAAAAGACTGCTACTACGGAGCAGAAAACGCTCCTGTTATTGTGGGTGGCCGTTACGGTTTGGGTTCTAAGGATACTACTCCTGCTCAGATCCTTGCTGTTTATGAAAACCTGGCATTGCCGATGCCGAAGAACCAGTTCACAATTGGTATCGTAGACGACGTTACATTCACTTCTCTTCCTCAGAAAGAAGAAATCGCTTTGGGTGGCGAAGGTATGTTCGAAGCTAAGTTCTACGGTTTGGGTGCTGACGGTACTGTTGGTGCTAACAAGAACTCTGTAAAGATCATCGGTGACAATACAAATAAATATTGCCAGGCATATTTCTCTTATGACTCTAAGAAGTCTGGTGGTTTCACTTGTTCTCACCTGCGTTTCGGTGACCATCCGATCCGTTCCACTTATTTGGTAAATACTCCGAACTTCGTTGCTTGCCACGTTCAGGCTTACCTGCGTATGTACGATGTAACTCGTGGTCTGCGTGAAAACGGTACATTCCTGCTGAATACCGTATGGAATGGCGAAGAGTTGGCTAAACACCTGCCGAATAAGGTAAAACGTTATTTCGCTCAGAAAAACATTACTGTTTACTACATCAATGCTACTCAGATTGCATTGGAAATCGGTTTGGGTAACCGTACCAATACAATCCTTCAGTCTGCATTCTTCCGTATCACAGGTGTAATTCCTGTTGACCTGGCTATCGAACAGATGAAGAAATTCATCGTGAAGTCTTACGGTAAGAAAGGTGAAGATGTAGTTAATAAGAACTATGCTGCTGTCGATCGTGGTGGCGAATATACTCAGCTTGCTGTCGATCCGTCATGGGCTAACCTGCCGGATGATGAGGTTGTAGCAAACAACGATCCTGCTTTCATCAACGAAGTAGTTCGTCCTATCAATGCTCAGGATGGCGACCTGTTGAAGGTTTCTGCATTCGAAGGTATCGAAGACGGTACATGGCATCAGGGAACAGCTAAATACGAAAAACGCGGTGTAGCTGCTTTTGTTCCTGTTTGGGAACCGGACAACTGTATCCAGTGTAACAAGTGTGCGTATGTTTGTCCTCATGCTTCTATCCGTCCGTTTGTGTTGGATGCTGCTGAACAGGCTGCTGCTCCGTTCTCTAACTCTTTGAAAGCTACAGGAAAGCAATTTGAAGGAATGCAGTTCCGTATCCAGGTTGACGTTCTTGACTGTCTGGGTTGTGGTAACTGTGCCGATGTTTGTCCGGGTAATCCGAAGAAGGGTGGTAAAGCACTTAAGATGGCTGCTTTGGAAACTCAGCTGGCTGAAGCTCCGAACTGGGATTTCTGTGCAGAAAAGGTTTCAAGCAAACAACACCTGGTTGACATCAAAGCTAACGTGAAGAACTCTCAGTTCGCAACTCCGTTGTTTGAGTTCTCCGGTGCTTGCTCCGGTTGTGGTGAAACTCCGTATGTGAAGTTGGTAACTCAGTTGTTCGGTGACCGTGAAATGGTAGCTAATGCAACAGGTTGTTCTTCTATTTATTCAGGTTCTGTTCCTTCAACTCCGTATACAACAAATGATAAAGGACAGGGTCCGGCTTGGGCTAACTCATTGTTCGAAGACTTCTGTGAATTCGGTCTGGGTATGGAACTGGCTAACGAAAAGATGCGTGCTCGTCTGACGAATGCAATGAACGAAATTATTGCTGGTGAAAATGCTCCTGCTGAAGTAAAAGAAGTACTTAAAGCATGGGTTGAAAACCAGAACGATGCGGATAAGACAAAAGAATTGGCTCCTCAGATAATCGCTATTGCTGAAGAAGGTATCACTCACGGCTGTCCGCTTAGCGCACAGATCAAGGAACTTTCTCACTTCCTGGTAAAACGTTCACAGTGGATCATCGGTGGTGACGGTGCTTCTTACGATATCGGTTACGGTGGTCTCGATCATGTAATCGCCAGCGGTAAGGACGTTAACATCCTGGTTCTGGATACTGAGGTTTACTCTAACACAGGTGGTCAGTCTTCTAAGGCTACTC
>ENA-OWPN01000592-OWPN01000592.1-human-gut-metagenome-genome-assembly--contig:-NODE-592-length-46857-cov-3.877420_pt1 | contig 46857 bp, 37 predicted proteins | sample MGYA00248266_ERZ651850 | MGnify/ENA primary metagenome ERZ651850 (study PRJEB26924, sample SAMEA4378296) | human gut metagenome | biome: human gut; feature: human-associated habitat; material: faeces... | reverse complement strand
CCATGATAATTTAGAGGCACCTTTTCTCCCCACGATAATTTAGATATCCGATATTTTTATCCCCTTGTTCGCTTCGCTGATACAAGAATGATACATTCCTATGATAAGCTTTTTGAGCTATAGTTAACAAAGCAATAGAAATTGTAAGGCTTTTTGACATTTATAAAAAGCAGGATATAACAATTCATGGTAAAAGGTTTGTTATAAAGGGATAGAATACAGTCTCTTCGGATATAGAAAAGAGTGGGCTGCTAAACGATAGGCATGTAGCTTACACCAAGTACTTTAACCAGCTATCTTACAGCGTAAAACTCCTTCTAACGAGTAAACGGATCGTATAGCTATAAATCTATATTTATTTACTTAAGACTGCTTATATCAGCTTTACAGTCAGTCAGAAATGAAAAAGCTTCTGACAAACCTGTCCACATTTTCCATATCTGTCGAAAAGAAGCGGTTATTCGAAAATAAGTAAGCAGGAAGGGAAGCGGGAAAAGGAATAACAAAACGATTAGGGGACAGAGGCAATACCTGAGTAATTATTCATTAAGCAGTAAGTGGCATTTTATACAATTAGCGATGTTTATTTTATTGCAAAGCATCTGATGAATCATGACTCTTAGGTAAGTTTCTTTCCATAGCAATGGATACAGATATTATATTTGAAGAACAACCTGGAATATGAGTGAGTGATTACATGAACTTATGTACCTTATGGAGAATGATTGTAAGGATGTCTTAATAAACAATGAAGATTTCCCTGCTTTTTATGGAAGACCCTGTACGAATGAGAGGAACCTGTTATAATATTGAGGAGCGAGGTAATACATAATGAGAAAACAAATGGTGATACTGCTTGCGGCTGGCCTTCTGGTTACAGGCTGCAGTAAGAATGAAACAGAGGATACATTGAAGAAGTACGGTATAGAAGACATAAAATCCTGTAAAAATATAGAGGCTGTGAAGGCTGCCGGGGATGCTGTGGTTAAGGATAAGGGAAGTGTTTACTGTAATATTGATACAGATAAAAACCTGAATCAGGCAACTGCCTTTGTGAAAAAGGAATACAATGCTGATCGCATTACAAGCTTTTTAAAGCTTCCGTATTATCGCAAGGAGCTGACAGAGCGTTACATTGCTTATGATGATGGAAAGAAAGCAGTGGAAGATATTGTCACCGATGTGAATATCGGACTGGATCAGCCATATTTTACGAATGTGGATGTTATCAAAGATACGGAGGATGTGCTGATGCTGGTAAATAAGTATCATCGCCTTCCCGATAATTATGAGCCTAAAAATCTGGTAAAAACACCGAATGCCTGTGTGATTGGTGAGGATTATTCCTGTCAGAGTGAGCCGCAGTATTTGCGTAAGGAGGTAGCGGATGCATTCTCAAAGCTGGTACAGGCGGGGAAGGCGGAACATATCAATATCAAGGCAATCGCCAGCTATCGCAGCTATGCATATCAGAAAAATCTGTATGATTATTATGCGCAAAGTGAAGGAAAAGCATATGCGGATAAGTATTATGCCAGACCCGGGCAGAGTGAGCATAACAGTGCACTGGCTGTGGATGTGACCATCAATGATGAGAATTTCAATGAAATAGAAAAATCCGTTCATTATGACTGGCTTTTACAGCATATTGCGGATTACGGATTTATTCTGCGTTATCCAGAGGATAAGGTGGATGTGACCGGGTATCAGTATGAGTCCTGGCATCTGCGATATGTGGGAAAGGCTGCCGCAAAAGATATTGTAAAGCAGGGTTTGACCCTTGATGAGTATATTGCAAGAAAGGATGTGGAGAAATGAAAAAGCTGACAATGTTACTGCTGAGTCTGCTGCTGTGTGCGTGCAGCTCTGCAGATCAGAAGGAGAAGGAAGCACCAGACAAAAAGCCGGCGAAGGAGAATACAACGGTATCCTTTATAGGCGTTGGTGACAATCTGATACATGAAATGATTTACAAGCAGGCGGATGGAGCTGCCGGAGAGATGAATGACGGGAAATATGATTTCTCTGAGATGTATTCGCATGTGAAAAAGGATATACAGGGGGCTGATCTGGCTTATATTGATCAGGAATCCATCATTGGCGGTGATGATCTGGGAATCAGCGGGTACCCTACCTTTAATTCACCTGCCGATCTTGCGAAAAATGTGGCAGATACCGGCTTTGATATCGTGAATACAGCGAATAATCACTGTCTGGACAAGTATCAGGAGGGGATTGATTTTTCCCATGATATCTGGGCAAAGCAAAAGGGAATCATTACCGCAGGAACGTATACCTCACAAAAGGATCGTGATACGATACGTACCATAAAACGTAAGGGAATTACCTTTTCCTTTCTAGCGTATACCTATGGAACCAATGGCATAGAGCCGCCGAATCCATACAGCGTTGCCTATTTTGACGAGGATCAGATACGTGCGGATGTGAAAAAAGCAAAGGAAGTCAGTGATGTGGTGATCGTTTCCGCTCACTGGGGGGATGAGAATGTGAGCGCTCTGACTGCATTCCAGAAGAAATATGCCAAGCTGTTTGCGGACCTGGATGTAGATGTCGTTGTGGGGGAGCATCCGCATGTCATACAGCCGGTTACCTGGATCAAGGGCAAGGACGGCAATAAGACACTTGTTATATATTCTCTTGGAAACTTTCTGAACGGTATGCTGGATGTAAATAACGTATTGGGTGGCATGATCCGCTTTGATTTTGTGAAACACGCGGACAACAATAAAATTACCATAGAAAACGTGAAGTGGGATCCTGTGATTTCCCATTATACTGGGGATGCTTCCGATATCATGAATTCACGTAAGAATTTCACCATGTACAAGCTGAGTGACTATACGGAAGCACTGGCAAAGCAGCACGGGTTAAACGGTGTGGATGGACAGAAGGTGCGTCTGGATGATTTGTATGCCCGTACGAAAAAGGTTATAACGGAAATACCGGTTATGGGAAGCGGGGATGAATAATGACATTGATTGAGGAAATGGAGGCATATGCAAAGGCATATGATGTTCCCATCATGCAAAAGGAAGGCATTGATTTTATGTGTGCATTCCTGAACGAGCATAAATTAACAAGGATTTTAGAGGTTGGCAGTGCAATCGGCTATTCCGCTATCCGCATGGCGATGCTGCATCCGGATATTCATGTAACGACCATCGAGCGTGATGAGGAGCGATATGCCAGAGCAGTGGAGTTTGTAGAGCGCAGCGGCTTGCAGGAGCAGATCACCCTGTTGTATGGCGATGCGCTGGAAACTAATGTGGAAGGCAGCTACGATATGCTGTTTATCGATGCTGCCAAGGCGCAGTATACAAGATTTTTTGAACGCTATGAGCCGTTGCTGATACAGGGCGGGTATGTGATTACGGATAATCTGAAATTCCATGGTCTGGTGGAGCATCCGGAAACGATTACAAGCCGCAATTTGCGCAGTCTGGTGCGTAAAATCGGAAATTTTGTAGAATATCTGAAGCAGCGTGAGGACTATGATACGCAATTTTATGATTTCGGCGACGGTGTTGGAATCAGCAGGAAAAAGTGAAGGAAACAGCGTCTGTGTGACTGACGCAAGTTTTCTTTCCTAAGCGTTCTGCTGGGTGCGTTCTTCGTGGAGCTGAACGTATCGTTATCGCCGTCGTGAAACTCTGCAGGCTTTCTGTCACCTGTGTTTGGAAAAGCAGAGTGAAAGGCATCCGGTTATGTTTGGGATGAGGAAAGCAAAAGCTTTCATAATTCATATTTTATTAACCCGGCTGCGATGAAAATATCTCTGTTTTTGTCGCAAAACCTTTGTATTTTCTGTATCATTTCGCATGTTTTGTGATACAATAGAAACAAGAAAGTGGTGATACTATGAAAAAGATAATACCTGCACTGGCGGTACTTGCCGGAGCTGCGGCATTGGTTGCCTACAAGCTGAAAAAGGATGAGGAAAAACAGATCATAGATCTGGATCAGGGACTTCTGGAGGATGAGGATGATCTGGATGAAGTGGATATGGACGACGAGATTGAAGAAGGGCCGATCAGTGATCCTGCATCCTGTATGGAAGCTGTAAAAGAAGCGGCAGCAGATACGGCAGAGGATGTAAAAGAGCTTGCCAAGGATGCTGTAGAAGAAGGAAAAGAAGCTGCTGAGGAGCTGGCGGATACGCTCAGGGATAAAGCAGAGGATGCAAAAGAAGCAGTGCAGACTGCGGCAGAGGAATTCGATACAGATTTCCCGTCTCTTTTAAAGAGTGAAGTGGCTGCATTGAAGGAGCAGGCAAAAAAGCTGATGGATGATATGCTGCAGGAGGGTGACGTACATGAAAATGAACGCCCTGTTCAGCACCGTGTTGTGTTTAAAACGGCAGAGGATATGGATGCCTTTAAAAATGAAGTGATCAATAAAGGGTTTGTCATCACAAGAGGGGATGAGGATCTGGAATTGATCGTACTGCATATCACGCCGATTGATGATATCAAGCTGATGGGAAACATCCTGTATGTTGCCGCTGAAGCTAAGCTCCATCGTGGAGTATATAAGGGCTGGAGCAGTAAGGTTATTTACTGATCATCATAAGTGATACAAAAGGAAAGGACGCCAGGATATGCTGTGGCGCCTTTTTTACTACAAAAAGCCTTTGGATAGCCTGCGGAGCTTATACGGTCTGAAAACAGCTTGAAACAGTGCATCAGCGAAATACCTATCCTTACAGAATAGAAATCCATTCCTGCATAGAAAACCTCGGCTGCTCGCACCGGGGCATATATTCTTTAATCAAGAAATGCTGTTTCATCTATGCGTTTTCCGTTTTTATCATAAAAACGAAGCTGAGAAATACTGGTATAAGGTGGAAGAAAGTTGTAGTTTTTGATGAGATAGGTATCCTTATTTGATAATCCACCCAGCGATATGGTAAGCATATCCTCATTGTCATTGTAGGTACTAAGATCAAATTCATAGCGTTCGGCCTTAACGATACTGTTATCAAGATAGACAGTAACACGGGTATTATCAGAAGTTCCTACGATCATATGGCCGTAAGGGACATCGGATATACTGCCGCCTTCATATAGGAAGGCAGATCCTTTTTCTTTGAATATCAACAAATTATACTCCTGTTCCTGTTTTACCAAATACATCATAAGCTGCTTATCCTCTATCATATTTAACTGCTCATAATTTTTAAAATGACTATGAATATAGTCTTCCGGAATAACAGTATCTGTGCTGTATTCACAGGCAGAAAACAGAAGGAGACAGAGCAACAAAAGAGCTGTGCGTAATAGTTTTTTCATAAACGGTACCATCGCATTTTAGTGGGTGCTTGTATAAGGGAGATAGGATTAAAATGCGATATATTCCTTTCCTGCATGATTGACTTTAAAAGTGTATATAGATATAGGACGGTAGGGATGTATATCCTTCATCTGTATTATCTCTTATGCCGTGAATATTACAAGACTAAAATAAATTCAGTTTATGTGGTATACTAAAGATAGACGATATGGAATGTAGTATGCAGCTTCATTTAATCGCTTTCAAAGATATATTCTTGAAATAAAATGGAAATTATTTGAAATAAATTGTAAATTCTGTTGACATGTTTGTTTATTTTTCATAAAATAGAGAGCATGAAGAGCAAGGGCGCTTTCAGATCACTCGGTCTAAAGGCGTCTTTTCTTTTCTCAGCATGCAGAAAGCAGCGTGTGCACAAGGGCGTGCCGTCATCGTACGGTATGCCCTTTTTACGAGAAAGAGGAGGAAATGTTATGTTATCATCAGTAGACACCATATGGGTTTTATTAGGAGCCGTACTGGTATTCTTCATGCAGGCAGGCTTTGCCATGGTGGAGACAGGCTTCACCCGTGCGAAAAATGCCGGGAATATCATTATGAAAAACCTTATGGATTTCGCTTTGGGAACGATTGTATTCTGGCTGATTGGCTTTGGACTCATGTTTGGCGGTGACGGGCCGCTGGTGGGTGGACTGGATTTTTTCATTCAGGGGAATTACGGTGGAAGCTATCCATCCAGTGCCTATATTATTTTTCAAACGGTGTTCTGTGCAACCGCCGCAACGATAGTCTCCGGTGCGATGGCAGAGCGTACGAAATTTTCTGCCTATTGTATGTACTCCGTTCTGATTTCACTGTTTGTATATCCAATTTCCGGACACTGGATCTGGGGCGGCGGTTGGCTGGCAGAGCTTGGCTTTCATGATTTTGCCGGCTCCACTGCCGTGCATATGGTTGGCGGTATTGCAGCGTTGATTGGTGCCTCCATTCTGGGACCGCGTATTGGAAAATACGATAAGGATGGAAAACCAAAGGCAATACTTGGGCATTCTCTGACCCTGGGGGCTCTCGGTGTCTTCATTTTGTGGTTTTGCTGGTTTGGCTTTAACGGCTGTTCCACAGTATCTATGACAGGGGATGATACGATTACAAGTGCCGCAAATATCTTTGTGACAACCAATCTTGCGGCAGCGACAGCTACGGTGACTGTTATGTTTATTACCTGGATTCGCTATAAGAAGCCGGATGTTTCCATGACCCTAAACGGCTCTCTGGCAGGACTTGTGGCAATCACGGCAGGCTGTGATATGGTAGATCCCTTCGGAGCCTTCTTCATCGGTCTGATTGCGGCCTTCGTGGTGGTGTTCGGTATTGAATTTGTGGATAAAAAGCTGCACATTGATGATCCTGTCGGAGCGATTGGTGTGCATGGCTGCTGTGGGGCTGCCGGTACGCTGCTGGTTGGTTTGTTTGCGACAGATGGTGGTTTATTTTACGGGGGAGGCTTTCACTTTCTCGCTATCCAGGCAATCGGTGTGGTAAGTGTTGCGGCCTGGGTCAGCGTCTGTATGCTCATTATTTTCACTTTGATTAAAAAGACCATCGGTCTTCGCGTCAGTGAGACAGAGGAGCTGGATGGTCTGGATATCCACGAGCATGGACTGGCAAGCTCCTATGCGGATTTCATGCCGACAACCGGCGGTGCAGAATTCACAAAAACATTGGCAATGGCTCAGAACGCCTCAAGCAAGGCAGTAGTGCAGCTGAAGGAAATGCCTACCGCAAGTGGAGATACCTCCTCTAAAATGACGAAAATTACCGTTATTACAAATCAGCGTCGCTTCGATGATTTGAAAAATGCGCTGAATGACCTTGGTATCAACGGAATGACATTCTCACAGGTACTGGGCTATGGCGTACAAAAGGGACATACTGCTTACTATCGCGGTGTGGAAATGGATGCGACGCTGCTTCCGAAAATCAAGGTTGAGGTTGTCGTCTGTGCTATTCCTGTTCAGACAGTCGTGGATACGATCAAGCGTGTTCTGTATACCGGACAGCCTGGTGATGGAAAAATCTTCATTTATGATGTGGAAAATGTGATTCGTGTAAGCACCGGACAGGAAGGAGGGGCAAGTCTGAACGACGAATAATAAAAATAAAAAGCACGTGGAAAGAGCTTCTTCAGCTACGTTTCTACGTGCTTTCTTTGTATGCTCACAGCTACAGGATACGGACATACAAAACTGCTCAATAGCACAGCTACAGGCAGTATGATTATGCAACATAAAAACAGATACTGATCAGTAGCGGTTGTGCACCTTTTCAAAGAAGCAGAGCATATGATCCAGCTTCAGCTCTTTTCCATCATCCAGCACTGCAGTGCCGCTAAGATAACCGAATACCTGGTGCTGATCGGTAACTATGACCACTGCACTTGTTTTGGCACAGCGATCGAGAATGGGCTGAAATATCATCTCAAAACGGCCATCGCTGGAGGTGATCTGCCATGGCTTCAGATAGCTGTCCTCAGGAATGTGGAAAACTACATCATCCAGCTTGTGCGCAACACCGTCATACAGCAAGAGATTTTCACTTGCCGCTGCGGTATCCCCAAAGCCGTAACCGACATTAAAGCCGAAGGGCTTGCCTTCTATGATGCCGTTTCCATTGCCCCAGTACCAGGTATTATCATATGTCCATACACCGCGTCCCCAATCCAGGGTAGCGAAATCCTTTTGAGGATCAAAGTGGAGGATCGTGTTATCGAAGCGAACCTCTCCGCTTGCTCTCATACAGTTGATTTTCTGATTATAGTAAAAGGCGGTTTTCTTTTCTTTCCATGGCGTTGCGATTACCATGCTGTCCATGGGCGGCTGCTGCAGCGTAAGCTCGCAATGTAACGGCAGATTGTGATAGAAATTTTGAAAATCACAGCGAATTGTACGTGCTCCCTTTGTGACCTGAAATTCGATATCCAGACGCTTGTCCTTATACCGGCAGCTTCCGGCAGTGGATGATGCAGGCATATGCAGCTTGCCCATAGGGAAGGCAGTGAGGATTGTTTCCGTATGCTCCCGCTTATTCTTGAAATCCAGCAGAGAAACCGATTGTAAACCGATATAGCCATCATCGGATATGGTAAATGCAACGCCATAGTTTTTGCTGAGAATCAGATAGTAATCCCATTCCTTAATCCGCCAGCGCGGTGCCTTAATATCCTTCCTTGCATATTCCTGCAGCAGGGAGCGTGACCAGCCCGGCTCTGTCAGTGTACCGGCTGCATCCAGCAGCGGCTGCCGCTTTGTTATTTCATAGTTTCGCATATCCTAAGCTCCTTTCCTTATATCTCCATTATAGTAAGAGGCTGTGTAAATTACAAGGCGGCTGGTAATTATGTGAATTTGATTGACAAATGGTTTTCACACAGGTATGCTGATACCAAGGCATGGGACATTGTAGTTTTAAATAGATTACTATAAAGATGGGAGGTATTTGACATGAAGCTTCATATCAGAAATGTAAAGAAGAGCTATGACGAAAAAAGCGTGTTGGAAAATTGCAATGCCACCTTTACACAAGGGAATATTTACGGACTGCTCGGAAGAAACGGCAGCGGAAAGACAACCTTATTTAATTGTATAGCTCATGAAATTTCCTGTGATGGTGATTTTCTAATTGAAGAGCAGGGAATTTTACGCAAGGTTGAGGACAAAGATATCGGGTATGCATATTCCAGCCCGATTTTGCCTGAATTTATGACCGGTTATGAATATATACGATTTTATATGGATATTCATGCAAAAGAAATAGATGTAACGAAGAGCATTGATACCTATTTTGATTTGATGCGGATCGCACCCCAGGATCGTCACCGGCTGATTAAGGGATACAGTCACGGGATGAAAAACAAACTGCAGATGCTTGGCTTTCTCATCTCCCGTCCCAGGGTAATCCTCTTGGATGAGCCGCTGACTTCCTTTGATGTTGTTGTGGCAAATGAAATGAAGCATTTGCTTCTGGAAATGAAGGAGGAGCATATTCTTATTTTTTCGACCCATATCCTGCAGCTGGCAAGCGACCTCTGTGATGAAATTGTGCTTTTGCATAACGGAGCCTTAAAGCAGCTGAATCATGAGCTTCTGGAACAGAACGATTTTGAGGAACAAATCGTTTCTCTGCTGCAGGAGGATGATGTGCATGCTGTATGATATATTGCTGCTGTTTCGTATACGGACAACACGGAAGGTCAACGGCTTTTTCTATTTTTTCAGAAGATTTCCCTTTTTAGGAAGGCTGTTAAAGGAAGGCTGCTATGCCGCTGTTCATTTAAAGGCAGTACTGAGTGTTTTTTCATTTCTGCTGGATATCCTGATGAACCTTTTGAAAAATCTGCTGTACCTGTTTGTCATCATTGCTGTACCGTTGATCAATCTGCAAAAGGATGCGTCCGATGAACAAATATCCAACGGATTCCTGTTTGGGTTTGTCCTGTTAAGCCTTGTGGCAGGGGCTGTTTGTAATTCCAAGCTGTTAATTGCGGATGAGGAGACTTTTATTCTCAGCCGTCAGATGCGCATGGAGGCAAAGCGCTGCCTGCAATCCCGCAGCTGGTACAGCTATGGTATGAATATGGCTGGGTTAAGTCTGAGTACAGTTCTTTTATCCTTCATGCTTTCATTCCCTTACTGGTATGCACTTCTGGCGGGCTGCGGATATCTTGGCTCCCATCTGCTTGTGAATGCAATACAGATGCACCGTTTTGCTGTACACCGGCGCTTCTATTTCAAAAAGAACACCTATCAGCTTCTGATACCACTGGGTTCCCTGCTTGTATTGTATCTCCTATACTGGCTGCAGCTGGACATGTCCTTTGCCCGGTCTCTGTTTTGTGTGAGCGCTCTGCTTTGTGCAATGGCTATATTTCCCTATCTGCGCTATGCACATACCTATTCTTGCTACAGTGAGCTTCTTACCAGGCTGCTTGTGGAGAATCACGAGATTTTAAAGCTAAACGACATGGAAATGAAGCAGATGGAGGTTGCTGTGGATGAAAAAAGCTTCACCAGTGAGGAGCTTCACCTTCAAACAGATAAAAGCGGCTATGCCTTTTTAAATGAACTGTTTTTCCGCCGTCACAAGCATCTGATTTATAAGCCGGTACGATTTCGCCTGGCAATCATGACGATTCTCTGGGTAGCTGGCACCATAGCGATAATCGTTTTTCAAGAGGATATAAAAATCACAAAGGATATTCTGGAGCTGCTTCCACCGTTTGTATTTCTTTCCTATATTCTCAGCATTTCCCAGCGTGTCTGCAAGGCAATGTTTATGAATTGCGATGTATCCCTGCTGCATTACAGCTATTACCGCAGGAAAGAGGCAGTGCTGGAAAACTTTCGGCTTCGGCTGAAAAAGCTTTGCTTTTACAATATGATGCTGCTTATGGTTTTGTGCCTGTATGTAAATATAACCGTTATCCTGTGTGGATTATCCTATACGCTGCCAACCCTGCTGTTGTTTGATTTTGCAGTACTGTGTCTGGCTGTATTTTTCAGTATTCATTATCTGTTTGTCTATTATATCTTTCAGCCGTATAACGAGCAGTTTGATATGAAGAATCCGTTTATGTCTATACTGAACGGTTTGGTGTATCTGCTGTGCTATTTGTGTATGCAGATAGAGGGCAGCCTGATGTTTGTCAGCGGTGTCCTGGCCGCTACCATAGTGTATATCGCATTAGCACTTGTTTTGGTATATCGTCTGGCACCGAAAACCTTTCATTTAAAATAAAGACTGTATGCTATCTTTACCTGCTCTCTTTAAAAATAGATTGCGAAATTTTTTCTTTTCGCTATAATTATAGGAAGTAGGGAGTTGAGGGTATGCTGAAAAAAAACTTTAATTATTTTACTATGTTTGCGACCGGGCTGTTTTTCTGTGTGCTCGGTTTTTCCTTTATCTTTGATTCTCTTGCTGTATGGAACTGGCTGTATACAACACTCGTTATCGGAATCTCTATTGCAGGGATCATCCGTATTTTCAATATGATCTTGAACTATCGCAAGCTGAAGCACAAGGGTGGACAATTTCTGGATATCATCGTATGGCTGATTGCCATCATCATATCCCTGACAATTCCGGAAACCTTCTTTGCGATTTTTCCGCGTTTGATCGGCTGCTGGATTCTGCTGCATGCCATTATCAAAATCATCGTATTTTATATCAAAATTAAGGATCGACTTCCCATTCCGTTCATGAAGGTAATCTTTTTATGTGGAGATTTGATTATTGCCTTCTTTCTGCTGGTGAATCCGGTTGCACATGAGGATGTTATCAGCTTCTTTCTGGGAGCCTATTTCATTATTTATGGGGGAAATACGCTGCTTGATCTGATTCGTGAAATATTGCCAAGAGGCAGCGGGGATAAGCTGGATCAGAAAATACAGCTATCCGTTCCCCCGGTGTTGTCTGCCGTGATTCCCCCGCATCTGATGAGTACCCTTTTGAATAAAGATAAAGAGGACGAAATCAAGGAACGCTTTGATGCAATCAAGGAGGATATACCGGTGGATATGGAGGTACTGATACATCTGGCACCAAGCGGGCCTGCGATGTTTGGACATGCAGATGTCGTGTATCGCGGACTGGTTATTTCCTACGGCTGTTACGATCCACACAACCGTCATTTGTTTGGGACGCTGGGGGATGGTGTGGTTATCATCGCTCCGAAGGCTTCCTACATACGAAACTGTCTGGAAAATGAAAATAAGACACTGATCGGCTTCGGTGTATCCCTTAATGAGGAACAGAAAAAAAGACTGAATGACCGTATTCTGGAGGTGTTTGGAACATTTTGTGACTTCGAGTGTGATGAACAGTTAAAGCAAAAGGGCCTTCCTTATAAAGGGGAATGTGATGATTATCTGAGCCGTGTTACCCGCACATCTCCGGATGCGAGATTTTATAAAATACGGGAAGGCAAGCTGAAAACCTTTTTTGTCGTATCCAGCAACTGCGGCTTCTTTCTCGGAAACCTGTTAAGCTCAATCGGCTTGAATCTGTTTGACCTCAGCGGTATTATATCACCGGGCGCATATTATGACTTTTTAAATAAGCAGTTTAAAAGTCATAAAGGATTTATTGTTTCACGAAAGCTATATCGGAAGAAGGATGCTTCCTTATTTGAATAAAGCAGGATCTTATGTGATTCTGTTTTTTATTATCCATTCAGCATAGAAACCTTACAAAATGGTCACATTTCCTTCAGACCATTGACAAAATCTCACAATCCGTATAGTGTATTAGTGTAATAGATACAGTAGTACAGTTTATGAAATGTACAGGAAGGGAGTTACTATGCTGGAGCTTAAACATATAGCAAAGACCTATAAAACAGCAAAAGGAGTGAAAACGAGGGCACTAAAGGATATCAATCTGCGCTTTCCACAGCGGGGGATGGTATTTGTATTAGGAAAATCCGGGTCAGGGAAATCCACGCTTCTGAATATCATCGGCGGTCTGGATCAGGCGGATGAGGGAGAAATGATCATCCACGGGAAAAGCTCTGCGGATTTCAAGCAATCGGACTTTGATTCCTATCGAAATACGTATGTAGGCTTTATCTTTCAGGAATTTTATCTTATGGAGGAGTATACCATTGAGAAAAACATCGCCATGGCATTGCAGCTGCAGCAGAAGGAGGCAACCCATGAGGAGGTTGAGCAGATACTGGAACGTCTGGGGTTAAGCGGATATGCTGCGCGATATCCAAATGAGCTTTCAGGCGGGCAGAAGCAGCGTGTGGCGATAGCCAGGGCATTGATCAAGGAGCCTGAGATTTTAATGGCAGATGAGCCTACCGGTGCTCTGGATTCGACAACCGGAAAAGAAATATTCGATACACTGAAGGAGCTAAGCAGGGAAAAGCTGGTTATCGTTGTCAGTCATGACCGGGATTCTGCGCAGACCTATGCAGACCGGATTATCGAATTTTCCGATGGTATGGTGGTTTCAGACAGTGCCCCGCAGGTGGAAGAGCATACAACAGCATTTGAAGCCATTCATTCTCATTTGCCGTTTAAAGACAGCTTTCGCCTCGGCTTTTCCTGCCTTGGACATAAAAAGCTGCGTATGATTTTTACGATTCTTCTCACCAGCTTTGCCTTACTGCTGCTTGCCTTGTCGGATGCGGTGGGAAGCTTCAACTCTGTGAATGCGCAGTATAAGGCTTCTTCCGAGCTGAAGGAGCAGCTTGCCGGTGTACGGTATCAGTATCTGGATGCGTACGGAAACAGTATTTATTCCGATCTGGAAATGCAGATCAGTGATGCTGATATCCGTACTGTGTTAAAAGATAATCCCGGACAGCAATTTGCGCGAGTATATACCTGGGAGGATGTGCCTCTGCGTCTGGGAGATCTTGGTATTGAAGCATTCGACAGCAGTGCCTATATGGCGGTGGTGGATACGTATAAGCTGACAGAAATGAGCGGCTTCGATGTTCTGGGATTTCAGGATATCCTGGGAAGCTATCCCGACAGTTATGAAGAAACAGCAATCTCCTCCTATCTGGCAGATATTATTCTTGCACAGGGCATTGCAGATCAAAAGGGCACCATGCAGTTTCCAAAGTCCTATGAGGATATTGTGCAAAACGTCCAGCTTCCTATTGGGGGCAGGTGGCTGCTCGTCAGCGGTATTGTAAAGCAGGATTACAGCAAATACGACACGTTAAAAAAGGTCAGTGCTGGAAATTATGACAGTAAGACCTATAAGCTCATCCGTGAATTCAGAAACATCGCAAGAATCAGCAGTGATAAAATCTTTGTGAAGGAAGGCTTTGTGAAAACGCTAAAGCAGGAAAAGAAAACCATGCTGGACAGCAGATTATACAATCTGTATCTGCGTATGAATGATGATACCATGGGGATTTCCACGCTTTCTTATCCAATGAGTGAATTTACGTATTATGACGGGAAAGCAGTGCGTTCCGCCAGGAGTGTGAAAAAAGAGGAGATCATGCTGACTCCAGATATGCTCATGCAGCTGCTGGGAAAATCAGACATTTTTTACAGCGATGCGATGGCGAAGAAGTCACCGGAGGAAATGCGTGCGTTTTTACAGGAGAATGCTGTAAGGCTCATCGGAAGAAATGTGGAGCTTCATATCGATAAGGGCTTTAGCGAAGATGGGGAATTAGTGAAGCAGAAGGTAAAAATTGCCGGAGTTCTGATGCCAAAGGGAAATTTCACGATAGAGGATGTGTATCAAATCAACGATATCATTGTAAATGAGGCGCTTATTACGCCATACATTACAGACGCTATCTATGTCAGTGAGCTGCTTAGCAGCTTTGATGATGACACCATGAAGCCGTTTCTTGAAAAATACGACATTGACAGAAATCTGTATGCCAATACGGTGGCTACACAGGATGTGAAAAGCATTCAAAGCTTTGCGTCCTTCGCTACACGGGTATTCTTTTATGCAAGCATCGCTCTGTTTATCTTCGCTGCCGTTTTAATGATGAATTTTATCATCGTATCCATTTCGTATCGGAAGAAGGATATCGGTATCCTGCGCGCTATCGGTGCAAGGAGTATGGATGTTTTGAAAATCTTTATTTGGGAAGGTGTCATGCTGGCGGCAATTTCCTATGTGATCACCATGGTGGGATTGCAGATCGTGACGATGATAACAAATAATTTCGCCAAGGAGGAAATCGGTGTATTGATTTCTCCAGTTATCATCACACTGCGTCAGCCACTGCTCATGATGGTAATCGTTGCTGTGGTGACCTTTATCGCCTGCATTATTCCAGTTACCAGAATTGCCCGCCAGCGTCCAATTGATGCGATCAAAAAATAAGCGGCAGTACAGCCTTTAAGAGTTACTTCAAACACATAACTATATGAGAAAGAACAGTATGAGGGCATTTTGGATACTGTTTTTTCATGCTTTAGACAAGGGCTGTGAAACAGCAGCTAATGCATTTGCAGCATGGGTCTGCTTAACACAATCGAGTGTATCGTTATCGCCTCCTGTGTTCATTGCTTCCACAGGGATAAACAATTAAACCATCTGCACACTGGCTGGCGGAACATACTCACGTATGCAGATGTACGCTATGGGCTTGCAATTCCTGTGGATATCCGACAGAGCTTTACGGAAATCCTTAGAAGGCCAGCATAAAACCGGAAGTTATAAACAACACCTGTTTACATTCGATATCGGTAAGGCTGAGCTTCCATAGTCTGCGGATGCATACAAAGCTGTTGCATACCAGCGGTATATGTATATAAGAAACTATCTGAAATCTATGCGTCATATGGGTACGTATCGCATGCATTTCCCTGTTTCCTTCTTCGAAACCTCATACATATAGAAAAGATAGCACGCTTTGCACGGTTAGTTTTGTTTTACACGGTAGATTTATTGTGTTCACTTTCGTTTCGTTGTATAATAAAAACGCTATAATTTTGAGGTGAGAACATGGAAAAGATACGTGTGGAGGATCTGACATTCTCTTATGATAAGGAAACCAATGCGGTTGAGCATGTTTCTTTTACGATTGATGAGGGAAGCTATACAACGATTATCGGGCATAACGGAAGCGGTAAATCTACGATTGCCAAGCTGCTGATCGGTCTGCTGGATAAGGATCAGGGACATATTTATGTGGATCAGGAAGAGCTGACGATGGATACGCTGTACGATATCCGTGACAAGGTAGGCATTGTGTTTCAGAATCCGGACAATCAGTTCATCGGTGCTACAGTTGCGGATGATATTGCGTTCGGACTGGAAAATCATCAGGTGGAAACAGAGAAGATGCAGCCGATCATTGAACGCTTTGCACAAAAGGTGAAAATGACGGACTACATGCAGAGTGAACCGACGAAGCTCAGCGGCGGGCAGAAGCAGCGTGTAGCGATTGCCGGTGTACTTGCCATGTCACCGCAGATTATTATTTTTGATGAATCCACAAGTATGCTGGATCCACAGGGAAAAGCGGAAATCAACGAGCTGATTCAGGAAATCCATAAGGAAAGCAATATCACGATCATTTCCATTACGCATGATATAGAAGAGGTCAGTAAATCTGACCATGTGATTGTCATGGATGGCGGACATGTGGTCATGATGGGACTTCCGGATGATATTTTGCGGAAAGAAAAGGAGCTGATTGATCTTCAGCTGGATATTCCTTTCGCTTTGAAATTTACAAAGGCCATGCGCAGGTATGGTGTGGATATGAAGGATTGTACAACTATGGAAAAGGTGGTGGACGAAATATGCCGATTACATTTGAAAGGGTAACGCATACCTATAATGCGGATTCCCCTTTTTCCTATGCGGCCTTAAAGGGTATTGATCTGGAGATACCGTTGGGAAAGGTGACTGCTATCATCGGAGAAACGGGCAGTGGAAAGTCCACACTGGTTCAGCACCTGAATGCGCTGCTGCTGCCGACAGAGGGAGAGCTGCACATCCTGGACAAGACGATAACAGCAGGAAGCAAGCCGAAGCATTTGAAGGAGCTGCGCCGCCAGGTTGGTCTTGTTTTCCAGTTTCCGGAATATCAGCTGTTTGAGGAAACCATAGAAAAGGATATCAGCTTCGGTCCGAAGAATTTTGGTGTCAGTGCAGAGGCTGCTGCACAGCGCGCCAGAGAGGTGCTGCAGGTTGTAGGACTGGATGACAGCTATCTGCAGCGCAGTCCGTTTGATTTATCCGGCGGACAGAAGCGAAGAATTGCGATTGCCGGGATTCTGGCAATGGATCCGGACGTTCTGGTTCTGGATGAGCCGACAGCTGGACTGGATCCGCAGGGAGCCAGGGATATGATGCAGTTGTTTGTGGATATGAATAAGAAATATGGAAAAACGGTTCTGATTGTAACACATGATATGGAGCATGTCCTGCAGTATTGCGAAGAGGTTGTTGTTGTGCAGGATGGACGTATAAAGAAGCACTGTGATGTGCAGTCCTTTTTTGAAACCGTGGAGCTGTTAAAGGAGCTTAATATCAATCCGCCTGCCGTCATACGGCTTCGCGAGGAGCTGCGAAAGCGGGGCTTTGAAAATGAGCGTACCATTCTGGATATGGAAAAGCTGGCTGCCGCTGTTGCAGGTGAGGTGAAGAGGCATGAATAATATCGCACTTGGAAAATATCTGCCGTTGGATTCCATTATTCATCACATGGATCCTAGAGCCAAAATCGGGGCAATGCTGATCATGATGATTGCCATATTTATACCGGCTGGCTATGTTGGCTATGCTGTAATTGCTGTTGCGGTGATTGGTACCGCATTGCTGGCAAGATTAAAGCTGTCTTTTCTATGGAGAGCGATGAAACCGATGCTGTTTATGCTCGTTTTCTTACTGGTGATCAATCTGCTGGTCATTCATGATGGGGAAGTGCTGTTTACTATATTCGGACTTTCCGTCTATACGGGAGCTATATCCCAGACACTGTACATCGTCGTACGTCTGGCGCTGATGATTATGATTACGACAATTCTGACTGCCACAACAAAGCCGCTGGAGCTGACGCTGGGAATCGAGGATCTTCTGAAACCGTTTCAGGTCATTCATGTACCGGCACATGAGATTGCGATGATGATTTCCATTGCACTGCGTTTCATTCCTACCCTGATTGAGGAAACACAGCGTATTATGAAGGCGCAGGCATCCCGTGGTGTGGATATGGAAGAGGGAAATCTGATGGAAAAGGTCAAGGCTATTTTGTCATTGATCGTGCCACTGTTTGTGTCTGCCTTCCAGCGTGCGGAGGATCTGGCATATGCTATGGAGGCCAGAGGCTATATTCCAAACCGTACAAGAACCCGTTACAAGCAGTTGAAAATGGAAGCCAGGGATTATATTCTGCTTTTTGCATCTGTGCTGATCTTTGGCGGTATGCTTGCTTTGATGCTGTATGCCTAGATATAAAGTAATACTCAGCTATGACGGCAGTGCTTATGGGGGATGGCAGCGGCAGACAAACACACATTCCATACAGCAGGAGGTAGAAGCTGCTATCGAAAAAGTGGAGGGCCGCTTTGTCAGTATCACCGCAAGTGGAAGAACCGATGCGCATGTACACGCTCTGGGACAGGTGTTTCACTTTGATTCCGTTAAGCATTTGGAGCCGGAGAACTGGAAACGGGCATTAAATTCCCTGCTGCCGCATGATATTCGGATTCAGGAGGTATGTCTTGTGGATGACGCATTTCATGCCCGCTTTCATGCCATCAGCAAGCGCTATGATTATCTGATAACGACGGAGGTACAGAATCCGTTTTATTACAATTATATGGGGAAGGATCGCACAAGGCTGGATGTGGAACGGATGCGGGAGTGTGCCTGCATATTTCTGGGAACCCACGATTTTACAAGCTTTACCAGCAGTAAGGTTGATCCGCGAAAGTCGAAAATTAAAACGATTACCCGGTTGGATGTCGTGCAGGAGGAGCATGCCGTGCGGATGATTTTTGAAGGAAACGGCTTTCTGCGTTATATGGTGCGCATGATTGCACAGACACTGATTGAGGCGGGAAAGCATCGTTTGAGTGTGGCTGCTGTAAAAGAGATGCTGTATGGGAAGGATAAGCATCTGTGTCGGTATAAGGCACAGGCAGAGGGTCTTTATCTGGTTGAGGTAAGGTATCCAAAGGATGAACAGATAATCGAATCGTAAAATAACGGCCTGCAGGTTTCTGCGGGCCGATGCTGATTCTGAACAGGATAAGAATGAAATATATAAGATGGTAATTTATTATAATATCATCTTTTTTTATATTTGTGTAAATTTCTTTATAATAATTGAAAATGAAAGTTATAAAAAACCATAATTAAATAGAATGAAAATATTGAAATCTTTACCAGTTCCATGTATGATGATACTGCAGAACAAAAAAGTATGAAAAAGAAAGTTTTGAGGAACCCGCCATGATCGACTATACTATGATAGTATTCGCATTTCTACTGTTTTTCCTTTATGATTTCAATCAGCTGTTCTTACACGCTCCATGGCTTCAGCCATCCTTTTTCCTGGGCTGTGTTTTCATACTCACAGCCGTTACTCATACGGTGATTGTGTGCTGGCATGACGAAGTGTTGTGGCTGCCGCTTGCCGGGGCGCTGCTGTTTGCCCTGCTGCTGATTTACGTGCTGTTTTTTGCCTTGCCCTTTTCCGATACCTATGTTACAGAAGGGCATCGCTGTGTATGCCGCAGCGGTGTGTATGCCTTATGCAGGCATCCTGGCTTTTGGATGATGCTGTTCAGCTTCGTGTGCTTAGTACTGGCAATACAGAGAATCCATCTTCTGTATGTGGCATTGCTGTGCAATGGGGGCAATCTGCTGTATATATTGTTTCAGGATATCGTGAGCTTTCCCAGACAGTTTGATGATTACGTACAATATAGACAGGAAGTACCATTTCTGATGATAACTGGTAAGTCTCTGCGGCAGTGCAGAAAGACATGGAGGTGAGTTCCATGAGGTTTGAAGATAAACGAAATACGTACACCAAGGAAGAAATATGGGAGGAATATTGCGGCTTTCTGGAGCTTTCAATAGAGGACTTTATGCTCATACAGCACCGTTTGCTGCAGGAGCAGCTGGAGCTGTGGAAAAACAGTGCGCTAGGACAATCCATTCTGAAAGGGAAGCCGCTTTCCACCTTTGAAGATTTTCAACAGAATATTCCATTAACTGACTATGCGGATTATGCGGAGCTGCTGCTGGGCAGAGATTCCTCCTGTCTGCCGCAGGAGGCTGTGCTGTGGATACAGACAACCTGGGAGGGTGGCAGTCATCCGGAAAAGGTGGCGCCGTATACAGAAAGCATGCTTCGCAATTTCAAACGCAATGTCATTGCGTGTCTGCTGTTATCAACAAGCGCAAAGCGCGGGGATTTTCATGTGCAGAAGAAGGATACGATTCTCTACGGTCTTGCGCCTTTGCCATATGCGACCGGACTGGTTTCCCTTGTTTTTGAGCAGGAAACGGATATCGAATTCCTGCCGCCTGTAAAGGAAGCGGTTAAGCTGTCCTTTTCCCAGCGGAATAAGGCCGGCTTCAAGCAGGGACTGGGAAAGGGAATCGATTATTTCTTCGGTCTTGGCTCTGTCACCTATTACATCAGTAAATCTCTGGACAGCATGAGCAAATCCAAAGGCTCCTTCTCTATTCGTTCATTGCCGCTTTCCCGTCTGGCAGTGCTCGCAAAGGCAAAGCTGCGCTGTCATAAGGAGAAACGCAGTCTGCAGCCAAAGGATCTCTTTCAGCTGAAGGGCTTTATGGTGGCAGGTACAGATAATGATTTATATAAGGATGATCTGCAGGAGCTGTGGGGAATTCGTCCGATGGAAATCTTTGCCGGAACGGAGCCGACACTGATCGGTACGGAAATATGGAACAGAAACGGATTGTATTTCTTTCCGGATGCCTGCTTTTATGAATTTCTGCCAATGAGTGAGCGGCAGCGTATGAAGGAGCAGCCCGGATATCAGCCACGCACCTGTTTACTGGATGAGGTCAGTGAGAATGAAACCTATGAAATCATATTAAGTGTATTTAAGGGCGGTGCCTTTATGCGGTATAGGGTAGGTGATCTGTACCGCTGTGTTTCTCTGGATAACCGCAGTGAAAAAATTGCACTTCCCTGCTTCAAATACATAGACCGTGTACCGGAGGTCATTGATATTGCGGGCTTTACCCGTATCACACGCTCCTCCATCGATCAGGTGATCGCCCTTTCCGGCCTGCCGATTCAACATTATTGTGCCTGTAAGGAGCTGCAGAAGCAAAGACCGTTTGTCCATCTGTATGTGGAAATCGAGCAGGCATCCGCAGGACAAAGAGCGATTACTGTTGAGGTACTGCGCCAGCACCTTTCTGTCTATTTCCGGCATGTCGATCAGGATTATAAGGATTTAAAGAAGATTCTCGGTATAGAGCCATTGCAGATTACGCTGTTGAAAATCGGAACATTTGCACGCTTTCAACAGGCTTACGGACATGAACCGGATGTCATAAATCCTTCCAAGCATGAGCTGTATCAGCTGATGGCCCTGCAGCAGGAGTCCTATGACAGAAACCGGGGTGATCGATATGAATAGCTATGCATCCATCTCCATCATGGCACTGGTTTGTTACCTGTATCTCTTCCTGGCACTTGCGGCCAGTGAGAAAACCAGGCTGATCCGCTCCTTTATGCTGCTGCTTGCAGCTATGATTTTATGGACGGGCGGCTCCTTTGCCATGCGTATGCAATTTGGTCCATCCGTGCGCTTCTGGTATGATGTTTCTTTACTGGGGCTCATGTTTCTACCGTATGTATTTTATAATTTTACAGCGATTTTCAGTGGTAGGACAAGGGATGGCTTCTGTTATGTATGGCTGGCTTTTTCCGTTGTTATGAGTATCATCAACACACGGACACATTTCTTTTTGGCAGCTCCGCAGCCTGTGAATCTGCATGGGGCAACGGTCTTTCTATATGATTTTACATGGCGTACTTATGTTATGGCGGCACTGTTTGCTATATGCTTCTTACAAATCGTGGTGATGGTTTTACGCTGTGTGCGTGACAGTGAGCTGCTGCGTCATCAGTTTCTGCCCATTCTGGCAGGCTTTGGTATTCTACTTATGGGAAACAGTCTGATCATGCTGGATGTGTTTAAGGGCTTTCCACTGGATATCCTAAGCGGTGTTATCAATGCCTTTCTGCTCTTTTATGTCTTATATAAACGCAGGCTGTTTAAGCTGACGCTGCTTGTATCACGGGGAAACTGCTATGCGATTTCCGCCGGTATCACCGTTCTTTTGTTCAGTAACCTTCTGCTGCCGATGCGTTCCTTTATCGATCAGAATTTCAAGCCGTTCGCAGCCTATTCTCTGCTTCTTGTATTTCTGCTGTTCACGCTGGCAACAGCCTTTATTTATTCTTTGTTGAAAAGATTCATTGATACGGTGTTTATCAGAGAGGAAAAGCAGCAGGCGGACAGTCTGAAGATTTTTTCACAGAACGTACGCAAAACACTGAGCGTTTCGGAAATTGCAGAGGATATCTGCAAGGTCATAACCGATACGATCGATGTGAGCAGGGTGTATGTATGCATGAAGGACAGCGAGGGGAGCGGCTATCATATCCTGTATGGTAATGCTCCTTTGGAACGACAGAATTATGCCATTGACGGAGGCAATCCAATTCTTTCTGTATTAAAACAGCAGGCAGACTGTCTTTTATATCGGGATTTCAAGCGTACGGCAGGCTATCGCTCCATGTGGGAACAGGAAAAGGAGCTGTTTGATTCTCTGCATATTGAATGCATCGTACCCTTGATGGAGCAGGAGCTGATTGGTATGATGCTGCTGAGCCGTAAGGTGAAAAAAGCATCCTTCAGCTATGATGAATTGAATTTTCTTTCCTCTGTGGCTTCCATATCCACGATTGCCTTGAAAAATTCACAGCTGTATGAAATGGCGTATCATGAAGCGATCAGTGATGAATTGACCGGACTGTTGAATCGAAAATATTTTTATAAGAATTTTTATGAGATATACAATGCCAGAAAAAAAGACAGCACGCTAACGCTGATCCTGGTTAGTCTGGATGATGTACGTCTGTATAATCAGCTGTATGGAACAAGGGAAGGCGATAAGGCGATTGCTCAGGCCGCGGAAATTATGCGGCGTGTTCTTGGAAGCAATGCTGTGGCAGCACGCATCTCGGGTAAGGAATTTGCGATTTTGTTAGAGGAATGTAGTCTGCAGGATGCGAAAAAGCTGGCAGAAATGATTCGTCAACAGATTATGAATATGAATAAGGCAGAGGAGGGCTATGCGTTAAAGGTGGTAACCGGAAGCTTTGGCATCGCTTCGATTCCACTGCTTGCGAGCAATCCGAAGCAGCTGGAGGAGTATGCAAACCAGGCATTGTACCAGGCGAAGCGGAAAGGAAAGAACCGCGTTGTCATCTATAATGAGGAGGAAAGTGAACCAGTATCCGCAAGCCGGCAGGAGCAGGATAAGGAAAGCATCTATTCCGAATATGCGTCCACTATTTATGCACTGACTGCCGCTATAGATACGAAGGATCATTACACCTTTACCCATTCCAAAAATGTTGCCTACTATGCCACGGAGCTTGCCTATGCCATCGGCTTGAAGGAGGATGTTGTGGAAATTATAAGAGAGGTGGCACTTCTGCATGATATCGGAAAAATCGGTATCCGTGAGGATATTTTAAATAAGCATGGCAAACTGACAAAGGAAGAGTATGAAATCATGAAGGGACATGTGGAAAACTCAATCGGTATCATACGGTATCTGCCTTCTCTGGATTATGTAATTCCTGCTGTCATTTCCCACCATGAGCGCTGGGACGGGCACGGGTATCCTAGAAGAATCGCTAAGGAGGATATACCTCTGGGAGGACGTATTTTATGTATTGCGGATTCCTTTGATGCCATGACCTCAACACGCTCCTATAAGGATGCCTGTAACCTGTCTTATGCGATTCATGAGCTTACAGAACAGGCGGGCAGGCAGTTTGACCCTTATCTTGCGGAGGTATTTGTGAAGCTGTTGAAGGAGCATACAATAACCATTCAGGAGGAACAGATATCCGTATGAGGTATTGGCAAAAAGCCCGAAGCGTAAAGAAACACAGGCCGACAGAAAAGACGGGATAAGTAAGAGTAAGCAAGCCCTTAACTATATACATAGGATGCAGGATCACTTTGGATGAAATGATTTTGCATCTTTTCATTATCCCTAATATGGATTTTTACGATATATACCGTAATCATAGGGAAGCAGTAACGGTTAACTTCTAAAGCTGGGAAATACATAGAGTCCACTTGAAAATAAGGACAAAATATTGTAAAAACATCCTTTCTGCATACTAAAAATTTTCATAGTATACACTAAGTGGTATAAAACCGCGGTTCCTGTTCATAACATAAAGGAAGCAGTAAGCATATGACTTGAAAATATAAAGCTGCTTGTATATGATAGTCAGGTACAAACGAGGAGGGGTTTTATGAAAAACGTATTTCTGAGCCAGTTTCTGATGATTAGTGAATGGAAATCCATACTATTCATCATCGCATATCTGCTTCTGGCTTTTGCAGTATATAAGCTACCAAAAAAGAAATTCAGCTTTTCCAGCAAGGTGCTGCTTGCGACAGTTCTGGGTCTTGCGCTTGGTCTAGCCATGCAGGCGGTATCCGGCTTTGCGTCCGATCCGATGAAGATTACATTTGTGAAGGAAACAACATTATGGTATTCTCTGATTGGAAATGGCTTTATTGATTTTATCCGAATGCTGGTGATCCCGCTCGTGATGGTTTCCATTATCCATGTGATTCTGCATATGGATGAGCATGGTGATGTGCGCAAGCTGGTAAACCGCAGTATCATCACTACGATGGGAATGGTGGCAGTGGCTGCTGTTGTCGGCCTGACGCTGGGTATTGTCTTTCAAGTGGGTGGCGGCAGCATTTCTACGTCTATTTCCGGCGGGGAAATGAAGGAAGTCGTTCCCGTGGTTACAACGCTTCGTAATCTGATTCCGGCCAATCCGGTGGAGGCCATGGTCAACAGCAATGTTGTCGGTCTGGTAATTTTCTCTGCCTTTTTCGGTCTGGCAGCCCGCCGTATGCAAAAGAAATATCCGGATACGATCAAGGTGTTTTATGAGCTGATTGATGCGCTGCATAAAATCATCATCAGCATCGCTATGACGATTATCAAAGGAATGCCGTATGCTGTTCTGGCACTGCTGGCGAATACGATTGCACAGCGCGGTCTTGACAGTATTCTGGAGGTTGGTAAGTTTATCGTGATTTTATATGTAGCCTGCATCCTTCAGCTGCTTATTCAGCTTGTTGCGCTTTCCTTTTTCAAGGTCAATCCACTTATCTATCTGAAAAAAAGCTATTCTCTATTACTGCTCGCCTTCACATCCCGCAGCTCGCTTGGTGTTCTGCCGGCAACGATTGATACGCTGACGCAGAAGCTCGGTGTCTCCCAGGGAACGGCCAGCTTTGTATCCAGCTTTGGTACAACCGCAGGAATGCAGGGCTGTGCGGGAGTATTCCCGGCGTTGCTGATCGTCTATGTAGCAAATACCAGCGGAACACCGATTGATATCAGTTTGATCATCATGTCCGTTATCGTTATCACCATCGGGTCTATCGGTATAGCAGGGATTCCAGGAACCAGTACCATGGCGGCATCTGTTTCTTTATCCGGTGTAGGGCTGGGGGCCTCCTTTGCCTATATCACACCGATTTTGGCTATTGATCCGATTATTGATATGATGCGTACCATGCTGAATGTATCCGGTTCTCTGACCAATGCTATCATGGTTGACCGCCAGCTGGATTTAATGGATATGAAACGCTATCATGACAAAGAGCTGACAGATCCGCTGCAGGATATGTAAAAGCAGAAAATCAGCGGCTCTATACACAGCATTACAAAATATATGCGGATTCCATACATGCACTGGTGTCCGCTTTTTTTTGACAGGCAGTGACGATATAATTCGCAGGCGATCCTTTGTTATTTTATTTATGAAATTTTGCTCGATTGTATGTAACATTTTTTAAAGCGATTGCACAGGAAACGTATAGTATGGATACAAAATGTCTTTAAACGAACCTGCATACGGCTACAGGAACAGCTCCCTATACATGTGTGATATTAAGCATAAAGCAAGGCGGTGGGGAAATTCTGAGCCGTTAGCCTGTCAGACAGAAGTACAGCTTGAAGCAATTTGGGAATATATTGGCAGTATTTTGGGAGTAATTGCCTAATGCCTACAGGAAATGACAACAGAGGCAGAAGGAAAGGCTGAATATGCTTGTTATATACATTCCATTGATTTCGGTCATATATGTTTCCGCGGGGTGCTTGTATCTGGTATAAGCTGTATGTATTGGTGTAGCTATGCCTGCCTTAAAATCATGAAAAGCGGCAGTAGCTTTTGTTGTTTTTTGTGATTGGGCTTCCTGGTTGCATTGTATATGATGCCTTTATGTAACGTGGGGATGCCTTACTCTTGTCACAGGGGATGAACATTTATCAGGCTTTCAGTGATTTTGATGATAAATTTCATTTTTTGTCTTTCCTTTTGAAATATGAACGAAGAATTGTCTTTATTTACAAAATTGTTAAATAAAGGCTTTTTGTGTTGTCTTAATGTGAACAAAAGCGAGTGAAAACTTAAAATATAACCGAAAATTTACATAATTTATTAAATGTTAAGGAATGGTAAAAAGGCCGTTAACACTTTATGAAAGCTATTGTAATCTTTTTCCACTTTTCTATAATGGATGCAAGCGGACAAAAGGTTCGCGATGAGGAGAGTGAAGTATGCTGACACTGAAGAATTTGAAAAAGTCATACGACCAGACAATGATTCTCAATGGAATTAGTCTGTCTATAGAAACCGGGGAAATTGTTTCCATTCTGGGGCCAAGTGGGAGCGGGAAGACAACATTGCTGAATTGCATTCTGGGAATCACGGATGTAGATAGCGGAAGTGTTGTGTTTGACGGTCGGGATGTGACCGGCGTTTCCATGGAGAACAGGGGCTTTAATATCGTATTTCAGGACTATGCCCTGTTTCCAAATCTGAACGCTTATGAAAACATCACCTACGGCTTGAAAAACAAGCCCGGTATTTCCACACAGCAGGAGGTAAATGAACTGATTGAGCTGCTTGGCCTTTCCCAACATCTGGATAAACACATCGATCAGCTGTCCGGGGGACAGAAGCAGCGTGTGGCACTGGCAAGAACCATGGTCATGAAGCCGAAGATTCTTTTATTGGATGAACCGCTGAGTGCGCTGGATGGGGTCATTAAGGAAAGTATTAAGGAAAAAATCAAGACGATAGCCAAGGAATTTCAGCTGACGACCATCATCGTAACCCATGACCCGGAGGAGGCACTGACCTTATCTGACCGGGTTCTCATTATGAAGGATGGTATGATTTCACAATATGCAAAACCGAGAGATATTATCGAGCATCCGGAAAACAGCTTTGTAAAGGAATTTATCTTGAATCAGCTGGAAATCAAGCGGAATAATATCTTTACCTTATTTGGAGAAGCGTATGCATAAAAAGCAGTTGGAGCTAAAGGCTCTGTATGCTGTTTTAGCTGTTTTATTTCTTGTATTTCTTTTCATGCCGGTTGCAATCCTGCTGTATAAATCGTTTGAAAGCGGAACATTGCTGACATTCCAGCACTACGTTGACGTATTCTCCAGCGGAAGGCTTGTACACGCGTTTAGAAACAGCTTCTTAGCAGCTTCCATCAGTGCGCTGTTCACAACGCTGCTTGCATTTCTGCTTGCCTATACGATCAATTACACAAATGTATCACAGCGTCTGAAAAGAGGAATCCACAGCATTGCTACCTTACCTATGCTGCTGCCGACCATCACGTATGGCTTTGCCATTATTTATACGTTTGGAAAGCAGGGACTGCTTACCAGACTGCTGCATGTTCAGCTGTTCGATATTTACGGATTTTACGGTCTGCTGATTGGATATGTGATCTATACACTGCCCATTGCATTTCTGCTTGTGAATAATACGATGAAATTCATTGATAAGAAATTTATTATCGTATCCAGAATCATGGGGGATAGCGGAGGAAAACGCTTCTGGATAACGGCATTGTCACCGATGATACCAACACTGGCTGCCGCGTTTATTCAGGCTTTCTTTCTGAGCTTTACCGATTTTGGAATACCGGCTGCGGTCGGTGGAGAATTTGAGGTTGTGGCAACAACGCTGTATAACGAGATGCTCGGCTCTATTCCAAATTTCAACAACGGGGCGGTTGTCGCCATGATGATGCTTCTTCCCTCTATCATCAGTATTGCACTTTTGAATTATCTGGATCGCTATAATGTCCGATATAACAAGGTGAGTGTGATAGAGCTGCCGAAAAACAGGATACGCGATATGCTTTGCCGTATGGGCTCTGTTTTGACAGGCTGTGCTGTTCTGCTGGTGTTTGCCGTTATCCTGCTGCTGCCGTTTGTGAAGGAATGGCCGTATGATATCAGCTTCTCCCTGCAGCATTTCACCGATACACTGTCCAGTGCCAATCTGTTATCCGTATATCGCAATTCCATTCTTGTTGCGCTGGGAACTGCAGTTGCCGGAACACTGCTTGCTTATGGCTGTGCACTGGTAACGACGAGAAGTGCATTGCCTAAATTATGTAAAAAGAGCATAGACGCAATCAGCAGCATCACCAATACCATTCCCGGTATGGTGATCGGTATTGCATTTCTGTTTGCTTTCAGCTCCACCTCATTGCAAAGCACCTTCTGGATTATTATTCTATGTAATATGATTCACTTCTTTTCCACACCGTATGTGATGGCGAAGAATACACTTGGAAAATTGAATACCTCCTATGAAACAACAGCTATGCTGATGGGAGACAGCTGGTTTAAAACAATTCGCAGAGTTGTCGTACCGAATTCCAAAAGCACGATTCTGGAGATGTTCAGCTATTATTTTATCAATTCCATGGTGACGATTTCTGCACTGATTTTCATTGTCGGGGCAAAAACAGCTGTGCTGACAACTAAAATCAAGGAGCTCCAGCACTTTGCCAAGTTCGATCAGATTTTTGTATTATCACTGCTGATTCTCTTAACCAATCTGCTGGTCAAGGGCATCCTGATCCTTCTCACACAGGAAAAGGAGAAAGCAGTATCACGACGTGTACGCTATCAGAAAGCGGCACTTGCTGTACTTGCCGCAGGCGTTATGATCTTCACCCTTGTATTCGGGCAGGGAAAAGAGCCGGTTGTCATTTATTCCAATGCGGATGAGGAGGCACTGATGGCAATACAGCATGCACTGGATGAAAACGGCTTTCAGGACCAGTATGTGCTGCAGTCGTTTGGTACAAGTGAGCTCGGTGGAAAAATCATGGCGGAGGGAAAGCATCTAGAGGCGGATATCATAACGATGAGCACCTATTATATAGACAGTGCTGAACAGAAAAATGAAATGTTTGAGAAGCTGACCTTTCCCACACCGACACTGAAAACATATTCCGATTATGATACACCACTGACGGCACTGGAGGGGGCATTGATTGTCAATACTAGAGTGCTGAAGGAGCAAAAGCTGCCTGTCCCAAAATCAATAAAGGATCTTGCAAATTCCATTTACAAGGGATATATATCCATACCGGATATCAAGGCAAGCAGTACCGGATGGCTGCTGGTACAGGCAATCTTGGATAATTACGGAGAACAAGAAGGACATACGCTGCTGTGTGATATTCTCGATAATGTCGGTCCGCATCTGGAATCCAGCGGCTCCGGCCCTTTAAAAAAGGTACGTTCCGGAGAGGTCGGCATCGCCTTTGGTCTGCGGCATCAGGCACTTGCGGATAAGGAAAAGGGGCTTCCAATCGATTGCATCGATCCTATTGAGGGAAATTACACACTGACGGAAAGCATTGCTGTGGTGAAAAAGGAGCATGTCAATAAATGCAATGGCGATGGCTCGCTGTATGATGGAAAACGGAAGAAGGGATATTCTGTATACCTATCCAACAGCTCTGTACGAGGGAGAACAGGTGGAGGAAGCGTATGCCAGCAAATATCCGAAGGTATTTAAAAAAGCATTAAGCGTAGAGCTGTTAGAACAGCATCAGGCATTCTTTGAAGGCTGTAGAGAATAAGGAAATGTTTGAGAGCAATTCCATTTTGTAAAATGATTGGAAGCTGCACTCATGCAAGCCTTGTGCCCGCATACAACGGGAAATGGAGGAAATGATGAAAACATACAAGCTATTAACACCGGGTCCACTGACAACAACGGACACAGTAAAGCAGGAAATGCTATTTGACCACTGTACCTGGGATGATGATTACAAGCAGATAACACAGACGATTCGAAAGGAGCTGCTGGAGCTGGCACACGTAAGTGAAAAGGACTATACGACTGTGCTTCTGCAGGGCTCTGGTACCTTCGGTGTGGAAAGCGTAATTTCCAGTGTCATCCCACAGGACGGCTGTCTGTTACTGCTCAGCAATGGTGCTTATGGAGAACGCATCGCCAGCATGTGCCGCTATCACCATATAGCCTGTATCCATATCACACAGGATTATGACAGGATACCGGATAAGCATAAGGCAGAGGAAGCGTTGAAAAAGCATCCGGAAATCACACATATCGCAATGATTCACAGTGAAACAACTACGGGGATATTAAATGATATCCGTTCGATAGGTGAGCTTTCCAGGAAATATCAAAAAGTATTTATCGTGGATGCGATGTCAAGCTTTGGCGGTGTGGATATACCGGTGCGTGAGTGGCATATTGACTTTCTTATCAGCTCTGCCAATAAGTGTATTCAGGGAGTACCGGGCTTCTCTTTTATCATCGCAAAAAGAAGCCAGCTGCTTGCTTCCAAAGGCTGTGCCCGCAGTCTTTCACTGGATCTGTATGATCAGTGGGTCGGAATGGAGAAGGATGGAAAATGGCGCTATACGTCACCGACGCATGTCGTTTTGGCCTTTGCCAAGGCGATGGAGGAATTAAAGCAGGAGGGCGGCATTCCGGCAAGAGGAGCGCGCTATGCACATAACCGTGATGTATTGATTGAGGAATTTGGCAGGCTGGGCTTTCTGCCCTATGTGGATAAGACAGTACAGGGCCCAATTATCACAACATTCCTGTATCCGGATACAGATTTTGATTTTGCACAGATGTACAGCTTTATCAAGGAGCGCGGCTATGCGATTTATCCGGGAAAGCTGACAGATAAGGATACGTTCCGTATTGGAACGATTGGTGAAATCTATGAAGAGGATATTCTTCAATTAACAGAAATTATGAAGGCATATATGGAAAGCAGAGGAAACTGATATGAAAATAGAAGGGATTATATTTGATTGGGCGGGAACAACCGTGGATTATGGCTGCTTCGCTCCGGTTCAGGCGTTCATGGATGTATTTCGTGAATTTGGTATGAAGGTCACGATGGAGGAAACAAGAAAACCGATGGGAATGCTGAAACGCGATCACATCCGGACAATGCTGGAAATGCCGCGAATCGCAGATTTATGGAAGGCTGCACACGGCCGCGCAGCAGAGGAGGCGGATGTGGATGCCATGCACGACAGCTTTACAGAAAAGCTGATGAGCATACTGGATCAGTTTGCGGATCCAAAGCCATATGTTGTGGAAACGGTGAAAAGGCTGCGGGATATGGGGCTGGCAATCGGCTCTACCACCGGATATACCGATCAAATGATGGCGGTGGTGACACGGGTCGCAAAGGAAAAGGGCTATGCTCCGGATTTCTGGATATCACCGAACAGTGTAGATAACTTTGGCAGACCGTATCCATATATGATTTTCGAGAATATGAAGCAGCTGCATATCCGAGATGTACGCGCAGCTGTTAAGGTAGGGGATACAATTTCCGATATCAAAGAGGGTGTTGCGGCTGGTGTGATTACGGTCGGTATTCTGGAGGGCAGCTCTTTCATGGGATTGACGCAGAAAGAGTATGAGGCATACAGTCCACAGGAAAAGGAAGCGTTATGCGCGCGTCTGCGTAAGGAGTATATACAGGCAGGCGCAGATTATGTATTGACGGGAATACAGGAGCTTCCCGCACTAATCGAAAGTTTGAATAAACAGTAGAACCCGCATTCAGCGGGCTTTTTATATGAAAATATGAGGTCTCATACTACAGGCGCTGTTAAGCAATTCTATGAGAATAGGAATATGAGCCGTAAGGATAGGCTGTACGTTTTTCATATTGTTTAGATTCAGCGGAAGCTATAAGTCTTGTGCTTAGCAGGAAAGCAGCGCCATGCTGAAGTATGAGGCTTTTTCCATATAAAAACGCCACATGATAGTAACGCTATATGCTGTCTTAAAGCATAGAAAAAAACCCTGTACAACAGGGCTTCTATAATATTCTGGCGCACCCGACAGGGATCGAACCTGCAACCGTCAGAATCGGAATCTGATACTCTATCCAATTGAGCTACGGGCACATCATTTGCAGGACTTATTATAACATAAAATTATGGGGACGGCTACTGTAAATTTCTATTTTGCTAACTTCACTGTGTACTTTCTTTGCCATAGATGAAAGAGCAGATTTATTTCATGGATACTGAGCTGCGGTTTTATATACTGCAGTTTTTTAACTATATGCTATGTAAAATGTCATAAATTATATTGTAATAGTATGAAACAATGTCGCTTAAAAGCTGTAGTGTAAATCATATTGCTCTTTTATGGCTTTTCCTCATGTCCTTGTTTTATTCCATAACCAATCACTTGTAGGCAGTACCTTGTTCTCAATATGGTAAATGGTTCATATTCTGTACTGTTCACCCTGTTCTTTCTTGTGAAAAAACACTGTTTTTTAATTTGTTATTTTATTCACAAAAAGTAGAAAAGTGTTGGATTCCCAACACGTACCGAAAAAAAGGGAGTGGTATCATTATGGTGGATCCAAGGTTGGTGGCTATATGAAAAAGAACGATGTAAACGCTTTATTAAAATTCCATATGCATCAGGAATTCGCCGTCGTACCCATCGTATTGTATGTCGTACTGAGCGGTATCATCATGATCTGTTTCCATTATTATTCTATGAAGGCGCTGATTCTGGCGGCAATCCTTGCCATACTCGTCGGATTCCTCCTTTGCGCCAGCAAGGCTGATTACTGGAATGCGATTGTACGCGGTCTTGCCCAATATGGAAATGCCCGACTGATCATGATTTTTATGGTTATCGGCATTTTCTCTAAGCTGCTGGCAGTCGGACAGATCGGTTCCGGATTCGTATGGGTCGGTATGCATCTGCATTTGCGTGGGGGAAGCTTTACTGTTTTCTGTTTTCTTGTATCCTCACTCATATCCATGGGCGCAGGTGCACCGATTGCAGCACTTCTTGCAGTGGTGCCAATCTTCTATCCGGCAGGGGTGCTGATGGGCGCTGATCCTGCGATTCTGACAGGTGCTATGCTGAGCGGCATATTCTTTGGGGATGCACTCTCCCCAAGCTCTCAGGTCATTCATACGACGATTGCTTCTCAGCATGATCCTGTTACAAACAAAAGTGCCGATCTGCTGCAGACGATGAAGGAGCGGCTTCCGTATCTTATCGCCGCAGGGATTGTATCCGCTGTTCTGTTTTATGTTCTGGGATCCAGCGGTACAGCACAGAATCCAGAGCTGTTACAAAGCATGTGTGATCCCAGAGGACTGTGGATGCTGCTTCCGATTGTATTGCTGCTGATCATCTGCTTTAAAACAAGTGATTTGTTTGTTGGTGTCACCTATGCAATTCTTGCAGGCATTGTGATTGGACTGGCGACTGGATTGTTTCAGCTATCCGATCTGATCAATATTCATTACGACACCCAGGAGCTGCACGGTATTTTGTTTGACGGGATATCCGGTGTTGTCGATATCATCATTTCCACAATATTACTGTATGGGCTGATTTCCATTGCTGTAGAGGGTGGTATGATGGAGAAATGCTGTAATTATCTCACCTCACGAAGGGCGGTTCAGCACCCTTACGGTGCAGAGGCTGTAATTTCCATTGGTGTCGGAATTGTCAATATTCTGCTGGCAGGCTGTGTGCTGCCATCTATTCTCATGTTTAAGGATATTGCGGACACGATTGGAAAAAAAGCCAATATTTCTCCAACCCGCAGAAGCATTTTGTTAACTGCAATGACGACAAACATTACGGCAATCATACCAATTAACAGTGCCTTTGTGATGGGGGCAGTTACCGTAATCAACCAATTAGCCGCAAATCACAGCTATTTGCCGGTAATTACACCATTTCAAATCTTCCTTTCTTCCTATTATTGTCTGTTGCTGACACTGATTTGCGTTCTTTGGGTCGTGTTTGGTGCAGGAAGAAAAAAGGAACAGGAAATTCATATTCTTCATCCTTAACGCAAAGGAGTAAGTGGTGAATACTGTACTATGTGTAAAAGGCTTCTATAAGGATAGCGGCCATACAATATGGAATAAGAGAAACAGAAATCAGTCTTATGAGTAATAAGCTGTTTGCTGAATATACGTACTCGCAGTTGGCGAGAGAATGGAGGCAATTATGGATGAACGCTATGATGTCATCATTATCGGCGGAGGCCCCGCCGGTCTGGCAGCCGCAATTTATGCAGGCAGAGCTGGACGAAAAACGCTTGTGATTGAGAAGGGCAGCTTTGGAGGCAGGATCAACGATACCCGTGAAATCCGAAATTATCCGGGTGTGATCACAGACAGCGGTGCCGGACTGATGCAGAAGTTTAAGGAACACGCACAGGCCTATGCTACCAATACCTTTAAACGGACGACGGTTACGGCAGTGGATGTGATGGAGGATGGTACCTTTCTTGTACACACAAAGCGCCGCGGTGATATTATCGGGGACTGTGTGATTCTGGATACGGGGACAAAACCGAGGGTTCTCGGTATTCCGAATGAGAAAGAGCTTGCCGGACACGGGGTTGCCTATTGTGCCACCTGTGATGCGGAATTCTTCAAGGATAAGGAAATCTATGTGCTAGGAGCCGGTGATCAGGCAATCGAGGAAAGCGGATATCTTACAAACTTCGCAAAAAAGGTAACCGTAATCGTTCTGCATGAGAAAGGCCATCTTGACTGTAACGAGGTAGCTGCACAGGAGGCATTCGCCAATCCGAAAATAGATTTTGTATGGAACACTACCCTGCAGGAAATCCTGGGGGAGGAGGAGGTACGCGGGTTGCTTCTGAAAAATGTCGTAAGCGGAGAAACAAGGGAAGTAAAAGCCGATGGTATTTTCTTCTTCGTCGGTATGGTACCGCAGACAGAGTTTGTGCGGAATCTGGTTGCCTGTGATCCGAAGGGCTATATCCTTGTAAATGAGAAAAAGGAAACAAATGTTCCGGGAATTTATGCAGTCGGTGATTGTACACAGACCTTCCTGCGGCAGGTAGTAACATCGGCGGCAGACGGGGCAATCGCAGCAACCGCAAGTGAGCGCTATGTCAATGAACGCCGGCAGCTGAAAAAGATACTTACACCGGATTCCGGCAGAGTTGCCTTCCTGTTTTATAACCCGTATGAAAGCTCACAGATAGAACAGGTAACACAGCTGGAGGAAGCATTAAAGGATGATTATAAGGTGGTGCGTCAGGATATCACCAGACAAACCCTGCTGTATCAGCTGCTGCAAATGGATGGAACCCTGTCCAGTGCGATGTTTGAAAACGGTAAGCTAATAAAAAAGAATGCTAAAGAGGCATAAGAAAACCATAGAGAATGGAGGAATGAAATATGGGACAGCCTTTCGTATTTCCACATGGAGTAACGGTATATGATCCAAAAAAATGTTGGAACGGGTACACAATCGTACCCTTGATCAATGATGGCGTACTGCTGTTTGATATGAATGGAAATGAAATACGCAGATGGAATATGCACGCTATGCCGCCCAAGCTCTTACCTGGCGGCTATGTCATGGGACTGAGCGGTTACCGTCACCCGGATTACGGGATGCAGGATGGTGTAAATCTGATTGAAATTGATTATGATGGAAATATTGTCTGGGAATTTGATAAATTTGAGAATATCAACGATCCCGGCAGAGATCATCGCTGGATGGCACGGCAGCATCATGACTATCAGCGGGAAGGCAATCCTGTGGGGTATTATGTACCGGGAATGGATGCCAAACCTTTGGAAGGAAATACTCTGATTCTGGTTCATCAGACGATTAAAAACCCGGCGATATCCGATAAAAAGCTGCTGGATGATGCAATGATCGAGGTGGATTGGGAAGGTAATATATTGTGGAAATGGTCAATTTCCGATCATTTTGATGAGCTGGGCTTTGATGAAGCCGCAAAAAATATCCTCGCCCGTGATCCGAACATGCGTTCCAGTGACGGCGGTGTGGGAGACTATCTCCATGTGAATTGCATGAGCTATCTGGGGCCGAATAAGTGGTACGATCACGGAGATTTGCGCTTTAAGCCTGATAATATCATATTCGATTGCCGTGAAGCGAATATTCTGGCGATTCTGGATAAAGAAAGCGGTAAAATCGTATGGAAAATCGGTCCGGATTTCAATGCGACACCAGAGCTGAAAAAGCTGGGCTGGATTATCGGACAGCATCATTTCCATATGATTCCTAAGGGCCTTCCGGGAGAAGGCAATCTTATGGTGTTTGATAATGGCGGCTGGGGCGGCTATGGAGTACCGAATCCGGGCAGTAAAAACGGTTCTAAAAATGCCCTGCGTGATTACAGCCGTGTATTGGAATTCAATCCGGTTACACTGGAAATTGTATGGAAGCTGACACCCAAGGAGCTCAATCATGCGATTCCAACCGATGCCAGTAAGTTCTACAGTCCCTATGTATCCAGCGCCCAGCGTCTTCCAAATGGAAATACCCTCGTGACAGAAGGAAGCGATGGACGTATAATAGAGGTAACACCGGAGCATGAAATCGTATGGGAATGGATTTCCCCGTATTATACACACAATGAAACAGGGCCGAAGAATAATATGATCTATCGAGGCTACCGTTATCCATACAGCTATGTACCACAGGAGCCTACACCGAAGGAAATAGCGATACCACGCATTGACAATACTACCTTCCGTATGCCGAATGCCGGTGCACTGGGAGCTAAGAAGGTCATTGATGTGGAAGGAACACTGCCGTATTATCCGGATGTGGCACTGTGTGTAGCGACGGATGATGAAGAGGATATGCGTAAGCGGGAAAAGGTGTTCTCCGTAGATACTGAGCTTTTTGAACCGGTGACAGGTATGTCGGAGTGGAATGACAAGGTTTTACAGATTACGGAAAAGCCGGTGCTGGTTTTATTCGGTGCGGAACGCTGTGTTCATTGCAAGGCACTGCATCCAATTTTGGAGGAGGCTTTGCAGGAGGAATTTGCGAACAGCTTTATCATTCGCTATGTTGATGTGGATGCCAATAAGGATATTGTCACGGCATGCCATGTGCAGGGAATCCCTGTTGTAGCGGTATATCGAAACGGTGAGGAAATGCAGCGCTTTAACGGAGAGCACGATTATGATGATATCTGTGATTTCCTGGATGCGGCGTTTGCCTAAGGTCCTGTAGATAGAGAGGGTGATGCTCATGCCAAAGGATGGGACTGCTTTGTTACCAATGTTTGCCCATCGCTGTATGCGGCATGCGGTATATGGCAAAAAACTGCGGTATGAAACATACAAAAGCTCGCAGGTACTGCGTTCTTTGAATGATCCGATTGATTATTTCGGTCTGGTTGTAGAGGGCGTGTTAAAGGCTGAGCAGTATACGAGTCAGGGAAATGTATTGTGCAGTGCTTATTTTGAGGATAATGATGTATTTCCGGAGCTGCTGTATTTTACAGGGAAGCGAACGTATACGTATACACTGGTTGCTGTAAAGCGGACGACGGTTGCCTGGATGCATGTAAGTGATATGGAGGACATGCTGAAGGAGGATACGGAAATGATGAAGGCCTTCATGCTGTATCTGTCAAAACGCGGTTTGCGTAACCAGATGCTGTTGAGCTGTCTGATGTATCAGACAATACAGGAGCGTGTCGCATACTGGCTGCTGAGCATGAATCACTTATCGGAGCATGAACGGATTCCCCTCCCACGTTCTCAGACAATCTGGGCGAATACCCTGCATGTGAGCCGCTCCTCATTAAATCAGGAGCTGAAGCGCATGGAGAAGGAGGGAATCTTTCGGATTGACGGACACGTGTTGATTCTCCTGGATCAGAAAAAGCTGGAGGATATTCTGTGATAAATTTGCGACAGGTCTTGTTTACATTCTATTTAAGAACGTAGACAATCTGTTTTTAGGGTTTCTAAATTAACGTAGAGTTTTGAAAAAACGCTCTAAATAAAATGTAGGGTTTTAAGATGGTTGAGGTAGGCTCTAAAGAATTATAGGGTTTCAAAAAGGAGTATTTCGTTCATCGGAAAATGAACGAATACTCCTTTTCAATGTGTCAAGTATTATTCAGAAAAACAACTTTTTTTATATGATCAGTTCAACCATGGAATAGACAAATGTGATTACTGTGGTGGTGTGCTGACAAAGGAATGCATACATCTAAAGATGAATTTGATTTTGAAGTGAAAGTGAAGAAGATTCGACATAATTTTCATTCCTATGTATGTGAGTCTTGTCGCAGAATAGTCAAAGTCAGTATTTCTCTACAACTGAAAGAGGAAAATCAGTATGGGGCAAATGTACAGACATTTGCGATTACATTGATGAATCAGGAATTTGTATCCATGAGCCGTACCAGAGAGATCATCAGCGGTCTTACCCAGAATGAAATGTCATTGAGCGAAAGATACTAAACTGTAGAAACGTATGGCGAATCAGCTTGAGGGATTTATAAAGGAATTGAAAAAAGAAATACTTTCTCTTACAGTGGTGCACTGGGATGACACTGTCATCATGATAAACAAAAAACGCGCATGTCTAAGGTTTTATGGTAATGGAAAGACCGCGCTGTATACCGCACATGAAAAAAAAGGACAAAGAGGGCCTTGATCAAGATAGTATTCTGACACTGCTGGGGAAAGAGACAGTGATCGTACATGATCATAATATCGTTAATTATAATGATGAATACGAATTTCAGAACGTAGAGTGCTGTGTCCATCTGATTCGTGATTTACAGAAAGTCATTGATAATCTCCAACATGAATGGACAGAAAATATGATAAGACTGATTATAGAATCATACAAGAAACGAGAAAGCATACTTGGTCTTGATGTGATGCAGGTAGAACTGGATTATGATATGGAACTGTCGCATGGAGAAGTGGAAAACCTGAACGATAAGAATGCATACAATACCGATAAAGAAAAGGTACTACTCAAGCGGTTGTATGAATACAAGGAGATGTAGGCAGTAAATGAAGAAATACCATTTACAAATAATAAGAGTGAAAGATCAATCATCAAAAACAAAAATGAAGGTATCAGGACAGTTCTAAAATATAAAGAGTGCTAAAATTTCGCAGACATAAAAAGTTATATAGAGACAGGAAAACGATATGGTATGAATCCCATTAAAATCATCAAACGTGCTTTAGCAGGAGATTATTGTACTCTTGATGAAATGAAAAACCATGAAATTTGATCATGGTCTTTTGTAATGGCTGTAAATAGTAACGTAAACTGATATATAAATGAAATTTTTTTAGATTTAGGTTTGATTTTTTATTTAATTTTTAATGCTTACGAAACTCATAGAATAATACGTGAAATTAATCAGTAATAATATATGATATGAATAACATGAATAACGTAAAATGGAACATTTATTTACTTTAGCATTGAATAAAAGATATATTTGAAATAAATTTAAATCCATGTGATTCTTAAATTTAAGAATATATAGGATATCAAAAAAATAACAATATATCAGAAAGCGCTTGCATTTGTTGCTATACAGGAATTATAATGAGTATAAGGTAACTTTAATAAAAAGGATATAGATAGAAAAAGAGTGTGAATGTTAAGAATATACTAAAACGTCAACACTAAAGTCATAAAGATATTAGTAATAAAAAATCGAATTAATGCTTTATATTGATTAAAAAAAATAAGAATATTTTTTCATAATCATTTATAGAGTGTAACTATAATCGATAAGAATAAATTCATCATGAAAGAAATTTAATACTGTACTCACTGCTATAATAGGTTACTGAAATGCGATTCAAACTATCTATCTCATTAAAAATTTAGGAAATCTGAAGATGAGATAAAATAGCGTGTTTATCTGTAAAGATTTCACTTGTTATAGAAAAATTAATGAAAGGAGGTAAGATAATTGAGTAATGAGTTAAAAATTTAAAAGACGATAGTTGGTTATCATAATGTGTGGTGGCATTGGGGAGGTGAAAAAACAGGATGTTTGAAATAGTAGTATAATTTACAGAGAGTAAAAGCAAAGATAGCAATGGAAAAGTTTTATTGCTACAATGAGCTATGATGTTGTTCAATATAGATGGGGGGAAGAAATCTTTCATAATATAAAATGCAAAGTATAATTATTAAATAAATACAATAATTCAAATGAAAAAGAAAGGAGAAAATGGGTCTTTATTATATAAATAAAGATACCATAGATACTAAATTTATGATAAAGCCGAATAAAAAGATTGGTATAGTCTATTGTGGGAAATCACATGATTATGCAAAAGAATTGGATGAAATAATAAAAAGATATAGGGGAAGTGGATATTGTATTGAGTCAGTTCTAATTGATAACAATTATACAGATAAAGAAAAAAATTTAGAATTACGCGTATTTAATAATTTGGGGAAGTGCAACTATGCTTTTGTATTTTTAACAAAGGATTTTTTAGTTAGGGAAGATGGAAAAGATGTATACGTGTCTAACCCTAATGTATTGATTGAATATGGATTTTTTCGATGTTTATTAGATAAAAATTTGATTCATTGTATAATAGATTTCTCATATGAAGAAGTGAAAAACGGAACTTATAGGAATCCTTCAGATATGTTAGAAAAGTATTATGAGATTATAGATAGTAATAATAGTAAAAATATGTTAGAGAATGTATTTAAAAATTTTTTAAGCTTGAATAGCAAAGATATTGTCAAATTAGAATATTATACTAATGATCTAATTTCATCTTTGATATTGAATAGGAAATATAAAACAGATTTTAAACATATTTTTACGCAAAAACAACTTTGCATGATTGAGAAATATTCAATAAAATATCAATTAAAGGAAATCTTAAATATTTGGTTTAAAGAAAAAGCAATGCTAAACTGTAAAGAACAAATTATTTTTATTTTCGAAAGAATTATATTATTGCAATTTTTTCCAGAAGAAATTCTAAATATCGATGATTTTTTAGGCATTGAAGAGTGTGAAGAAAATAATTATTTGAAAAGTTGCCAGTGTATTATAAATCTCATTAAAGATTATACAAATTATAAAAGGAGTAGAGTACCACTGAAAATAGAGGATGCAGGATTTTATCTTGATATAGCTGTTAAATTGAAAAAGTATTGGAGTATCTTTGAAAAATCAGGTTCTGCACCGATTATTGAATGTGTAACAAAGAATTATATAGGGTTAAGCTTACTAAATTCCTATCGAGTATCAAAAAGAACAGATGATGAAAATATAGATAATTTATACGAAGCAAAAGATAATTTTATTCAAGTAATTGAGATTAGCGAAAATTTTTTAGGAGATAGTACATCAATGTTTAGAGCATTTGCAGGCTTTAATTTAGCAAGGGTAATAAGAAATCTTGGCATGAATGCAAATACTGATTATACTAAAGCAATAACAAGTAGAGAAAACTTATCACAAAATTTAAAGAATCCAGAGATTTTTAACCTATGCTTCAAACTTGAAGAAATTTATTCTAAAATTGAACAATATGATTATTTGTTTGAAATAGATAAACTAGAAAAAAATGAATTCGATAAAAACATTGCAGAATTAGAGAAAAAATTAAGGCATATAAGTGAAACACCTGCATCTGAGATTTCATTATATAAAACAGTTGAAAAATTAATAAATGAAAAATTCTAAACTAGATAATTGATATATGTATTTTACTTATGCAAATTTGATATCATGATGAGGGGTATTTTATACACTGATAACAAGTCACCTATTAATATTTAATAATAATATAATGTATGTATCAATGTGCCTTCTGAAATGTTATATAGTATATGCCTCTGTTAGATACTATGTTATCAGATTTTATCATTTAAAAATACAAGCAACCATATATGTAGGAATGCGAGTTTTGTTTGTTTCATATGATATATATGGAAAGACATGATAATTCTTATAAATTCTACCACAAGGATAATTATGGTTCTATAGAATACTCTAGAGTAGAAGAAAGGTGAAATCATATTGTTGATAGTAAATGTTTGGATCTTATATTCACAGAAATAGAAAGATATGCTACATTATGAGTAAGAAAGTAGAGGGAGCTGTTATGAAATTAGGTATTGCTGGAGCAGGTATGATCGTAATACAGGGCCTGCTGGAATTTGTACATGATATAAAAGGAATAGAGCTTGTCGGCATCTGTGCGACCAAACGTTCTGAAGAAAAGCTGAAAAAACTAAGTGAGGAGCATGGCATCACATATACGTTTACTGATTATGAGGAAATGCTGAAGCTGGATGAAATCGATACAGTATATGTAGCTGTGAACAACCATTTGCATTATGAGTTCACCCGGAAAGCCATTCTTGCCGGAAAGCATGTTATTTGTGAAAAGCCGTTCACGGTTCATGTCGATGAATTAAAGGAGCTGATTGCACTGGCTGAGCAACAGCAGGTTATGCTGCTGGAGGCAATTACCAACCAATACTATCCAAATTATATCGAGTTAAAAAAGCAGCTGGAGAGAATAGGAAACGTACATGTTGTATCCTGTAATTATTCTCAGTATTCCTCCCGTTTTGATGCATTTAAACGCGGGGAAATTCTGCCTGCATTCAATGCGGATATGGCAGGCGGTGCACTCATGGATTTGAATGTATACAACATACACTTCAATGCAGGCTTGTTTGGTATGCCTAAGGATGTACAGTATTATGCAAATATTGATAAGCGTGTGGATACATCAGGTGTTTTAGTGCTGGATTATGGTACCTTTAAATCCGTATGTATAGCCGCAAAGGATTGTGCGGGACCTTCGCAGGCAGTGATTGAAGGAGAAAACGGTTATCTGGAGGTGGAAGGCTCTGCTTCAGTTTGTGCGGCAGTAGCCTACTCATACCGTGATACTCATGAAGAAGGTCGTTTCAATTCTCATCCGGATGTACATCGTATGAAATTTGAATTCGTAGAATTTGAACGTATTTTGCGTGAACAGGACTGGAAGCGTGTGGAGGAAGGACAGAAGGAAAGCCTGATTGTTATGGAAATCATTACGCAGGCCAGAGAGAAGGCAGGTCTGTAGCCTGAACTAGGAAATTCTGAATTTGATCATGCGGAGCTTCTTTTCCAAAGCTCCTAATAAGAGGTTTCTCATACTGCAGATTACAGATTGATCGTGGTGTGGAAATCTCTTTTTTCCTTTATGGAAAGCTCGAACGATAAAAAAACAGGTGGAAGTCTTTTTATACATTATGGAAAGCTCAATCAAAAAAGAAAATAAAAGGAAAAACAGTTATCATTAGAAGTCGTTTCCTTTTTTATCTGCATAAAGCTAGTTAATCGCTTTTTACCTTTTCTGCTTTGATTAGGATGCAGTCATAAGGATGCTTTAGGATACCTTGCGGCTCATGCTTCTGCAGCTGTAAAAGATCCTTTGCTTCAAATTCCCTTAAAGCTAACGAAAAATTATGGCTTGACATATACTTCAAACATAAAAATGTTCCATTAGAAAGCAGACTGTAGCGAAAGGTGTCTTTTACGGATTGATATATTTTCATAGATTTTATTTTATACATGACAGCTTTATCGCAAGGAAACGCAATATATATGGTATGATTGAAGAAAATCACAAGAAATCGCAATTTGTATTCCGATTACAATTTTCGTATACTGTCATCAGGAAGGAGAACGCAATGTGAAGATACCAACCTTTGAACGCCGCAATGAAATAACCAGAATGCTGCAGGAGCAGGGCTATGTGAAGGCACAGCAGCTTGCAGAGCAGTATCAGGTAAGCATGGAAACCATTCGCAAGGATTTAAAATATCTGGAGGCTGCGGGAATTGCTCGTAAGGAATATGGCGGTGCAGGACTATCGCTGCTCGATGTGGAACACACGCTTCCTGTACGAATGGAGCATATGTCAAAAAAACAGGAAATTGCCCGTTATGCTCTTAGCTTTCTAAAGGATGCTAAGGTAATTTTTCTGGATGCCGGAACGACTGTGCATGAGCTTGCAAAGCTGCTGAATACCTGCCGTCCTCTGGATATTGTGACCAATTCGCTTCTGGCCTGGGAAACACTGGATGCATCGCTGCATAATGTATTTCTGACCGGAGGAAAGAAACGGGAGAAAAACCGTTCTCTAACAGGCAGCTGGTGCGTACAGGCAATCGAATCTGTACACGCGGATGTATGCTTTTTGGGAACCAGTGGTATTTTTGAACGGAAAGGGCCAACCACGCATTCCTACCAGGAGCTGGAGGCAAAAAAGGCTATGATACGTCAGAGTGAAAGAATTTATGTTCTGGCGGATAGTGATAAATTTCAGGAATCCGGCTTTCATACCCTGTGCAGCTGGGAGGAAATTGACGGTATCATCACGGATGCTTCTTTATCCGCGAGAGCTTATGAGCATTATGAAAAGCAGGTGCCAATCTGGATGGCACAGGAGGATGGATATGAAGAAAATTGTTAAAATACTACCGTTTTATGAACCGCGTATGTGGGGCGGCGGAGATCGTCTGGAAAAGGAATTTCACTATCATACAGATGTCAAGCCGCTGGGAGAGGTATATAATGTCGTGGCACTGAAGGGGCATGCGGATTGTGATGTTCCGGAAATGAAGCTAACATTGTCCGCATTATACAAGGAATACCCGCACTGGTTCAACTGCGATACAGATGAGCTTCCCGTGCGCGTCAATATACTTGATCCCGTCGCTGATCTTTCCGTGCAGCTGCATCCGGATGATGCATTTGCCAGAGCATACAATGGCGGACGAGGAAAACCGGAAGCATGGGTAATTCTGGATACAACTGAAAATGGAAGGATTCAGTTTGGACATAGGGCGAAAACGATTGAGGAATTTAAAGAGAAAACTGAGCAGCAGGACTGGGAGGGACTGCTGAAATATCTGAAAGCGGTCAAGGATGCGTTTATTGATATTCCGGCCGGTACACTGCATGCGATTGGAGCTGGTGTGCTGACATATAATATATCCAGAAATGCAGATTGTACGTTACGCTTATATGATTATGACCGTAAGGATCCCTCTACGGGAGAAAAGCGTGCTATACAGCCGGAACAGGTTTATGAAAATGTAAATATGCCGGATACTTCAACGGAATTTGTACTGTATCCTTCCAGCTTTGAGCGTGGAATTCATGTGACGAGATACTGGGATGAGCCTGGACTGTACACCCTGATGCGTCTGCAGGTTGAAGAAAAGGGTACCTTCTCACATCCGCGCTTTGCGTTTTATACGTGTGTTGAAGGCGAAGGAAGCATACAGGGAGTCTCGATTAGAAAAGGAGAGACTGTGCTGGTACCGGAGGGTATGGGCATGCTGGAGTTTAAAGGAAACATGGATGTCTTTTTGGCATCCTATCGAAATGAGAAGGAGGATTAGCTTATGAAGCTGCAACTGGCATTGGATGATATTACACTGGAGGACGCGATAGCCCTTGTACACAGGGTACGCGATTATGTCGATATTATAGAAATCGGTACACCGTTTGTGATTGCATACGGTATGGAGGCCGTACGTGTGATGAAGAAGGAATTTCCGGAAAAAGAGCTTCTGGCAGATTTGAAAATTATGGATGCCGGAGATTATGAGGCAGAGGAAGCCCTACAGGCCGGAGCGGATTATGTTACAGTTTTGGGAGTTACCGATATTCTGACAGTCAAGGGCTGTGTCGCAGCGGCTAACCGTTATGGAAAACAGGTTGTTGTGGATATGATTTGTGTGGAGGATATGCCAAAGAAAATAGCCCAGATTGAGGAAATTCAGGCACATATTGTTGCTGTACATGTCGGTGCTGATCAGCAGGCGGCAGGGAGAGAGCCGCTTCAGGATTTAAAGCTGATGAAGCAATGTGTAAAAGCAGCCGGTGTATCTGTGGCCGGAGGAATCAATGGAAACACAATTTCCGATTATGTGGCGTTGGAGCCGGATATCGTCATAGTAGGTTCCGGTATTACGCATGCACAGGATCCAGTCAGAGAAGCTGAACGGATTTATAAAGCGGTACACAGCAAATAACAGCATTCACATTTATACTGTGGGAAAGCTGAAGCAGCTGCATATGTCTATGAGCATGTTATATAGAGGCTGCAATTGTAATATTGTCAGCTAGCTGTTAACGGATGAACTCGTGTTTGTGCCAGGGGATTTATGATAAAGCATGACAATCCTTATACGCAGGAACAGGTAAAAGTGATGCTGTAAGCAGCCTATGAAATTTTTAAAAGAATGAATTACAAATAAGCATAGCGTTGAAGATGGTAAACTCAAAAACGCTATGTTTTTATGTGTTCTTAAACATTCATATTTACAGAATATAAAGAGGTCTTTATTATAGACAATGAACTTTGTGATTATTCTATTTCCTTTAGTATCATGAAGCTAATAGATATATCAAAATATGAGTTATCTAATTTTTATCTATGATTTAATAAAAATGGAGAAATTTTAAAATATTTTAGGAATTACAACATTTCTTTTCGTATATAAGAGTGTAAGGAATAACCTTGCAGAAACGAGGAAAT
>ENA-OWPN01000591-OWPN01000591.1-human-gut-metagenome-genome-assembly--contig:-NODE-591-length-46939-cov-11.109526_pt1 | contig 46939 bp, 36 predicted proteins | sample MGYA00248266_ERZ651850 | MGnify/ENA primary metagenome ERZ651850 (study PRJEB26924, sample SAMEA4378296) | human gut metagenome | biome: human gut; feature: human-associated habitat; material: faeces... | reverse complement strand
AGGAAATTGAAATTTACAGGAATGACGAGTCTGAATATCCGCTAAAGCGGATTGGCCTGAATTTTCCGGTGTTCAAGGATGGCGGGGAAGTTACGGAACTTTTGTGGGACAAAGGGAATACCGTTGAGACTGTGGTGTTGATACAAAGAAAAGATACCTAGAAATCCTTGAATTTACGCACTTTGTGACATTTTTCAGTTTCAATAAAATCTGTGAAAATCATAAGGAAAAGATACTTGTGAAGAAAGTAACCGTAGTTGTGGCATTAGACCTCGATACGGGGAACACAAAAAATCCTGACAATGAAAGTGAATAGTGGACTATCAGATATATTGATAGATTATAGGGATACTTGAATGAGAGTGTCCCTATTTTTTATATTAGGGCATTCCAATAATGGAGTGCCTTTTCAATTTCAAAACAGGAGGAAAAAAGAATGAGTAGTACAGCGTTAGGAGCAGAGAAAGCGAAAAAGATTATTTTTATCAGTGATGGACATGAGAAATTCTACTATGAGAAATTGAAAGAGGTCAGGTATCAGGACGTGTACCACAAAGCACTTGTATATTGTCTTGGTATCAGCAATGACACAAGAAGGAACATTAAAAGCATTTATGATTTTAAGACAGGCTGTGTAAAAACGGAATGCCTGCACGAAGGCTGGCAGACCAGCGGGAGTGTAAAAGTAGTTAGGATGGCGTTCAACCTTTATTGCAATGGTACGCCGAGTGTTCTTGATTACGATGATGCGGAGGAACAGGTAGACGAGTGCAAACTTTATACAGTGGAGGAATTATTCTGCTGTGCCTATGCACCCTATTTTTGGCAGGCGATACAGATCAGGTATCCGGAATACGCAACCTATAACCACAGTCTGTACGCCATGTTTGGAGGACAGGATTGATGTTAAAAGTCAGGCTAATGGGAACAAAGAATGATATTAACTGGTTCGGTAAGATTTTGCGGAGAAATCCCAAAATTGAGGTGACGGAGTTTTCCGATTTATTCTCAAATAAGGGAACAAAGAAATATTACCGGGCTTATGTGGAAGTTAAGAAAAGCAATGTAAAAGAAGAACAGTAGATAGCAAAGGAGAATGGAATCATGTGTAAAATAATCGCAATCGCAAACCAAAAAGGCGGTGTCGGCAAGACCACCACCACAAGCAACTTAGGAATCGGACTGGCAAAACAGGGAAAGAAAGTGCTGCTGATTGATGCGGATGCACAGGGCAGTCTGACAGCGAGTTTAGGATATACAGAACCGGATACTCTGGAAGTCACGCTTGCAACTATTATGGGGGATTTAATCAATGATGAAGAAGTAGAGCCGACAGAAGGTATCCTGCACCATGAGGAAGGGATAGACCTTATGCCGGGAAATATTGAATTGTCCGGTCTGGAAGTTTCCCTTGTGAATGTTATGAGCCGGGAAATGATATTAAGGTCGTACATAGAGATAGTCAGGGAGAATTACGATTATATCCTGATAGACTGTATGCCTTCGCTCGGCATGATTACCATAAATGCCCTTGCCTGTGCCGACAGCATTTTGATACCCGTACAGGCGGCGTATCTGCCCGTTAAAGGCTTACAGCAGCTCATTAAGACGGTTGGCAAGGTAAAGCGGAAGATGAACCCGAAACTGGAGATTGAGGGCATACTGCTGACAATGGTAGACAGCCGGACGAATTATGCAAAGGACATTAGCTCCATGCTGAAGGACGCTTATGGAAGCAGCGTAAGGATATTTACGAATATTATCCCCATTTCGGTAAGGGCGGCGGAGATTTCTGCGGAGGGTGTCAGCATTTACAAGCATGATCCAAAAGGGAAAGTAGCGGCGGCTTATGATTCTCTGACAAAGGAGGTGCTTGCAGATGGGCAGTAATAAGAGAGCTGGAAGCGCATCAAAAGTCAGGATAGATAAATTTGAGGATTTATTCGGCGGTTCTGCGGAACAGGAAAGCTCCGCAGAGCAGATTATCAACGCACCTCTTACAGACCTGCATACGTTCAAAGACCACCCTTTCCGGGTGGAAGATGATGAGAAGATGGAGGAAACAACGGAGAGTATCCGCCAGTACGGGGTGCTTGTTCCGGGCATTGCAAGACCGAGGGAGGGCGGCGGCTATGAAATCATAGCCGGACACCGCCGGAAACGTGGTTCAGAGCTTGCCGGAAAGAAGGAAATGCCTGTGATTGTCCGTAATTACACCGATGATGAAGCGACGATTATCATGGTGGATTCCAACATTCAGAGGGAGGACATCTTACCAAGCGAAAAGGCAAGAGCCTATAAGATGAAGTACGAAGCGATGAAGCATCAGGGAAAAAAGTCAGGGAAGAATACCCTTGATGAAGTCGGGGAAGCTGCCGGGGAAAATGCAAAAAAGGTTCAGCGGTATATCTGGCTTTCCCGGCTGTCGGAAGAACTTCTTGCTATGGTAGACAGTAAAAAACTCGGCTTTTCACAGGGGGTGGATATTTCTTTTCTGACAGAGGAAGCGCAGCAATGGGTACAGGCTGTCATAGAGGAAAAAAGCTGCAATATCAGCATGGTACAGTCGGCAAAAATCAAGGAATATGGCAAGACCGGGGAGCTTACCCTTGCAATGGTGCGCCTGATACTGACGGAGGAAAAGCCGAAGGAACGCAAGGTGACACTGAAAGCGGATAAAATCAGCAAATATTTTGCGGAGGATTACAGCAGTGAGGAAATAGAGGGCATCATCATTCAGCTATTGGATGAATGGAAGAAAAAACAATAGAGGGGAGGTGCATCAGCGTGGATGGCACGATAAAATTTGACTATTATTATGGCATCGAAGCGGAACAGTTTTCCTTTTACAGAGTTCCAAGACTGCTGATAAAAGACGCAAGGTTTAAAGAGTTGTCCAGCGATGCAAAGCTCCTTTATGGTCTGATGCTTGACAGGCTGGCATTGTCAATCAAGAATGGCTGGCTTGACGAAGAAAACAGGGTGTATATCCATTACACGCTGGATAACATAATGGAGGATTTGGGATGTGCAAGGGAAAAATGTGCAAAGGTGATTGCGGAGCTTGACAGCAAAAAAGGGATTGGTCTGATCGAGAAGAAAAGGCAGGGGTTGGGCAAGCCGGACATTATCTATGTGAAGAATTTTGCGACATTGGATGCCGGGAAAGAGCCGGAAAAGCCGGATAATGCTGACAGTTCCGCAGAAGTTCGGAAACCGAACTTCAAGAGGTTCGATAATCAAACTTCAAGAAGTTCGGAAATCGAACTTCAAGAAATTCGGAAACCGAACTTGCAGGAGTTCGGAAATCAAACTTCAAGAGGTTCGGAAACCGAACTTGCGGAAGTTCGGGAATCGAACCCTAATTATAACAATACTAATTATACTAATTTGAGTTATACCAATCCTATCAATCAATCGGATAGAGAAACAGAAAAACAAGAACCGGGTAAGCTGGATGATGATATGATTGATGTGATGGATGATGCCACTGCCTACATGGAAATCATCAAGGAAAATATTGAGTATGAGCATCACATGAAATACGGTGATTGGAGCGATAAGGGATTGTATGAGGAACTGTATGAGGTAATCTGCGAGATTGTGTGCGTGAAGCGCAGGACGGTAAAGGTCAATGGGGAAGATTACCCTTATGAGCTTGTAAAATCAAAGTTCCTAAAGCTGAACAGCTCCCATTTGGAGTATGTCATTGGATGCATGAAGGAAACCACAACTAAGATAACCAATATCAGGGCATACATGGTGACTGCACTCTACAATGCACCCAATACCATGAACCACTATTACCAGCAGTTGGTACAACATGATATGTATGGCGGCGGGTGGGAAGAAAAAGGAATGTTTCAGTCTAAAGCGGAAGGAGATGGATAAATGGAATCCATGAGGGATATTGACCGGGCAATGGAACGGGAGATAGCAAAGGGGAGCTGCCCGTTAAGGTTTGTGAAGATAGATTTCAGCGATTCCCCTTATCAGGAGATTGCATCAAGGGAAAAGCTGTTAGAGGTGCTGTCCTACCTGTTGAGGACTGGCGATTATGGCAGGTTTGCCGGAAAAGGGACGGGGAATAATGTTTACATGGATATGAAAGGCAAAAAGGCTGCTTTTAAGCGTACCCATTTTTTTATTGACCGGAATAACATATTTTCCGCAATCCGCAGGTATGGGAAGAAAATAAAGCCGGATTTTGACGGGCATACTTATCTGGAAACAGTGCGGTGCTGTTTTGGACTGCCGGAAGGGGAACAGGAAAAGTATCGGGTAACGTATGACGGGCAGGAAACATTTGCTTTGCCTATGTCAGATAAATATATCCTCGGACTTTATACGCACTGTATCTCGGCAAGGCGGGCAGTGCCGGAGGATATGGATATTCCAAGCACAGGCTTTTCAGAAAAAGAACGGGGCATTGCCAGTCTGGAGGGAGTGCGTGATGTACTGTTCCAGTGCCTTTTGTTTGACACGATAAAATGTGGGGAGGGTATGCTATATGCTGACCTCTGCACGATTTACTGTTTAAAATAAAATAGATAACTTTTGGACTTTTTGTCCAGAAGTGGATTAGGAGGAGCATCTATGGCAGAAAAATATATTACGGAAGAACAGCGGGCAGGATGCCGGAAGGTTGCGGATGCGTTCGCAGAACTGTATGAGCTGACCGATGTGGTGGTGGCGGATGCCGGGCGGTTCGGGTTTGTCCGTCTGCAATGGTTCAGCGAGGGAGAAGGATTTGATTCTGCGATGGCTTTTTCGGACAGTATGGAACTGTTTGAGGAACTGTGGCGGATATGGTATGAGCATGAAGTATTAACGCCTGTGTTGGGAACACCGCTTGCGGAGCTGGATTATGACGAGATATTCCAGACGCTTTCTAAAGACAGGCAGGAGGAAATACTGGAAAAAAAGAAATATTTTATTTCCCGGTGTGAGGATGCTTTCGGCTAAGAAAGAGATATTTTTGACCATTCCGGAATGTTTTTTGTTACAATAGAACGTATCAGGATAAAGGAGTGGTGTGTTTGGGAAACAGGAAGCGACTGAAAAGGGCGGACAGGACATATAAAGATTTAAAGCAGAAACAGAAAGCGAAGATAGCGGACGGTATGTTTGAAAAGACCTGTGATTATTACAGGGAGCATGGAAAGCTGCCGGAAGGAGAGGAATGTGAGAAGATTGCAGGACAGATTTACCAGAGGGTAAAGGGGATAGCGGAAAAGACTTCCTTTGATGAAATATACAGCCTGTATCTTTACCGGCTTCCACGCTATGAAGTGCGGATAGCGGAGAACGGGATTCCCGAAAAGAAGAAAGATGATGCGGATAAGCCAAAAGTGAAGCGGAAAGGCATGAGCAAAAAGGTATGCCCGAACTGCGGCAGGAAGATGAAACAGCAGTTTATTGGCTTGCAGCACTGTAAATGCGGCATGAGCTGGAAGAAGGATATAGGATATTTTGAGCGTACAGAGGATATGGTCTTTGCTCTGGAACGCAGGAAAGTAGGGAAAAAGACGAAACAGTGTCCGGTGATCTGGTACAGATAAATTGAATATGGGAAACAGCGTAAGGGCAGTTATAGACCGGAAACAGCGGTTTGTAGCTGCCCTTTTTGTGTTTATGGAACTTTTGGACTTTTTGTCCAGAAGTGGAAAGGAGAACTTATGAAATATCTGATTCACAGGCTGTACGTCCCACCCTGACGGGGGTACAGCAATAAAGAAGAAGGAGGAAAACCATGCAGGAGGAAGTGACACAAAAAACGATTGCCCTTGTGTTTAAATCTTCCCGGCTGACTACCGACGTGCTGAAAAAGGCAATGAAGATGTATCTGGAACACCGGAAACAGGGAAAACAGGCATCACATGGGAAAATGGCAGTGAAAGATCTGGTCGGTCAGGGTATGGGTGCTTCGAGCATTGAGGTGACGGATAACAACATCAAGTCTTTTGAGAAAGTGGCAAAAAAATACAACGTGGATTTTGCTGTGAAAAAAGATAAGACGGTTGCACCGCCGAAGTACATGGTATTTTTCAAGGGCAAGGATGCCGACGTGATTACGCAGGCATTTAAGGAATTTGTAAAAGTTAATGAGAAAAAGCATGACCGCATCTCCGTAAAGGAGAAGCTGGCGGAGTTCCGGGAGCAGTTAGGGAAAGACAAAAACCGGGAGCGGGCAAGGGAACACCAGAAGGACAGGGGGCAGTCATTATGAGTAAAATCGTAGAAGGCATTGCCAAAGACCTAAAATCCATTCCCGAAAAGCTCAAGACAAAGACAGGGAATGTGGATAAAAAGAAACTTCTCCTTATGAACCTGCCGTATGTGCTTGCCGGGTATTTCTGCGACAAAATAGCGTGGCTGTGGCGGGTATCGCCGGGGCAGGACGCTTCCGCAAAGATGATGGCGGTCATGGCGGGAATGGAGGACTTATTTTCTAACCCGTTACCGAGTTTTTACCCAAAAGATTTGCTGATAGGAGCAGGGTGCGGCGTTGCGCTCCGTCTTGTGGTGTATTTCAAAGCCAAAAATGCCAAGAAATTCCGGCATGGAATGGAGTACGGCTCTGCAAGGTGGGGAAACGCAAAGGATATAGAGCCTTATGTCGATCCGGTCTTTGAGAACAATGTGCTGCTTACAGAAACGGAAAGGCTGATGATGTCAGGCAGACCAAGACAGCCGAAGTATGCGAGGAATAAAAATATCCTTGTTATCGGCGGCTCCGGTTCCGGCAAGACAAGATTTTTTGTAAAACCGAACCTGATGCAGATGCACTCAAGCTATGTTGTCACTGATCCGAAAGGTACGATCCTGGTCGAATGCGGAAAAATGCTCTTAAAGAACAATTACCGGGTAAAAGTGCTGAATACCATTAACTTCAAGAAGTCCATGCACTACAATCCTCTCGTTTATATCCGGAGCGAGAAGGACATTTTGAAACTTGTAAACACAATTATTTTAAACACCAAAGGAGAGGGACAGCAATCCGGCGAGGATTTCTGGGTGAAAGCCGAAAAGCTCTACTATACCGCACTGATCGGGTACATCTGGTATGAGTGCGTGGAGGAAGAACAGAATTTTACCACCCTGCTTGACATGATAAATGCAAGTGAAGCGAGGGAGGATGACGAGGAATTTAAAAATCCCGTTGATTTGATGTTTGATGAGCTGGAGGAAAGAGAGCCGGAGCATTTTGCAGTCAAGCAGTATAAAAAATACAAACTGGCGGCAGGCAAGACAGCGAAAAGTATCTTAATTAGCTGTGGCGCACGTTTAGCGCCCTTTGACAGTGCAGCGACACGTTGTCGCATACAAACTCTGCGTGGGATTTTCCTGCAAAGAGGTAAAAGTGACGGAAAGGCAATAGCCTTTCTAACTGATATTCCGAGAAGTGGAATGACGGGGTAACGCCCGGAAACGCTTCCCTTGATACTGCGTTGGAAGAAACGGGACGTATTTCCCGCGACTGACACAGCACGCTGAAGTCGGCTGTCTGCACCCGCGACTGTCCCCTTTGAGGATAAAGCAAAACCGAGCCAGAGGTGGCCGGGGGTGTTAGGCCGGAGGTCTATAAAGTACCTATGTCCAGAATGCGGCTGACTACCGCTGACAAAAGCCCGAATGTACAGGTCTATAACGGGATATGGTAGAAATGCCATAGCCGTGAAAACGGCGTATGTGGGGTAAAGTAAGATTTGTCGATATGAAATTCCCTATGGTGTTACAGGCACCATCAAGCATACAGGTCTAAAGGGCAGGGTTAAGGGTATTATGCAAAGATAGGAATATCGGAACGTGGAAAGCCCCGGATGTGGAGTGGATACGCACGGTGAAGCAATGAGCGGGAAAATCGTGTCGCCTTTTATGGGAGGTGCGGTATAACCGTTCTTAATCCGGGAGGAAAGAGCAGCCATGCTACCTGTGAAGCCGTGAACAAAGTAAGCGGTGGAGGGACGGGCTGTAGTCAGGAACAGAAACAAAATCATATTCAATAAACACGCATAGGTTCGAGTAGGACTAAGAAAGGCGAAAATCCAAACGAAAGTGGGGATAAGTAACCGACTATGGCAACAGGAAAGGCAAAGAAGAAAGATAAGTTAAGGCACGCCGAGTATTATGACTTTCAGGCAATTCAAGATAAGCTGTATGCCGACAGCAATAAAGGCAAAGTTTTCAAACATTTGGTTGAAATCATTGCATTACCCGAAAACATACGGCTGGCATACCGCAACATCAAGAAGAATCACGGGAGTACGACGCCCGGCACAGATGGAAAAACAATCACAGAATTATCAGCACTCTCTGATGAACAGCTTATATGCGCCGTACAGCGCAAATTAAACTGGTATGTCCCACAAAGCGTCCGGCGGGTAGAAATTCCGAAAGGAAATGACCCAATGAAAAAGCGCCCGCTCGGAATACCGACGATTATGGACAGGCTGATACAACAGTGCGTATTGCAGGTCATGGAGCCGATATGTGAGGCGAAATTCCACGACCACAGCTACGGGTTCCGCCCGAACCGGAACCAACAGCACGCAATCGCCCAAGTTCATAAAGATATGCAGAGAAGCAATCTCCATTATGTTGTAGATATAGACATTAAGGGGTTCTTCGACAACGTGAACCACGGGAAACTGCTGAAACAGCTCTGGGCAATGGGAATCCATGATAAAAAGCTGCTTAGCATTATATCCGCTATGTTAAAAGCGGAGGTGGCAGGAATTGGATTCCCGGAGGTCGGAACGCCGCAGGGCGGCATTATATCCCCCCTGCTCTCCAATGTAGTTTTGAATGAACTGGATTGGTGGCTTGCCAGCCAATGGGAAGAAATACCAACGGAGTTCCCTTACAAGGAATCGGTCAATTACAACGGAAGTGTGAGCAAGAGCCATAAATTCGCCGCACTGCGGAGGACAAGGCTGAAAGAAGTTACCTGCGTCCGATACGCTGATGATTTTAAAATATTTACGAACAGCTATCAAAATGCGGTGAAATTATTCCACGCAACCAAAAGCTGGCTCCATGAAAGGCTTTCTCTTGAAATCAGTCCTGAAAAATCAAAGGTGATTAACCTGAAAGAACAGTATTCAGAGTTTCTCGGTTTCAAGCTAAAGGTTATCCCCCGTGGGAAACGGAGCAACGGACACACCAAATATGTAGTAGAGAGCCATATCAGAGAGAAATCTATTGCGAAAATAAAACCAAACTTAAAACGGCTGATTTACGACATTGAGTTCCCGTCGCAAGGCAAACGTACTGAATATCAGGCGATTTGCCGCTACAACGTTTATGTAATGGGAATCCATGACTACTATCAATTAGCCACAAAGGTCTGCGACGACCTTACGCCATTCGCCTTATCTGTCCATAAAAGCCTGCGGGCAAGACTGAAAGAACGGGTTAAAACTGCAAAACAGGTTAGAAAAAGGAAAATTCCGTGTGAAGTTCCGAAAGTTATCAGGGAACGGTATGGGAAAAGCAAACAGCTCCGATATGTAGCCGGACACGCAGTTGTCCCGATTGGCTACATACGGCACAAGCCCCCAAAGTCCATGAACCGCAAAATCAATTCCTATACGCCCGAGGGCAGAGCCGAAATCCATAAGAATCTGGACAGAATCGACATAACGGTTCTTCATTACCTGATGAGGAATCCAGTTCTGTACCGTACTATCGAATACAACGATAACAGGCTTTCACTGTATTCGGCTCAAATGGGAAAATGTGCCGTATCTGGCAAAGTGCTTTCTATTGGCGATATTCATTGCCATCACAAAGTGCCACGGTATTTAGGCGGCAAGGACAATTATCAAAATCTGGTATTGGTATGTGAAGATGTACATCATCTGATTCATGCCACAAACCCTGATACTATCAGAAAGTATATGGAAATCCTCAACCTTGACCAAAAGCAGAAAGAAAAACTTAATAAGTTAAGAAGCCTTGTCCACGTTGAGAGTTATTGAGATGAAATAAAATCTGTTCCTGATGGCAAGCCGGGTGAGCTGAAAGGTTCATGCCCGGTTTAGGGCGGGGGAAAATCCGGAGATAACATCAAAGGATTACCTATCGCTATTCAAGGAGCTGCGTGACCTGACAAGCTATGACGAGTTGGGACTTGATATGTTAGGAGATGAAAAGACAGCGTTGTTTGTCATTATCTCCGATACGGACGATACATTTAACTTCATTGTATCAATCATGTACACGCAGCTTTTTAACCTGCTCTGTGACAGGGCAGACGATGTGTATCATGGAAGGCTGCCTGTCCATGTACGCTGCTTACTCGATGAGTTTGCGAACATTGGGCAGATACCAAAGTTTGAGAAGCTGATCGCTACAATCCGCAGCCGGGAAATATCAGCTTCCATTATTTTGCAGTCGAAGTCGCAGCTTAAAGCGATTTATAAGGATAACGCCGACACCATTGAAGGGAATTGTGATACCACCTTATTCCTCGGAGGGAAGGAAAAGACCACCTTAAAAGAGATGGCGGAAATTCTGGGTAAAGAAACAATAGACCTTTACAATACCTCGGATACAAGGGGTACGTCGCAGTCCTACGGTCTGAACTACCAAAAGACCGGGAAAGAGCTTATGAGCCAAGACGAGATTGCGGTTATGGACGGGGGCAGGTGTATCATGCAGCTTAGAGGGGTAAGACCATTCTTCTCCAATAAGTTTGACATCACGAAGCACAAGCAGTACAAGCTCCTGTCCGATTATGACGAGAAGAACGCCTTAGACATCGAAAAATATGTGAAGAACCTGTGCAAAGCAAAAGTTAGGGACAATGACACCGTTGATGAGGTGGAGGATGCGGGCGTTCTTGAAGCATGACAACTGAATACTGAAAAACTGAATATGGAACCCGTCAACCAGTCACAGAACTTTTGGACAAAAAGTCCAGAAGTGGAAAGGAGTTTTGAATGTACTTGGGAAAGGACAAAAACAAAGCACCCGGCACAGCCAATCGCCAAACTGAATGTACCGGATGCCCGCAGGGTTCTTCCCAAAGGATTGCCCTGTCTTTATCTTACCATAAGGCAGGGCATTTTACACGAAAAACTCTTTCAGAAACCAGACAAAACATTTGATGAGAAAGAAAGAGGTAGAACAATGGCATTTTTTACAACAGCGGTAACAGGATTAAAGACAGTCGTAACAGCAATCGGCGCAGGCGTGGGCGTATGGGGCGTCATCAATCTGCTTGAGGGATATGGAAATGATAATCCGGGTGCAAAATCACAGGGCATTAAACAGCTTATGAGTGGCGGGGGCATTATCATTGTGGCGCAGACGGTGATTCCACAGCTTTCCACACTGTTCTCATAAGAGATAACCCTTCATGGGCGGAATCATTGACAAAATCACTGATTTCATAAAGGAAATGCTTCAGGGGTGGGTGCTTGACAACCTCGGCACGATGTTTACCGACGTCAATGACAAGGTAGGCACGATTGCCGGGGAAGTCAGCAAGACACCAAGTACATGGAACTCCGGCATATTCAGCATGGTAAGGACGCTGTCGGAGAATGTGGTAATCCCCATAGCAGGGCTGATTATCAGTTTCGTGCTGATTTATGAGCTTATCACAATGGTAATAGACAAAAACAATATGCATGACTTCGATACAAGCCTGTTCTTCCGTTTTTTATTTAAGGCTTGCATCGCTGTCATGCTGCTTTCCAAGACTTTTGATATTGTCATGGCGGTATTTGACGTTGGAAGCCATGTAGTGACGCAGGCGGCATCTTCCATATCAGGCTCAACAAGCCTTGATGTGGAAGCAACGCTTACTTCCATGTTCAACAGCCAGATTGACACAATGGGCATCGGGGAGCTGATCGGTTTAGGTCTGGAAACTATGGTAATCAGCCTGTGTATGAAAATCATGTCCGTCCTCATCACCGTCATTTTATACGGGCGCATGATTGAAATATACCTTTATGTATCGGTAGCGCCAATCCCGGCAGCGACAGTTACCAACCGGGAATGGGGTACAATCGGGACAAACTATTTAAAAGGGCTTGTCGCACTGGCGTTTCAGGGATTTTTTATCATGGTATGCGTGGCGATTTATGCTGTGCTGGTGGCAGGCGTCGCAGTGGCGGGCAATCTGCACAGCGCATTATGGTCGGTAGCGGCATATACCGTAATCCTCTGTTTCAGCTTATTCAAGACAGGCTCTTTAAGCAAATCAATTTTCAATGCCCACTAAGCGCAAAAGGCTGTGCTTGGCGGGCATTGCCCACGAAAGGAGCAAAATTTATGGCAATTTCAGTACCAGTGCCAAAAGACCTGAGTGGAATCAAGACAAAAGTAGCATTGAACCTTACCAAAAGGCAGATTATCTGTTTTTCGGGAGCTGCCCTTGTGGGTGTTCCTTTATATTTCCTCATAAAAGGGGTATTAGGCACACAGGGAGCGGCGCTTATCATGGTGGGCGCAATGCTGCCATTCTTCTTTTTGGCAATGTATGAAAAAGACGGTTTCCCGGCAGAGAAGATTTTATACTTCATGCTCCGGCAGAAGGTACTCACGCCGGGAATCAGACCGTATAAATCGGAAAACCTCTATGAGCAGTTGGAGGAACGGGAAAAAATCAGGAAGGAGGTATGTTTCCTTGAAGAAAAAGCAAAAGGCGGCAGTGGGAAAGCCAAAGCCGCAGAAAAATAGGCAGACACCGGAAAAGGCAGGACTGACTTTTTCGGAAAAGAAACGTCTGACGGAGCTTAGGCGTGTCCTTGCCGGGAATAGCAAAGAACAGGCGAAGCCGGACACCGCACAGAAGACCATTACATTCAAAAAAATGTACCGGGACGGCATCTGTCAGGTGGCGGACACTTATTATACAAAAATGGTGGAATTTTTTGATATTAACTATGATTTACTGGAGGTGGAGGATCAGGCTGATATTCTGGAGGAATACAGCAAGCTGATTAACTATTTTGATCCGTCCATAAGATTCCAGTTGTTCTTATTCAACAGGCAGGTCAGCGAGCAGGCGCTTGCGGAGCAGTTCGACACTCCCCTGCAGGACGATGATTTTAATGATATTCGTGAGGAATACACGCAGATGTTAAAGCACCAGTCGGCAAAGGGAAACAATGGCATCATCAAGTCGAAGTACATTATTTTCGGCGTGGAAAGCACAGGCATCAAAGAAGCAAGGAGCAAGTTAAGCAACATTGAGAAAGATGTGGTACACAATTTAAACAACATCGGCACAAACGCCAGAGGTCTTGACGGGAAGGAAAGGCTCCGTATCTTACATGAGTATTTTAATCAGGGTACGATGGAGCCTTTCCGCTTTTCATTTAAGGAGCTGTCAGAGTCCGGGAAGTCAGTTAAAGATTATATTGCGCCGCCGGGGTTTGATTTCCGTTATCCGAGCCGCTTCAAGTCCGGCAGCATTTACGGGAGCGTGTCTTACCTTGACATGATTGCGCCCAAGTTTACGGACGAGATGATTAAGAAATTGCTGGATATTGATGATAACCTTACCCTTACCATGCACATGCAGACCATTGATCCGGTGGAAGCAATCAAGATGATAAAACGTGCGCTTACCGACATTCAGAAAATGAAGATTGAGGAACAGAAAAAGGCAGTCCGGAGCGGTTACGATATGGATATTCTGCCGACTGACATCGTGACGTATGAGAAGGACACTCTGGAACTGCTTGACGATTTGAACACAAGCAACCAGAAACTTATCAAAATGACATTTCTGATTACCTGTTACGGGAGGACAAAGAGGGAGCTTGAAAACCTGACGCAGAGGGTGTCCGGTATTATCCAGCAGGCAAACTGTAATTTACGGTGTTTGCAGTATTTACAGGAGCAAGGGCTTATGGCAAGTGCGCCGATTGGGTGTAATGACGTGGGGATTGAAAGGAACCTTACCACAAAAAGCACTGCTGTCCTTGTACCGTTCTGCACACAGGAGCTTTTCATGCCCGCACCTGCTATTTATTACGGTCTGAACGCACTTTCCAATAACATGATTATGGCAGACCGGAAAAGGCTTCGTACACCGAACGGAGTTATTTTGGGAACACCGGGAAGCGGTAAGTCTTTTTCTGCAAAGAGAGAGATTTTGTCCTGTTTCCTTATCACAAAGGACGATATTATTGTCTGCGATCCGGAAGGCGAGTATTTCCCTCTGGTGCAGGCGCTTCATGGGCAGGTGGTAAGGCTTGCCACCAATTCAAAGGATTATCTGAACCCGATGGACATTCAGCTTTCCCATAAAGGGGATAAGGAAGCGTTGAAGCTAAAGAGTGACTTCCTGATTACGCTGTGTGATTTGATTGCCGGAGGGAAGGACGGTCTGGAAAATGATGAGAAGGGCATTATTGACACCTGCATCAAGCATATCTATGACGGGTATTTCAAGCACCCGAAGCCGGAGAATATGCCCATACTGGAAGATTTGTATAATGCGCTGTTAAAGTATGAGCCGAGGGATGTTGCGCCGGAGATGCAGAGGGAAGCGAAGCAGAAGGCGGTTCGGATTGCCAACAGCCTTGTACTGTATGTGCATGGCTCACAGAATTATTTTAACCACAGAACGAATGTGGACGCAAACAACCGGATCATGTGTTTTGACATTCGTGACTTGGGAAACCAGTTAAAAGAGATTGGGATGCTGATTGTGCAGGATGCGGTCTGGAACAGGGTGTCGCAGAACCGGGAGCGCAAAGTTGCCACAAGGTACTACTGTGATGAGTTCCATTTGCTTTTGAAAGAAAAGCAGACAGCTATCTATTCGGTGGAGATTTGGAAACGATTCAGGAAATGGGGCGGAATCCCGACAGGTTTGACGCAGAACGTGGGCGATTTTTTGAAATCGGAAGAAATCGAGGGCATCTTGGGGAACAGCGATTTTGTATATCTGCTGAACCAGAACGCCAAAGACCAGCATATCTTGGCGGATAAGTTAGGATTGTCGGAGAAACAGCTCATGCACGTCACTAATTCTGAACCGGGAAGCGGTCTGATACTGTTTGACAATGTGGTTATCCCATTCGTGGATAAATACCCGGCTAATACAAAAACTTTTGCGATTATGAACACAAAACCGGAGGAATCCGTAACGAAGGAAGATGAGGAAGGTTAATGGCAGAAAAGAAAGGGAAGAAAAAACAGGATACCGCCTACCGTAAAGAAGTAAATGCGGAGTTCCGTAAGGGAGCTGAGAATGTCTTTACAGGTGGCGGCAGTGCTGCCTATCAGCCGAGGGATGCCGATACCAAGAAGCCGGGGCATGGTTCAGCCGGGAAAAGGCAGGCGGAAAAGGTTACGCAGGCGCATCAGGAAACTTTTGGACAAAAAGTCCAGAAGTCCGGGAACGGGCAGTTACAGGAAAATCAAACTTTTTCGGTACATAAGGGCGTGGATTCCCAAAAGGGAGATACCAGACAGCGGGAATCGAACCATGCTTCAAAAGCCAAAGCGAAAAAGCAGATGTACCAGACCACTTCTGGACAAAAAGTCCAAAAGTCCGATGCGAAGCCGGGGCAGGAAGAAAAGCCTGATTTTGTCAGGGAAAGCAGTGGATTTGTCGGGCAGGACAATTTCAGCCAGCCGGAGGAAATGGAGAAAAAACAGCCGGATACGGAAGATTACCACCGGAGGGATACTTACAGGCAGTCGCAGAAAAAAGGGAAATACCATAAAAAACGGGTACAAAAGGAACACCGGGTAAAAAGCGAAACAAAGGAAAAAACGGAAAATAAAACCTTTACCGAAGAATCTTTTGCGGAGAATACCGGAAATCTGTTTCAGGGGGAAGGAGGCTCTGAATTTACAGGCAGTAAAAAACTGCAAAAGAAACAGCGGCAGGCAGGGAAAGCCGGGAAGAAGGTACAGAAGGCAAGGGCAAAGCTGCCAAAGACAAGGGAATACACCTTGCAGAGAGTATTTGACGAGAAAACCGGGAAGGGAAAATATGTGGTTGTCCCTCTGGATAAGGAGAAACCCTTCAAACAGGAGGGCATACCGAAAACCACCATGCGCCGGGTGCAGAATGAGAGCCGGAATTTTGTGCATGGGAAGATCGCTGAAACGGAGAAAGAAAATTCAGCGGTGGAGGGCGCACACAAATCGGAGCAGAAAGGGGAAGAACTGTTTTCTTTCGTCAAAAGGCAGATAAAAGGAAAAGAGCAGAAACAACGGGCGAAGGTGGTAAAGCTGGAAAAAAAGCAGTTTAAAAAGGAAGTCAATTTCCAGTACCAGAAATTTTTGGAGGAAAACCCGCAGATGCAGAAAAAGGCGTTGCAGAAGCGGTTACAGAAACAGCGCATCAAGCGGGAGTACATCAAGGCTAGGAAGAAAGCGGCATCTGCCAAAACAGCGGAGCAGGCATTTGAAAAGACGAAAAATGGAGCGGTTACTGTGGCAAGAAAGTTACAGGAGTTTGCAAGGAAAAATGCCGGCTTGCTTGTGACGGTGGGCATCATGGCTCTGCTCCTTATGATGATTATGGTTTCCGTATCGTCCTGTGGGGCGATGTTTGCGGATACGCAGTCAACAATTTTAGCGGCGAGCTATTTAAGCAAGCCGAAGGAGATTGACGCCGCTGATTTGCAGCTTACCCGTCTGGAGCTTGACCTGCAGAAAGAGATTGACCGGGTGGAAACAGACAATCCGGGGTATGATGAATATTCCTATAATCTTGGCGCAATCGGGCATAACCCGTTTACCCTTATCAGCTATTTATCCGCAGTCCATACAGAGTTTACCGCAAGCGGGGTGGAAAGTGAAATACAGGCTCTTTTTGACGAGATGTATACGCTGACACTCACGCCGGATACGGAAACGAGGACAAGGACGGTCACAAAGACTGGAACAAGGACAGTCACCGATCCAGTTACCGGAGAAGAAACAGAGGAAGAATATGAGTACGAGGAGGAAGAAGAATACGAGGTCAGTATCCTCAGAGTGACACTTACGGTCATACCGTTAGAGAGCCTTGTTTCCGGGAAAATGGATACCGAACAGGCGGAGATTTTTGCCATGTATGGGGAAACGAACGGTCTGCTTCAGGAGTTTGCTTCGCCGCTTAACCTCTACTGGTATTATTATGTGTCAAGCTATTACGGATACCGGAAAAACGAGGTCACAGGGAATGAGGAATTTCACCGGGGCGTGGATATAGCAGTCCCGACAGGCACAACCGTATATGCAGCGCATGACGGTACGGTAACAGCGGCGGCATACGACAGCCATTATGGGAATTATGTAGCGATTGAGATAGACGGTTATACAACCAAGTATGCCCACATGGACAGCTTAAGCGTGAGTGCGGGGCAGACAGTGGAAAAAGGGGCGGTCATCGGGACAACGGGCAATACCGGGAGCAGTACAGGAAGCCATTTGCATATCGAATGTTTATATAACGGGGAGTATTACAACCCGCTATTTTATTTTGATGTGGGCGAAGGCACACTGTACGGGGAAACACCGGGCGGACTGCCGGGGAACGCCATACCACCGGATGCCTACGATGATGCATCGGTGCAGGCTCTTATGGAGGAAGCCGCAAAATATTTAGGATTCCCGTATGTGTGGGGCGGTTCAAGCCCTTCCACAAGTTTTGACTGTTCTGGTTTTGTCTGCTGGGTATTTACCAACAGCGGAGTACACAACCTTCCACGAACCACCGCACAGGGGATTTATGACCAGTGTACGCCTGTTTCCGCATCGGACGCAAAGGCAGGGGATATTATATTCTTTACCGGGACTTACAATTCAGCCGGGGCGGTGAGCCATGTGGGGATTTACTGCGGCAATGGTACAATGATACACTGCGGCGATCCGATCAGTTACGCAAGCATCAATTCCCCGTACTGGCAGAGCCATTTTTATGCGTTTGGCAGGCTTAACTGACAATAAAGTGATATAGCAATTTCATAACTAAAAAAGGAGAGTGATACTATTAAAATCGGATTGATTGATGGGACAGTCACAATTTCCCCAATTTGTGTCTGATGAAATTGTCTGCCTATCATAAGGCGAGGGGCGATACGGTGGAATGGCATGATGGGAGGAAACATTATGACCTTGTATATATGAGCCGGGTGTTTACAGATAGTTATTCAAAGGATTATTCTGGCACAATCCATGCTGACCACATTATAAGGGGCGGCACTGGGTATGGACTTGAAAACTATCTGCCGGAAGAAGTAGAGCATACATATCCAGATTACGCATTATACCCGAAATTTGCGGGAACAGCATACGGTTTTCTGTCAAGAGAGTGTCCTCGTGGATGCGGTTTTTGCATTGTAGGGGATAAAGAGGGGCGCAGGACAAAAGCGGTTGCTGACCTAGCCGAGTTCTGGAATGGGGAAAGGGAAATAAAGCTGCTTGATGCGAATCTGTTAGCCTGTCCGGATTGGGAACGGTTATTACAACAGCTTGTGCAAAGTGGCGCAATGGTGGACTTTACACAGGGGCTTGATGTGCGCTTGATTACTCCGGAGAAAGTGGAGATGCTGAATAAAGTGAAAACAAAAATGCTGCACTTTGCTTGGGATAATCCGGAAGATGACCTGACAGGGTATTTTAAAAGATTTTCAGAGCTTACAACTGTGAATGATTACCGGAAAAGACGGGTGTATGTGCTGACAAACTATAACAGCAGCCACGAACAGGATTTGTATAGGATATATACTCTGCGGGATATGGGTTTTGATCCTTATGTGATGGTATATGAAAAACCCACCGCACCGCCTGTTACCAGAAAACTGCAAAGATGGGTAAATAACAAATGGCTTTTCAGAGCTGTACTGGATTTTAATGATTTTGATCCCGCCGGATGGGAAAAACGGAAAAAACAGAAGGAAGTGAGGAATTTATGACAAAGGAACGCATTGAAAAGGAGCTTACCAAAGTGCGGGCGCAGCTTGAAACATTACAGGCGAAGCAGAAGGATTTGGAAGAACAGAAGCGCATGGCGGAAAGAGCCGAAAAAATGGATATTATGGAAAAGCATAAAATCTCGTCCGAGAAGCTGCAATTACTCATTAAATTCAGCGAGGACGAGATTTTGAAGTTATTGGAAGAAAAAGAAAACGCAAAGGAGATGTCAGGAAATGAAGAAAAAGTTATCAGTTAGGGCAGTGGCGTCGCTGCTGTTATCGGCATTATTGTTCTGTATGCCCATAGGGGTGGTTATGGCGAACAGTGGGAATACGGTAGACGCTTATGCGGAGGAAAGCAGTACCGAAGGGGAAACAGAGGAAAGCACCGGAACAGAGGGCAGCAAAGAAGCGGAGGAAAGCACTGAAACAGAACCCGGTGAGAGCGGCAGCGAATCAGAAGAAGAAACGGAGGGCGGAACGGTATCGGGGAATGAGATTCCAAAGCCGGAATGTACTTGTAAAGAAAAATGCTCGCAGTATTCCATTGACAAAGATTGTGAAGCCTGCAAGGAAGATTACAGCTTATGTGAATATGTGAACCCGAATATTAAAATCACGATCTCCACTCCGTCCGGGTGGCACAATGACACCACAAAGGTACATATCTCCATAGAAGATGTGGCACATTCCGGCAATTTCACCATAAAGACCGTACAGGCAAAAGTCGCACAGAATGGGAGCTGGACGGACATCACAGAGGATATGTATGTGAAGATTTCGGAGAATACCACCGTCTATGTGCTTGTGACAGACCAGAGGGGCAAGACCTATGAGAAAAACCGCTACATTAAATGTTTTGATTTCACAAAGCCTACCCTAAACGCTGCGGTCAGTGACGGTCTGTTAAGCGTACAGGCGCATGATACGGATTCCGGCATCAAGGCGGTGTATGTGAATGGGTACGAATTTACGGAGCTTACAAACGGTGTCTTAAATATCCGCCTGCAGCAGTTTGACGCAGGTTATCAGTATTTTACCATTTCCGCTATGGACAATGCCGGGAATATGTCAGAGGTCTATAAAACAGCCAACCCGTATTACACCGATCCGGAAAAGGAGGACAGCGGTGAGAAGAACCCGGCAGAGCAGCTCCCGGTCAATGCACAGGCAACCAAGCCTTCCTCTGCCACCGCACAGGTAACGGAGCATACCAAAACGGACAGTGACGGGAATACCGTATCAGAATTAAGCCCGGCTGAACAGAAAAAACAGGCAATGGCGGAAGCGGCTGCATCGGAGGAAAAGGAAGAATCCGGGGAGAAGGAAAAAAGCGAAACCGGGAAGGAATTTTATACAATCCAGACCGCATCGGAAAAAGTGTTCTACCTTATCATTGACCGGGACGGGGAGGAAGAAATGGTGTACTTCCTGACGGAAGTTACGGAAAATGACCTTTTAAACGTGACAGCGGACAACAGCGAAACCTTACCGAAAAATTCCGCTGCTCTGGAATCTGCAATCCCTGTGCCGGAGGGCGCACTGCCTAATAACAACGGGGAACAGGAAACAGAAGAAGAACTTACAGAAGAACCAGACGGGGACGGGGAAGAAAATACCGAAGAACCTGAACCAGAGCCGGAGAAAGCAGAAGAAAACCCGATGGCAACCTATATCATTCTTGGAATTGTGGCAGTTATCGCTATCGGCGGCGGCTATTATTTCAAGGTAGTCCGGAAAAAGAAAGAGGAATTTCTTGACGAGGACGATGATGAGGAGGACGAGGAAGAAGAATACGAAGATGACGAGGAAAATGAGGACAGCGAGGATGATTTTTTCGAGGATAAAGAAGGGGAGGACGAATAAATGCAGTTAGTGATAACGGAAAAACCAAGTGTTGCGAGAAGCATTTCAGAGGTAATCGGCGCAACGGAAATCAGTGACGGATATATGGAAGGGAACGGTTATGTTGTGAGCTGGTGCGTGGGGCATCTGGTGGAGCTGGCACAGCCGGAAAGCTACGGGGAGCAGTGGAAGAAATGGACGTATGAGAGCCTTCCCGTAAAGCCGGAAAAATGGCAGTATGAGGTCAAGCCGGACACGAAAGCGCAGTATGACGTGCTTTGCCAGTTGATGCACAGGAAAGATGTCACCGCCACAATCTGTGCCACTGACGCCGGGCGGGAGGGCGAGCTTATCTTCCGTCTGGTGTATGAAATGGCAGGCTGTGACAAGCCGATCAAACGCCTGTGGATTTCCTCAATGGAGGAAAGCGCAATCCGGGAAGGGTTTGAGAATTTACAGCCGGGGAGCGATTACGATAATTTATACCATTCCGCACTGTGTAGGCAGGAAGCGGACTGGCTTGTGGGCATCAACGGTACAAGGCTGTTCACTGTTTTGTATGGCGGGAAAGTCCTGAAGGTGGGCAGGGTACAGACACCTACCCTTGCGATGCTGGTGGACAGGGAAGCAAAGATTATGAATTTCCAGAAGGAAAAATATTACATGGCGCATATCCTGATGGATGGGATGGATGCCGCCACCGGGCGCATTGATGATAAAAAGAAAGCAGATGAGATTGCGGGAGCTTGCCGGAACGGGCAGGCTCTTACCACGTCTGTTGTGAAAGAGGAAAAGACAGTCATGCCGCCGAAGCTCTATGACCTCACTACGCTCCAGAGGGATGCGAACCGCCTGTTTGGGTTTACCGCAAAGCAGACCTTAGAGTACACACAGAGCCTTTATGAGAAAAAGTTAGCCACATATCCGAGGACGGACAGCCAGTTTTTATCTGACGATATGGGGCAGACCGCAGAGGGTGTAATCGAAGCGGTGTTCCATTCCCTGATATTTGAGGAAAATAAGGCTCCCAGACCGGATATAAAGAGGATTCTGAACAGTAAAAAGGTGACAGACCACCACGCCATTATCCCCACAATGGAGATTGCGAAAGCTGACCTTGCAGCACTGCCGGAAACGGAGCGTAAAATCTTATCTCTGGTTGCGAACCGCCTTTTATGCGCCACCGGGGAGAAGCATCTGTATGAAACAGTCAAGGCGGAGTTTTCCTGTAACGAACACACCTTTAGTGTTTCCGGGAAGTCTGTCACGCATAACGGGTGGAAGTCTTTTGAAGATGCCTTTAAGCGTTCCTTTAAAATCTCCGGGAATCAGGAGGAAGAAAAAGAGGAAAAGAAGCTGCCGGAACTGTCGGACGGACAGGCATTTGACGGTGTGCAGACGAAAATCAGCGAGCATTTCACTTCCCCGCCGAAGCATTTTACAGAAGATTTGTTATTATCGGCAATGGAACGTGCCGGGGCGGAAGATATGGGCGATGATGTGGAACGGAAAGGCTTGGGTACGCCTGCGACAAGGGCGGACATCATTGAAAAGCTGGTAAAGGACGGTTTTGTAAAGCGTGAGAAAAAACAGATCATACCCACTGAGGACGGATTGAAGCTGATTACAGTCCTGCCGGATGTTGTGAAATCCCCGAAACTTACTGCCGATTGGGAAAATGCCCTGACACTGGTAGCAAAAGGGGAGCTTCCAATGGAGGACTTCATGGCAGATATTGAAAACATGGTGTCGGAGCTGATACACACCTACCATGAAGTCAATGACGCACAGAAAAAGATGTTCGCACAGGAACAGACAGTGCTTGGGACGTGTCCGAACTGCGGCGGTCAGGTGGTAAAGGGTAAATTCGGTGCGTATTGTGTGAAGAAGTGTGGCATGAACGTGAGCCGGGTAATGGGAGCTGCCCTTACCGACACGCAGGTAAAGGATTTGCTTGCCGGGAAGAAAATCCTGTTAAAAGGGTTAAAGAGCAAGGCGGGCAAGCCTTATGATGCCTATATCATTCCGAGCGGGACGGAGGAATACCACTATACCAAAGACGGGGAAGAAAAAAGCGGGGTACAGTTTAAATTTGTCATAGAATTTCCAAAAAAGAAATCTTCCGGTGGGAAGAAAAAATAAAGGGAGGAAAAGATATGTTTACAACAGGAGATAAGTTATTAAATATGATGAAAGAGGAAGAAGTCAGCATTATGGAGCTTTCCAGAATGTCAGGAGTGCCGGAGAGGACAATCATGGATATTCTGGCGGGCATCAGAGAGCCGGAGCTTGGTGTGGTATGCAGGATTGCGGACGGACTTGGCATCTGTGTCCATGAGCTTCGTGCCGATGAGGAACAGTATGCAATATCTGTACAGAAAGATACCCTTGCAAAGCTGATTGTAGTCAGCGAGATTAACGGTGTGGAACTGGAGGAACTGATACATACCATTCTGGAAAAAGGCATTGAGGAACATGGTTTCTATGAGTAATGCCGGTAATTAGTAGAAAATGGGTTGCGGGATACATAAAGTATCCTGCAACTATAATGTGAGAAATTACAAGAAAAAATTGAGTTACAACTGATAGAATGATATAATTCCTATGATATGCTAGTTAAAAACAGATATAGTAAGTATGGGAGGATATATGTTAGAAGGATTTTTGAATGGTCTTGAGGAAAGCGAAATTCGTTTTATTTCAGAGAACCATGAGAATTTTAAAGTTATAGTAGATGAAGAACATTTTTTTCGTTTGCAGAATGAAATAATAGAAAAGGATATTGTTGAGGGGTATCTTTTTAACAATCGTAATTTTAAAATGTTTGGATGTATATATAATGGACGAAGTATTTCATGTAAAGGATACATTTACTCAAGCAGTAATAATCCTCCAGACGATCTTTCTATATTTGACAGAATTATGTTTACTGGAAAACCAATAGATATATTTGCGGGTGGTAGTGCTAATGTGATGAAGCCAATTAAGGACGGGGTAGATTGGAATGAGCGCTTATATGCAAAAGAGCCTCGATATTGGAATGAAATAAATACAAGATATTCGGCAAAGGTTAATGGAATTTGGTGTGAGGTAGGAATTGATTATACTATTTATTACAATGATAGGTGGGGAGAACGTAATATAGGTACTTGTACACCACGATTTTATATTGATTTTAAAGAATCGGCTGGAATTGAAATAATACCGGATTGTTATTTATGGGTATTTGATTTTATGAAATTTTTGAGTTTCCGCCGAAATATTAAATTTGATGAAATTAAGATATATAAGAAAAATATAGAGAAAAAATTTGAAAAAACGGGGATTGTTCATTTCAGAACGATAGATAGAGGGGAGTATACAAATATAGATAGAAATACAATCCTTACAAGAGATATTGGTGATAAATTCGGAGAACTTTTTCAATACATTGCAGAAAGGCGTCAAAGGGATACTTCGGATGAGTTGTTTGTTCCAGATAATGATAGGGAATATAAGGAAGTAAGCCATACGAGTTTTTTGGAATGTGCTTTAAGTTTTGAAGGAGAATATGACCGTACACAGGAAACAAAAACAGAAACTAATACAGAGTTCCAGCAAATAAAACAGTTGGCAAATGATGTTGTAATAAATGAATCATGTAAATTAGTTCATCAGGATGAAAGTGATGATTTAAGAGAGGAATTATTGGAATACATTAAAAACCGCTTTCAAAGTGATGCAGAAGAATTAAAAGAGCAACAGACATCGAGAAAAAAGAAGGACAAAATTGTAAAATATGCGAAAAAATTATTAGATGATCTTGATAAAATTGATTTCTCTTTAGAAGAACAATTCAATAATGTATTAAAGAAATACGCAGATGTTCTAAATGATTATAAGAAAATGTTAGCATTACGAATGAAAATCAGTCTTGAGGGAAATATCAATTTAGGTCAGACATTTTCCAAGATGAGAAATGAAATAGGACATGGACACCCGAAGGACTTAGATGATATTCACGCTTATACATATCAATTAGCTAGATGTATGATATATGTTATGATTTTGGATAATACGGGCATTTCACACGATGCAATAAAGCGTATAATTCATAAGATTTTTTAGGAAATGGAGATAAGACAGAAATGCACTTAGGAGGAATCTTAGGTGCTTTTCTTATTTGAAATTGAGGAAAGGAGCAGATAAGAATTGAATAAAGTTTACCGTCACTGGTGGCAATGGCTTATGAACGAACCATAGCCGCCTTTTTTATTGCCCAAAAACAATAAACAGGAAATGGAGGTTTACCATGAGAAAATATGACTTAATTTCCGCACTTTCCGCAGAAACGTCAAAGGAAGTGGCGAGGAATGAAGAAAGCTGGAAGAAATATCTGAACACAGCATCAAGGCTCTACAAATACCCGTTCAAAGACCAGCTCCTTATCTATGCCCAAAGACCGGATGCCACAGCCTGCGCTTCCATAGAGATATGGAATGACAAAATGCACTGTTGGGTAAACAAAGGGGCAAAGGGTATTGCCCTGATTGATGAAGAAGGAAGTCCTTACACCGGACTGCGGTATGTCTTTGACATATCGGACGTGCATAAGGCAAGGCGTATCGGGCGTTTCCCGCAGCTATGGGAAATGAAAGAGGAACATCAGGAAGCGGTGCTTGACCGTCTGGAAGGGATTTACGGGGATACCAACAAAGAAGCCGGGTTTACGGACAGGATCAGGGAGATTGCTGCCCGGATTGCACAGGATTGTTATGGGGAGCTTGCTTCGGATATGGAATATCTGAAAGAGGGAAGTTTTCTGGAGGAACTGGACGAACTGAATGTTGCTGTGCGTGTCCGGGAAACGCTGGCAGACAGTATCGCTTACATGGTCTTAAAGCGGTGCGGCATGGATGATGCGGAGCTGGCAGAGGAAATCCAGTTCCCTTATATCCATGAATTTAATACGGTGGAAACCCTGTCGCATATTGGGGACAGCATATCCGATTTATCCAAGCCTGTCCTTATGGAAATCGGGAAGGCAATCGGGGCGTATGACAGAGCGTATGCCAGAAATGAAGCATCGAAAAATTTAGTTGAAAAAGGACTTGCAAATACCGCTGACACACGCTATAATGCTTTAAAGCGTGAAAGTGAAACGCAAGACGTACAATCTACCACACAGACCGGAAATGCCGGGGAAAGGGGAAATAATGATGAATCTGACCTACGAGAAAAACGGGGATTATCTGATACCGATGTTACAGATGGACGAGCAGCCGGAGGGGACGCTGACGAAGTACGGACTGATGAGGAAGAATTACTTGCAGGAACACAAGAAGGGAATCTACACCGGACTTCTGCTGAAAGGGAAGCTGAAAGAGCATCTTCTGACTATTCAGGAACAGGCAGAACAGAGGATGGAATTGCTGACAGCGCAGATGGCGAAAGCGGAGGGCGTGACGGAGGAACTGAAAGCCACCAATCAGATGAAATGGGTGGGGATGATGAACAACATCAGGCACTCAGCGGAGGAAATCGTGCTGAAAGAGCTGATATACAGCCTGTAAATGAGGAAGAAATAACTGAAAATAGGGAACTGTCAGAGCCGGGTAATGAAGAAAACACATTATCCGGCTTTTCTTTGTCCGGGGAGGAAATCATTAATAGGCATTGGGCAGAGATAGAAAAAGGCATTTTGCAGTTTGATGAGTTTATGGAGCATAAATGCCCGGATATTGCCGGAGTAATGCTTTTTGAGCCGGATAAGGATAAGCAGACGGAATATATTAAAAACAGCTACAGGCATGGAGAATATACAGAGTTTTATGTTGGGGAGGAAAGAGCCGGGTACAGGGCAGATGAAAACGGCATGACGCTTTGGAGCGGAACATATCTGAACCGGAAAGCAGAAGCAGTTGTATCATGGGAAACTGTGAGGGACAGCATCGCCTTTTACATGGAGAAAGGCGAATATCTGAAAGAGGGGCAGATACCGCAGTGGGAGGAACCAGAGCCAAAGGAAACGGAAGTTTACCAACAGCTTAGTCTTTTCCCAAGTATCGAGGAGCAGATCGGCACGATTGAAGCGGCGCAGGCAGGAGAGAAATACATCATGCCCGCCGCTTTTTCCCTGCCCAAAGAACAGCTTGAAGCCATTTTGCGTACAGGCGGCGGACGGGATAATAACAGAAGCCGCATTTATGCCAAGTACCAGCAGGGCAAGACGCCGGAGGAAATGGCGGAGTTTTTGAAAAACGAATACCGGACTACCGGGAAAGGTTTTGATTTTGGGAACAATCCTATTTCTGTCTGGTTCAGTGAATCCGGCATGAGCATCGGCTACGGGATGTCTGCAAAGGAAAACCCGGTTGCGGTGATGGACTGGCAGGAAGTGGAGGGCATTGTTCGGTCTATGGTGGAGAATGGCACTTATATGGGCGCTAATGAAGTGTTCCTTGTGGACGCAGTGGAGCGGCAGAGGGTGTCAAATGACCTGTTCAATTTCTTCCGGGACGGTATCGGGGAAGTGCCGGAGAACATACCCATAAAGAATTATAACCACCCGGAAAGCATCACGAACCTTTGTGAGCTTTTATCCACGCAGGAAGGGCGGGATATTGTTTCCGGGGAGCTTTCCAAAGCGAAAGAACAGCTTGAAGCCGGGGAAAAGCAGATAAAGTGGCGATATGTGAAAAGACCGGAGCATTTGCTTTCAGAGATTGCAGATTTAAGTGTGGAAAAAAGAGAATATCCGGCACAGGACAGTGTGGAGGTGCGGAATGAGGATTTTATCACACAGGACGAGATAGACACCCGGCTGACAGGGGGCAGCGGCTTTCATCATGGGCATTTCCGGATTTATGAGTATTTCATGGAGGGGCATGATAAAAAAGATAATATTGCGTTCCTTAAAAATGAATATGGCACAGGCGGCAGTTCCCACGCACTGATCGGGAGCGATAAAGGGCATGAAGACCATGACGCAAAGGGTATCCGTTTGGAAAAGGGCGGTTATGGAAACCCATACGCAAAAGTCCTTTTGAAGTGGAATGTGGTGGAGAAACGCATCAGGGAGCTTGTAAAAGCGGATAAATACCTTTCGCCAAAGGGCAAGGAAGCCTATGCACAGTATAAAAAAGAGCAGGCGGAGGAAGCCATGCGCCGGGAACAGGAAAAGCTGGAGCATGGTATCCGGGTAGAGTGCAAAAATGCCATAGAACAGGCAATTGCGGAAAAATTTGACGGTTATACACTTCCGAGGGATACCGCCGAGGGCGTTATCAGGCAGTACGGGAAGGAGCGTGTAGAGCTTGTCCTTGCTAACACAATCACGCATTTATCCCATGACGGGCGGTTTTCACCGAACAATAAGGAATGGGCAAAAAGTCTTGTGCCTTCCGCTGACTGGCAGACAAGAGATTATATCGTCACTTCCCACCCGGCTGTACTGGACGGTTTTACCAATCAGGCAAGACGGTACATAGAGCGTGACAGGGAGCCGGAGAAGGCGGCTGTACCAGAACGGGAAGTAGGAACTTCCGGGGAAAAGGCACAAAATCCTGAACCGGAAAACAAAATCAGTGACAGTGAGAAAGCACTGATTGAAAGGCTTGCGGAGATGTCTGCTGTGGTAAAAATCTGCGGTGCGCTGTCCATGAAAGATGTGGTCGGCTGGAATGAGGATACCGGGGAGGTTGCCATTGAGGATGCCGACAGGCGGTTAGAGGGAAAAGCGGTTTATGATGCTTTGTTTTTAGAAGCCGCCGATTATGTCCTGATGCAGTCATTAAGCGGCAATACAGAAAAAGCGGTGGAGATGGACGCTCTGCTGAAGGAAGCACAGAAATATGCGGCACGTTATGAGAATGAGCCGGCACAGCAGAGGGAAGAAAAAGCTGCGGAGAAAATTTCAAGAACAGAGCCGGAAAGTTTATCTGAAGAACCGGAGCAGGAAACAGCAGAACGCTTTACTGTTACAGAAACAACAGATGCCTTTACAGAGCCTTATGCGATATGGGATAACGAAACGCAGGATTATTATGTGGCGGGCGATGGCACAGTGCCTACATTTACTGCGATAGAGGAAGCGGATATTTTCTGCGGTAAACTCAACGGAGATTTACAAGGAAAAGATTTATCAACAGAGGATTTACCGGATACAGAAACAGTTTCAGGAACAAAGGAGGTTTCTGGAAAAGAAGATGATTTCCCAGACATTGATGCACAGGCAGTCCGGGAGCATTTGGAAAAAGCAGGCATTGTGGACGGACAGCTTGTAGATGAAAACGCCTTAGAGAACGATCCGTTTATCAGGCAGGTCATGGGTGACGTGGAAGCACTGGCAGGGGAATCAGAGGAAGAATCGGAAAAAGCATCAGAAAAAGAGCCGGAGATTGATAAGTCTGGAGCAGTAAATTATCATATTTCTTTTAATGAAGCCGAAAACACCGGGAAAGGGTTTGCGCCGAAAGAGAAATTCCGCCAGAATATAGAAGCCATACGCACCCTTGAAAAGATTGAGGGCGAACACCGTACCGCCACACCGGAAGAACAGGAGATTTTAGCAAAATATGTAGGGTGGGGCGGTCTTGCCGATGCTTTTGATTCTTCCAAAGCGAATTGGGCGAATGAATATCAGGAATTAAAGAGCCTGTTATCCCCGGAGGAATACGCTTCCGCAAGGGAAAGCACATTAAATGCCCATTATACAAGCCCTGTGATTATTCAGGCAATCTATGACGCAGTGGGGAAAATGGGATTTACCAGAGGGAACGTGTTAGATCCCGCCGCAGGGATAGGGAATTTCTATGGCTGTCTGCCGGAGGGGATGAAGGAAAGCAGGCTGTACGGGGCGGAGCTTGACGGGTTGACCGGGCGGATTGCAAAACAGCTTTACCCTCATGCGGATATTAAAATAACAGGCTTTGAGAATACCAGTTATCCCAATGACTTTTTTGATGTTGCGGTGGGAAATGTGCCTTTCGGACAGTATAAAGTGTCTGACAGGCAGTATGACAAGCACAATTTCCTTATCCATGACTATTTTTTTGCAAAGACACTGGATAAGGTCAGACCGGGCGGCATTGTCGCTTTCGTCACTTCAAAGGGGACAATGGATAAGAAAAACCCGGAAGTGCGGAAATACCTTGCACAGCGGGCGGAACTTTTGGGGGCAGTCAGGCTCCCGAATACAGCCTTTAAGGAAAATGCGGGTACGGAGGTCACTTCGGATATTCTGTTTTTAAAGAAGCGTGACCGGGTAATGGATATAGAGCCGGACTGGGTGCATCTGACGGAAAAAGACGGTATTGTGATGAACCAGTATTTTTCAGACCACCCGGAGATGGTATTGGGAAAAATGGAGATGGTTTCCGGGGCGCATGGCATGGAAAGCGCCTGCCTGCCGGACGCTTCCCTTCCCTTGTCGGCACAGCTTAAAAATGCGCTTTCCCATGTGGAGGGCAGCATCGAGCAGGCGGATTTTAACGAAATTGACGATGAACTGGCAAAGGAGAACATACCCGCCGATCCGGACGTGAAGAATTACAGCTATACGGTGGTGGACGATACCGTATATTACCGGGAAAATTCCATTATGAAGCCTGTGGACGTGTCGGAAAAGGCAGAGCAGAGGATTAAGGGCATGGTGGCAATCCGGGACTGCACACAGGAGCTGATAAATTTCCAGTTGGAAGAATACCCGGAAGATATGATTCAAAACAAGCAGACGGAGTTAAACCAGCTATACGATGATTTCTCCAAGAAATTCGGTCTTATCAGCTCACAAACCAATAAAAGGGCGTTCAATCAGGATTCCAGTTACTGCCTGTTATGCTCCCTTGAAAGACTGGACGATGAGGGGAACTTCATCGGCAAGGCGGATATGTTCACGAAGCGAACCATTAAAAAGCAGGAGGTTGTGACAAGCGTGGACACAGCCAGTGAAGCGCTGGCGGTATCGCTGAGTGAAAAGGCGGGTGTGGACTTAGCTTATATGTCACAGCTTGCGGGTAAAAGTGAGGAAGAAATTACAAAGGAGCTTGCGGGGGTAATCTTCCAGAACCCGGTGACAGAAGAATGGGAAACCGCAGACGAGTATTTAAGCGGGAATGTGCGGGAGAAGCTGTCAGTGGCAAGAACCTTTGCGGAGAACCACCCGGAATATGCCATTAACGTAACTTCATTGGAGGGCGTACAGCCGAAGGAGCTTGACGCATCGGAGATTGAGGTGCGGATCGGCGCAACATGGATTTCCACAAAATATATTGAGGATTTCATGCGTGAAACCTTTGAAACGCCGGAATACCTGTTTGACCGTAAGGCAATGGGCGTACAGTATTCCAATGTGACCGGGCAGTGGAACGTGAAGGGGAAAAATGCGGACAGGGGAAATGCCCTTGTCAACATGACCTATGGCACAAGCCGGGCAAATGCTTACAGGATTTTGGAAGATTCCCTGAACCTTCGTGACACCCGTATTTTTGATGTGGTGACGGAGGACGGGAAAGAAAAGAGAGTTCTCAATAAAAAGGAAACCATGCTTGCAAGCCAGAAACAGGAAGCGATACGGGAAGCCTTTAAGGATTGGGTATTTCGTGATCCGGAGCGCAGGCAGGACTTATGTGCAAAGTATAACGAGCTTTTCAATTCCACCAGACCGAGGGAATATGACGGTTCACACTTAAAATTCCCCGGCATGACACCGGACATCATACTAAGACCGCACCAGCTTAACGCTGTGGCGCATCAGCTATACGGGGATAATACGCTGCTTGCCCACTGTGTAGGGGCAGGAAAGACCTTTGAAATGATTGCTGCAGCAATGGAGAGCAAGCGGTTAGGACTGTGCCAAAAGAGCTTATTTGTTGTGCCGAACCATTTGACAGAACAGTGGGCAAGCGATTTCCTGCGCCTGTATCCGGGTGCTAATATTTTAGCTGCCACGAAGAAAGACTTTGAACCGGCGAACCGGAAAAAATTTTGTTCAAGGATTGCAACAGGCGATTATGATGCTGTGATTATCGGTCACAGTCAATTTGAGAAAATCCCGCTTTCCACTGAAAGACAGATGGCGATGATTGAAAGGCAGATAGCAGAGATTGAAATGGCAATCGAAGCCTTGAAAGCAGAGAATGGGGAGCGTTACTCCATTAAGCAGATGGAGAAAACAAAAAAATCGCTGAATACGAGGTTGAGCCGCTTAAATGATGCAAGCCGGAAAGATAATGTAGTGACCTTTGAACAGTTGGGCGTAGATAAGCTGTTTGTAGATGAAAGCCATAACTATAAGAATCTCTTTTTATACACAAAAATGCGGAATGTGGCGGGCATCGCACAGTCGGAAGCACAGAAATCTTCTGATATGTTCGCAAAATGCCAGTATATGGATGAACTGACCGGAGGGAAGGGCATCACATTTGCAACAGGTACGCCAATTTCTAACAGCATGACAGAGTTATACACGAATATGCGCTATCTCCAGTACAATACCTTGCAGCGTTTAGGTTTGGGGCATTTCGACAGTTGGGCGGCATCGTTCGGGGAAACGCAGACAGCCATAGAGCTTGCGCCGGAAGGTACAGGCTACCGGGCGAAAACAAGGTTTGCTAAGTTTTTCAACTTGCCGGAGCTGATTGCACTGTTTAAAGAGAGCGCCGACATTCAGACACCGGATATGTTAAAGCTGCCTGTGCCGGAAGCGGATTATGAAAATATTGTGTTAAAGCCGAGCGAATACCAACAGGACATGGTACATTCCCTTGCAGACAGGGCGGAAGCGGTCAGGGATAGGAAAGTGCAGCCGAACATCGACAATATGCTCAAGATAACCAACGATGGAAGAAAGCTGGCGTTAGACCAGCGGCTTATAAATGCTATGCTCCCGGATGAAGAAAATTCCAAAGCTACAACCTGTGTGGAGAAGGCGTTTGAAATATGGGAGCAGACCAAAGAGCAGAAGTCGGCGCAGCTTATCTTCTGTGATTTATCTATACCGAAAGGAGATGGTACATTTAATGTATATGAGGACATCAGGGATAAGCTCATGGCGAAGGGAGTGCCGGAGAATGAAATCGCCTTTATCCATGATGCCAATACGGAAACAAGGAAAGCGGAGCTGTTCGCAAAAGTAAGGAGCGGGCAGGTTCGTTTTTTATTAGGCTCAACCGCAAAAATGGGAGCCGGAACCAATGTGCAGGATCGGCTTATCGCTTTGCACCACCTTGATGTGCCTTGGCGTCCTTCCGACATTGAGCAGCAGGAAGGCAGGATTTTAAGGCAGGGCAACATGAATGACAAGGTAAAGATTTTCCGGTATGTGACGGAAGGCACATTCGATTCGTACAGTTGGCAGCTCATTGAAAATAAGCAGAAATTTATCGGGCAGATTATGACGAGCAAATCTCCGGTGCGGAGCTGTGAGGACATAGACGAAGCGGCGCTCACTTATGCGGAGGTGAAGGCTCTTGCAACCGGTAATCCCTATATTAAGGAAAAGATGGATTTAGATATTCAGGTATCGAAGCTAAAACTGTTAAAGGCGAACCATACCAGCCAGAAGTACCGTTTGGAGGACAATATCGTGAAGCATTACCCGATACAGATTGCTTCCATGAAAGAACGCCTTGCGGGGTATCGTGCCGATATTCAGACCTATACACAGAATAAGTTCCCGGATAAAGATACCTTTTCTATAAAAATCGGGAACCGGGTATATACGGACAAAAAAGAAGCCGGGGCAGCACTGATTGATATGTGCCGGAGCGCAAAACAGCCGAATATGGCGGTCACAATCGGGGAATATCAGGGATTCAAAATGAGTGTTTCCTATGATTCGTTCTTTTCCAAGTTTACGGTCAATTTGAAAGGCAGCATCAGTCATGAGGTGGAAATCGGCGCTGATCCGTTAGGGAATTTGCAGAGGTTAAGCAACGCCTTAGAGGGCATGGGTAAGAGAATGGAAGAAGTGGCGCAGAAACTGGAAAACGTGGAGCATCAGCTTGAAACCGCAAAAGTGGAGGTTACAAAGCCATTCCCGCAGGAAGCGGAGCTTGCGGAGAAACTGGAACGCCTGACGGAATTAAATGCCCTGTTGAACATGGATGAAAAGGGCGGCGATGGGATTGATATGGACGATGAACCGGGGAATGACGGGGAACAGGAGGAAATGGATACAGAGGAAATGGGGCATGATGCGGAAGCTGTGGCGGATGCGCCTTTTAAGCCGCAGATTAACCGGGCGGTATCGGAAAAAGTAGCGGAGCATGGGAAAGGGCAGATGTTATCAGACAGTCCGAGAGGGCGCATTTCCGTAAAAGAAAAACTTGCCGAGATGCGGCAGAAGGCTTATGGACAGAAAATGCCGGAAAAGCCGGAGATTCAGAAAAGCAAGGGAAAAGAAGAAACTTTATAACATTTAGAACAGGCAGCCATAAAAAGCTGCCTGTTCCCATTTTACAGACAGGAGGACAACATGAACAAGCATACAATCAGTGATTTATACCAGATGCAGTCACTTCCGCTTTCCGCTAAAATACGGATGACAGAATACCGTATCCGGGAATGGGTGGACTATTATGGGGATGATGGCGTTTATATCAGTTTCAGCGGGGGCAAGGACAGTACAGTTTTATTGGATATTGCAAGGAAAATGTACCCGAAAATAGGGGCTGTATATGTGGATACAGGACTTGAATATCCGGAAGTGAGGGAATTTGTGAAACAGCATGACAATGTTGAAATCATCAGACCTAAAATGAATTTCCGGCAGATTATTATAAAATACGGCTATCCAATGATAGGAAAAGAAGTGGCAGGCTGTGTATATGGCGCAAGGAGATATGTGGAAAAACTGATAGAACAGGAAAAAGGTGCAGACAGTGGGGGAATAATTCCCAATTATAGCTATATAGCGGATCTGATAGGGATAGACCGCCGGGAGGATAGGGAAAATACAGCGTACAAAAGCCTGAGCCGGGGTGAAATACCAAGTTCGGATATAAAAATGCCTGTCCGCTACCTTATCCTGCAGGGGAAATATCCGCACAAAGAAAATGGGGTGGAAACATCAGAATATTCCAAGATGTACAATAAAGAAAGATATAAATTCTTTTTGGAAGCTCCTTTTGAAATATCAGACCACTGCTGTTCGATTATGAAAAAAGCGCCTATGCACAATTATGCAAAAAAGACAGGGAAAATGCCAATGACAGCGCAGATGGCGAGTGAAAGCAGGTTAAGGACTACAAACTGGCTGAAAAGTGGCTGTAATGGTTTTAACATGAAAAGCCCTATCAGCAATCCTATGTCGTTCTGGACAGAACAGGATGTGCTGGAATATATCTACCATAACCATATACCCATTGCGGATGTATATGGGGAAGTAGTGGCAGATTGTGGAAAAGGGCAGGCACAGGAAAATTCAATGGATTTGGGGATTTTTGATACGGGGAAGCCTGTATTTGAAACTACTGGATGCAATAGAACAGGGTGCGTTTATTGTGGATTTGGCTGTCATAGGGAAAAGTCACCGAACAGGTGGGAACTTGCGGAGAAACTGTCTAATCCTGAAATCATAGATTATATGATGCGTGGCGGGGCATTTGACGAAAGTGGTATCTGGAAGCCGGATAACAGAGGGCTTGGGTTCTGGTTTGTTATAGAATGGATCAATGTGCATGGAAATCTGCATATTATCATGCCGCACCGGGAGAAATATCTTGGGCAGTACATGACGGAAGATACAGACAAGTATCTTGTTGCATAAAAATGGGAAAGCGGAGGAATTTGACAATGGGAAAAAAGAAAACAGAAGAAACGATTGTAACATTTACAGTGGCGGAGTGTGGGGAATACCACAATCTTGGAGAATATCATGAGGGTATCAGGACATTAGAGGAAGCGGTCAGATTATATCAGCAGATACCGTCGGAACGCATGAACGGTATCCCTTCCATTGGTATCAATCTCCATGTAGTGGGGACTAACAAGTTGGAAGATTCACAGGCTGACATACTTTCCGGAAGTGAGATTGATATAGGATTTATCAGCTTTATGCCGGAGTTTAGCGGGAATCCGCAGGTACAGGCAGCAATAAAAGAAATCATTGAGCTTTTTCCGGATAAAGAGGTCATTGATTATTAAGTTATAAGTTGAAATGGCAGTTGTGCAGAGGGCAGTCAGGAAAAGACTGTCTTTTATTATGCGTAAATTAAAGGAGGATTGCAAAAATGGAAACAGCAGAACAGAACACAAAACAGGTCATGGAAGAAAATGAGGCATTAAAACAGCTTATAGAACTGCTTAACCAGCAGGATATGGACGGACAGTCACAGGATTTCATGGGGATTTTCTGGTATGTGGCGGGTATGCAGATGCAGCTTACCGCAATGGTGGATGAATTACAGGGTGTCCGGGAGCAGCTTTCGCAGATGCAGGAAAACCAGCCAAAATCTGTGACAGAGAAGCTCATGGATAAAGTGGCGCACCTTCAGGAGAAAATCACAAGCCTTTCGGAATGCCTGTCATCGGTAAGAAACAATTTGGTGGAAACAGCGCAACAGGCGGTCAGCGCCTTTAAGGAAAAAGGGAAAGCGGAGATGTGCAAGGTTCTCCAGACCGGAATTTCCGGCGTGAAGTCCATGCTTTCCGATTACCGGGAGCGTCTGGTTGATGTAATGACGGACTGTGAAAAGACAGCCAACCAGATTGACAGCATCGGGGACGAACTGAAGCAGATCGGGAACAGCGTTTCCAACGTGGGCAGGCTGTTAGCCGGGAAAGGCACGAAAGAGGTATCGGATGAAAAGCCGGGTGTCGGCATGACAAGGGTAATCAATAAGCCTGTAAAAAAGGCGGTGGAGAACCTTCGGAAGAAGATTGACGGGATAGATAAGGCATTTGAAAAGCTGGATCGGCTTTCTTCCAGTCTGGATGCCGGGAAGGAAGCGGAGAAAGGAGGGCGGGTGTCCGTAAAGGATAAACTGTCGCAGATGAAAGAAAAGGCAGGGCAGAAGAAAGCGCCGGAGCAGGATAAGGCAAAGCCAAAAAGCAAAGAGGAATGTTTATAAAAATAACTGCAAATAAAAATATCCGGAACGGGGGCAGAGAGGGAAACCTATCTGCTTCCTGTTTTTATGGAGGAAAAGGAGAAATAGCTGTATGGCAGATGCGAGAACTGAAAAACAGAAAGTGAAGGAGATAACGGACAGGCTGGAGGAAGGCTTGAAGGAATTATTTGAAGGGGAAAAGTACAAAAGCTATCTGAATACCATGTCAAAATTCCATAATTACAGCGCAAACAATATCCAGCTTATCGAGATGCAATGTCCTGACGCAACCTACGTTGCCGGGTATAAGGCATGGCAGAAGAATTTTGAGCGCCATGTGAACAGGGGCGAGAGGGGTATCCGTATCCTTGCGCCTTCGCCTTATAAAATCAAAGAGGAACAGGAAAAGATTGATCCGGTCACGAATGAGCCTGTGCTTGACCGGGACGGGATGCCCGTTGTGGAGGAAGTGGAGATAAAGATACCTGCTTTCCGGGTTGTCACAGTGTTTGACTATTCACAGACGGACGGGAAAGAGCTTCCCGGACTTGGCGTGAGCGAGCTGCAAGGGAATGTAGAGCGTTACCGGGATTTTATGGAAGCACTTGCAAGGGTTTCCCCTGTACCAATCCGCTATGAGGGCATGGAAGGTGACAGGAAAGGCTATTTTATTGATTTAAACCACCCTATCGCTATCAAGGAGGGCATGGGAGAAGCGCAGACTGCAAAAACCGGGGTACATGAGGTAGCACACGCAAAACTCCATGCAAAGGAGGTTGAACAGGAAACAGGGATTGCCAAAGACAGGGAAACAAAGGAAGTGGAAGCCGAGAGCATCGCCTATACCGTCTGCCAGCATTTCGGGATTGACACGTCCGACTATTCTTTTGGGTATATCGCCGAGTGGAGCAGCGGGAAGGAAATGCCGGAGTTAAAATCTTCCCTTGATACGATACGCCGGACTTCCTCGGAGCTGATAAAGGGGATTGAAGCACAGCTTTTGGAGATTGATAAAGAACGTGCTGCAGAACAGGCACAGGAGGACATCATTCTGCTTGTGGCGAATACAGACCGTTCAGAATATGACCTTTTGAGCGTTAGGGGCATGGAACGGACAGAGCTTTTTAATTCCCTGCATGATATGAAAGATGATGACAGGCAGAGCGTGGAAGCCTACCTTGAAAGAGCCGGGGCGTGGGTAACACTGCTTGGGAATGAACGGAGCGAGGAAGTGGAGGAATACCACTTAGATTACGCTTACAATACGGATACTTATGAGATAACCGATTTTAAGGCATTGCAGGAAGAACGGGAGAGAGCTAACAAGCCGATTGAATATGCCGATGTTGTTGTCCGGATAGCCATGCCCGAAAACGGGGAGTATGAAACCATTAAAATCATAAATATGCAGTCAGAAGTGGAAAATGCCTTATATGATATGCTGCCCGGCGAAGGAAATGAGTGGGGTGGGAGTGTTACGGACTATCTGAAAGAAAAAGGCTTTGAATGTGTAACAATTATGAAAAGCGGTGGGGTAAATGACGGTTATCCGCAGTTTTATGATTTTGAGGTAGATATGGGCAAAAAGGAGATTCATGCTGCTTCGGAGCTTCCAATCATGCAGCGGGCAGAGCAGCTCATTAACCTCATGGAGTTCCACAGGTCGGTATATGGCACTGACGAGCGCAACCTGATTATGAACCATGCGTTTAAACTGGATGATATGGAGAAAACCACTTCCCTTGCATATTCCCTTGCGGAGCAGAAAGACGATTTACCTCTGCTGTTAGAAACAAAGGAAGTGGCACAGGCGGAGATAGATGCCCTTCCGGATGGCATGGTAGGTTTATCGGAGATGCACGAGTATGGCTATCTTTGGAATGAAATGCTGCCGCTGACAAAAGAGCGGGCATCAGAACTGTTTGAGGAAGGTATGGAGGTATATCTGCTCCATTCAGACGGTTCGGAAACGCTTGCTGAAGATTGGGGCGCAGTGCAGGGGCATGACGGTCTGTTTGGCGTGGAACAGGACGATTGGAGTGCTTATCTGGAACAGGGATTAGAGGAAGATGCACCAAGCCCGGAAATGCGGCTTCTGTATGGAAATGAGAGCAGGTTTGGTATCTATCAGCTTAAAGATACGGAGGAAACAAGGGATTTTCGTTTTATGGCAATGGACTATCTTGAGATGAAAGGTATCCCGGTTTCTAAAGAGAATTACACTCTGGTCTACACCGGGGAGCTGAAGGAGGGCATGAGCCTTGAAGATATTTATACCCGGTTCAATATAGACCGTCCGGTGGATTTTACCGGACATTCCCTTTCGGTCAGTGATATAGTAGTGCTGCATCAGGACGGGGAGAATACAAGCCATTATGTGGATGCTGTTGGTTACAGGGAGATACCAGAGTTTACGAAAGAACTTTCGGTATTTTCAGAAACCAGAGAAGAAAAAAATACAGATATAGAGGATGTGGCAGAAGTGGCGGAAAATACCGCAGAAAGCGGCATACAGGAAGAAGCGGATGCGGATAAATTTACCTACTATGTCATTGAGGATTTATCTGCAGGGGTAGGCAGTAATCCGGAAAAAGGCGAGGTAGAGCGATTTGACAGTCTTGTGGAAGCAATCACAAAGTTTAAGGAGTGCCGGGAGAGGGAAGATTCTGATCAGACAGGCATGACAAAGGCAGTATTTGGATTTGGTATCAATGGAAAGGAATTTGATGTTCTCCATGTGAAAAATAACCGGAACTGTGTGCCGCTTGAATTTACGCAGAATGAAGTGGAAAACAGTCGGTTCAAGAGTGATTTGCAGACTTTATATCAAGAGGTCGGTTTTGACCGGGCAGAGGTTTACCGGGAGAGAACGCCGGAGGAAACAAAAGATTTAGTAAAAGAACTGTTTGAGTTTCAGCTAAAGACCAGCGGCATAAATGATGTTTCAATGTATATGGACAGGTTTGATATTCTCTATGAACAGGGGAAAATGGGAAATCTGATGCCAGAGGGGGAGCAAAACCATATCCTTGAAAATATCCCTTTTACGGAATGGAAGAATCCGTACATAGATGCCAGTGGCAGGGAAGAAACAGAGCTTGCTTTCCAGTTGGCAGACCGCTATATCAGTATTCAGGAAGCCAGTGAAGGGTATGACTACACAATTTACGATATGGGTTACTGGAAATTGGACGGTGGGGTGTATGACAATCCGGATATAACAATCAGACAGGCACTTGATGAGATTGTGGCGGATTTGAAAGAGCCGGCGCACCGGAGCGCTTTGGAAGGCAACATACAGGCGGATGATGAACTGATACCGATTGATTATGACGGATTGATGGAAAAGGCAGAGCAGGCGGAAATGGCGCATCTGGAGGAACGTATCAGAAATGAAGTGCCGGAAGCGGCGGAAAGCAAGGTTGTAGCTGATTTTAAAGCCCGGACAGAGGAATTATGGAATGGCATCAATGGGCAGACACAGGAGGATATAGAACTTACCATATACGCCTATTTGCAGTCCAAGATTGACGAGTATGATATGGACATAGAGCTTGTGGATGTGGCGGTGTCCGGGAGCAGGTGCAGAGGTCTGGAACAGGACAATTCTGACCTTGATGTGGTTGTGGAATACCGGGGCGGGGAAACGGAGGATTTCCTGTTTAACACATTTAATGAGGACGGGTTAAGCATTGGCGGCGTGAAAGTTGACATCAACCCTATCACAGAAGGAAAGACCGGGACGCTTGGGCAGTATCTTCCGGGGGTAGAATCGTACCTTGCGGAAAGACGTGCTGCCCTGCAGGAGAGGAATACAGAACAGGCACAGGAAGAAAAGCAGACAGTGATTACCCTTACAGTGGCAGAGTGTGGGGAGTTCCATAACCTCGGAGAATACCATGAGGATATAGCAAGCGTGGAGGAAGCAATCGAAATTTTCAACCAGATACCGCCGGAGAGGATGAATGGTATCCGGAGCATCGGCATCAACATTCATACGGAAGGAACGGAAGCGTATGAGGACACACAGATGGATATTGTGTCGGGCAGGACTGCCGATCTGGAGATTTTAGATTATGTGCCGGACATTACAGACAATCCCAAAGCGGTAGCGGTAATTGCGGAGCTGATCGACAAGCTGCCGGATATTGAAGTGCTTGGCTCACTGGAAAAGTGGCAGGCGGCTTTCCTTGCCGCAGAAATAGACCAGCTTTCCTATGACTATGACACTTATCAGTACAATGATACGGTGAAGGACAGGGAAGCACAGGTAGCAAATATCGCAGAGGACATCAGGAACGGGAATACGGAGTATCTGAATGATTTCCTCAATGCCATGATTTCAGACAGCATGAGGGAGGGCATAACGGATTTATTCGGGAAAGGGACGGAGCTTGATGATAGTGAGGGTGTACAGACTGCAAGGAAGGCAAAGGAGCTTTTAGACAAACTGGCAGAGTATAAGCCGCTTGCGAAGATTGAGGAACTGGAAGAATGTAACTATAACATGATTGATAACGTCCTGAACAATGAGAAGCCAAAAGAGGAAAAAGAACACAAGGCGGGCAGGGTTTCCATAAAGGAAAAACTGGCGGAGAAAAAGGCAGTCATCGAGCAGAGGGATAAGTCAGGAAAAGAAGCTCCGGAAAAGGGGACGGAGAAAAAATCAGAGAGGGAGATATGAGCTATGGATAAATTTACAGTGGAAGAAGTCAATCTGATGTGTGTGTTTGAGGGGCAGGACAGAAGGGGCATGATTGCCGACATAAAGAATGTGATTCCCCACATACAGGACAGCGAAATGGTGGAGCTTGCCGGGCAGGTCTTAGGGAAACTGGAAACTATGAGCGATGAGGAATTTGCGGAGATTGAACTGGAAGCGGCAGAATAATTTATCGTGAAACTTTTATAGCATTATTCGACAGGAAGTGCTATAATTCTTTTTAGTCAGATTAGAGCAGGTAGGGATAGTCTGCGGTTGTCCTTTCTGGAAACGGAAAGGAGGTCGGTATGAATACGTTAGAAGTGCTTACGTTGGTGCTGGTGATTTTTGCAGCCTTGACATACATAGACAATAAACACAACCGCAAGTAACGGAAAAGGCTATCCTCTACTGCGAATAGGGGATAGCCAGTGATCCGTTTGTTTTTCTAAAATTGATTACTCGTTTCCGATTGTACAACCGTCGGACGTGCTAGAATCCTTCGGCTTCTATGATGATTATAAACCAACACTGCAGATTTTGCAAGAGGGTTTAGGAAGTGGGGGTGCTTCGGCACTCCTATTTTTTTGCGGATTTGTTGACTATATTACAGGAAAAGAGCCTTGCCTGCAAGAGATTTTTACGAATCATATAAAAAGGCAGGAAGGAAAGGGTGGGATTCAGCAGGCGTCGGCACTGTGCGTAATGTGTATAACTCCCCTTCTCATGGAGTTGTGGGCAACATTGTTTGCAGGATGTGGGAAAGCTGCATTTTGCTTTTCCATGTCCTGTGAACGGTGTTGTCCATGACGGAATGGGGAGTTATGCACATTTCCACAGTGCTTTTTTTGGCTTTTAACAGGCGATTCTCCGCCCTTTTTACCGGGCAGGGGTGTTATTCCTGTCTGGCTCTTTTGGTGCGTCTTTTAGCGGCTCTGAGCGCCCTAAATACTGGTTGAGATTTTCAAGTTTCCGGTTCAGCGTTTTCAGTTCCTTATCACAGTTTTTGTAGGTGGCAGCCAGTTCTTTCTTCTGTGCGGTCAGCTCCTGATATTCAGCTTTCAGCTTGTCAATGTTCAAGCCTTTTAGACTGATGCCCGCCTGCTCCAGCATACGCCTTGCGCCGCCATAGAGAATGATCTGGCTCTCATGCTTACGGAAATATGCATCGGGGTTTTTAGCTTTTTTGTAGGCGATGTTATAGGATTTATTTGCCTTATACTGTTCTGCATACTTGATGATTTCCGCAAGGTCTTTGATGCGGTTTTCTAACTTACGGACAGTCTGTTTTGCTTCCTTCCCGGTGGCGGCTATGGTGGCTATTTTTTGTTCCAGTTCCTTAATAGAACCGGCTTCGTTGTAAGCCTGTGCAGCTATCTTTAAATTTTCAATCGCTGCCCACCTTTGCAGTCCCGGACTGTTCTGGAATTTTTCATCAGAGGTGTCAACCAGTCTTTTGCCTGCGTAATCTTTTTTCGGGATAACAGCTTTCCGCTCCCGTTTCAATTCAATCCGTTCTTTGATGCGTTCTTTTGTGTATTCCCTGCCGAGTGACTTCACACTGCCACGTACAAAACGGTCTTTTCCAAGCGGACGGAATGAGATATATTTTGGCGCATCTTCCCCAGAACTTTCCCCTTTTATTTCATAGCCTTTTGCCCGCATCAGGAGTAGAAATTCCTCATAAGTGGAGGATGATTTTATGGCAGCATTGATGTCCTTTCTTATCTGTGTTTTCCATGCGGCACCGTTTTTGTCTGACTGCCATTCGTTATATTTTTTGCCACGCTCCCCGCCGGGGATAATGACGGAAAGGTTATGCTCGCTGCACAGCTCATCGCTTAATTTTCGGATGCGGTAATAGGTCTGTTTACAGTCGTGGTATTTGTTATGTTCAAGGTTGTCGGCAGCACAAAAAATGATGTGGTTATGGACGTGACCTTTATCAATATGTGTGGTGACAACGTAAGAATATTTCCCTTCTAAAACTTTGTCGGCAAGCTCTTTCCCTATCTGGTGCGCTTCTTCAAAACTGACCTCTCCGGGAGCGAAAGCCTGTATCAGATGATAGGCTTTATTCGGGCTGTTTTCCCGGCAGTGGTCTAAGGTATATTTGAAGTCAATCGCTGCGGTTTCCGGCGCACAGGCATAAGAGGAAATGTAGATGCTTTCATCAGTCTTATCCGGGTTACAGATGTAGGCTACCGCTTTATCAACGGTTGCTGTGATAGCATGGATTTTTGTGTATGCCATACCTGTTTCATCAACTCCTTTACTTCGTCCATATCTTCCTGATAGACATGGTTTGTACTGTTAATTCTTTTCGCAATCTGGTTCAGGCTGGAGCTGATCCGTCCAAGCTCTGTGTTGTACTCCCGGAGGAAACTGTAATCAACATCATAGACATATCCGTAGAGGATAAGTTTCCGGAGGAAAGCTGATTTGCTTTTCATGCCGGACAGCTTAAACTTCTCATCAAGGATAAACTGCTCTTTATCGTCTAAATGAAATTCATTCCGGTTGGTGCGTGTCCTGTTTGCCATTTCTGATACTTCCTTTCCTGTTTTTGGGTACAAAAAAACTGCTGTAAAATGCTCGGTTTACAACAGTCTGGTTTCGTGTCTGTTCAGTTGTTTTTGGATAGAATTATCCATGTATTATTATAGCAAATCTGCGGAAAATGTTCAAGGACTGGCAGGGAAAAAGCAGAAAGAAAATCAAAGAGGGTTAGGGATACTTCCCTATGGTAATTTCATCATACGGACGGTAGGGAAGTATGGGGAATTTCGCCTATGTGTCCGGACATAGGCAGTGCTTGCTATTCTACCCTCGACACTCCCGGAGGGTGTGTTGGTTTGTGGAGTTTTTGTGCCTTTATAATGATTCTCGACTTTCAACTTGCTTTTTGATATAATAAAAACACACAAGGCATAGGAGGAAAAACAGAAATGTTAAGACCGAAAGAAGTTGTTCAGTTATGGGTAGATGCATTCAATAAACATGATGTGGAAGCAATTACAGCCCTTTATCATGAAAATGCGACGAATCACCAAGTAGCGAATGAACCAGTAGTAGGAATTGAAGCAATCCGTACCATGTTCACAGCCGAATTTTCAACAGCGGATATGACAGCTATCGTGGAAAATATTTTTGAGGATGGGCAATGGGCAATCTTGGAATGGCGTGATCCATTGGGGTTACGGGGGTGTGGTTTTTTTCAGGTAGTGAATGGGAAAATTTTATTCCAACGAGGCTATTGGGATAAGCTTTCATTTTTGAAACAGCACAATCTTCCAATAGAGTAAATATAGCATTAAGGAGAAAATATGGAATACCGGACATTGGAAAATACAGATTCCGTTTGTATATACGAAGCGTTTACACAGGCATTTTCTGATTATCAGGTTTCAGTTGATATGCCTTTTAAATCTTTTGAAACAATGCTGAAAAGAAATGGATTTATGCCTGCGGTTTCAGTTGGAGCCTTTGCAGATAGAACGCTTGTCGGTTTTATCTTGAATGGAGTGAGAGATTGGGATAACGAAAAGACAGTCTATGACCTCGGAACAGGAGTTATCCCCGATTTTCGGAGAACAGGAATTATGGGGGAATTATTGAATCTGGTTAGCACTATATGTATAAAAAATAAAATCAGCATGTATCAACTGGAAGTGATTCAAGATAATGAGAAGGCGCTCACTTTATATAAAAAACAGGGATTTCGAATTAACAGAATATTGAATTGTTACCAACTGACGGGCAAGATAAAAGAACCGGGCGTACATAAAGTGTGGAAACTGGAACATCCGGAAAAATTACAAGATGATCAATGGACAGCGGTCAAAGATTTTTGGACTTATCCACCTTCATGGCAAAACGCAAAAGATGCTGTTTGTGCAATCGCTAAATCCTTTTCTTATACGATTGTTAAATTTGATGGAAACTTGATTGGATATGGTATTGTGGACAAAATAAAAGGAGATATTGCGCAGTTAGCGGTACATCCCCAATATCGCAGAATGGGAGTTGCCACAGAGATTTTGTTAGATTTACTTAAACAAACAAAGAGTTTAGAGATGAGGGTAATAAATGTGGATGAACGGGATCAGGCATTGAACGCTTTTTTGAAGAAATTGAAATTTAGTGTATTTGTTAAACAATATGAAATGAGAAAACATTTTTCTGATTAGGATATTGTATAGATGAAGAAGCTGACTTTGAGGACAGTTGTCAGTAAAGGAGCAGTTATGAGATATAACAAAACAATAATATTAAGTAATGGCATGGAATGTTGTTTGAGGAATGGAACAGAGAGTGATGGTCAGCTTGTAGTGGATAATTTCAATCTGACACATAGTGAAACAGATTATTTGCTTACATATCCAGATGAAAACAGTTTTAATGTCGAACAGGAGAGCCAGTTTCTGAAAGAAAAAGCTGAGAGTGAAAGAGAGATTGAATTGCTTGCCATAGTTGACAGTGTAATTGCGGGAACAGCAGGAATTGAGGCAATCGGTACAAAATATAAGGTACGGCATCGAGCAGAATTTGGCATCAGTGTTGTGAAAAAGTATTGGGGACTTGGAATTGGTAAGGCTTTGCTGGCTTCGTGTATCGAATGTGCTAAAACAGCGGGATATAACCAGCTTGAACTTAAAGTAGTTGCTGAAAATGAAAGAGCAGTTTCTATGTATGAACGGGCTGGATTTGTTGAGTGTGGAAGAAATCCCAAAGGATTTCGCTCCCGCATAGTCGGATTTCAGGAAGTCATTTCCATGAGATTGGAATTGTGATGATCGATAAATTTATTCCAGTTTCAAAATGGAGGTTACTGTCTGCTGGGGTGACTGGTTGGAGTTGTTTAGCAAAAGCCAGTATGGGGAGTAGCCAAATTTTCCTTAATGTTTTTTAAATATTATCTTCCTTTTCAGATTATGGTTCTTTCGATTAATATTACAGCATTCAAAACGAATGCCAACGCCAAAGATACACTTGTTTTGAATTTACTGACTGTTTTCAATCTCGTTTTCTATAAAATAATTTGCTATTTCAAAAGCCCTTATCCGTCTTTTCGCCAAAGTAATCTGTGACTTATATCTCTCTGGAGTTTCTTTTGCTTCAAAGGTTATTATGGTTTCCCGCAATTTATGCAATGTTGAATCAATTTGCCGTTTTGCTTCCATTAAATCTTCCTTACTATATTCCATTGTTACCCTCCATAACTTCTGATTGTTGCCGTCTTGACTATTATGTATCTTTTCTTTCCAAAATGGTATAGGCTTTTATTTTTATAATGCTGCAAAACTTTTCTTCTGTAAGGTATTCAAAGGATATTTCCCTTTGCCGCCGCTTGCATTAAGCCGCCGCTATTGGAAAGCCAAAAGCAGCGGCTTTTTTTACTCGGTATTACCGAAAAGTATAGAAAGCAGGATATGTCATCATTTGTCATTTCTTCTCAATGTAATAACTGCATG